>Ga0105046_10010520_pt1 | contig 14405 bp, 11 predicted proteins | sample MAT03_FD_78385 | JGI IMG/M metagenome (GOLD analysis project Ga0105046, IMG submission 78385) | Freshwater microbial communities from Lake Fryxell liftoff mats and glacier meltwater in Antarctica - MAT-03 (megahit assembly) | ecosystem: Environmental > Aquatic > Freshwater > Ice > Liftoff... | reverse complement strand
TTGCCCGCGGGGGCCATCAGCTGCGGTCTGAGGGCCGGTGCGTACGGTCACGGCATCGGCCCGCGCGCGGTGGGCGGCGGATGACGAGGCTGCGTCTTCCGGGCGTTGAACAGCAAGCAAGGCACCACGGCCCGCGTTGCCGCACGCGCGGCCAGCTATGCAAAGTCTTTGGCGCGGGACCGCCGTCACGCTCGTGTGTCCGCGGCTTAGGTGGTGCTAACCGCTGCTCTGAAACGGAGCCTTAGGACCGCTTGCCCAAGACCATACCGATGAAGGCGAGGACGACGGCGACGCCGGCGAAGATGCCCACGTACATCCAGAGGTTGCCGGCGAATATGGCCCCGAGGCCCGCACCTTGGACGCCGACGATGCCCATGAGCACGACGGAGATCATGACGCTCAGGACGAGGATCATGGCCAGGGCGAGGCCTCCGGAGATGCCCGACCACATGCCGTCGTAGGGCTCGGCGACCATCATCATCATGCCGCCACCGACGGCGGCCGAAGAGACATCGCTGGCGACTCCGGCGGGCTCGAAGAGGGCGCCGCCGCCTTCGCCGCCACCTTGTTCGCCACCTTGGTTGCCGTAGACGTCATCGAGGAGGTTGGCACCGAGCGAGGTGTCGTCGGCCTCGCGGGTGAGGTCGAGCAGGCCCGAGCCGGAACCGCCGGAGTCGGCGACGGTGGCGCCGGACATGGGGGCGGAGGTGACCTGGGTCTGGGCCATGGGATCGACTTCTTCGAGCTCGTCTTCCTCGAAGATGCTGATGCCGGAGCGTTCTTTGGTGCCGCCGCCGGTGGCCGCGGCCCCGGAGTCGTCGGCGGCAAGGGTGATCTCGCCGCTGTCGCTGGAAAGGGGGATGGAGTCCTCTTCCTTCCCGCCCATCAGAATGTCAACCTGACCGGAGGCGACCACGAGCTTGCCCTCGTGGCGGAACTCTTGGAGCTGACCCGACTGGACCATCTCGCGGACCTTGTCGGCGTTGACGCCGAGCTTGCCGGCGGCTTCTTCGATGGTATAGAAACGCTTGGCCATTGGGAAACTCCTCGGACAGGGGGCTTGAGGATATCCGGGCCGGGGGGCGGCGTGGGTGCTACGAAACTGCCAAATGGCGAAATTGCCAAATGGCCAAAATCAAGGCCAAGGCGCGGGGCGGGGGTGTGGGTTGGTTGTGGGGATGGCGGGGGGGTTAGTCGTCTACGTCGTCGGTCGCGGGTGCGGCGGCGGGCGGTCGGCCGCGGCGCGGGGGGATGACTTCGGGGTCGTCGTTGAGCCCGCCGCGGGTGAGGTTCTTGAGGCCATAGCGGGAGATCTTGCGGCTCAGGCGGCGACGCTCGATCTGGAGCATGTCGGCGGCGGCCGACTGGTTGCCCAGCGTGGCCTTGAGGGCGCGGGTAATCAGTTCCTGCTCGGCCTGGGCCAGCGTGATGATGGGCAGGTCGCCACCGGCGGCCTCGGCGACAGTGGCCGCGGCGGTGAGGCCGCCTAGACGGAGGCGCTCGGGGAAATCGGCGGCCGTCAGCTCGGGCTCGGGTGAGAAGACCACGGCGTGCTCGATGGCGTTGGCCAGCTCGCGGACGTTACCGGGCCAGTCGTAGCCGGTGAGGAGCTGCTTGGCGTCGGAGGCGATGGAGCGGAGAGGCTCCTGGTAGAGCTCGGCGAGCTGCCACAGGAAGTGGTCGGCGAGGATCAGGATGTCGGAGCGGCGTTCGTTGAGGGCGGGCAGCGTGAGCTTGACGACGTCGAGTCGGAAGTACAAATCCTCGCGAAACTCGCCGCGGGAGGCCATGCCGCGGAGGTCGCGGTGAGTGGCCGTGACGACGCGGACGTTCACGGAGATGGGCTTGGTGGCCCCTAACGGGACCACGCAGCGTTCCTGGATGCAGCGCAGCAGCTTGGCCTGGGTCTTGATGTCCATTTCCCCGATTTCATCGAGGAAGAGGGTGCCGCCGTCGGCGGCGCGGAAGAAGCCCAGGGCGGCGTTGTCGGCCCCCGTGAAGGCCCCTTTGACGTGGCCGAAGAGTTGGGATTCGAGGAGGGTGTCGCGGAGGCCGGTGCAGTCGACCGCGACAAAGGGCCCGGCGTGCCGGCGGCTCTGGCGGTGGATCGAGCGGGCGACCAACTCTTTGCCGGAGCCGGAAGGGCCGGAGATCAAGACCGTGCAATCGCGGGCCGCGACGGCGTCGATCTGCCCCCGCAGACGCATCATCGGTGGACTCTGGCCCACGAGGAGGGGGACGCTTTGGATTTCGGCGGCGTTGGACGAAACGACCGCGCCATTGGAGAATTGCATCGGGCGACCCCTCAAGCAACTCACCTCCGGCTCAGTCACCCATCGGACAAGATCGGTCTCTTGTCCGCATCCTCAACTCTGGGACCACAGGCTCGGCTCCGGCAACCGGATGACGACCTGCTGGGCACTGTCCACACCAGCGTGACGACAAGATCCCGCGATCTCGCTCACACTGGATGCGTCAACACCATACCTCGTAGTCGGCACCCCGACAACCATTTTGCGTCAAGTCACGCGATCTTTGTCGGTTCTGAACCACTTCAGACCGAGATCCTGGCCGATTTGAACGCCATTGAGGATTCGCGAAGGCCGATTTCGGATCGGATCGTGGGTTATAGGGGCCTGCCCTAGGTATTTGACCTAGATCGAAGCGTGACGCGATGGTGGGCGCGACGCTCGGGGCCCCAGACGGGCCTCATTCGCGGTATGGGGCAAGGCGTCCGGAAACGAGTGGGACGGGCACCTGGCTTGGTGCCGAACCGGCGATCTTTACCCAACCCGCGCTCGTACCATGTCGATCTGAGGTAACGGGCCTGTTGATGGCCGCCCGATTTTTACCTAACGCGAGAGGGTCACCAGTATGTGTGGAATCGTCGCCTATGTCGGCCAGAAACCCGCCAAGAAACTGCTTTTGGAGGGCCTCAAGCGGCTTGAGTATCGCGGCTACGACTCGGCGGGGATCGCCACCATCGACGCGGGTCGGCTGAATGTCGCACGGGCGATCGGGCGGGTGGCGCAGCTTGAAGAGAAGCTCGAGGAGATTGCTACGGCTCAAGGCGGGCAATCCAGCTCTTCCCCGTTCAACGGCTCGATCGGCATCTGCCACACGCGCTGGGCGACGCACGGCGGGGTGACGGAGTTCAATGCGCACCCGCACCGCGACGACCGCCACGGCTTGTGCGTGGTGCATAACGGAATCATCGAGAACTACGCGGCGCTGAAGACTTACCTCAAGGACAAGGGCCACACGTTCAGCAGCGAGACCGACACCGAGGTGCTCGCGATGCTCATCAGCGAGCTGTATGAGGGTGATTTGGAGAAGGCCGTGCAGGGGGCGCTGCGCGAGGTGACGGGTGCGTATGCGATCGCGGTGATCTGCGAGAAGGAGCCGGACACGCTGGTGGCCGCGCGGAAGGGCTCGCCGCTGATGGTGGGCATCGGCAAGGACGAGTTCATCGTGGCCTCCGACGGCGCGGCGATCATCAGCCACACTTCGCAGGTGATCATGCTCGGCGACTACAACGTCGTCAAGATCACCAAGGACGGCGTCGGCGGTGGGGCGTTCCACACCACCGACATCCACAACACCGCCCTCAACCCCAAGATCCAGCAGCTCGAGATCGACCTCGAGCAGATCGAGCTGGGCGGCTACCCGCACTTCATGCTCAAGGAAATCTTCGAGCAGCCCAACTCCATCCGCAACTCCCTCCGCGGGCGGCTCAACTGGCACGACGGCAAGGTCATCCTCGGCGGGCTGTCGAACTTTTCCAAGGAACTGACGAAGGCCAAGAAGGTGATCCTCACGGCGCAGGGCACGGCGTTGCACGCGGCCATGATCGGGCGGTATCTGCTCGAAGATTTGGCCAAGATCCCGGCGCAGACGGAGTATGCCAGCGAGTTCCGCTATCGCAACCCGGTGATCGACGAGGGCACGGTGGTGATCGCGGTGAGCCAGTCTGGCGAGACGGCCGACACGCTCGCGGCCCTGCACGAAGCCAAGGACCGCGGGGCTCTGGCGCTGGGCGTAATCAACGTCGTCGGCTCATCGATCGCGCGCGAGACCGACGCGGGCGTCTATCTACGCGTGGGCCCGGAGATCGGCGTGGCCAGCACGAAGGCGTTCACCGGGCAAGTCTCGGTGCTCACCATGATCGCGCTGTTCATGGCGCGGCGGCGGTTCATGTCGGCCGACGACTGCGGCGAGCTGCTCAAGGGCATGGAGACGGTGCCCGCGAAGATCGAGCGGATCCTCGAGAGTGCGCAACGGATCAAGCGGATCACCGAGAAGTATGTGGAGCGTGAGAACTGGCTGTTCCTGGGGCGCGGGTACAACTATCCGACGGCCCTCGAAGGGGCGCTCAAGCTCAAGGAGATCAGCTACATCCACGCCGAGGGCATGCCCGCGGCGGAGATGAAGCACGGGCCCATCGCGCTGATCAACGAGGGGATGCCGGTGGTCTTCATCGCGACGCGTGGGCGGCAGTATGACAAGGTGATGAGCAACATCCAGGAAACCCGCTCGCGCGGCGGGCACGTGATCGCGGTGGCCACCGAGGGCGACGAACAGATCGCGCAGTATGTGCAGGACGTGATGTACATCCCCGACATCGCCGAGCCCTTGAGCCCGATGCTGGCGGTGGTGCCGCTGCAGCTGATGGCGTACTACGCGGCCGTGTTGCGCGGGCATGACGTGGACAAGCCGCGGAACCTGGCCAAGAGCGTGACGGTGGAGTGAGGCGGGTACGAGGTCAGGCTTAACTATTGCTCAACGCCCCCGCGCCTCCAGCGCCGCCACGCGGCGTTGCAGGTCGCTCTGGTCGCGGCGCAGATCGTTGTTTTCGCGGCGGGCGTCTTCAAGCCGATTGCGAAGGTCGGCCAGTTCGCGGAGTGCCGCGTCAAGTTGGTCAAGGCGGCGGCGCAGGTCGTCGGCGTCGCCCGCGAGCCGGGCGGTGCGGCGCTCGCGTTCCATGTCGTCTACCCGGCTTGTCACGCGGTCGACGCGCCGCAGCAGGTCGGCCTGCTGACTGGACGCGCCGCGAGCGGCCTCCTCCAGCCGGCGGAACTGGTCTTCGCTCAGTGGCGACTTCGTGTCTGGCCCGCTGGGGCCGGCCGGCCCTGTTGGCCTGAAGGTGAGGTCGCGCCGCGCGGTGGCCAGTTCTTGAAGCGCCGCGATCGCCAGGGCGGCCAGTGGTTCGCGATCCGTCGCGCGAGGAGCGTCGCCGACTGGAGCGGCGGGCCACCACGCGGGAAAGGCCGCTCGCAGTGTGGCCGGGTCGATGGCGATGGATTCGTGGTCGGCGCCGTCGGTCTTGATGAGGACGGGGCGGAGGCGGAGCACGCCTTCGAGCACGGGGCCGAAGGAACGGGCGTCGGCGGGGGCCGGGGGCCGCGCGTCTGGCTGCGGCGCGGCGGGGCCGGGTGCGATGCTGAGGGAGCAAGCCATGGCGAGGGCAGAGAGTTGGCGCAAGGGGCACCTCCGTGATGGGGACCGCGAGTGCTTTGCATGGATTGTCGCTGAAACTCAGGCGAGGCTTGGTACAAACAGGAGAGGACGAAGCCCTCTCGGGGAGAGGGGCTACCCAAGACACGCTACGCAGGTTGATCGATGGCCGGGTCGAACTTGGCGAAGGCGACGGCGACGAGTTGCATCGAGGGCCAGATGAGCCCGGCGAAGACCAGGCCCGCCGTGGCGATGGCGGCGTTGAGCGAGTCGGTGGTTCGAAAGACCAGGTACGCCGGGCCCGCCGCGAGCACGCCGGCGCTGGCGAGGGCCAGGAGCTTGATGATGCCGACGAGCGCTTGGCGGCCCATGCGTGCGGGGTCGAAGCCCGGGGCCTGGTGGCCGGCGCCGGAGCGGATCGGCGCGTATAGGAAGATGGCGTTGTCGATGCAGGTCATGACCACGTTCATCGGGAGGGCCAGCGCGAGCAGGAGCAGCATGGTGAGGAGATCGCCTGTTGGCATGCCCGCCCAGAGCGAGCCGACGACCAGCCACTGGGCGCCGCAGAGGATGCACACCGGGAGTGCGATCTGGCCCGCGACCATGGCCATGGGCGGGATCGGCAGGGCCTTGAGCATGGGCAAGTGATCAAGGTCGCCGCGGAAATCACCCCTCATGAACCCGGATATCACCGGCGTCATGGCGATGAGCATCGGGTAGATGGCCTTGGCGAAGGCACCTTTGGTGCCGATGAAATAGGCGATGCCGACGATTCCGACGACGATGAGCGTCAGCAGCCGCGGCCCCACGGCGCGATAGGCGATGGTGGCCTGGCGCCAGAACAGCGGGCCCGCGCCGCGGGCGAACGGGGGCATGGGGACGCGACGCGACGCCGACGACGGCTTGGCCCGCAGCACCGAGCCGCGCCGCATGCGCTCGATGGCCTGGGCCTGCCGCTGGCTGGCGATGACGAGTTGCTCGATCTGTCCGCGGTCGAGCCGCAACAGGACGGTGATGAGCGCGAGGTTCATGAGGGCCGCCGTGCCCAGCCACGGCGAGGCTTCGCCGATCGATTGGGCCGCCAGCCCGCGTACGAAGGGATCGAACACGCCCAGGCTGAGTTCGAGGATCGGCTGATGGCGGAGCGCCTGCAAGAACGAGAAGATATCGGTGGCCGATTGGAACGACCATGTTCCGGCTTTGCCCAGGGAGCTCATCGCGCCCATGACGGCCCAGCCCACGATGCCCAGGATAAGGGCTGAGATTCCCGCGTTGACGGCGAGCCACCGGTCGCCCAGCCAATCGCGAAGGGCGTTGAGGTTCATGGCCACGAGCTGCGTGAACTGGCCCAGGAGGAGGAAGCTGAAGAACGACAGCACGGGGCCCGAGGGCATGCGGAAGAGCACGCCGAACCACACGGCCATCAGGACCAGTGGCCCCGTGAGATAGAGCAGCCGGTAGAGCACCAGTTGCCGGCGCGAGAACGGCCCGGGCAGCACGAAGTCGACCTCGGCCGGGGTGAACGCGATGGGCGATTGCCGCGATTGGAACAAGATGGGCAGCAGCGTCATGCCCGCGAGGATCAGCGGGCCCCACAGCAGGACCGACTCGGGATCGGTCATCGGGCCGCGGCGGGACGAGGCCATCACCGGCACGAGCCAGAGCACGATCAGCAAGCCGCCCAGCGCTGTGAATGTGCGTCGCTTGGGCCCGCCCGTGACCAGCCGGCGGAGGACGCCCCGGTAGCGTTGGCCGACGAGCTTCACCAGCGACGCGGGCAGGAGCGAGCGATCGGGATTGGCGGCCGGGGGGGCGTTCATGATCCGTTGACGGGCGTGCTGTTGTCGGTTGGGCGGTCGGCGGTGGCGCTGAAGAAGACCTCTTCGAGGGCCGCTCCTTCGCGCGTGGCGAAGGCGGTGCGGGCCTCGGCTGTGGTGCCGACGAAGCGCTGCTCGCCTTTGACAACGATCAGCACGTGCGTGACCAGGTCTTCGACCAGGGCCAGCAGGTGGCTGGAGACCAGGAGGGCCGCGCCGGCGGCGGCGCGCTCGCGCATCGATTCCTTCATGACGCGGATGCCCATCGGGTCGAGCCCGGTAAGCGGCTCGTCGAGCAGGATCAAGGCGGGGTCGTGCAGGTAGCCGCAGGCGATGGCGAGCTTCTGGCGCATGCCGCGCGAGAGCTCCATGGTGAGGGCCTTGCGTTTTTCGGCCAGTTCAAAGCGATCCAGGAGCGCCTCGGCCTTGGGCTTCCAGCCCGCGACGCGGTACGCCGCGGCGGCAAACTCCAGGTGCTCCCACACCGTCAGGGCGTCGAAGAGCTTGGGATCATCGGGGATGTATGCGAGCGAGGCCTTGGCACCGATCGGATCGTCGCCCAGGTCGTGCCCCGCGATGCGTACGCGCCCGCTGGTGGGTGAGAGGATGCCGCAGACGCAGCGCATGGTGGTGGTTTTGCCGGCCCCGTTGGGCCCGACAAAGCCCATGATCTGTCCGGGCCAGAGGTCGAGGGTGCAGCTGCGGACAGCCAAGACCGATTCGTAGCTCTTGGTGAGCCCGCGAAGCGAGAGGGCCGGCATCGGTTGGGCGGAGTTCTCCAAGGCCAGAGTCTAGTGTCCAGGCGCGGGCTTGGTGGCAAGAGCGGGCGAGCCCCCGCGGGCTCAGTCCTTGTAATAGTCGAGGTTTATCTGCACGTAGTTGTTCCAGTCCTTGGGCAGGTCTTCCTGCGGGAAGATGGCCTTCACCGGGCACTCGTCGACGCAGAGGCCGCAATCGATGCAGGTATTGGGGTCGATGTAGAGCTGGTTGGACTTGCCGAAGTCGGGCTCGTTCTTGGTGGGGTGGATGCAGTCGACCGGGCAGACCTCCACGCAGGAAGTGTCCTTGGTCCCGACACACGGCTCGGCGATCACATGGGGCATGGCCGAGGATAGGGGCCGCCAGTCCGCGTCGGCAAGCGGCGTGCCGCTCGGCTTGGTCCCGGGTGAAAGCCCTTATGCGTACTGGTACACGATCGGCGCTTCGACCTCGGGGTGCAGCGTGGCGTGGACGGGGCAGGTGTGGCCCACGCGCTCGAGCCGCTCGCGCCACTCGGCGGGAACCGCGGCGGGGAGCAGGACCGTCACCGGCAGCCGGGCGATGCGGCGCTGCGCGGGCGGGACGCTCATGTGCTTCTCGACGGTGGCGCTCGCGCCGGACACCGACAGCCCGTTGCGCTCGGCGAACATGGCGATCGTCGTGAGGATGCACGACGCCAGCCCCGCCGCGATCAGGTCGGTCGGCGAGAAGGCGCTGGCGTCGCCGCCGATGTCCTTGGGCGCGTCGGTGCGGAGTGTCGCCCCTTCCGGGTGTACCAGGTCGCACTTCTTGTTCCCTGAATAACGCACGGCGATGTTGACCATGCCCGTCCCTTTCCTTCGCGATACCGCGTGTTGGGGCGACTCCGCCCGTTTCGATGTTCAGCTCTTCATGTTCACGAACTGCAGCGGCAGTCCGAAGCCCTGGGCCGTCACGGAGTGGATGACCGACTGGAGGTCATCGATCTTCTTGCCGTTCACGCGGAGTTCGTCGCCTTGGATGCTGGCCTGCACCTTGAGCTTGCTCTCCTTGATGAACTTGACTATTTCTTTGGCCTTATCCTGCTCGATGCCGTCGGTGATCTTGACGGCGCACTTGAGCTTTCCGCCGGCGGTAGGGAGTTCTTCGCCCCACTTGAAGGCCTTGAGATCGAGCCCGCGGCGGTGGGCGGCGGACTCGAACATCTCGCGCACGCCGCGCATCTTGGTGCCGTCCTCGGCCACCGCGCTGAGCGTCTTCTCCTTCTTGTCAACCGTCAGCTCCACGGGCGAGCCGCGGAAGTCGAAGCGCTGTGCGATCGCCTTCTGCGCGTTGTTGATGGCGTTGTCCAGCTCAGCGAAATCAAACCGCGAAACAATGTCGAAGGATGGCATAGGAGGGAACCGTATTCAGGCGGATGGACACGCGGGGCAGGGGCAGGGGGCAAAAGGCGAGGGGCAGGGGGCAGGGGGCAGGGGGCTAGAGGTAACAAGGTTGAGACACGGATTCGGCGTCTATCGCCTTTTGCCCCTTGCCTCTAACCTCTTGCCTTCTTCTCACCATTCCGCGAGCAGGTCGGCCAGGATCCGCACTCCCCAGCCGGTCGGGCCTTTGACGAACGGGCCGCTGTCGCTCTCGGTGGCGTGGACGCCGGCGATGTCGAGGTGGCACCAGGGGACGCCGTCCTTGACGAAGTACGACAGGAACGCGGCGCCTTGGATCGGGTGCGCTTTACGGTTGGCGTTGGAGTTGAGGATGTCGGCGACGGGCGACTTCATGATGTCGCGGTACTCGGTGTGCATCGGCAAGCGCCAGACGCGCTCGCCGCTGGTGGCGGCCGCGGCTTCGACCTTGGCCCGCAGCTTGTCGTCCTCGCAGAACAGGCCGCAGTACGTGCTGCCCAGCGCCACGACGACGCCACCAGTGAGCGTGGCCAGGTCGATGATGGCGGCCGGGTCTTCCTTCTCGCAGGCCCAGCAGAGCCCGTCGGCCAGCACCAGCCGCCCCTCGGCGTCGGTGTTGGTGATCTCGACCGTCACGCCGTTGCGATAGGTGAGGATGTCGTCGGGGCGATAGGCCTCGTCGCTGATGGAGTTCTCCGCCGCGCACAGGATGGCCACCACCGGGACATCGGGCTTGATGATCGAGGCGATGGCGTGCATCGCGCCCAGCACGGCGCAACCGCCGTCCTTGTCGCGCTTCATGCCCACCATGCCGTTGTTGATCTTCAGTGACAGGCCGCCGGTGTCATAGGTCACCGTCTTGCCGATCAGCACCACTGGCTTGGCCTTCTTCTTGGCCTTGGCCGGCGTATACGCCAGGCGGATGACGCACGGCTTGTTCTCGCTGGCCTTGCCGACGTTGACGTGTCCGACCATCTTCTCGCGATCGAGGTCCTTGCCCTCGATCACCGAGAACTCAAGCCCGAAGTCCTTGGCGAGCTGCTTGGCCTGATCGCGCATGTACGCGGGCGTCGCGATGTTGGGCGGGGTCTCGCTGAGCGTCCGGCACAGGTTGGTGCTCTCCGCCAGCGCCAGCCCATACTCCAGCCCGCGGGCGAACGCCTTACCCTTAGCCTCGACCACCAGCGGCTTGCGCTTCTTCTCTTCGGTGCCTTTGCCCTTGAAGATCGTGTTGTTCCAGCCCAGCAGGCCCAGCCCCTCGCCGAAGGCCCGGCCCGCCGCCCGCCCGTCGTGGCCGCCCTCTTCGATGACGGCCGAGACGTGGACGCTGACCCGCTCGTCCTTGGTCACGACCAGCCGCCGCCCGATGGCCGCCGACGCTTGACGCAGGTCGCCGGTCTTGAAGGAACCCTGCTTGCCCAGCCCGACAAGCATCACGCGCACGGTTGAAGCTGTGGAGGCCTCGGCCTCTTCACCCTTCCGCTTCTTCTTCTCGCTCGGCTCCCCGCTGACAGTGACGAACGCCTCGACGATGTTGCCCAGGGCTCCCGTGAACTCGGGCCGACCCGCCGCGGTGGCGATCGCGCCGCCCACGTCGTGCTTGCTCACGCTCGCGTGCAAAGGCCCATCCTGAAACTTCGCAAACACCCAAACCTGCGGCTGCGCAACGTCTTCAACGCGGATCGATTCGAACATGGCGATCTCCAATGAGTGACAGGCCCCGACTTTAGGCCCGCCGCCTCAGATTCCCCCGTTAACGCCGGCCCTGAACAGCCGCGGGTGGCGGGGAGCGCGGGGGCGCTGGGGAAGGGGGCGCGGGGAGCAGCTACAGATGGGCACAGGTGGACACAGATCGAAAAGGCGGCGGATTTGGACACGGATGAACACGGATCGGCACGGATTCGAATCGGGGAAGTTGGCCACATCGGGACACAGCTTGGCTCAGATGAAACTCCCAAGATCGACCGGTTCTGATCCGTGCCGATCCGTGTCCACCCCGTCTATCCGTGTCCCTTCGCGGCCTTCGCCGTCTACCCGCTGTGCCATCTGTGGCCAATCCCCCCGTCTTGAATCCGTGCCAATCCGTGGCAATCGCTGTCCCATCGGCCATTCCCCTCCGCGTTGCTTGCATCTCGGCACCCCTACGCTCTCTTATGTCCTCCCGCTACATAGTTCGCTTGGTCGCCCACATCCGCCACGACGAGTACGCCCCCGCGTCGATAGAGACGCTGCGTGACGACCTGGGCGTCCCGCCGGCCGAGGCAGACGACTTCGCCGCCGCCGTCCACCAGCTCCGCGACTCCAAGCGGCTCACCATCGACGAGCACGGCCTCGTCAAGCTTCCCACCATGGGCGCGACCCTCGTGGGTTCGTTCCGCAAAAACGCCAAGGGATTCGGCTTCGTCGTCCCGGAAACGCCCTTCCGCGAGGGCGACCTATTCATCCCGCCCGAGGCCACCGGCGACGCCCTCACAGGCGACACCGTCGAGTGCGCCGTCTCGCGCGGGCAGCGCCGCGGCAAGGACGACGTCACCGGCCGCGTCATCAAGGTCGTCAAACGCAAACGCAAGGTCTTCACCGGCGAGCTCTCGCAGCGCGGCTCGCAGTGGCTTGTCTATCCCGATGGCCGCGAGCTGACCGACCCGGTCGTCATCCGCGACCCGCACGCCAAGAACGCCAAGCCGGGCGACAAGGTCGTCATCGAGATCACGCACTATCCGCAGGGCGGGGGGCCGATGGGCTCGATCCTCGCCGAGGGCGTGATCGTGGACGTGCTGGGTGCGGCGGGGGTTCCGAGCGTCGAGACGCAGGCGACCATCGCCGCGTACAACCTGCCCGGCGAGTTCGACGAGCGGGTGGTGGCGCAGGCGCGTCGCTGCACCGAGCAGTTTGATCGCGAGGTCGAGCGCTTCGAGTACGACCACGAGAACGCCATCAAGGACCGCGACGACCTGCGCGCGCAGTTCATCATCACGATCGACCCGCCCGACGCCAAGGACTACGACGACGCCATCCAGCTCCGCCGAACCAAGGACGGCTGGGCCCTGGGCGTCCACATCGCCGACGTCGCGCACTTCATCCCGCCCGGCACGCCGCTGGACGAGGAAGCCAAGGTGCGCGGGAACTCCTGCTATCTCCCGCGTCTGGTGATCCCCATGTTGCCCGAGGTGCTCTCCAACGGCATCTGCTCGCTGCAAGAGGCCGTGCCGCGGTTCTGCAAGAGCGCGTTCATGGAGTACGACCGCCAGGGGGAAATCCTCAAGTCCGGCGTCGCCAGCACGCTCATCAAGTCGGCCAAGCGCTTGACGTATCTCGAAGCCCAGGCCCTGATCGACGGCGACGAGACCGAGGCCAAGAAGCACGCCAAGACCGAGCCCAACTACACCGAGGAGCTCTACTCGACGCTCCGCGAGATGGACGCCTGCGCCCGCGCGATCCGCATCCGCCGCCGCGCCGCCGGCATGATCCACCTTGATCTGCCGCAGGTCGAGCTCATCTACGACGACAAAGGCCGCGTCGTCGACGCGCAGCGGGAAGACGACGCCTTCACGCACACGCTGATCGAGATGTTCATGGTCGAGGCCAACGAGGTGCTCGCCCGCGTCTTCGAGCGCGTCAAGGTGCCGCTGCTGCGTCGCATCCACCCCGAGCCCACGCCCGGCAACGTGGGCGACCTGCGCGACGTCGTCCGCGTCGCCGGCTTCACGATCCCCAAAAAGCCCACGCGGCAAGAGCTCCAGAAGATCCTCGACGCCACCAAGGGCTCGCCCGCCGCTCCGGCCGTTCACTTCGCCGTGCTGCGTTCGTTGACCAAGGCCGAGTATTCACCCGCGCTGGTGGGCCACTACGCCCTCGCCTCCGAGGCCTATGCCCACTTCACCTCGCCCATCCGCCGCTATCCGGATCTGACCGTGCACCGTGCGCTGTCTGAGTATCTCCGCCTCACCGGCAACGGCAAGCGCCCGCCGACCAGCGACGAGGCCTGCGCCAAGCTCGGCGAGAAGCTCAGCGAGAGCCGCATGTGCCCCGATGAGGAGGCTCTGACCGCGATCGGCCGCCAGTGTTCGCGCACCGAGGAGAACGCCGCCGCCGCCGAGGGGAACCTCCGCTCGTTCCTGGTGCTGCAGCTCCTCTCCGAGCACGTCGGCGAGTCGTTCAAGGGCATGGTCACCAACTGCTCCAACGCCGGCATCTTTATTCAGATCGAAAAGTATCTCGCCGACGGCCTCATCAAGAAGGAAGACCTCCCCTCCGGCCAAGGCGCATGGATCTACGACGCCAAGTCGTCGCGCTTCCACGCCCCGCAGACGGGCCGATCGTTCGCCATCGGCGACCAGCTCACCGTCACCATCGCCAACGTCGATCTGGCCCTGCGCCGCATGGACCTGGTCGTGACCGACCCCAACAGCCGCGACAAGGCCAAGCCCAGCAAGGGCTACCCCAAGCGTGGCTTCAACGGGCTCGCCACCCCCACCGGCCCCATCACGCTCGGGCAAGGCGTCGGCGGCCTCGGCCCCGTCGGCCCACGCACGCAGGAAGACTGGGACCGCATCAAGTTTGGCCAGGGCGGGGCCTCGCGCCGCAGCCAGAAGAGCAAAGGCCGCGACAAGGGCAAGAACCCGCGGCGCGACAAGTAGCGTTCCGCTTCTCGTCACCGCCCGAACAGATCGAACTTGTGCAGCCGCCGCAGGTGTTCAAGGTAGAGCCGTTGCTGCCGCAAGGTCAGCTTGCTCATCCCGGCCACGCGGTTGGCAAAGTGGATCGGAACTTCCGCCAACTTGCTGGCCCGCGACTTGACGACCAGTGCCATGCCGATCTTGTACCCGACGGGGTCGAGCGTCGCGGCGTTGTCCAATAGGGCCCGATCCAACGCGAAGAAGCCCGACATCGGATCGCGGATGGCTGTCGACGGGCGCGCGAGCAGCGTGACGACCTTGGAGTTGAGCCAGCGCAGCGCGCCCCATCCGGCCTCGGTGTCCCCGCCGTGAACATA
>Ga0105046_10010519_pt1 | contig 14407 bp, 10 predicted proteins | sample MAT03_FD_78385 | JGI IMG/M metagenome (GOLD analysis project Ga0105046, IMG submission 78385) | Freshwater microbial communities from Lake Fryxell liftoff mats and glacier meltwater in Antarctica - MAT-03 (megahit assembly) | ecosystem: Environmental > Aquatic > Freshwater > Ice > Liftoff... | reverse complement strand
CACGTGGCCGGACCGTTCTTTCGAACGAGCGCACCGATGGTGCAGGCGTCTCTCGCCGTTGGAGCGCACTATCTGGATATCACTGGTGAGATCGCGGTCTTCGAGGCGTGTCGAGCGCGACACAAGGACGCCGTGAAGGCGGGGGTCGTCGTGATGCCCGGCGTCGGATTCGATGTGGTGCCGACAGACTGCCTGGCGGCGCGGCTGGCTGCGGAACTCCCTGATGCAACGCTGCTCGAACTGGCCTTTACCGGAGGCGGCGGGCTCAGTCGCGGTACCCTCAAGACGATGGTGCTCGGCGCCGGTGAAGGGGGCGCCATTCGCCAGGACGGTCGCATCACGCGAGTGCCGGGCGCATGGAAAACGCAGCGTATTCCCTTTCGCGATCGTGAACGGCACGCGGTGACGATCCCGTGGGGCGATGTCTCGACGGCACACTGGTCGACCGGGATTCCGAACATTCACACCTATCTCGCAATGCCGCCGAATGCCGTTCGATCGATGGCATTGATGCGAGTGATTGCGCCGATCCTGTCGGTTCCGGTATTGCGCCGCTTCATCGAGGCGCAGATCGACGCCCGTGTTCATGGGCCAAGCGCTGCCGTCCGTGCGTCGGCGAGAATGCATGTCTGGGGACGCGTGACGGATCCTGGCGGACGCACCGTCTCGGGGACGGCCGAAACGCCTGAAGGGTACAAACTGACGGCGGTGGCGGCGGTGGAGAGCGCGATCCGTGTGCTCGCACAGGCACCGCCCGCCGGCTACCACACACCGTCGAGCGCGTTCGGCGCCGGGTTCCTCGAAACGCTGCCTGAGTGCGATGTGGTGATCAACACATGACGTCAGAAGAAATCCTGCCAGCCGAGGTGGCCGATGCGTGACCGCGTCGTACTGATCACCGGGCCGGCGCGAGGCATCGGCGCGGCGGTTGCCCGGGCACTGGTGGAACGAGGTGCGCGCGTGGCGCTGGTGGGTCTGGAAGCAGACCGCCTGTTGGCGCTCACCCGTGAACTGGGAGATGCGGCCGCCTGCTTTCACGCCGACGTCACCGATCAGGCGGCACTCGATGTCGCGGTGCGCGACGCGGTGGCACACTTCGGCCGGCTGGATGTGGTGATCACCAACGCCGGCATCGCCAACATGGGCACCATATCGATTGCAGACATCGAGTCGATGGCGCGTGTGATCGATGTGAACGTGATCGGCACGATGCGAACGATCAAGGCGGCACTCCCGCACATCATTGCGAGTAGGGGGTACGTGCTGATCGTGTCGTCTGCCGCGGCATTCTCACCGATGCCCGGGATGTCTGCATATGCGGCATCGAAAGCCGCCGTGGAGCAGCTGGCCAACGTGCTCCGCCTCGAGATGCTTCCGCACGGCGTCGATGTCGGAAGCGCACACATGTCGTGGGTCGACACCGACATGGTGCGTGATGTGCAGCACGACCTCTCGAGCTTTCGCCGGACGCTGGCACGTCTGCCGGGGCCGTTCGGTGTGGTCACGCCGCTGGATGAGTGTACGAGAACCTTCGTTCGTGCCTGTGAAACACGGGCGCGAAAGGTTTTCGTCCCCGGTTCACTCGGTGTCGCGTCCGCGCTGCGTCAGCTGCTGAACGGTGCATTCGTGCAGCGACTGATCACGCCCCAGATGACGCCGATGATGCGTGAGTCTGAGGCGGAGATGCAGGCGATGGGGCGATCGTTTGGTGAGAACAGCGTCGGGATGGGGGAGCGCGACCGCGAGCGATGATCGCTGCGGTCGCGCTTCAGCCCACGTCGCTCCGATCAACGAGGCAGTCGCGCCTCGATCGCGATCAGAAGCGCGCAACGGCGTAGAAGTCCACGCGCCACTGGCCGCCCGCGTCAATCGAGCGGGCCGCATCCAACCGGAACAGCCCACGGAGCAGCGAGACGCCCGCGCCGGCAGAACGGAGATGCTGTGGCGAGGCGCTGAAGGCGCGACGATCGCCCGCCCATCCCAGATCGGAGAACACGACCGGCTGCACGCGACGGAGCCCATCCCATTGCAGTTCGGCGCGCGCCATCCAGAATGCATCGCCGCGCTGCGACCCCGCGACGACACCGCGCACCGTCTGCCAGCCGCCGAGGTTCCACCACCGCTGCACAGGGAGCGACCCGACGCTGTTACCGACGCTACCCAGCAGCGTCGTCCGCAGCTTCAGCGGCAGGCGTCGCTCCACGGTGATGTCGGTCGCGGCGCGACCGTAGCTGGTGGCGCCGCTCGCTGCTTCCACGCGCATGTCGGTCGCGAGGCGCCACGGGGAGGCGTCGTCGCCGCGGAGTGCACGCCAGCGCACCGAACCACCTGCATATTTGCCGCGGGATCCAGGGATGGAGTCGATGACATTCCGATCGAACTGCGCATCGTCGTTCCATAGTTGCGACAGGACAAAGTTGGCCCGTGGGACCGCTCGACCCTGCTGTTCCGCGAAAAGGCGCCATGTGAGCGAACCACCACCGATTGGCGCCGTGCGCGTGCCGGTGAGCTCAGCACCGGCGTTGCGATAGTAGAACTGTTCATCCAGCCCGGAGAACAGGTTCTGTATCGATGCGCCAAGTGCGAACGCTGCACCGTAGTCGTCCGCCTGCGTGAGTCGACGGTACGCGGCAGCGCGCCACAGTCGTCTCGGCCCCGAGCGCTCGAGGAACAGTTCACCGTTTGCCTGCCGGTCGGCAACGCTCACGCGGGCGTTCGCTTCCCAGCGCAGACCGTTGCCGAGCTCCTGACGCAGGGCGCCACCCAATGAGGCACCCTCGATACGATTGTAGCGGAAGTACTCGAGACTGGTGAATGCCTGCACCGGCTGTGGCGACCATTCCAGCGGTGCAAGCTTCGCCAGCGACGACACGAGCGCTTCGCGATCACGGGAACCCCAGACCTGATCGTTCTGCGACATGAGATCGCCGGCGAAGATCGCAGCCCGCGTCAGTGCCAACGTATCACAGGGTATGAACACCTCTGCAGGTACACGGCGCCCATAACGGGTGCGGTAGCGAGCGTAGGTGCCCGTGGCGGCGCACTGCGATTTTCGCAGCGACTCACGCTCGGCACGGATCGGCTTCCATGCCGAGTCTTCCCACGTGTGATAGGCAGCGAACAGCGCGGCAGTATCACGCTTGCTGCGGGCGGATGGCAGCAGTGAGTCGCGCCGCGCAGCCTGAGTACTGTCGACGATCCACAACGAGTCAGAGCGTGCACGCAGTGCGATTGTCGCTGCAGGAAGCGGCGCAGGCTGTTCGAAGGTGCCATTGACGGAGGCGTAGTCGAAGCGCTGTTCCAGTCGCGACGAGACCCGCGTCTGGCTCGGCGCCTCGAGGTTGTAGTCGGCGATCTGAAGGCGTGGCAGCCAGAACTGCCCTTCGTACAGCCCGTTCTCGACCGTCACCGCTTCCAGCGTGCCGCGCAACGGTGCGGCAAGCAACGACATGAGCTTGGGTGGACGGTTGGCCGGATCGATCGCGGTGCGTGCCTGCTCCCAGACATCGACAGGCGCAGAGAAGCGGTAGGCGGCCCGCACCAGTTGCGCGGTGCGCATATCGAACCAGAGTGATGCCGACAGCACCCGCCAGTTGGCACGTCGTGGCGTGACGCGCAGCTCGCGCAACACGATACGTGAACGGTCTCCGAGACTGATCGAGATGGAGTCGCCGATCTCATAGCGATAGTATGCCTCGGCACCGGTGACGAGTGGATGCACGCTGCGCCGGTCATCGATGGTCGTGGTGACGAAGCCGCTGCTCCCGCCCAGCCAGAGCGGTTCCTTGCCCGGGAAGAACGGTACAGGGACGGCGGTATCGTCATTTCGATCGGCGCTCCCGCTGCGGTTACCGCCGAAGAATCCGCTGCTCTCGCGGCGTCGGCCAAGCACTTCCACACGCACACCACCGTCGCGCGACCACTGCACGCGTCCGGCGCTCTCGTCGCGGATAATTACCCGTTCGCGACCGACACCGCGCAGCATGACCCCGACGGTGAAGCGCCCGCGGGCGGTCGCATCGTAGGAGCGCAGCGCACTGTCGGTACGTAGCCGTGCAGCGCGGGCCCGTGCGAGCAGCAGCACCGCGGCGCGATCCGGTTCCATCTGTTCGCCGGCGCTGTCGGGCGTCTGCTGTGCCGATTGTGCAGGCAGCAACGGTGCGGCCAGCACGGCGGCGAGCGCCAAGGTCCTGATCCAGGCGGGTGCGAACACGATCGTTACTCCGGGGTGGTTGACTGAGCAGTGCACCCCGAATGTACGTCGATTGGTCCCGATCTGGTTTCAGCGCATCTGTGCGGCACTGCCTGTGACACGTGACCGATGTTTGATCTTGGCGAGGATCCAGGCACAACGGCCACCGCGACGGCCGTCAGTGCCAAAGGTGCTCCAGCGCGGCTACTGACGCGCGCACAGGGCGTCGTAGGCCACCGATGTCATCGAGCCGCCCATCACGGTCCCGAACCCCGGCAGGCCGGGGGCGCTGCGGCTCGCAACCCGTTTCCACGTGGTATCGCCGTAGTACCAATTCTCGAGCACCTTCACCTGACGCTTGGTACAGTCGAAGGTCAGACGCGTGCGGGAACTCCACCAGTCACCGCCGGGCGCACGCACCGCCTTTGCGAACTTCACGCGCACGATCGCATTCACCAGCGTACCCTTGCGAAGCACTGATCGCGTTTCGACGAGTACCGGATTACCGGCAGCGGTGGCGCCGATCACGCGCAACGCCTGTGCTGCAAGCGGTGCGCCGACCAGGACGGTGCCGGCTGCCACCGCGATCCAGAGACGCATGTGCGAGGATGTCATCAAGCTGCCCGACGACCGGCGCGTAAACACGCCGCAGATCGCGCGCCAGGTGTGACGCGGGGTCGCTGTGGCGCAGGAAGACACGTCCGCGCTCACGAGTACAACTTGTCGAGCATCGCCTGAGTGATGAGGACAATTCCCTTGTCGCTGCGTCGGAAGCGCTTCGCATCGAGCACGGGGTCCTCACCGACGACCAGCCCCTGCGGAATCTGGGTGCCACGGTCGACGATCACGTTCTTCAGTCGTGCCGAGCGTCCCACGTCCACGTAGGGCTGCAACACGGCCCCGTCGAGGTAGGCGTAGGAGTGGAGATTGACGCCGGTGAACAGCAACGACTTGTGCAGGCGCGCGCCGGAGACGATGCAACCGCCGCTGACCAGCGAATTCAATGCCATGCCGCGGCGTCCATCTTCGTTGTGCACGAACTTTGCCGGCGCCGTGATCTCGGAGTAGGTCCAGATCGGCCACGAGTGATCGTAGAGATCGAGTGATGGCACCACTGACGTGAGATCGATGTTCGCTTCCCAGTACGAATCGATCGTCCCCGCATCGCGCCAGTACGCTTCACCCTCGCTGTCGGCCTTCACGCACGACGTGCTGAAGCGATGCGCCACCGCCTTACCGCCCTCGACGACATAGGGAATGATGTCCTTCCCGAAATCGCGGCTGGAGCCAGGGTCGGCGGCGTCCCGACGAAGCAGCTCGAACAGGAAGTTCGTCTTGAAGACGTAGATGCCCATGCTGGCCAGCGCCATTTCCGGATTGCCGGGAATGCACGGAGGATCGGCGGGCTTCTCGAGGAAACTCACGATGCGATCGTGTTCATCGACGTGCATCACCCCGAAACCGCTCGCTTCCGCCCGGGCCACTTCGAGGCACCCGATCGTGACATCGGCACCTTGGTCCACGTGCTGCTGCAGCATCAGCTCGTAGTCCATCTTGTAGATGTGATCCCCCGCCAGGATCACCATGTACTCCGGACCGTACGCTTCGATGATGTCGATATTCTGAAACACGGCGTCGGCGGTGCCATCGTACCACTGGGTTTCCGACACGCGCTGGCTGGCGGGAAGGATGTCGAAGCTCTCGTTGCGTTCCGGCCGGAGAAAATTCCATCCGCGCTGCAGGTGTCGGATCAGGCTGTGCGCCTTGTACTGCGTGGCCACGCCGATGCGACGGATGCCGGAGTTGAGGGCGTTGGAGAGTGCAAAGTCGATGATCCGCGTCTTGCCGCCGAAGTACACAGCCGGCTTGGCGCGGCGATCGGTGAGTTCGTAGAGGCGCGAGCCGCGCCCGCCCGCGAGGACGTAGGCCATGGCGGTACGAGCGATGGTGCCGGAGCGGTGTGCTGCAGTCATGACGGGGGCGGTCGAATCGGGAATGGCGCAGACCAGCGGTGCGTGATATTGGCCGTCGGTCCGGTCCGGCGGTAGGGTGAGCCGGCTCGCTGGCGTGCGTACCCGGCTGGCGTAGTGCGCTGAGCCGAGCTGCTGGTGCAACCGATACATTGCGGCGCACCTCTGCCAGCTCGCGCTGCGCGGCCACTCGGACTCCAGCCACGCCCTGCCATGAACGTGCTGTTTGTTGCCGCCGAAGTCGCCCCGTTGATCAAGACCGGTGGGCTGGCCGATGTGGCCGGAGCCCTTCCTGCGGCCTTGCGCGGCGACGGTCACGACGTACGGGTGGTGATGCCGTACTACAAGCAGCTGAAGGATCGCGGCACGGCGGTCGACGGACCGATAGCCGGCTCGTTCCTGCCCGTGGGAGAACAGGCCGAGGAGTTGCGGATCTGGCAGGCGACGGAGCGCGAGGCGCCGACCTACCTGCTGGACATTCCGGCGGCCTTCGAGCGCGACAGCATCTACGGGGACGGCGATGACAACCGTCGGTTCATTCTCTTCGCGCGCGGCGTCCTGACGCTCATTCAACAGCTGCGTGAGGTCAATGGGTGGCAACCCGATGTGGTGCACTGCCACGACTGGCACGCGGCGCTGGTGGTGAACTACATCCGCACCACACACGCCTACACCTTCGGACACATCGCGACGGTGTTCACGATTCACAATCTCGCCTATCAGGGGCAGTGCGTTCCCGACACGCTGGGAACTGCCGGACTGGGTGAGCGCGGGTTGATCGAGAACGGGATGGGCCCGGGCATCGCGGGAACGTTCAACTTCATGGGCCGCGGAATCACCTACAGCGATGTCGTCACCACCGTCAGCCCGACCTATGCGCAGGAGATCATGACCGGCGAGTACGGCGAGCGACTGGACGGACTGCTGCGAAGCCGGCGCGATCGCGTGACGGGGATTCTCAACGGCATCGATACCGATGCGTTCGACCCTGATACCGATAGCGCGCTGCCGGCGCAGTACTCGGTGGATGCAATCGCTGGCAAGGAAACGTGCAAGCGTGACCTGCAGCGTGAGCTCGGACTGGCCGGGAGTGGCGACATTCCCGTCCTTGGCATCGTCTCGCGTCTGGTCGATCAGAAGGGTCTCGATCTGCTGGACGCCGCCATCCCCTGGCTGATGCTGCAGACCGATGCGCAGCTCGTGCTGCTCGGTTCGGGGCAGCCGAATCTGCAGGAGGCCATGCGGAAACACGCCAAAATTCACACGGGACGCATCTCCGTTCGTTTCGGATTCGACGCCGGTCTGGCGCAACGCATTTACGCCGGCAGCGACGCGTTTCTGATGCCGTCACGCTTCGAGCCGTGCGGGCTCGGGCAGATGATTGCGCTGCGGTATGGCAGTGTGCCGATCGTGCGCGCGACGGGTGGACTGAACGACACCGTGCGCGAGGGGTGGAATGGCAACGGCTTCGTTTTTCATCAGTATGAGGCGCACCACTTCATTCAGGCGATGGATCGCGCGCTGACCGCCTACCGTGATGTGGAGAGCTGGGCGATTCTGCGCGAGCGCGGCATGCGCGAGGACAACTCGTGGACGCACGCTGCGAAACAGTATGTCGGCGTATATGAATGGGCGCGGAGTATTCGGCGCGGGTAGCGAGGAGACCAGGGACGGCGTGGCAAGACCGATTCGGCAGAGGTCGGGCGCTCGACTTTCGCGACTGTGACGAGGGCGTGACGAACCGGAGGCGATTCCGTGACCTGCGGCGCCGTTCTTGTGCGGCATGTGACTGCCACACTGCCCCATCCTCCACATCGCTCTTCCACGCCAGGAGCTCACGTGTTCCGCCGGTACTCTCTCGCGTTCACGCTCGCCGTGACCGCTTTTTTTGTCAGTGGCTGTACCCCGGACAGGAGCGCGACCGGTCCCGCGTCCACTGAAGGCGGGCTGAACGGCGCCGCACGTCGCACAAACGCGACACCTGCCTCCGTCGGCGCCATTCGGATCAACGAGGTGGAATCGAACCTCGGTACGCCCGGCGACTGGGTGGAGCTGTACAATCCTGGCAGCACTCCGGTGGATCTTTCGGGCCTGGTGTTCCGCGACAACGACAACGTGCGCGTTCCGTATGTGATCCCGGCAGGCACCACCATCGCCGCCAACGGTTTTCTTGTGCTCGATGAAGCGCAGTTCGGATTCGGGCTTGGCTCGTCTGACGCGGCACGGCTGTTCGAAGCCAACGGCACGACGGTGATTGACAGCTACACCTGGACGGCGCACGCCAGCACGACTTATGGTCGGTGCCCTGATGGGAGCGGCGCTTTCGCGACCGTCAGTGTGACGACGAAGGGCAGCGCGAACGATTGCGACGTCCTGATTCGCATCAACGAAGTGGAATCCAGCGGTGGTACGCCGGCCGATTGGGTCGAGCTCTTCAACCCGTCAGCAGCAGCGGTGTCGCTGGCTGGTTACGTGCTTCGCGACAGCGATGATGCGAACAGCTACGTGATGCCAGCGGGGACGACGATCCCCGCCAACGGCCATCTGGTGCTGGAGCAGGCGCAGTTCACGTTTGATCTGGGTGCGCCGGATGGTGTGCGCCTCTTCCGCGCCAACGGCACCACGATGGTAGACGGCTACAGCTGGACGACGCACGCCGCAACGACGTATGGCCGCTGCCCGGATGGTATTGGTGCGTTGATCGTGACGTCTGCGTCGACCAAGGGTACCGCGAACGCCTGCAGCACGGCGACGACCGCCGTGAAGATCAACGAAGTGGAGTCCAACCTCGGTAGTCCGGGGGACTGGGTGGAGCTGTTCAACACCGGATCCACGTCGGTTGACCTGACCGGCTATGTGTTCCGTGACAACAACGATGCGGCGAACTACGTGCTCCCCGCCGGAAGCGTGATTGCCGGCGGCGGCTACCTCGTCCTCGATGAAGCGCAGTTCGGATTCGGACTCGGCGGGGCAGATGCAGCACGCCTCTTTGCGCCGGGTGGCGTGACCGTGGTCGACAGCTACGCGTGGACCGCACACGCGTCGACGACCTACGGCCGCTGTCCCGATGGCACCGGCCCGTTCCTGACCACGAGCGCGCCAACCAAGGGCGGGCAGAATGTCTGTGGCCCCGCCGAAGTCTTCGCGGCGTGGCCGGGCGACGCGTCGGTCAGCAATGCCGATGACGGCGGTGTGTTCGGCGGCAACATGAGCGGACTGTCGCATCAGTTGGGCTCCGGGCAGTCCATTGGCGTACTCTGGGCGGTGAAGAACGGCCCTGGGACTTTGTACCGGTTGCAGCTCTCGGGATCGAACTGGTCCCCAGCGGCGAGCAAGACGTGGGTGGTAGGTAAGCCGCTCCGGTATCCGGACGGCACCGGCGACGTCGATGCGGAGGGTGTCCTGGTCATGGGGAATGCGATCTACGTCGCGGCTGAGCGCAACAACGCGAACAGCAGCGTGAGTCGCAACAGCATTCTTCTCTTCGATGTCTCGGTGGAAGGAACTCCCACGCTGACCGCGACGCGCGAGTGGAACATCACCGCAGATCTACCGGTCGTGGGAGCAAACCTGGGGCTCGAGGGGATCACGCGTATTCCCGACACCTACCTCGTCGCCAATGGTTTTCTTGACGAGAGCAAGGGTCGCGCCTATCTGCCGTCGGATTATCCGAATCACGGTGCGGAGCTGTTCTTCGTCGGTGTCGAAGGCAATGGAATGGTCTATGCGTACGCGTTGGATCATCAGAGCGGTGACTTCACCCGAGTGGCCGCGATGAGTGGAGGGAACGCATCGGTGATGGAGCTGCAGTTCGACACCGAGCTGAATCAGCTCTGGTCGATCTGCGACAACACCTGCAGCGGCCGTTCAGCGGTCCTGCAGATCGACACGCAATCAAGTGCAGCCTCCCGCACTCGCGGGCGCTTCGTGGTGACGCGGCGATTCGAGCGGCCGACCGGCATGCCCGACCTGAACAATGAAGGGTTCGCCTTTGCGCCTCTTGCCGAGTGCACTGGCGGACGCCGCCCGGTTTTCTGGGCTGACGACGGCGCGACGGGGACGGTGGCGCTGCGACGCGGATCGATCACGTGTTCCGCGTTCTGATGGCCCCACGGCTCGTGACGGTCGTGTAGAAGTCGGACGGTGCTGGACAGTGGCACTGAGAGCGATCAGAGCGGGACCCCGCACACGGGGTCCCGTTCTGTCTTCCGGCTCGCGCTGCATCTGGCAACGGCGACGCTCGGTGGCGGTTCGGTGAACCTTGCGCAACTTTCGACAGGCCGAAGTTGCTGACGACATACCTTCCGCGGCCGGGCAGGCTGCGAGGCGGAAAGACTGTCGAATGCGAATGTCTGGACGGCATGAGCGCCTCGAACAGCTGGTTGATTGACACCTCTGACATTCACAGGAGCCTCATAACGTGCCGACGACTCTCAATGGCCCGGGAATCTTCCTCGCCCAGTTCGCGGGCGATGCCGCACCCTTCGACACCTGGGACGGCATCACGAAGTGGGCCGCCGGCCTGGGGTTCAAGGGTGTGCAGCTCCCCGCCTGGGACGCGCGGTTCATCGATCTGAAGCGAGCAGCCAGCTCCAGGACGTACTGCGATGAACTGGCCGGCGTGGCGCGCATGAATGGCGTCGAGATCACCGAACTCGGGACGCATCTCCAGGGACAGCTGGTGGCAGTGCATCCGGTGTATGACGAGGCGTTCGATGCCTTTGCCCCGCAGCATTTGAAAGGCAATCCGAAAGGTCGGCAACGGTGGGCCGTGCAGCAGATGTTGTGGGCGGCAAAGGCATCGAAGCATCTCGGCCTGACGTCCACCGCAAGCTTTCCGGGGGCGCTGGCGTGGCCATACCTCTATCCATGGCCGCAGCGGCCGGCGGGATTGATCGAAGCCGCCTTCGACGAGCTGGCGCGTCGCTGGAGACCGATCCTCGACGCGTTCGATGCTGCGGGCTGTGACGTCGCCTTCGAGCTGCACCCCGGCGAAGATCTGTTTGACGGCGCCACCTTCGAGATGTTTCTGGAGCGGGTGCACAATCACCCGCGGTGCTGCATCAACTACGACCCGAGTCATTTTCTGCTGCAGCAGCTCGATTATCTCGAGTTCATCGACATTTATCATGAGCGCATCAGCTCCTTCCACGTGAAGGATGCGGAGTTCCGGCCGTCAGGACGCCAGGGTGTGTACAGCGGCTATCAGCCGTGGTTGCAGCGTGCAGGTCGATTCCGTTCGCTGGGCGATGGGCAGGTGGACTTCAAGGCCATCTTCAGCAAGCTGGCGCAGTACGACTACCGCGGGTGGGCCGTGCTGGAGTGGGAGTGTTGCCTGAAGCACCCCGAGCACGGCGCGGCCGAGGGTGCGAGGTTCATCGCCGACCATATCGTTCGCGTGACCGAACGAGCCTTCGACGACTTCGCCGGCGCCTCGACGAACGCAAAGCAGATCAAGCGCATGCTCGGCCTGTGAGCGCAGATCGCCAGCAGATGAATACAGCAGTAGACCAGCACCCCAGCACACGGAATCTGAATGCCCAGTGAAGCATCGCGGGCCGCGGCCGATACACGTCGTATCCGGCTCGGCATGGTCGGTGGCGGAGAGGGGGCCTTCATCGGCGGCGTGCACCGATTCGCCGCCCGCCTCGACGACCAGTTCGAGCTGGTGGCGGGGGCGCTCGCCTCGTCGGCCGGGAAGGCACAGCGATCTGGCGTGGCCCTCGGTCTCGCCGCGGACCGCATCTACTCCGATTACGCGGTGATGGCGCGCGCTGAAGCGGGGCGCGATGACGGCATTGAGGCGGTGGCGATCGTGACGCCGAATCACATGCATGCGCCTGTCGCCATGGCCTTTCTGGCGGCGGGGATTCATGTGATCTGCGACAAGCCACTGGCGACGTCACATGCGGATGCGACGCAGCTGCGGCAGTCAGCGGAGGAGCGAGACCTGCTCTTCGCCGTGACGTACAACTACACCGGCTACCCGATGGTGCGCGAGGCACGCGCGATGGTACGCGCTGGAACACTGGGAGCGATACGTCTGGTGCAGGTGGAGTATCCACAGGACTGGCTCACATCGGCGATCGAATCCGATGGACAGAAGCAGGCGGGGTGGCGAACGGATCCGGCGCAGGCTGGCGCAGGTGGATGTATCGGCGACATCGGCACTCACGCCTATCAGCTGGCAGACTACGTCACTGGAATTCCGGTGCGTGAGCTGCTCGCGGAACTGACGGCGTTCGTCCCCGGGCGCCGTCTCGACGACAATGCGCAGGTGTTGCTTCGCTATTCGAACGGTGCGAAGGGAGCGTTGTGGGCCAGTCAGGTCGCACCGGGCAATGAGAACAACCTCCGCCTCCGGGTCTACGGTGAGCAGGGCGGGATCGACTGGCGACAGGAACAGCCGAATCAGTTGCTCTGGTCACCGTTTGGCGAAGCGACGCGGATTCTTTCGCGTGGAACAGCGAGCGTCGGGCCGGACGCGGCGCGGGTGACGCGCATTCCATCCGGTCACCCCGAAGGTTACCTCGAAGCCTTTGCGACAGTTTACAGTGAAATCGCGCATGCGATCCGGAGCCGACGCGACGGTGGTCCGCGTCTCGATGCAGCGGTGCAGTTCCCAACTGTGGTCGATGGTGTGAAAGGTGTGGTGTTCGTGGAAGCCGTTGTGGCCAGCGCCGCAGCGGGTGGACAGTGGGTGACCCTCCCCGTCGTCGCCTGATGTCACTCCAGAACGTCGTGGACTTCATCATCGAAGCCGACAAGCTCAAAGGTGTGCTGCGGAAGACGCGGCCCCTTGGCCTGGAGCGTCATGAAAACTCGGCGGAACACAGCTGGCAGATCGCGCTGCTCGCCGCGTCGCTCGAACCGTACGCCGTTTCACCAGTGCGCATCGACCACGACGCTCCTGCAATCCATTAGAACGTCGGTGGCAGGTTCCGTCGGATGTCGCGCTGACCATTTGCCACGCCCAGTCCCACGCTCACACCAAACGCGATCGCCGTACCACTGCCGATCAGCGGCAGGATTGCGGCGACCGGTGTCGCGACGAGCATCGCACCAGCGCCGGCGATGATCGGCGCCCACAAGGATTGCACGGCGGTTACGAATCGCAGGCGATTGCGGACGAAATTGCGCGCCTGGGTGTAGCCGAAGTAGGTGAGCGCCAGGCTGGCGAGAACGGCCAGGAGTGTGAACATCGAAGTGTCCTCCAGGGACGGACGAAAGGTGCGGGACAGTAGACAGTACGAGGCGCTCGCCGTGAAGTTTCTTCAAGAATACTATCGCTCGTTCGTGCGAGCACGCTCAACGCCCGTAGCCGGGATGGCTCGTGCGGTGCCTGGACGGCGAACCTCGGTTCCCGACCATGCGAGCCCGCGTCCTCCAGTCAGGAGCGAGTACAGCGGTCTCGAGGCACGCCTGAGCGTCGCACCGCACAGCACGGCAAACGCCGATACCGCCAACGGAACGAAGAGATAGGTCAGCAGTTCGATCTTCGGAAGCGCAGCGCCAGCTCGAAGCGCCCACTCAGTGGCAAAGTTCACCAGCGGGACATGCATCGCATAGATCGAGAACGAGAAGGCGGTGACCCATCGGAACCACGGTCGCGACATTGCGACGCGAACCAGTCCATCAGCACCGTACCAGGCAGCCAGCAACCCGACGACCTCACCAGCGCGATGCAGAATGAGCATCGTGATCGCAATCGGTGTGTTCAGCTGGTCGAAGGCAAACGCCATCCACGTCTTGATGCCGCAGAGCAGCACCCACAACCCAAATATCGGCAGGGTCGCGAACCACGTTGGACGAGTCTGGATATCGATCCGACGTGCCGCCAGCCAGACGCCGAACGTGAAGAACAGGATTCCTTCACCTTCGAGCATCAGGAACAGGAGTCCGGCGAGAGTGAACACGGTGCGCGGCCATCGTGTGACCGCAGTTCGTATCAGTGGGTACAGCGCGGTCAGTACGAGAAGTGTCCGCAGGAACCAGAGCTGGAACGCCGCGGGCATGATCAGCCAGCGAATGCGCAACTGCTCGAGCGAATAGCCGCTCACGAACGGAGCGTCGCTGCCGAAGGGGCTCAGCTCCGCCGCGCGCACGAGCTCCCGCGTCGGCGACCACTGTTCAAGCGCGAAGATGAAAAGCAGCGCAATCGCACTCCACGCGAGGTACGGAATGCCAAGCGTGCGCGCGCGCTTCCAGACGCGGGTTCCATGCGGCGTGGTGCCATCGTCCCGAT
>Ga0105046_10010517_pt1 | contig 14409 bp, 13 predicted proteins | sample MAT03_FD_78385 | JGI IMG/M metagenome (GOLD analysis project Ga0105046, IMG submission 78385) | Freshwater microbial communities from Lake Fryxell liftoff mats and glacier meltwater in Antarctica - MAT-03 (megahit assembly) | ecosystem: Environmental > Aquatic > Freshwater > Ice > Liftoff... | reverse complement strand
GATCGGAGTTCTACCGTTCCGGATTTGAACACGCCTGCCGGTATCACCACATAACCTCCGCCTTGTGCCGCCACTTTTTCTACACATTGATTTATGATTTTGGTATTGATGAATACTCCATCGCCAATGGCTCCGAAATCCTTGCAATTGATGGTTTCAGCAGTTGAATTTTGAATTCCTGTTACGATAAGGAAAAGAGTTACAATCGTTTTGAAGGTAGTTGACACAGGTTTCTGGAATTAATTTATGACCCTACAATTTTAGTGCTTTAAAATGGTTTTTTTTTCCGCGTTAAGCCAAACCAATTTTTAATCTGAAATTTGATTTGTTAAAATTCAGGTAAAATGATTCTGTTTGTAAAAAATTTTCATCGATCCCATAAAGTCTTTTTTGATTCATTCACGCTCCGGAACAGAGCGGTTTCGATCTTATTTGTATGGAGGATTATCAAAAGATTCCATATTATTTCTACCACTTCAATTCGCATGAAAGCAGCCATTTTTAGCCTGATCATTTTAATGGGACTCGCTCCCGGTTTTGTAAACGGTCAGGATTTTTTACCTCCAGCACGAAACTGGAAAGGAAAAAGTGAAAATCTGATTGCCAGCCCAAAAGACATCTGGTGTACGCCTTCCGAAAAAAGCGGATTTAATGAAACACCCGATTATCAAACGACCATCAATTGGCTCACGAAACTTTGTTCATCTGTTCCTTTTCTCAAAATGGTAAGCATCGGAAAAAGTCCGGAGGGGAGAGACATTCAAATGGTGGTCGCTTCATTGGAAATGAATCCGGGTTCTTCCGTAATTAAATCATCAAAAAAGCCCTGCCTTCTGGTTCAGGCTGGAATTCACAGTGGAGAGATAGATGGGAAGGATGCCGGATTGATGTTGTTGCGTGATTTGGCTTTCGGTCCCAAAAAAGCCTTGCTTGAAAAAGTGAATCTGCTTTTTATTCCAATACTTAATGTTGATGGCCACGAGCGAAACTCACCTTTCAGCCGGCCTAACCAACGTGGTCCACAAAATATGGGTTGGCGAACCAACGCACAAAATCTCAATCTGAACCGGGATTATGCAAAAGCCGATACCCGTGAAATCCGTGCAGTTCTAAACGTGATCAATACCTATGACCCGGATTTTTATATGGATATCCATGTAACGGATGGGGCCGATTACCAATTCGATGTTACCTATGGTTTCGTCGGAAGCTATGGACATTCTCCTTCCATTTCGGCCTGGTTGAAAAATAAATTTAGTCCTGAAGTAGATCGGGGTTTGAAAACTATGGGCCACATTCCGGGTCCGTTATTAAATCCGGTAAACTGGATTGATTTCGCTGAAGGCATTGCAGAATTTCTTACCGGACCTAATTTTTCAAATGTTTATGCCGATTTAAGGCATTTGCCGGGCATTCTGGTAGAAAATCATTCCTTGAAACCGTATAAACAGCGGGTTTTAGGGACCTATGTTTTGTTGGAAGAGACCATGAAACTCATTGGAAAGGAAACGTCAGCTTTAATGGAGTCCATTACAAAGGATGAATCCATCCGGTCTGAAAATGTTGTGCTCACCTGGAAGGCACCGGATGTAAAAAAGCCTTCAAGCGATTCAATCTTTCATCTTGGATTCAAAAGCAAGCGGGAGATTTCGGATCTCACCGGAGGAGAAGTGACTCGTTGGTCGCAGGAAATAGAAAATAAAAAAATCCCCTTTTACGATTTGAAAGAGGCGGAAATCACTGTTAAAACTCCCAAAGGATATTGGGTGCCTTCGTTTTGTACGGAAGTTTTGGAACGATTGAAATTCCATGGAATCCAATTAGAAATTTCAAAACAGTCCACCACGGTTCAATTGGGCATGTACAGAATCAAAAACCCGAAATTCAATTCTCAGCCCTTTGAAGGACGAATTCAGGTAAAAGGAAATCCAATACCTGAAACCCAATCGGTCACTATGCCAGCCGGATCTGCCTGGATTTCAACCGACCAACCTTTGGGAGAACTGGCTTCACTACTTTTGGAGCCAGCTTGTCCGGAATCCTTTCTTCAATGGGGATTTTTTCATTCCATTTTCCAAAAAACCGAATACACCGAAGCGTATTTTATGGAGCCGTTGGCCAGGAAAATGATTCAGGATTCGCCCTCCCTGAAAGAAGAATTTGAACAAAAAAAGAAAGAAGACCCAACATTTTCTCAAAATCCGGACGCCATTCTGAATTGGTTTAATGAGCGAAGTCCTTACTGTGATAAAACGTATCTCTTATATCCGGTGGGAAGAGTTGAATGAATTGTGAATTGTGATAAGAGATGAATGATAAGAGATGAATGATGCGGAACATGGCGTCTGCTGCCAAGGCAGGATTTTCAACTTTAGCGTAAACTATAATTGATTTTTGATAGGCTTCGGGTGCTACCTGCGACGAAGGAGCGAGGTCAGACCGGAACTTTACTTTAGCGGCTATTGATCGTTGGGTGAGAGTTGAAAAAGGAATGCATTTAAGGATTCATCAGCATATTCATATCCTCAAGTAAAAAAACCAAATCAGATCGGGTTTTGGTGTCTGTAATTTCTGTCTGTTTGTTTATTTTGGTTTTGGCAAATGAAATCACAACCTACGTTTTTTCCGTCATTCTACTTTTTGATTTGGTTTCGGAATTTAATCACTGCCTCCGGTGGGTTTTCATTGTCAAGATCCGGATTAAAATGCGGGATTTGGTCCAATCCGCTAAAAACAGAAATCGAGATTCCGTCTTTACAAAGATGGGATATTGCTTGAATGTAATCCAGATTAGATGATTGGGCTTGGGTTGAGCCGCAAATGGCAAGGATGTTTTTCATCTTTCCGGCTTTTCAAATCAAGACCAATCCTTCGATTTTTTTAACGATGTAATGTGTGCCAGATGGTGATCCGAATGCCAGGCATACAGAGCAATGCTTTCACCAAGTTCAAATTCACGTCCATGTTCCGGATGAATGTAAATCCTTTTAAGATCTTCCATCTTCATGCTTTTCATAAGTACTGCCCATTTCTTATGTAATCCTTCCAGAAGTTGGAGTGCAGGCTCAATTGGCATAGCTACTGAATCGGTAAGTTCTGCAAACAAAGCTTCCGGATAGGGTTTAATGGTGGGTTTATGTTCTACCAATGTTAGTTTATGGCGAATGAACCCGTTCATGTGACTATCGCAACAATGATGAATCACTTGTCGGATCGTCCAGCCTTCCGGTCGGTAGGGCGTGTCCAATTGAGAATCGTTGAGATGTGCAACTTCTTTTTTCAAACGATCCGGAAACGTTTCAATTGTTACAATTAATTTATCAAGTAATTGGCTTGATACCTGGCCCGGTTTTATAAATTTTCCGATCGGATATTGTAAGTGCGTCATGAAGCAAAGGTAAATTGGTAAATCCTATTTAGCGCAGCCTTTCATCCATCACGATGATGTGTGTTTTAAAAAATCTCCATCCATCACAAGAATTGCCGCTCCATTGATTGTCACGGATCTGTGGGAACTTAATTCGTCTGAAACGATGTAACTCATGCCTTTCCGGAGAATAAACGAATCGCCATTTTCCATTTCGGTAACCAGTTCGCCATCCAGACAATGAACCAAATGGCCTTTCTGGCACCAATGGTCCGCTTTGTAACCCGCTGAACAAATTACTTCCCGAATCCTTAAACCAGGAAATTGGATCGTTTTCCATGAGTATTTAAAAACAGGCTATTTCAAATTACTGAATCCGACTTAACCATACATAAGATATGATTTCTCAAATTTAATCTGACCAAGTTGTAAATAGCCGTAGCCAAGATGGGATAAAGAATGCAATCAATAAAATTTTTTCCCTAGGGTTTTCAATGGATATTTGCACCCCTATTTTAACGTTTTTATCCTGTTTATGCACCACTTTTGTTTCATTTCTACTTTGTTTTTATCGCTTATAGTTTTGCTCCAAGGCAAAGCTCAAACCAAACTTCTGGAAAAAGTTGTGAGGACTTTGCCACATGAAGTCGTCATTCCCTACGAAAAATACCAATTGTCTAATGGACTTACAGTTCTGATCCATGAAGACCATAGTGATCCGATTGTGCATGTGGATGTTACCTACCATGTTGGGTCGGCAAGAGAAGAAATAGGTAAGTCTGGATTTGCTCATTTTTTTGAGCACATGATGTTTCAGGGAAGCGATAATGTGGCCGATGAACAGCATTTTAAAATCATTTCTGAATCCGGCGGTACGTTAAATGGCTCCACCAATCGTGACAGGACCAATTATTATGAAACGGTTCCAAACAATCAACTAGAGAAAATGCTCTGGCTGGAAGCCGATCGGATGGGATTTTTACTGGATGCCGTCACACAGAAAAAATTTGAAGTACAGAGAGCAACCGTTAAAAATGAACGCGGCCAAAATTACGACAACCGTCCTTATGGACTTGTGCAGGAGACTCTTTCAAAAAATATTTTTCCTTATGGACATCCCTATGCATGGCTTACCATCGGTTATGTAGAAGACCTGAACCGTGTAAATGTCGATGATCTGAAGAACTTTTTTCTTCGCTGGTATGGCCCGAATAATGCAGTGATTACGGTGGGAGGTGATGTTGTGCCATCAGAAGTAGTTAAATTGATTGAGAAGTATTTTGGTTCAATTCCCCGAGGTCCGGAAGTGGAGAAAACGATTTTGCCCGCACCTGTGCTGGAAGCCGACCGTTACGTGAGTATGGTGGATCAATACGCAAAAATCCCTATGCTCAATGTGGCACTTCCGTCTTGCCCGGCCTATTCCAAAGACGAAGCCGCCTTAGATTGTCTGTCTGAAATCATTGGTGGAGGAAATTCATCCATTTTATATCAGCAACTGGTAAAAACCCAGAAAGCAATTCGTGCCAATTCATTTAACATGACCAGCGAATTGGCGGGAACATTTCAGTTTTCCATCATGCCAAAACCTGGAACTCCGCTGGCAGACATGGAAAAGGAAGTCCGTCTGGCCATTGCAGAATTTGAAAAGCGAGGCGTAAAAGACGATGACATTACCAAATTTCGTCAATCAATGGAAGCCAGTTTTATTTATCGTTTAGAAAGTGTTTCCGGAAAGGTTTCGCAATTGGCTGCCTCTCAAACGTATACAGGGAATGCAAATTACATTAAGGAATATCTTAAAAGGTATACTTCGGTTACAAAAGAAGATGTAATCCGGGTGTATAACCAATATATAAAAGGAAAGCCCTTGGTGATTTTAAGTGTTTTAACAAAAGGAAATGAGCAATTAAAAGCCGGTGCAGACAATTATACTCCCGACCAAAGCGGTTACAAAGCACCGGAATACGGATACAATGAGTTGAAATACTCGAAGGCAAAGGACAATTTTGACCGGAGTAAGATGCCTTCAACAGGTCCCAATCCGGTGATTAAAGAACCAGCTTACACACTGAAGGAGAAGGATGGCATGAAAATGATTTACTCCAAATCCGATGAACTTCCAATCGTGGCATTTACAGTATCGCTGAAAGGGGGTCGAAGAGTAGAGCAGGAAAATTTAGCGAAAGCCGGTTTATCAAATCTTTTTGAGGATATGATGAATGAGGATAACCTTCGTTATTCTGCAGAAGCAATGGAAACAGAACTGGAGAAACTGGGAAGTAACGTCAGTGTTTCTGTTGAAGAAGATGAAATCGAAGTAGATGTGGTCTGTTTGAAAAAGAATCTTTCAGCCACATTGGATTTGATGGAAGCTCGTTTGATGCAGCCTAAATTTCTTCCGGAAACCTTTGACATGGTTAAAAATCAGACGTTGGAAGAGTTAAAAAACAAGCGTACCCGAGCGGCTGCTGTAGCGACAGAGGCATTTCATAAAGTGGTTTATGGTAAAGAAAGTTTCCAGGGAATCGCTCCCTCTGGTAATGAAGCCAGTTTGAATTCTGTAACCCTTGCCGACATAGAAGTCTATTATAAAATATTTGTTCGAAGACCTGGTTTACAATTGGTTGTTTTAGGCGATTTGTCAGAAACCGAGGCAGGAAATATACTTGAGCGACTAAAGAAACTATCCGCAGATCCTGCCAAACTACCCGCTTTTCCTGCTTTGAAAAAACAAAACCCACAACCCAAAACGGTATTTCTGGTGGATGTTCCCAATGCTGCCCAAACGGAATTCAGGATAGGGTTTGCCAACAATGTATTATATAACCCAACCGGCGAATACTATCGTTGGACATTGGCCAATTTTCCATTAGGAGGCGCTTTCAACAGCCGGTTAAATCTGAAATTGAGGGAAGATAAAGGTTGGACCTATGGGGCACGCAGTGGAATCAATGCCGACGAACATAATGCCACCTATATGTTTTTTGCAGGCATTAAAGCATCTGCCACCGATTCTGCTCTGGTCGAAATTGAGAAAGATATGAATGGATATCTGGCAACTGGAATCACTCAGGATGAAATTACTTTCATGAAAAATTCCATCGGTATGAGCGAAGCCCGGCAATATGAGACCGGTCTACAGAAAGCCAGTTTCATGGCTAAAATTCTGAAATACAATTTGCCTCATGGTTTTGTTTCAGCGCAGAATAAGCTGCTTGCGGATATCACCATTCCTCAGATTAATGAGCAGATCAAAAAAACTCTTGATCCGTCTAAAATGTATGTTCTCCTCGCCGGCGACAAAGCAAAAATTCTGCCTGGCCTGGAGAAGCTAGGCTATAAAGTAATTGAACTCACTGCAGAAGGGGAGGTTAAATGATGAGTTCTAAATTATGAATGACAACCTATTTGAAACTTAGTGCCCCTATAAAGCATGATTTTTAACTTTATAGCCAATTGATTTTTGGTTAGTTACAACATTATTAGTTGAAGTATGATAGACGGAAACAAGTCTAAAATGTTGTACATCACTACGCCAAAGTACGGAATTATCAAGAAATTATGATGCTTAAAATCTGAAATTTGCAAGTTTAGAAAGCCTGTACTGGAGTGAATTTAAATAGTTTTTGATGCAATTTTCTGCTTTTAAAATAATCAAAAAAAAATCCAATTCACTTTCGGATCGGTTGGCTTTTATTTATCAATCCCTTCTGAGTCAATATAAAACGTAAAGTGGAAAAGGGAACTTCCTTTTTGTTCAAACTAAAAGATATACGCAAAGCCTCTTTTTACAATTCATAGTTCAGGAATATACACCTTCATTTTTTCAGTAATCTCCTCAACCAGTTCCGGGTCCATAAATGTATAGTTGTCTGGAATGTCGAGGTTAATGATGGGTTTTGAGGCACTTTCCTCCGGAAATTTCTCCAACATTCTTTGCCTGTGTTTCTTTTCCATCACAAATATCTGATCCGCCCAGAGGATGGTTTTAGCTGTTAACTTTATGCGGGCAGAAGGATCCGTTCCTGCGGATCGGGCGTTTATTCCCGATCGGTTTTTATAGATCGCTTCTGCAGTGGGACTTCGCCATTGGTTCCGGCTGCAAACGAAAAGGATGTTCATTGAAATAGTGATGGATTGAATTTTTGAACCATTACAGTCTGATGTATTTATATTGAGTTGATTTCGCTTTCGGACTTTACCATTTCCTATAAAACAGAAACCCTCTCCAATGTTTCCAAAAATTCCGGATCAACTGTGGCACCAAGTCCGGGTTCTTCAGGAACCGTTATTTCTCCATGAATTCCGTAGCTGATTCCACCCAGAATCGGGTCTTTTGAAAACATCAAGGGGGTATCAAAATCGATGTGAATAATCTGATCGCTGCATAAAGCCAGGTGGGCCGCCGCCGTAAATCCCAATCTCGATTCCAGAAAACCTCCCACCTGCATCCCGATTCCCGCTTTCTCAGCCATCCGGATAATTTTTAGTGCTTTATAAATGCCTCCGGATTTGCTGAGTTTCAAATTGAAAAAATCACAGGCTCCGGTTTCGATCAGTCTTTCGGCATCAAAAGGGGTACAAATGGATTCGTCGGCCATGATCGGAATGGGGCTGTTTTTTCGGATTTCCGGTAATTTATGGGACAGATTCCTGTGCACCGGTTCTTCACACAACTGAATGTGGAAAGGGGAGAGGGCATTCAGAATCGTTGGAGCCGATTCCACCGACCAGCCCTGGTTCGCATCAATCCGAATGGGGATTTGATAACCAACGGCTTCCCGGATTTGCCGGATTCGCTCCACATCCTCTTCCTGATTTCCTCCTAGTTTTACTTTGATGATCTGAAACCCGGCTTCAACAATCCTGATTGCATCCAACGCCATTTTCTCTGTCGTTCCGATGCTGACAGTGTAATCGGTTTTCAAAAGTTTCCCCTTTTTTCCACCCAAATATTTGTAAAGCGAAAGTCCGGCATTTTGCGAAGCAATGTCGTACAAGGCCATGTCAAAAGCACTTTTGATGCAGGAATTACCGTAAATCATTTTGTCCATTGACTCAGTACAATTTTCAATGTCTAAAGGATTCTGTCCTAGTAAAACCTCTGCCAGGTATTGCCCTACGATGAATCCTGTTTCCTGACTTTCACCATGAATCGTGCGGAACGGACTGCATTCTCCACAGCCAATGATGCCATCCGATGTGCTGATCCGAACCAAAAGATTATCAGCCGCATACATAGGACCAAGAGAAATCACAAATGGTTCCTTGAGTGGGATGGGTGATTTGAAAATATCGATGGTTGAAATGGAATGTTGAGCCATTGAATAGGATGTAAGGCTGTAAAATACTGATAATCAAAGCTCCCTCTCCTCTGGAGAAGGCTGGGGTGAGGTCAAAATGCAGATTTGATGCCTAATCTGGTGTGTTTTGAAAATCTAAAGTGCAAGGATTTTAAAATATTTCATCAATTTTCTTTGCATTTGTTCATAGAGAATACTCCATAACAATCTCAATTAAAGCCAATTAAGCTTTTTTGCAAGTTCCAGGAATGCCTAAGTTTGATTTCGGATCCCCCAATCGGCCATTGCCCCTAAAATGGGCTTAATTTCTTCACCTATGCTGCTTAAACGGTATTCGACAAAAGGAGGCACAACTGGTTTTGCTTTGCGGATTATCAACTGATCGGCTTCCAGTTCTTTTAATTGTTGAATGAGCATTTTCTCTGAAATCAAAGGGATCGCCTTTCTCAATTCATTGTACCTCATTTTTCCCTCTTTCAGTTGCCAGATAATAAGGGGTTTCCAGCGTCCTCCTATTTTCTCAAGTGTGAATGTGACAGGGCATTTGTGCAGGGCAGCAATGCGGTTGAAATTGTTGGTGGATGATTCTTTGACCATGGTTTCTGAAATTATTTTATACTAACTTTTAAGTAAGTACTGTGTTTTTTGTAAGTGCAATAATAGCTTTGCTGCAGTCAATTCAATAAAAAAAATGAAATACGTATTAACTGGTTCAACCGGGCACATCACAAGTCCACTTGCACAAAAACTCGTGGCTGTCGGCCACTCAATAAGCATCATCACATCAAAATCCGATAAATCCGCAGACATCGAAACGATGGGAGCAAAGCCCCTGATTGGATCGGTGGAAGACGTGGAATTTCTGAAAACTGCCTTTGCCGGTGCGGATGCTGTATATCTGATGATTCCTGCGAAATGGTCCGTCACCAATTGGCTTGATTACCAGAAAGGAATTGTGGCCAATTATCTGGAAGCGATTAAAACCAATGCAATAAAAAACATCATGGTTCTTAGTTCTGTCGGAGCCCATATGCGTAAAGGTTGCGGTCCTGTGGATGGTTTGGGTGTTTTAGAAGAACAACTGAAAGCCATAGAAGGTTTGAATGTAAAGGTTTTACGACCGAGCTATTTCTTTTACAATCTATTTTCTATGGCTGGAATGGCCAAAAACATGGGAATCATTGGTAGTACACAACCTGCTGACCATAGCCTGGTTTTAACCGATACATCCGACATTGCCGATGTGGCTTTCGAAGAATTGAACAGCCTGACTTTCAAAGGCTATTCGATCCGGTACATTGCCAGTGACGAGCGAACCTGGACAGAAATTGCTTCGGTTTTAGGTGCAGCGATTGGGAAACCAGAACTTCCATTTGTGGAATTTACAGACGAACAAAGCGAGCAGGGAATGAAACAAATGGGATTGCCCGAAGCAATTGTACATGGTTATGTAGAAATGGGTCAAGCTCTTCGAAGTGGCGATATGGAAAAAGATTACAAAGCAAACCGTCTGGCACAATTGGGAAAAGTAAAACTGGAGGATTTTGCGAAAGCATTCGCAGAGGTTTATCAATCGGTCTAAAAGCAGCACTGCTCAAACCATTTAAAACCGGCTCTCGGAGGAAATCTTCGGGAGCTTTTTCATGAATAGGCGTCCTTTAGATTTGCAGGGAGAAATAAGAGAAGTATTGTAGTTGTTGCAATGCTTTCTTTTTTTGCTTCTTTTTTTCTTTAGACTTATCCTAAAATGTTGAAGCTAACCAACAGACGGTTTAAAACCATCTGATGCCTGACTTTAGAGGATCGGAGTCTGGTTGTTTAATAAACAACTTTTGAATTCGCCTTGAATCCAGAAATTTATAATTGCATTTACTTTTCTTTATTTTCTGTCTTATCTTTTTCTTGCATTACCGATCATATATTTATTATTCCATTCATATAATTAATTAAACCACTCCTACGGTAGAAAGTGAATTGATTAAAATTGATTCGTGCAAATGATCAAATATTATTTCAAACCTTCTAAAGCAGTACGATTATGAAAACCTCCTCTTTCACCCACCTTGTTTCAACCAGTTTGTTGTCAATTTCTTTCATCGTAATGTTGGCATCCTGCGGAAAAAAAGAAAGTATAGAACCTACCTATACTCGCGAACAAATGGATAATTCCGGTAGAAAAGCGATTCAGCAAAACACTTTAGCAGCAGAACCTACGCATCCGGTAGATCCTACAGATCCATCCATTCGCCAAATTAAGAACACCATCTTAACCGATGTTGCTACTACTGAAAAAGTAAAAGACGATCGCACCACTTATCAATCAGAACAGAATCATACGAATGGTGTTTCCTTAAACGAGGGAATTTCTGCCAACAAAGGAGATTCAAAAGAGAAAAATGACTTTCAAATTAAAAATCCTGAGATCCGACGAGTAATGCCAATAGACAAATCGGATGATCCTTCTGAAGAAGTAATTCGCAGAAAAATTGCCCGCAAGAATCTTTATAAAAGTCCTAAGTAGTCTCCCGTTTCATATAAATAGTGTTTTTTCAGAAGAAGCTCCGGAAATCCGGGGCTTTTTTGTTATTCATCCACCGGCCCCAACACCTTACAGATTAATCTGGCTTTTTCAGTTTCTTTGCGGGCGGCATTAACAATCTGAATGACATTTTTTTCAAAGATTCGATCTTACTTGTTTAGTCTAAACTTTTCCGGAAAATCATCGAACCTTCTCTTTTCAGGTTTTTATGCTAGTATTTTCCTTTCTCAGCTATTGGCTTTACCTTTCAATCCACTACCGTGGTTTGATGAAGTTTTTTTCGTCGATATTTCAAGTTCGGTCTTAGCCAATGGTCAATTAAATCTACCTATGATGCCGAACTTATATTCAGGAGAGATTCTGATTTATGGTCCGGTTTATTTTTATCTTCAGGCACTTATTTTAAAGTTGGCTGGTCTGGGTGCTTTTCAATTCAGGTTTTTAAGTTTTGCTTCCGGTTGTATTCTTGTTTTGGTCTTTCGTCGATTTCTCAGAAGACATTGTCCTCAGACCTGGATAAGTGATTTGTTTCCTCTAGTATTGTTCATTAACCCCATTTTTCTTCAAAGCATTCATTCAGGCAGAATGGATTTGTTTGCAACTCTGTTCTGTTTTCTTTCATTTGTTTATGTGTATAATAGTATTGATAATCAAAGAACTAAATCATTAGCCTTGGCCGGATTTTTTGCAGCTATCGCTTTCTTAAGCACACCCAGAACAGTCTTTGTCTTTATTCCGCTCTGCTTACTTGTACCATTCTATCTTCGGTTCAGGCACTTCTTTTCAATTGCTGTTTTCTTTTTCTGTTTCGGGTTTCCCATTTTGCTTTGGTTTGTTTGGAAATTTCCAAGCCTGGATGCTTATCTGGCATTATTTAGACACGAGAGTGCTATCCGGCACATAGGAGTTTATGCTCAGGATTCTGTATTTTTCAGATACCCGTTATTGACTCCATTTTATGGCCTTGTATTGATTTCTACATTTTCACTCTTTTCAAAAAAGCTTTTTTCGGATTCAAAAAGCATTGCCAGATTTGCCATTTTCGGAATCATCCTGCTTTTTCACATTCTGGTGGTTGAGAAGGGACCCTATACAGCTATGGTTATGGTTTTTTATCTTCTATTTATTGCATTAGGTTTTCCAATTGCATTTGCTTCACCGCAGGGAAATGCCGTTTTTAAGACATTAACCATTTTTTCATTTGGAGTATATTTTATGGTGCAATTGGGAAAATTTGCTGTGATATCGGCAACACTTAGCGACCGGCTTGCTTCAAATTTCTCCTTTAATTTTACCAGGGAAGAATTTGCCGGCAAAAGAATTGTAGCCTCGTTTGAATATTATTACTTATTGAAAGATAAAGGTTTAGGTTATTGTCCGTATGAAATAGCCTATACACCCCAAATGAAGCTTAAATTTCATATGGATACCTTCCAAACAGAGTATTTGTTCATTAACCAGAGAGAAGTTCAATCGCATACGGTCAGGGAATACCTGGATACAGGTAAGTTTGAATTTCTTCGGGATATCGAATCGAAATCATGTTTTGGCTGCGGTGTTTTTGGCCCATTACTGGCCGTGTTTCCTCCTTCTTTCTATGCTACTTCCTATAGAGGGAAGATATACAAACGGGTTAAAAAGTAAAACCAACTTTTTGTTTTCAATAGCTTTTGTTGTTTTCGAATGGGTGACTTTGGAATGTGAATTCCGATCCAATGTATCCTTTTCCATCAGGCTTGGTGCTTCACTGGTTTTCATCTTTTTGATTCTTGCCCTTATTTCTTTAGGACAAGGATTGCTTATTTCACTGACACTAGCCTTTCTATTCGCCATTTTGCTTAGGCCTTTGGTGTCATTCATGCAGGTGCGATTGCGGTTTCATCTCATTCTGTCTGTTTCGCTTTCGGTGCCTTTTGGGTTGATGCCCGTTTCGGAACTTGTCTATTTGATTTCATTGTAGATTGGCTCCATTTTAAGCGACCGGATAAAAATCAAAGGCAACCTGATTTATAATTATCATCACTTACATCAATGGGTTGAATATAAATTAGGCTACAGTTTTATTTAGCAGAATCATTTCCTTGAATCCAATTCCATAAATTCGATGGAAGCAGGGAAAACGCTTTTGGGAGATACGCTCGAATCTTTTACAGGAACTCTGTTAAATGCCATTCTGGTTGCGTTTTATACTTTTATACTTTTGCTTCATCGCAATCTTCTGATCGTATTTTTATTAAAAATCTTTATCAGCCAACCTCAGTAGAAAATACAAATGATTCTGATGAGGATTAAAAAGTCGGTTCACAGTTTTCTAACGTATACCTTGATCGAAATGGGGATTGTAACCGTCCTCTTGCCGGACTGATGTTGTTGGGTATTCATTATGCTATTCTTTTGGGAATTCTTACCGGCATTCTCAATCAGATTCCATACATAGGAATAATTGTAGCCATCCTTCTGAGCATTGCTTCGACGTTGACCGGCGTGGCAGATGTTTCGATAATTGCCGGAGTCGTTCTTGTAAATGTAATTGTTCTTTTGCCTGATGCGAATGTTTTGGTTCCAATTGTGGTAAGTACGAGGGTCAAAATGAACGCCTTTATTTCGATCCTTCTGATTAATCTGTGAAGCCATCTGATCGGTATTGCTGGCAGTTTCTGGCCATACCCGTCGAAGCGGTTTTGAAATTTTTTTTGACGAAGTTGAAAATCTGGAGCCCTGGGGATATTTGATGGGCAATGCTATTCCACCGATTGCCGAAGTAATAAAAGAACGACACCTGGATTGATGAAAGTCTTTTTGGATACCAGCATCTTAGTAAAACTTTGCTTTCCGGAAACAGAGAGGAGTTCATCAACAGAAGAATAGACCTTCGGTATTTTATGACGCGTTGTAAAATCCAAAGCCTTTTCCTGATTTCTGGAAAAAACGCCGGAAACTGCGGAGCCGGGAAGTTTGTACATGGAAGGCAAACTTTTGACTTCGCACTCATTGCCACAACCAATGGATGCCCAGGTGATGATGGCTGGTTGTTTTTGAGTAGACATGAATGAATGTTTGGCTCAGCAAATAGAAGGATAAAATTGGTTTTCACAGGTATTATCCTCATTTGAAAACAAGATTGATTTTGAGGAATACATGGCCAGATTTGTTATTTATGGATTTTTTAACAAATCGAAATGTTTACCAAAAGGATT
>Ga0105046_10010515_pt1 | contig 14410 bp, 15 predicted proteins | sample MAT03_FD_78385 | JGI IMG/M metagenome (GOLD analysis project Ga0105046, IMG submission 78385) | Freshwater microbial communities from Lake Fryxell liftoff mats and glacier meltwater in Antarctica - MAT-03 (megahit assembly) | ecosystem: Environmental > Aquatic > Freshwater > Ice > Liftoff... | reverse complement strand
TTCGAAGAGAATCGCGCCGAGTCCGTAAACATCCGATGCGGGGCCGAGCGTCCGCTCCCCCATCGCCTGTTCAGGCGACATGTACGCGGGGGTTCCCAACGCCATGCCCGTCTGGGTGATCCGTTGGGCGAGGGGCATCTCACTACTGGCCGCGATGCCGAAGTCGGCGAGCAGCGCATGGCCGCCGCTCAGCAGAATATTCTCCGGCTTGAGATCACGATGCAAAATGCCGCGCCCGTGCGCGTACGAGAGGGCATCCGCCACTTCCCGCACGTAACGCACGGCCTCCGTGATGGGAAGCGGCCCGGTCCGGTCGAGACGCGCCCGCAGCGTTTCCCCTTCGACGCGGGGCATGACGAAATAGAGCAACCCGTCCGCGTCGCCCGAGTCGAAAACCGGGACAATGTGAGGATGCTGAAGCTTGGCCGTAATGCGGATCTCGCTCAGGAACCGCTCCAGCCCGAGCGACGCGCCGAGGTCGGTGTGCAACACCTTGATCGCGACTTCGCGGTCGTGTCGCGTGTCGTGCGCCAGGTACACCGTGGCCATGCCCCCGGCACCGAGCTCGCCGTCGAGGCGATACCTACCGGCAAGCGCGCTGGTCAAACGTTCAAGAACATTCATACTCTGCGCAGCTCAGCGGAAATTCCCGAACTGCAGCTCCACGCCGTATTCGCCTTTGCGCAGCACGGCGATGCACTCCTGCAGCATGTCCTTGTCCGGGCTCGAAATACGCACCTGCTCACCCTGGATGGACGCGGTGATCTTCTTGAGCTTCGCCTCCTTCACGGCGGCCGTGACTTTCTTGGCCGTCTCGCTGTCGAGCGCCATCTTGAGCTTGATCTCGGAGCGGAGAATTTCGTGGCTCCCCGGCTTCGGATCACCGAACTCGAGGTTCTTCACCGACACGCCGCGCTTTATCAACTTGCCGCGCAGGACGTCGATGAGTGCATCGTGGCGCATCTCCCCCTCGGCTTCGATCTGGATGATCGCGTCGGTGCGCTTGAAGTCGATGAGGATATGCGAGCCCTTGAAGTCGAAACGCTGGGCGACCTCTTTTTGCGACTGATTCACGGCGTTGTCCACTTCCTGCAGATCACAACCCGTGGTGACGTCGAACGAATACGCCGAAGCCATGTTATCCCAGGAAGCTTTCGAGCGACTTGGCTCGTGAAACATGGCGGAGACGCGACAGTGCCTTCTCCTTGATCTGACGGACCCGCTCTCGGGTGATGCCCAACAGCGTACCGATCTCTTCGAGCGTCATCGGCTCCGTATCGTCGATCCCGAAATACAGGCGCAGGATCTTCGACTCACGCTCCTTGAGGCTGCCCAGCGAATCCTCGATCGCTTCGGTCAGCGCCTTCTCGAAGGTCTGTTCGTCGGGCGTGGCGTGATTGAGATCGGGCAGATAATCGAGCAGCCGATTGTCTTCGCCGGGCGTGAGCGGCGCGTCGAGCGAGAGGTGCACCTGCGAAATCGCCATCGTCTTGGTGACTTCTTCCTCGGTGATGTCCATCCCCTCGGCGATCTCGGCGTGCGTCGCTTCGCGTCCGAGCTCCTGCAGTAGCGTATTGGCTCGTTTGCCGATACGGTGCAACGTACCGGCTCGGTTCAACGGCACGCGTACGATGCGCGACTGCTCGGCCAGCGCTTGCAGAATCGCCTGACGAATCCACCACACGGCGTATGAGATGAACTTGATGCCTTTCGTTTCGTCGAACTTGTGGCCGGCGCGAATGAGGCCAAGGTTGCCTTCATTGATCAGATCGGACAGCGACACGCCCTGATTCTGATACTTCTTCGCAACGGAAACCACGAATCGCAGATTGGATCGCACCAATTTGTCGAGTGCTTCCTGATCACCGACCCGAATTCGGCGCGCAAGCTCGGCTTCTTCTTCGCGGGAGATCAGCGGATACGCGCTGATATCGCGCAGGTACTGGTCGAGGGAGCCTTCCTCGTACGACACCTTCTTTTTCGCGGACGTCACAGCCATGGCGGGGCGGCTCGTGTGGCAGAGAGACTGGACATGCGACCGCGCGGCGGGGGAAGCGCGGCGTTCTACGTATAATTACTAACGGCTTACACCTGAACGGTGAACTACCGAGACACCATTCGTCAACGCATGCCGCCGTTAAATCGCTTGAGAACTTTCTAGCGCACCACAGACCCGAGACGTCCCCACCGAATTCTGGTGATCCATGCTGCACGCGCCGTGGAATCCGGCGTGAAGCTGTAGTACACGATCCACGGCGTGCCGCGCAGCAAACTGTCGGGGACGAATCCCCAGTAGCGGCTATCGAGCGAATTGTCACGATTGTCGCCGAGTACGAACAGATGCTTCGCCGGCACGACGATCGGCCCCCAGTTGTCCCGCGACGGGCGATAGATCGGCGCCATCCCGACCTGCGCGTTCACCTCTGCATTCGCGGCCGCGGCCGTATTCGTGAGGTAGCCGCGCTGCCACCGGAATTCGTCGGTCATCGGATCGACGTTCGGCTCGACATGGGACACGTACTGCTCGCGCAACGGGACACCGTTTCGCAGCAGCGCACCGCCGTGCATGGACAGCGTATCGCCGGGCCGCCCCACCAGTCGCTTCACAAAGCTCTTGGTCGGATCGGCCGGCCATTCGAACACGAGAATATCGCCGAGTCGGGGAGCCCGCGCCGCCGGCAAGCGGCGCTCGAGATACGGGACCTCGGCGCCGTACAACCACTTGTTCACCAGCAGGAAGTCCCCCACGAGTAGCGTGCGCTCCATGCTGCCCGACGGGATTTTGTACGCTTCCACCACGAAGGTACGGAGCACGAGGAAGAGGAGCACTGCCGGCGGCAGCACTTTGGCCCACTCCCAGAGCCGACCGAACGCGAACGCACGCTTCCGCGAGCGGCCATTGGCCGCCCGCAGGGCGTTCGCGCGGTGATCCCTCTTCGGGGCCATCAGCCTCTCAGCGATGTGACGTCATGCGGCGCCAACTGCGGCACCGCGCTCAGTAATTGTCGATCTGCGCGCGCTGGAGTGCACCCGAGTAATCCACGTAGCCCACTTTGGTCTCCGAGTAGAACTCGTACACTTCCCAGCCGCCTTCGCGATGCCCGTTGCCCGTTTCCTTCACGCCGCCGAACGGCAGATGCGCCTCGGCGCCGATGGTGGGCGCGTTCACATACGTGATGCCGTTGTCGAGATCCTGCAACGCGCGGAACGCCACGTTCACGTTGCTCGTGTACACCGACGACGACAGTCCGTAGCGGACCCCGTTGTTTACCGCAAATGCCTCCTCGACGGAAGCGACCTGGATCACCGACAGGACCGGTCCGAAGATTTCTTCCTGCTCCAAGCGTGATCCCGCTGTCACGTTGGTGAAGATCGTGGGCTGGAAGAAGAACCCGCTGTCGAGCGCGCCATCCGTGGCGCGCGCACCGCCGCAGCGCAGCGTGGCGCCCTGCTCCTTCCCGATCTGTACATAGCGTTCGACCTTTTCGCGCGCGGCTTCGTTGACCAGCGGCCCGACCTCATGGCCGGCGGTGCGTCCGTCGCCCAGTACGAGCGCCTGCGCCCGTCCCACGAGACGTTCGACGAAGGTGTCATGAATGCCGCTCTGCAGAATCAGACGACTGGTGGCGGTACAACGTTGTCCCGTGGTGCCGAAGGCCCCCCACAGCACACCATCGATCGCCAGATCGAGATCGGCATCATCGAGCACGATCTGCGCGTTCTTGCCGCCCATCTCGAGCGACAGCCGCTTGTGCATGCGGCCGCACGTTTCTCCCACGAAACGTCCTGTTTCGGTGGAGCCGGTAAAGGAAATCACCGGCACCTGCGGGTGCTCCACGAGCGCTTTACCGACCACTTCGCCCCTGCCGTGCACGAGCTGAATCACTTCGGGCGGCAAGCCGGCGGCGAGCAGAATCTCCACCAACACGGTAGCCGTGTGCGGCACGTCTTCGGCCGGCTTGAGGATCACAGAATTGCCGCACAACAGCGCCGGGAAGGCCTTCCACGTGGGGATTGCCATGGGAAAGTTGAACGGCGTGATCAGCCCGCACACACCGATCGGGCGACGCATGGTCATCGCCCACTTGCTGGCGAGTTCGCTGGGCACCGTGTGGCCGAACAGGCGGCGTCCTTCGGTGGCCGCGTAGTACGCCGTATCGATGCCTTCCTGCACATCACCGCGCGTTTCAGCAAGCGGCTTGCCCATCTCGCGCGTCATGAGGTCGGCGATTTCTTCTTTACGCGCCGCCATCAGATCGCCGACGCGTCGCAACACATCACCGCGTGCCGGCGCCGGGGTGCGCTTCCAGCGGTCGAACCCACGCTGCGCACTCACCACGGCGGCATCCACATCGGCCACGCCCGACGAGGGAAAGCGACCGATTACGTCCTGCTGATCGGCCGGATTGCGATTCTCGAAATAGTCGCCGGTCGACGGCGCGACCCACGCGCCGCCAATGAAGTTGTGAAAAGTCGTCATCCCTGAAATTTAGCGAGGTCCGGGGGAAGTGGACGGGATTCCCGACGGGATTCCCGACGGGATTCCCGATGGGATTCCCGACGGCGCCGGACAACTCCAGCCTTCGCCGCGATCGGAGGTCGGCGTGGCGTACCCGATGCGCGGCAGAACCTCGCGAGCGCCCAGTGCGAGCCCCCACACCACGACCAGCAGTGAGGCCACGTGCGCGAGGCCCAGTCGGTGTCGCCACGTGCCGACGGCGCTCCAGAGGCCCAACAACGCCACCGCGCCAGTGGCGGCCGTGAAGCCGAGCAGCGGAGCACCGCACGGCGCCGGCCACGGCCAGAACATCAATCCGGCCGCGGCACCGACGGCGATCGCCACTTTCACCCATCCGCGCCAAGCGCCGACCACCGGAGCGACGGATGCCGACGCGGATACCGACGGTCTGGCCGGCGCCGCCACCGCAGGCGCCGCGGCCGGTCGAGCACCCGCTTTGGCCGGGGCCACGGCCTTGCTTTCGGCCAGCAGCGCCTCGTCGGAGACCGACGCCAGCTGCTTGTCGATCTTCGCCATCTCGGCTTCCCAATTGCGATCGCTCATACGGGTCGGGCTGAAGGTCAGGCAGGCGTGCTTTCTCTCGTCAATGCATAACGCTCGATCTTCTTGTACAGATTCGACCGGGGCATGTCCAGTGCCCGCGCCGTCTCCGACACGTTCCAGTCGAACGCCCGCAATTTAGCCAACAGGAACGCGCGCTCGGCGGCCACCTTGAACTCCTCGAAGGTCGTGCAATCCACCAGGTTGCCCAACCCCGCCGGCTCGGCCGACCGCTTGCCAACCAGTCGTTCGACGTCGACCGCGGCAATCGTCGCGGCGCTGGCCAAAATCACCAGGCGTTCTACCGTGTTACGCAGCTCGCGCACGTTCCCGGGCCACTCCAGCTCCGAGAGCCGCAGCAGCGCCTCATCGGTGATGCCGCGCGCAGGCAATCCGTCGCGCGCCGCGAACTGCTGAAGAAAATACACGACCAGTTGCTCGATGTCCTCGCGGCGCTCGCGCAACGGCGGCACGGTGATCGGGACCACATTGAGTCGATAGAACAGGTCTTCGCGGAAGCGGCCGTTCGCGATCTCGTCTTCGAGATGCTTGTTCGTAGCGGCCAGCACGCGCACGTCCACCTGGATCGGCTTGACTCCGCCGATGCGCGTCACGAATCCATCCTGCAACACGCGCAACACTTTCGCCTGCGCACTCAACGACATGTCGCCGATCTCGTCAAGGAACAGTGTGCCGCCATCGGCTTGCTCGAACTTGCCGGCGCGATCGGCGATGGCGCCCGTGAAGGATCCCTTCATGTGACCGAACAGCTCGCTCTCGATCAGCTCCGACGGGATGGCCGCACAATTCACTTCGACGAACGGCTTCTTGGACCGCGGCGAGCCGCGATGAATCGCCCGCGCCACCAACTCCTTGCCCGTGCCATTCTCACCGGTGATCAGCACGCGCGCCGGTGTACCCGCCACCTTGTCGATGCGCTCCAGCAGCGCGCGGATCCCGTACGTGCGTCCCACGATCTCGTATCGCGACTCGATCGTTTCGCGCAGCCGCGCGTTCTCTTCGGTGAGCAAACGCGTTTCGAAGGCGTTGCGCAGCAGCACCAGTACACGATCGGTATCGAGCGGCTTTTCGAGGATGTCGTACGCGCCGAGCTGCGTGGCTTCGACGGCGGTCTGGATCGTGGCGTGACCGCTGATCATGACTACGGTCGCGTTGGGATCGGCCTGACGGAGACGCTTGAGCACCTCGAGCCCGTCGAGCCCCGCCATCTTCACGTCGAGAAACACCAGCTGCGGACGAAAGCTGTCGTAGATCGTGATGCCTTCGGCACCGCCGGTGGCGGTCTTGACCTCGTAGCCCTCGTACTCGAGCAGCTGACCGAGGGCCTGACGAATACCGGGTTCGTCGTCGACGACGAGAATGCGACGGGCGCTCATGGAACCAAAGCCTTGTAGAGAGTGACTTTACCATTGGCGACGCGCACGTCGGCCACGGCCTTGGGCAGCGGAATCGGCAGCGCATCGGCGGGCAGCGAATCCGCGTTGACGGAACGACGCATCGCGTCGATGAGCGACGCAATCAGCCGCGGCGGCACATCGATACCCTTGATGCGCAATGCGCGTACCCGATACTCGGCCAGGCCCGGTCGTACGAGACCGAGCGTGCCGGCCAGCCGTAATGTGTCGCGTCCTTCGAGGGCTACCCCGAGCAGGCTGCGCAGGGCGCCGGTGCCTGCAACGTCGCGCAGGTCGACGACGGACCGCAACAACAGCTGCTCGTCCACGACTGCGACCTCGGTTCGCGAAGCGGATAACGGCAGCACCTTGGCCATTCCCACGGCCAACAGGCCAGCGAGTTCAGGCGCGCGCAGCGACACGTAGGCTGGACCGTTGCGGCGCGAGAGACCGGCTATGACCTCGCTGCCGGCCGATCCCGCAGGCGTCAAACGCGCCCACACGATGGCGTTCTCTCGTTTCGCACGTTCGGCACGGCGGGCCGCGTCGTTCTCGGCCGCGATCCGCGCGCCCTGATTGCTATCGAGCCGCTCACTGGCCTTGGTGGCCGCGTCGGTCACGCGGCCCGCCGCGCCGGTCGCCGCTCGTGAAACAGCCGACGGCAGCCTGTCGCCGTACAGCCAGTAGGCCGCACCGCCACCGACAGCAAGGACGACGAGGCAGCCGATTCGAGAGAGACAGCCCAAAGGACGCGTGGGTGTAAGGTGGAACGGGAAGGTACGGCCGACCACCGGTAAGCGGCAGCGGTCGTATCGCGGGATGCGCGGACGTGGTACCCCGAACTGAGATGACCGGACCGCGCGCCAATCGTCTCAGGCATGAGAGCCGCCCGGCGGCCGCCTTGCTGCCCTCCCCTTCCCCGCTGCCACGAGCCGCTGTGCGTCCACCTGTTGCCCGCTATTCGATGCTGTGCGCTGTCAGCGTGGCGCTGACTGGCTGCGGCAGCGGCGACACGTCGATGCCGCGCGACTGGCGGCCGCTGCGGTTGGGCGCGACGTATGGCTGTCCGCCTGTGTCAGGGACGTATGGCGCGGAGTCGGAGCTGCTGTTTACGACCCTGATCGGCCAGCACCTGCCCAGTGTCGCGCGCGCGATCGCGTGGAGTGCCTTCTCACTTCACGGCAACGCCGACACCGCGTTGACGGCCATCGTGATGCACGCGCCGGACGTCGCGTACACCGTGCGACTGCGGCGTGACGTAGCGTACCGCTGTATCGACGGCTGGCTCGTGCCGACCGTGTCGGCCGCTTTGCGTTCAGTGGAAGGCACCCCGCGAGCCGCCGCGCGAGAAGTCGTCGTGGCGAGTGCAAAAGACGGCGCGTTGGTGGCCCGCCTGCGCACCACCAGGCATCGTGAGCTCCCGGTTTGGTGTGGCGACGGGTGTCGCGGTGTGCGTGTGCCGTTCAGTGCCACCACGCGGGTTCGATGGGAGCGCGCGGCACCGGTTCAGGGCGACGTTGCGGACATCGAAGCTGCGGATGCGCGGCAGCCGCTCGATGCGCGAGCGACGCGAGAAACTCGCGCCGTGCGACGCATCCGTGACGCGCTGCCGCCCAGCGTGTCAATGACGAACGTGACACCACACGCCGACGGGTGGCACGTGACGATCGACGTCCTCGACCGGGCGATACTGGTGCCGCTGTTGAAAACACTGAGCGACACCCCCGGCCTCGCCGACGCGCGCGTGGAACGCCGGTACGAGTCATTGAATCTCGAAGGCTCGTGGCGCGAGGTGATCTGGCTGCGGGTCACGAGCCGATGAGGTCGTGCGATCACACAGGCCGTGCGCTTAGGTCCGATGTAACCCGCCGCATTCGGGAGTTGCCCCGATTTCGTGGACGCATAGCTCGGCCGAGTTTCAGGACGGCCGTGGCGCATGTGATCGAACACGAAGCGAGCGCGTACGGAGCAGGTCGCACCGTGACCCGGGGTTCCCTATCGTCGACGCGACATGCGCGTCGTACCAAGAGGGCTCGCGCCGCCGCAGTGGCGGCGATCAGCCGATCTCCGCGCTCGGTGATGGCGAAGAGATTCTGCGCACGGCGCACCACGTCCGCGGTGAGGTCGGCCGGGATGTAGACCTTGCTGCCAAGCAGGTCGTCGAGCCACTCCTCGAACGGGCGCGGGGGCTGGACGCGGCCGAGATGGACCAACTCCCCCAACCTCGGCCAAAACGAACGTCGGCACGCAGACGGCCGTCTTGCGCCGGTCGGTCCGCGCGAAGTGGTCACGTGCCCGTGGGCCGAGCTTTTCTATCCGTCCGTTCGCGTGCCACAAGAGACTGTGCGTATCGGTGACCGCCAGCACGGGCCGATTGCCGCGCGCGGTGCCGGGCGTCTCGCGCCGAGCCGACACCGCCCTCTCTACGTCCCCGTTCATCGAGAGCGGTCCTGCAAATTTGTACGCCGGCCCGTCCGGAGCCGGGCCCAGCAGTGCACGCACGGTCTGCTCGATCCGGCGCACGTGGTCACGGAACTGCGCATTCACGAGCAGCGCGCGTCCCTCTCGGCCCTCGTACTCGACTTCGACCATCGCGGAGGGGTCGGCGACGACGGACTCCAGCAGCAGAAAGAAGTCATGACGCGCCTGGGTGGCTTTCTCCGTGATGGTGTGCTCCTGATGCTCCTCGAGTAACGCAAGCCCGCGCCAATCGTGGCCTGTCTTTCGAGCTCGGGACGTCCGTTCCCTTGGTCCGCGCCACCCCCCGCGCTGCTACTTCCGCCCCACGGGGATTCTCGCGCCGACCTGCAACGTGGTCATCGGCGACCAATTCGTCCGGGTCGTCGAGGGGCCTCCACCAACGGGGAGCACGTCCAATGACAGGCGCGTGTAATGGAAAGCCGCCGAGAGGACCGCATAGCGGAACAGCACCACCGCTGCCTGGCCGCCGACATGCGGCAGCACCCGCCGTGGGTTGTCTAGGCCCGCCGCTCCGAAGCCGCCACGGCCGACGACGAAGCCGCCGAGCACCGCGCCCTCGAGTTGCACGATCCCGCGGCCAACGCGCGCGCCTGCGCCAAGGCCCACACGCGTCGCGCGTTCGATACGAAGGCCGCCCACGACAGTAGCTACCTCAGACGGGGCAGGAACGCACTTCACATCACCGCCGCCGCTGCCGTAGAAGTGGTCGACCGACAGCTGCGGAAATAGTCGGCGCTTCCCTTGCACATCCAGACTGAAGGCAAGACTGGTGTGACCGCAATTGGATTGGTAGTCGTCACTCGGAGAAGCGATACCCAGCCGGGCTGACGCGTTCACACCGGGCAGTTGCGCATCGAGCGGAGCGGCCAAGAGCGTGAAGGCGGTGAGCGCTATGGGAAGCGCACGAAACCCGAAGTTGCTGCCAACCGAGTGACGGTCACTCCGTTCCCCACCGTTCACGTTACGCATCGCTCACGATGGCACGACTCGCGTATTACCGAAAGGCCCCTGTGACTACCGTCGCCATCGTTTCCACGAAGGACACCGTTCGGTCGAGTTTCGAGACTCCGCTCAATGATACTCTGCAAGGAGTGTTCGGCCGACCTCAGGCGTACATTCGTGCAGCAGGGCTCTCGTGACTTGTCGATGCTCCGAATCACTACCGTGTTCGAGTCGACGGCGGCAAGTGCAGAGCGCTCGGCTGGCGACACCGTCCATTCGATCCGCACAAGCAGCTGGCCTGTGGAGCCGAAGTGGAGTTGACCCGATGGCACGGACCTCGAGTTTACGCTGCTCGCGCCATCTGATCGAGTTGGTGTTCGCACCGGGCCACACTCTGATGCTGTCTCGAGGAGTTGTATCGTTCGGTATTGCCGATCACGCGTCCAGAACCTATAGGCTCACGCCATCGCTCAAACCCGCCGCGTACTTCCGATGATGCTCGCCGCATTCCGATGACAGTGCTTCGCGCCCCACGCGCTACACTCGCACCATGCTTGCCGCCGCCCCCTCCGCCGCCGTCCTCGGTATCGATGCTCTCGACGTGCTCGTCGAAGTGCATGTAGCCAATGGGCTACCTCAATGGACGCTTGTAGGACTCGCCGCGACGGCAGTGAAAGAAAGTCGCGACCGCGTGCACGCGGCGCTGACGAATTCAGGATTCACGATTCCACCGCGACGCATCACGGTGAATCTGCAACCTGGCGATCTACCGAAAACCGGTACCGCCTTCGATCTCCCCATCGCGCTCGCCCTGCTCGCCGCCAGCGGACAACTCCCCGCCGAAACGCTGCAACACACCTGCGCGGTAGGAGAACTGGGGCTCGATGGACAACTCCGCAGCGTGCGCGGGGTGCTCGCTGTGGCGCGGCATGTGGCTGCGACCAGCGACGCCCTGCTCATCGTCCCGCCGGATAATCTGGCCGAAGCCCTGCGCGTGCCCAGCGCCCGCGCCATGGCACCACGGACGCTCGCGGAACTCGTGCACGCGCTACGCGATGGTACCGCGTGCAGCGACACCCGCCCGCCACGCACCGAGACACTCCCCGACGACACACCCGAACTCGGCGATGTGGTTGGACAATCGCTCGCCGTGCGCGCACTCGAAATCGCGGCGGCTGGATCGCACAATCTGTTGCTGGTCGGACCACCAGGCGCCGGCAAAACCATGCTCGCCCGCCGGCTGCCAGGTATTCTGCCGCCGCTCGATGAACAAGAGGCACTCGAGGTACTCGCAATTCATTCGGTGGCTGGCCTGCTGGGTCCAGGGCACGTACCCAGCAGCTCCACCCCCGCGCGTCCGTTCCGCGCACCGCATCACTCCATATCCACCGCTGGATTGGTCGGCGGTGGCAGCTGGCCACGGCCCGGAGAAGTCAGCCTGGCCCATCGCGGCGTGTTGTTTCTCGATGAGCTTTCCCTCTTTCCGCGACATACTCTCGAGTCGTTGCGACAACCCCTCGAGGACGGCATGGTTGTCGTCGCCCGCGCCGCACGCGCCGTGCGATTCCCCTCGCGCTTCGCGCTGATCGCGGCCAGTAATCCATGTCCCTGCGGCTACGCCGGCAGCGAGGATCGACACTGTCGATGCTCCGTTGCCGACCTCGAACGTCATCGCGCACGACTGTCCGGCCCGCTCGCCGATCGCATCGATCTGCATGTCCATGTGCAGCGTGTGCCGCCAAGCGACTTGTCCACCCATACGCCGCAGGAACGAACGGCCGAAGTGCGCGCCCGCGTGATCGCGGCCCGCGAACGACAACGGGCGCGCTACGCGCACACCGCCGGCACGCAGCCCCTCGCCGCACTCACCAACGCCACCGCGCCCGTGCGATTGATCGCGCCGGCGGCGCGCCTGGAACCAGAAGCGCGCGCACTGCTCGTGCGCGCCGCCGATAAGCTCGCGCTCAGTGCCCGCGCGTATCACCGCGTGTTGCGGGTCGCACGCACTATCGCCGATCTCGACGACATCGACGTGGTCAGCCGCCTACATGTGGGTGAGGCGTTGCGGTACCGACCGGTGGTTGATGAGGCGTCGAGTGCGGACCTGCCAAGCGCGTAGTCGAGCGGAACTGCCAAGGGCTTAGGAAGCAGGGAGGAGGGTATCAGGTGGCGCATGAAGAAAACGCGGAAGGCGGTCGTGCTGACCATCAATGGCAAGGCGGAGCTGGTGATCCAGGATGCTGCGTCGTATCAACGGCTCCTCGACATGAAGGCGCAATACCAGACGCGCGTGGCCCTCGACCAAGCGCTCGAGGATCTGCGCAAAGGCCTGCACAGGCCGGTTACGAACGTCTTTGCCGCCATCCGCACGAAACACGGTCTGCACGAGCGCTGGCTGGATCACCTGGCGGCTCACCGAGCTTGTATGGGCAGACGCGCGCACCTCGTGGTGATGCCGCGTGATTTACCACGTCGAAACAACGGATCGAGCCAGCGATGATCTGGCTGAACTGGCCAGCTATGTGTTGTCACGGGCGCCGCATCGGGCTGCCCAGTGGCTGAGTGGATATGCAACGGCAGCTCTCGTACGGGGACAAGCCGAACGTCTATCGAATACTGTTTACCATCAATACTGCGGCGCGATCGGTCTTCGTACTGACCATCCGACACGGTCGGCGACCTCCGGCGACTGGGCTGTAGCAACTCCGCCCTGTCCCGTAGCCCGTTGGCAGTACCAATCCCCTTACTTCCGCAGCACCACCCTCCCCGCCCGTAGCCCCGTCGCCTTCCCACCACTCACCGCCACCACGCCGTTCACTATCACCGTCTCGATCCCCACCGGATACTGGTGCGGCGCCGTGAACGTGCTCATGTCTTTCACCGTGGCCGCGTCGAACACCACCACGTCGGCCACATTCCCCACCTTCAGCACGCCACGATCCGATAGACCGAGTCGCACGGCCGGCATCTGCGTCATCTTCTGCACGGCCGTTTCCAGCGACAGCAACTTCTGGTTGCGTACATATTCGCCCAGCACGCGCGGAAACGTACCGTACGCGCGCGGATGCGGATGGCCGTCGCCCGGACTGGAAATACGCCCGTCGCTGGCGATCATCGTGAACGGCGCCACCATGATGCGGCGCACGTCCTGCTCGTCGAGCACATGATAAATCGCGTTGCCGCCGCCGTTGAGCATCGCTTCGAGCACGAGCGCGGCACCGTTCTCCGGCGTCGGCGCGAGCTGGCGACGCACCGCCCAGTCTTTCAGCGTCTTCCCTTCGAGACTCTTGTCCCACGCCACGCGAGAAAACTGCACACGCGCCAGATCACCGCCGCCACGATCATTCAGAATGTTGTCGACAATGCCGCGCGTGATGCTGTCCTTGAGCGTCGGTACCGCCAACCGCTTCCGGAACTCCGCATCACCGCCGGCCATCGCCCAACTCGGCACCAGCACGCCAATGCCCGTATGCGTTGCGGTGTACGGGTACTGATCCACCATCACGTCGGTACCGGCCTTCCGCGCGCTATCGACCATCGCCAGCGTGATCGTACTCTTGCCCCACATCTGCTGTCCGACGGCCTTGTGGTGCGTGAGCACCACCGGAATGTGCGCCCGCCGTCCGATTTCGAGCGCCTCGGCCACACCGTCCAGCAAGCCGATGCCTTCTTTGCGTAAGTGCGAAGTGTAGATGCCGCCGCTGTCACTCGCCACCTGCGCCAGCGCAATCACTTCCTCGATGTTCGAGTACGTGCCGGGGAGGTACAGCAAACCGGTACTCAAACCGAAAGCGCCCTGCCCCATCGCCGTCGCGACCAACTGCTTCATGCGCGCCAACTCGTCGGAAGTCGGCGCGCGCGCTGCCATACCGAGCACGGCGCGACGCACGTCGTTGTGCCCCACCAGATACGCCACGTTGATCCCGATCGTGGCGATGCGCACTGAATCGAGATATGGCGCCAGCGGCAACGGTGAGCCGCCGTCGGGTCCACCCAGCGCCAACGTGACGCCCTGCCGCAGCGCACTCTCCATGAGCGGGTACTGCAGCAACGGCTCCAGATGCGCGTGCAGATCGATGAACCCCGGCGACACCGTGCGCCCCGTCGCTTCGATCACGCGCGTGGCATTCGCGCGCGCCAGTGAAGGTGCCATCGCCACGATGCGATCATCGCGAATGCCGACGTCGAGGCGCTGTGCTGCGCGCCCCGTGCCGTCCAACACCGATCCGCCAACGATCAGGATGTCGAATCGTTCGGCCGTCGCTTGTCCTTGCACCCGCGCAGCAGCGAACGCCGAAAGCGCAGCGAGCGCCAATGCGAGCGAGCGCGCCGAAAGAAGTCGTGCGATCATGAGTCGTACGAAAGGCAGTATGGGGTAGGGAATCGGGAGTAGGGGGTAATCAAGAACTTACTGCACGCCGAGGACTTCCACGTCGAACACCAGCGTGGAGTTGGGTGGGATCGGGACCTGACCCTGGCTACCGTACCCGAGCGCCGATCCAATCACGATTCT
>Ga0105046_10010514_pt1 | contig 14411 bp, 11 predicted proteins | sample MAT03_FD_78385 | JGI IMG/M metagenome (GOLD analysis project Ga0105046, IMG submission 78385) | Freshwater microbial communities from Lake Fryxell liftoff mats and glacier meltwater in Antarctica - MAT-03 (megahit assembly) | ecosystem: Environmental > Aquatic > Freshwater > Ice > Liftoff... | reverse complement strand
GCGGATCTGGGCGAACGGAGGCCGGTTCGCGTTGGTCTGACACCTCCCGACCATCAGATGATTTGTGTCAGGCCCCCTCCCCGCTCAATATTTAGGCTAAACCTCTGCTTTGCCATCTTTCCCCGGCGCTTCCTATTGACGGTTGCAGCCTGTTGCCCGAAACAGGGGGAACTTGGTGAAAAGCCGCGTGGCATCTGGGCCCCGATTGCAGCATCTCTTGATCTGCATCGGGGCCCTTTTGAATTTTGGATCGTTGATTTGACTGCAAAGCGACGCATCGGACTGGGCATCCTATACTCTCTTTCAGGGAATTACTACCTCATTTCAAAAGCTTGCCGTGCAGGGGCCCTGTCCGCAATCGCGGCGATAAACGCAGACCCGGGGTGCGACCTCGAGTTTGTTTCCGTTGAGCGCGACCCCCAGGGCAACGTCGATCTTTACGGCCCCCTCTGCGAGGAAATCCTGCGCGATTCAGGGGCGAACCATGTGGTCGGATGCGTCACGTCGTGGAGCCGGAAGGAAGTGATTCCGACCCTCGAGAAACACGGCGGGTCGCTTTGGTATGCGGTCCCCTACGAAGGGTTTGAGGCTTCGGACCACATCGTTTACACCCATGCCTGCCCGAACCAACATCTTTTGCCCTTGCTGAACTGGGCGATGCCGAAGTTCGGCTCACGCGGATTCCTGACGGGTTCAAATTACATCTGGGGCTGGGAGATCAACCGCCTTGCGCGCGACCGGGTCACGCTTGCAGGGGGCGAGGTTCTGGGCGAGCGGTATTTGCCAATCGGATCGCGCGATATCGATCGCGTGATCGAAGAGATCAGGCTGGCTCGTCCCGATTTTGTTCTGAACTCCTTGATCGGCCCTTCTTCCTATGCCTTCATGTCCGCCTACTGCGAGCTTGGCCTGTCTGATCGACATTTTCGGCCGGAGCGTTGTCCGATCTTGTCGTGCAATCTGACCGAATGCGAATTGCCGACTTTGGGGGCCGCTGCCGAAGGTTTGATCGCGGCGGGGCCTTATTTCCGCGGAATACCCGGCTGGCCACGACGGCAACGCGATTTCGGATCGTCGCACGAAGCGGCGGCGTTTACGTCGGTCATGGAACTTGCGCGGCTGTTAGCGCATCGGCCGGGGGCAGAACAACTCAGCCTCGCAAAACTTCTCGCAGAATGTTCCGGGTCGGGTGGCATCATTGATCTTGAAACGCATCACACCGTTTTGCCGGTGATCATCGCCCAGGTTCGGGGCGGGGTCTTCCAGCCTTTAAAGCGGCTTGAGGGCGTGGCCGGTGACCCCTATCTGACGCGCGGGCGCAATTTCCCGACCTCCCCCCTACTTAGGGTGGTGTCGTGAAGCGTTCGATGCGCATCCAAAATCTGGGCGGGGCGCGGGCGCTGATCCTGCACCGCCCGCATCCGACGGTTGCGGCCCTGACGCGCCAGCTTTCGGCCATCGGGCTGGAGGTGGTGCAGGCCTGGCCCGAGGTCGGCGCGGAAGCCTTGGCGATGGACTTCGTGTTTTTCGATGCCGATATGGGGCATGACGAGATGTTTCCCTGGCCGGTCCGGCAACCACCGATGCCGATGATCGCCCTGATCGGCTCGGAGGCGCCGGGGCGGATCGAATGGGCGCTTCGGGCGGGCGCGCATGCGCAACTTCTAAAGCCGGTTGGCAATAGCGGGGCCTTCTCGGCGCTGCTGATCGCGCGCGACGCGTTTGATGCGCACCGGGCGCTTTTCGCCGAGATCGCCGATCTTCGCAGGCGTCTGGATGAGCGCCAAACCGTGGTGCGTGCGGTCACCATGCTTGCTGTGCGCGGCAAGACCGAGGCCGAGGCCTATGCCCAGTTGCGCCAGATGGCGATGGCGTGGCGGATCAGTTTTGAAGACGCCGCCGGGCGGATCGTCGGCGGCTCCGGGGATGAGGAGGGCGGCGGTGGCAAACGGATCCGTGGTTAGCGCCGCGCGCCCGGCGGGCGTGATTTCGCGCCTTGCCAAGCACAAACCGGCGGTTTTTGGCGCGCTGGTCATTCTGGGAATCGTTGCGGCGGCGATTCTTGCGCCAATGATCGCGCCATTTGCGCCCGATGATCAGATGTTTGACGGATTGACGCTGGAAGGCGCGCCAATGCCGCCGGATGGCAAGTTTCTGATGGGCACCGATCTGTTGGGCCGCGATCTGTTCTCCCGCATCCTTTACGGCGCACGTACCTCGCTGGTAATCGGGGTTGTGGCCAACGGGCTGGCGCTGTTGATCGGCACGCTGGTGGGTCTGACGGCAGGGTATTTCGGTGGCTGGATTTCCGCCGTGCTGATGCGGTTAACCGATTTGATGATGGCGTTTCCTGCGCTGCTGCTGGCGATTTGTCTTGCGGCGATCTTCCAGCCCTCGCTTTGGATCGTGGCCCTGGTGATCGCGCTGGTGAACTGGGTGCAGACCGCGCGGGTGATCTATGCCGAGACAACCGCGATCGCCGCGCGGGATTTCATCGCAGCCGAGCGGACGCTGGGGGCTGGCACGGGGCGCATTCTCTTCCGCCATATCCTGCCGCATCTGATGCCGACGATCATCGTCTGGGGCACCTTGGGCATATCCACCACAGTATTGCTGGAGGCCACGCTGTCGTTTCTTGGGGTAGGGGTGCAGCCGCCGACACCAAGCTGGGGCAACATCATCTTTGAGAATCAGACCTATTTCCAGTCGGCCCCGTGGCTGGTGTTCATTCCCGGTGCGGCAATCATTTTGCTGGCATTGGCCTTCAACCTTGTAGGCGACGCATTGCGCGATGTGCTCGACCCAACCCAGCGGGGGCGTGCGTGATGGCGGCCTATCTTGCCCGGCGGCTGGTGCAATCGGTGCTGATCCTGCTGGGGGTAAGCCTGATCACCTTCCTGCTGCTTTACGTGTTGCCCGCCGACCCGGTGCGCCAGATCGCCGGCCGCTCGGCCACACCGGAGACGGTCGAGAATATCCGCAGGCAGCTTGGTCTTGATCAGCCGTTTCTCGTGCAGTACGGGCGCTATCTTTGGGGGCTTTTGCATGGCGACATGGGGCGCAGCTATTTGCAGAAGACCGAAGTTGCGGCCCTTGTCGCCTCGCGCCTGCCTGCCACGTTGCTGCTGATGCTGGGCGCGATCCTGAGCGAACTGGTGATCGGGCTTTCGATGGGGATTGCCGCTGCGGTGTGGCGCGGCAAGTGGCCGGATCAGGTGCTCATGATGACCTCGTTCGTCACCGTTTCTGCGCCGCAGTTCGTGGTCAGCCTGTTGATGCTCTACGTCTTTGCGGTGCAACTGCGCTGGTTCCCAATCGGCGGCTATGGCACGTTTGCGCATCTGGTGCTGCCCGCGCTGACCCTGGGCATCCTCGGATCGGGGTGGTATGCGCGCATGATGCGCTCGTCGATGATCGACGTGCTGCGCACCGATTTCATCCGCACCGCGCGAGCCAAGGGACTCAGCCGGTCGCGCGTCGTGTTGCGCCACGGTCTGCCCAATGCGATCCTGCCGGTCATCGCGATGATCGGCATCGATATCGGCATCTTCATGGGCGGGATCGTGGTTGTCGAAAGTGTGTTCGGCTGGCCCGGCATCGGCCAGCTTGCCTGGCAGGCGATCCAGCGTGTGGATATCCCGATCATAATGGGCGTGACACTGGTTTCGGCCTGCGCCATCGTTCTTGGAAATCTGCTGGCAGATGTTCTGGCCCCCTTTATCGACCCGCGGATCAAACTGCGGTGACAGACCTCAAAAACGAAAAACCAACAGGAGAAAACGCGTGAAAAAATGGCTTCTCACTACCGCTTTGACGCTGACCCTTATCGGCCCGGCCCTGGCGCAAGATTATATCCCCGATCCGAACGCCAAAGCCGGCGGCTCGATCACCGTAACCTACAAGGACGACGTGGCAACGCTGGACCCCGCGATTGGCTACGACTGGCAAAACTGGTCGATGATCAAATCGCTGTTCGACAGCCTGATGGATTACGTGCCGGGAACCACCACGCTGCGCCCCGGCCTTGCGGAAAGCCATGAAATCTCGCCCGACGGGCTGGTTTATACCTTCAAGCTGCGTGCGGGTGTGAAGTTCCACAATGGCCGCGAGATGACGGCCACCGATGTGAAATACTCGCTGGACCGCGTGACCAATCCTGCGACCCAATCACCGGGGGCTGGCTTCTTTGGCTCGATCGCAGGCTTTGAGGCTGCGGGCGATGCGGGGCTTTCGGGCGTTGAGGTGGTTGATCCGCTGACGGTGAAAATCACGCTGTCGCGCCCTGATGCTACGTTCCTGCACGTGATGGCGCTCAATTTCTCGTCCGTGGTGCCAAAGGAGGCCGTCGATGCGGCGGGGGCTGATTTCGGCAAAAAGCCTGTCGGCACTGGCGCTTACAAGCTGGCGGAATGGACGCTTGGCCAAAAGCTGGTGTTCGGGAAGAACGCTGATTACTGGCGTGCTGGCGTGCCCTATCTGGATCAGGTGGTTTTCGAGGTTGGTCAGGAGCCCATCGTCGCCCTGTTGCGGCTGCAAAACGGCGAGGTTGACGTGCCGGGGGACGGTATTCCGCCCGCGAAGTTTACCGAAGTGATGGGCGATCCGGCACAGGCCGCCCATGTTGTGGCGGGTGGTCAGTTGCACACCGGCTACATCACGCTGAACGTGAACATCGCGCCGTTTGACAAGCTTGAGGTCCGCAAGGCCGTGAACATGGCGATCAACAAGGACCGGATTGTCCAGATCATCAACGGTCGTGCGATCCCTGCAACCCAGCCTCTGCCGCCCTCGATGCCCGGCTACACCAAGGATTACGCGGGCTACCCGTTTGATGTGGAGGGCGCGAAGAAGCTGCTGGCCGATGCCGGGCTGCCGGATGGCTTCGAGACCGACCTTTACGTGATGAACACCGATCCGAACCCGCGCATCGCCCAGGCCATGCAACAGGATCTTGCGGCCATCGGCATCAAGGTAAATCTGAAAAGCCTCGCGCAAGCCAATGTGATCGAGGCCGGGGGCGCGGGCACGGCACCAATGATCTGGTCCGGCGGCATGGCGTGGATTGCCGACTTCCCGGATCCGTCGAACTTCTACGGTCCGATCCTTGGCTGTTCGGGTGCGGCTGCGGGTGGGTGGAACTGGTCGAAATTCTGTGATGCGGCTCTGGACAAGATGGCGGCAGAGGCCGACAGCATGGCCGATCCCGCCAAGGCCGCCGACCGTATGAAGCTTTGGTCGGATGTCTATACCGGTGTCATGGCACAAGCCCCATGGGTGCCGGTGTTCAACGAAGAACGCTACACCATGAAGTCCGACCGCATGGGCGGCGCAGACGCGCTTTACGTTGATCCGGTGTCGATCCCCGTCAACTATGACTATGTTTTCGTGAAGTAAGATGTGCAAGGCCTGCAACCATACCATCCACGGCGCGCAGCATCATTTCGGCTGGGATAGCTCATTTCCCCCGGCCCTGCGCGCCGAACCGGGATCGACGATCCTGTTTCACTGTAATGACAGTTCGGCGGGCCAGCTTGGCCCGTCGTCGACCGTGGCCGACGTGACGTCGCTCGATTTCGGCAAGATCAATCCAATATCCGGCCCGATCTACATCGAAGGTGCCGAACCCGGTGATGCGGTCAAGGTCACCATCGAAAGCTTTGCGCCGCGTGAGTTCGACGGGGCGGGTTTCGGGTGGACGGCGAACATTCCGGGCTTTGGTCTTTTGGCCGATCAGTTTACCGAACCGGCGCTGAAGCTGTGGAAATACGATACCCGCAGCATGGAACCTGCCCTTTGGGGCCGGGAGGCGCGCGTGCCGCTGAAACCTTTTGCGGGCACCATCGGCAACGCTTTGGCCGAGGCTGGTCTGCACTCGGTGGTCCCGCCGCGCCGGGTCGGGGGCAATCTGGACATCCGCGATCTGACTGGGGGCGTCACGCTTTACCTGCCGGTTGAAGTTGCGGGCGCCCTGTTCAGCGTGGGCGACACCCATGCCGCCCAGGGTGACGGCGAGGTGTGCGGTACGGCGATCGAATCGCCGATGGACGTGGTGCTGACGCTTGATCTGGTCAAAGGCGCGCATCTGAAAACCCCGCGCTTTACCACGCCGGGGCCGGTCACGCGCCATCTGGACGCCAAGGGATACGAGGTGACCACCGGCATCGGACCAGACCTGATGTCGGCGGCGCGCGATGCGGTGGCGGCCATGGTGGACCTGCTGTCAGAACAGCGCGGCATGGCGGCGGTGGATGCTTATATGCTGGTTTCAACTTGCGGCGATCTTCGGATCTCCGAGATCGTCGACATGCCGAACTGGGTGGTCAGCTTTTACTTCCCGCGCTGCGTTTTTGAATGAGCCTGGCCCTGGAAAACACCGTCGGGGCCGCCTTGGCCCCGACGAACGACTTTGTGTTGCGAGTCGAGGGGCTTTGCGTTTCGGTGCGCACCGAGGCGGGGTCAGAACCCCTGGTGCAGGATCTTTCCTTTACCTTGAAGCGCGGCGAAACTCTGGCGATTGCGGGCGAAAGCGGGTCGGGAAAGTCGATCACGGCCCTCGCGATCATGGGCCTGCTGCCGCCGCCTGCGGTGCAAGTGTCGGGCGGTGAAATTTACCTTGGGACGCTAGCCCTGACGAGACTCCACGAGCGCGAGTTGCGGGCCATCCGCGGCGACCGCATCGCGATGATTTTTCAAGAACCGATGACGAGCCTGAACCCCGTGTTGACCATTGGCTTTCAACTGACCGAAGCCATCCGCGCCCATGAGGATGTAAGCCGCACCACAGCCCGCACCCGCGCGCTTGAGGCTTTGCGTGCCGTGCGTCTTTCGCAACCCGAGCGCCGCTTTGACCAATATCCGCACGAGCTTTCCGGCGGCATGCGCCAGCGCGTCATGATCGCCATGGCGCTGGCCCTGCGCCCCGAGGTGCTGATCGCCGACGAGCCGACCACGGCGCTTGACGTGACCGTGCAGCGCGAGGTTCTGGACCTGTTGCGCGACTTGCAGCGCGATCTTGGCACCGCAATTGTCTTGATCACGCATGACATGGGTGTTGTGGCCGAAATGGCCGACCGCGTGATCGTCATGCAAAACGGCCGCAAGGTGGAAGAGGCTGCGACGCGCCGCCTCTTTGCACATCCTGCCCAACGCTATACCCAAGAATTGCTGGCCGCCGTGCCGCGCATGGGGCGGGCCGCAATGCGCCCCACCCGGCCGCAAGAACCTGCAATCGCAGAACTGCGCGATGTGGTTGTGCGCTTTCCGCTCAAAGGCGGCCTTCTGGGCCGCACGGTGCAAAATGTTCATGCCGTAGAGCGGGTCAGCTTTGACATCCGCCGTGGGGAGACCTTTGCGCTGGTCGGCGAGTCCGGCTGCGGAAAATCCACCATCGCCAAGGCAATGATGGGGCTGGTGGATCATTCCGGCAGAATCGAGATCGGTGGCAAGGCACTGAAAGATATGGATGGACGGGGGGAAAAAAAAGACCTTCGTCGCCGCATTCAGATGGTGTTTCAGGATCCGATGGCGGCGTTGGATCCCCGGATGCGCATTGGTGATCTGATCTCCGAGCCACTGGTGATCCACAGGATCGGCACGCCCGAAACCCAGCGTGCGCGAGCCACTGACCTGATGGCCCGCGTCGGTCTGACTGCAGATCAATATGATCGCTATCCGCATGAGTTTTCCGGCGGCCAGCGTCAACGGATCTGCATCGCCCGCGCCCTCTGTCTGCAACCGGAGCTGATCATTGCCGATGAAAGTGTATCGGCACTTGATGTCAGCGTGCAGGCGCGCGTGCTGGAGCTACTGGCCACGCTGCAGCGCGAATTGGGCGTGGCCTATCTCTTTATCAGCCACGATATGGCGGTGGTGGAAAACATCTGCGACAGGGTCGCTGTAATGTATCTGGGTCAGATCGTCGAGATCGGTACGAAAGCGCAAGTCTTTGGCAACCCGCAGCACCCCTACACAAGACGCCTGATCGATGCAGTCCCCGTGCCCGACCCCGAGTTTGTGCGCCAAGGCCAACCCCGCTTGGTGGGCGAGGTCCCGAGTCCGGTTTATGCCCTTGGTGCAGGTCCGTCGCGCCTGGAGTTAGTCGATCTTGGCGATGGCCACTTGGTTGCATTGTCCGACTAAAATCAATCATGGCACTGTCAAAGGAAACCATCTTGATCGCGGCTGACCTGCAGCTTAACGTTCGAGCATGCCCAAACCCGGCTCTCTCCGCTCCTTCAAAACGTCGCCAGAGATCATCCGGCAGGCATTGATGCTCTAGATTTGGTTCCCACTTCCGCTCCGCCATGTCGAAGAAGTGGTGAGACGGACCGTAGCTACAGCGCAGCCGCGTAAACCGACGAACGACGCGGAAGCGATCTGCGAAGCAGTATCTCGGCCCGCACTGCCACTGCCTTGGCCGCGAGCGTCCCCGATCCGTCGGTCTTCAAGTTCCGCCGTCAGTTTGCCGCCTTCCTCGGCGTGCGGTCCGTCTTTCGGACGGATCACGTTCCTGCCCGCACTACCGTGACAAAACTTGTCGGGAGGCAAGGACAGGCTTGGACACATCCAGAAGATGGGAAATGGGTTTCTGCCACGACCGCTGGTGGTCAGCGCCACCTCGGTGATCCGCAGTGCTGAGACCAACACCTCAAAGACCGGCACCTGGGTGTGCGGTCGGCAGCAATCGCCGCGCCGATGCTGGCGCAGAGGTTGTCGAAAGCTGCGTCATGCGCGGCACCCTGCACAACCGCCTCGATCTCGCCCCGGTGCTGGTAGTGATAACGCAGGGGCGAGAGCGTGACCTCCGGCTCCCCCGGCTCGCTGTCGCGCAGGATCAGGAGGCCAGCGGCGGGGACGCGCTCGGGCAGGACATCACCGCGCAGCGCGGTGGCGGGCAGCGCCGAAAGCCGCGCATGCAGCGCGGCGAGGATGGTTTCGCGGGAGGTGGGCAAGTGGTCACCGGAGGAGAGTGCAAGCGAAATCGGCGAAAGTCGTCATTCTGCCTGTGGGTCATTCGACAGCAGCGTATCGGGGTCGATCCCACGTTTCATGGCGCTATCGCGCACCGCCAACTGAAGTGCCTTGCTCCGCTTGAGCAAGTTCCTGAAGCGCTCCTCGTCAAGGACAAGGAGCGTCGAGGGCGCGATGGCCCGCGCCTCTGCGCGTCTGGGTTTTTGCATCAGGATCGCCATCTGCCCGAACATCTCGCCCCGCCCAAACCGCCAGGTCTGCCCTGCGCTTTGCAATTCGACCGCGCCCGAGGCGATAAAGAAGACACGCTTCGCCCCGCTGTCCCTGCGTATGATGACTTCGCCCGCGTTGACGTACTGGGTTTTCAGCGCCCGACCCAACTGCTTCAGCGCGACGCCGTCGAAATGGGCAAAAAGCGGAAATTGCCGGACAAGTTCCGCCCCCTGAAGCGCGAGGTCGAGGCGCGGCCGATCCTCCGAAGCGGCACGGTGTGCGGCAATATCCTGGATCAGCGCGTTGTAGACCTCGGTACCGATAAGCCCGTCCTCGCGCATCGCGGCGTATTCCCGTTCCTCCAGCCTGAGTGCCGTACGCCCGATGATGCGGCGTTCCAGTTCCTCGGCGTAGCCGGGATATTGCAGCCGCAGCCCCTCAAGCGCCGTCTCCACCACTTCAATCCGCCGCGATAGCAGATCATGCAGCAAGTCGGCGACGCGCCGCCCGTGGATCCGGCGGATCCGACCATCAATGAAGGTGCCGAGGTCGCGTAGATTCAGACGCTGAGACAACAGCAGCTCGAACCGGTCGGCTGTCATGCGGGCCAGCGTCGCAGACATGCCCAGCCGGCTGTTCAGTACCACGGCCGCTCGAAAGGCCCGTCCGTAAGCAACGCTCTGCCGCGCAGCTATTGTGTAACCGCTGCGCCCGCCCGCGCGCGCGCCCTCGATCAGACGGTCGGCATCCGACAGAATCTGCTCGGCCATCCGCGCCGAGACCGTTCGCTCCCGCACCCGCGCAAGGATGGTGTCGCGCTCGTGGCCGGCCAGCGCGATAAGCCCTAACGTGATCCGGTCGCGATCGAGGATGTCTCCGCTTTCCTCAGCCGTCATCACCATCTCGTCCAGCCTCTCGCCGAAACGCTTTGCCTCGGACCGCACGATGTCGTGGGTCAGTTCGTAATTCTCGGTGGTACGAGCCAAGTCCTCCCGAACAGTCTGCAACGCAATGGCAACGACTTGACGAGACAGAGCCTCGTCGATGGGTGACAAACGGTCGAGGCCCAGCCAGCCGATCACAGTCCTTAGAGTAGTACCCTGGACGATCAGTGTGAAAAGCGTGAAACCCGTAGCAAGAATACCCACCACGCGTTTGACTTCGACCGGAACCCGGAAGCTTTCGGTGACCGCCAGCGCCAGCGCCAGTGTGACTGCGCCCCTCAGCCCACCCCACAGGATCGCGACACGATAGGGTCGTTCGACGGCAGGCGAGATGCGCAAAAGCGTAAGCAGCGGCAACAATCCGAACAAGATCACCATTCGCGCCGCAATTGCAGCAATGATGATGACACCGATCAGCACAAAATCCCCTACCTGCACCTCTTCAAGCAGCCGTGGGATCAGAAGGGCCGCGAGAATGAAGATCAGCGCACCCGCCCAATGGGCGAGAAGGTCCCAGACCTCCCGCAGGTTGGCCCAGGCCTGCGGCTGCAAGCGGCCCGGCGCGGTGAGGTTCAACGTCATCCCCGCTGTCACCACCGCGATCACGCCTGAGGCACCGATGCTCTGCTCGGCTCCGATATAGACAAGATAGGGCAGCGCAATCGAGATCGAGATCTGCGCGCGTTCGTGCTGGGAGAAAAGGGACATGATCCAGATCGTGATCCGCGCCACCAGCCAGCCCGTCAGAACGCCGCCCCCGATCAGCAGCGGAAACCGTCCGAGCGCATCGCCAAGGTTTGGGTCAGGTATGCCCAGCATGACGAAGCCCATGAAAAGACCGAAAAGCGCGATGGCCGCCGCATCGTTCAGGAGGCTCTCGCCCTCGATGATCCGGGCAAGCCGGCGCGGTGCAGAGATCGAGCGAAAGATCGAGACAACCGCCGAGGGGTCGGTCGTTGAAACGATGGCACCGATCAGCAGACACGCCGCCAGCGGCAGCGTGCTGGCCCACGAAAGCGCATAGCCGACGCTCAGCGTGGCCACGACCACCGCTACGACCGCCAACACCAGGATCGGCACCCAGTCGTCCAGCATACGGCGTAGGTTCATCCGCAGCGTCGCCTGGAACAGGAGTGTCGGCAAGAACACGTAGAGGAAGACATTGGACCGGATCGGCAGCCCAAGGATCGCCTCGGCCACAGGGTTCAGCGCATCGGTCAGCTCCGTTTGCAGGAAGAAGATGGCGCCTGACCCGATGAGGATACCGAGCATGGCGAGGATCACACTGTAGGGCAGACGCAGACGCGCGGCGAGCGGTTCTGCCGCGCCGATAACGAGGAAAAGCGATGCAATGACCGTGGTGACCAGAACGATATCCATAAGTCTGAACTAGCTAGAAAATCAGGCGCTGAAAACCGGCTTGGCCTGGAATTTAATAAAAAGCCGGAGCAATCTCGACACTTCTCATCGGTTCACCGTTTCCCGGCTAAACCCTTTCCCCCAACCCACTTCGCCACTATCAGCCCCGGCACCGCGTCATGCGCCCGTTCTGCATCCCGCGCCAGATTCAGCCGCTTCGGCAGCTTAACCTGCGGCACCAGCAGGAAGATCGGCGAGGTAACCTTCCCGCGCCCGGTCTTCGAGCGCGACACCACCGCCTGGCCCTTCGTGTTCAGCCGTCCCTCGGCGATCAGCAGGCTTGGCCCCGCCCGTCGATAGACGAAGCGCAGACGCAGCCCGGGTCGTCGTTCCCACTCGCCAGGGGTAATCCTGCCACCGCGCAGAGACTTGCCTGCGGCGGGTAGCGGGATCGCCAGCCAGAACCCGTTTTTCGAGCGGATCGGCGGGCCGGTGTCATGCTCACCGACGATGACCGGGGCCTTGGACCATACCAGCGCTGCGGCGTCGAGGCTTTCGCCTGACCGTGGGAAGTTCTGGCTTCGGATCGATTGGCGAGCCGGGGGCCTAGCCCCGCGCCGGTGATCTGCGTGCGCCAAGCAGATTTCAGACTGGTTTCAGCCTCGCGCATGGCGGCCGTGACGGCGCGTTCTCCGGCCGCGACCTCTGCTGCCATCGGGGCGACGATGTCGGGATCGATGTCAAGCCTCAGTTTCATGCAGGCCTCAGGTCCACGGTCCAGACCAACCGCTCGCGGTTGCGGACGGGCTCGCCCTGAATGAGGAAGGCGTCGCCTTCGATCTCGATCCGGGCGCCGGGGCGCGGGTTCGGCACTTCAGCCACCTGCAGGTCGACACAGGTGGTTTCCGGCCAGAGCCGAGCATCGCCGAACTCGGTGACGTCATCGGCGCGCCGGGCAATGAGGCGCACCAGAACGGGTGCGCCTCCGTCGGCGATATAGACCGCATCGCGCCCGATGTTGGGATCGGCGAAGAGCGCGCCGACGGCAGCGGCAAAGGCGGACATCACGTCCGCCGCGCCGAACGCAGCACCTGCGGGCGGGAGCAGATCGGCAGCGGGTTGCTTTCAATCTCGAGCCGCACCCATTCGTCACGATCCCGGTCCGGGATCATCCACGCGTAAATCGGCTGACCGAGCGTGTTCACGGTCTCAAACGTGTCGGCCGGGGCGTGGTAGATCTCGAACAGCCCATCGACGGCTTCAGGGTAGAACACCGCCTTGTCGGTTGCCACGCCAAAGCCCGCCCCGCCCCGGTAGCGGCGGAAGGTGATGCCACCGAAGCTGACCTCGTCGGCGATGCGGGACCGCAGATCGGCGGCCGCTGCGGTGTTGAGGTAGGTCTCGCGCACCTCCTTGTGCGCCACCAGATCGGCAAAGAAGGCCGAGCCGCATTCGGCAGACTTTCGCGGCCGAGTTCCAGAAGCGCCATGCCGCGATACTAGTGGGCGGGAAGAGGCCGGTTGGGGGAGAATAGCAGGGTTGGGATGGTGGGCGTTGATGTCGTTTAGGGGGGATGATTTATTCGTAAGGGGCATCTTCAAATAGCGAAATAAATCTAAGGCCCAAATCGACAAGAAAATCCAAGGCGTCCAGAACATCAACTTTGAAGATTGGCCAACTATCGAAAAGCAGCGCGCTTGGCACAAAATCACCTTCGTGAGCAATCCGGTTTCGCCAGCGCCAGATTACATCCAACCGCTTACGCGTTTCAAGTTGGGGCGTGTTGAATTTCAAATCGAAATCATTCCAGACATCGGCAGTGAATCCCAAACAGGCTTTCCTGAAATTTTCCGAACTTACAAGCGACTTAAATGAATTTCGTTGACGCACGATTAAATCTATTTTCTCGACCAGCATTTTCGAAGACAAGTCTCGCAACTTAACAGGAATCTCGAAGCCTGTGACCTTGAAACCCGCCCCAATTCGCTTCAAAATCTGAATTCTAATTATTTCGTGCATCAAAAAGTCAAATGCACTAACTGACAGCAATAACGCACCGCGCAACATTGTGTCTACTGGTCCAACCTGAACGCTACAGAATTCTTTACACTCATCGATACGCATTAGGAAAGCCGGCTTACTAAATAAAAATCCATACTAAACACCCTGCAGCAATTTCACAAGCTTATGAGCGCCGTCGCCATAAATTTTGTTAAAACTGTCCATGCTGGCCAGCTGATTCTGGGCAACCGAACCGCCTGCCTTAATATCTCTCAGCGTAAGAGTGAAAACCGGCTTTGAAAGGTCCTGAGAAATAGCTATTAAGCTGTTGAAATCCGGAACTTCAAGAAGAAATTTTTCAGGAGGGGAATCGGCGTCGTCATAGATTTTCTGCGCCATCAACAGATCTGCATCCCTAAGCGCAGAAAGAAATGTATTCTTCATAATATCGTTCAAGTCTTTAAACCATTTTTCGAATGCGCGTGTAGGTCGGGCTTCCCCGCCACCCCGAGAACGGCGACGATAATTCTGCACAATCGACCCGAGGTATTTAGGGAGCGACCCTAGCCAAGGGTAATCTGCATTTCTTAGTGCGTCGGTCTTACCAGCAGAAGCGGACCAACGGCTCCAAAGCGGCAATACTGAGCTCAAGGATCGCAATACCATTCCTGAAAAGAAATCAGGTGCCATCGGTATTATGAAAGCATCACTGCTCATTAATAAGTTTTGGTTTAGAGCACCCAAGCTGGGACTCAAGTCAATCAAGACAAACTCAATTTGATTTTTTTCGGCCACTTGGTCGATAGCATAGCTGAGGGCGCCAGGGATATTTTGAAAGTTCACCAAGGCCCCTGAGAGGTCATGAGCAATCGAAAGACGGCTTTCATACTCAGAAAGACCAACGTGCCCGGGCAAAATAAACAG
>Ga0105046_10010513_pt1 | contig 14411 bp, 11 predicted proteins | sample MAT03_FD_78385 | JGI IMG/M metagenome (GOLD analysis project Ga0105046, IMG submission 78385) | Freshwater microbial communities from Lake Fryxell liftoff mats and glacier meltwater in Antarctica - MAT-03 (megahit assembly) | ecosystem: Environmental > Aquatic > Freshwater > Ice > Liftoff... | reverse complement strand
CCTGGGGCGTTCCAATCGATAGCTGGGGCAGGTTCCATCTGTTCCATAACCCTCAAACTACTAGACAGAAACGATTTGGGCTATTCTCAATTAATGATTCTTATTGCTGTGACTACTTACATATTGAGGAAGCCATGATCAGGTATTGTCTCTTGAGTTAACCTATGTGGCAAATCAGTCTAACAAATCGCTGAACCGGTACGGAACATAGTTTATTGCTAAGTTGCAAAGATTATCGCTGTCCGGTTAGCTCAATCGTTAGCCTGCCAGTTTGGAGAGGGTAGTTCTTGACCGTTATGTGTGGGAGAGCGATCGCCTTTGCCATCTCGTAGAGAATCGCCCCCCACTAGCGAAGGGTACGTTGAGTCAGGTGCGGTTCTGAGTGAGCACTCCCAGCCAGGTTGGGGGCGATCGCCGCTAGAATTGGAAAACCCCTCATCTTCTTAATCGATGCTACAAACTATTCAAGGAATTTATCAGAACGGGCAAATTGAACTTACTGAGCAACCCCAGGATGTGAGCGATCGCGCCCAAGTTCTCGTCACTTTCCTCGACCCCAGCAAAATTGATCCTATTAAACTGCGTCAATTGATTGATCAGCTAGAGACAATTGCAGGTATTCAGCAAGGCTTCGACGAACTCAATACCGGGCAAACTCGTCCTATTCAAGATTTCGTTCAAGATATGCAGCAGCAGTATGACATTCCAGGTTGAGATCACCCCAATTGCTGAAGCCCAAATTGAGCAAGCCTACCGCTGGTATCGAGAACGCAATTCTGAATTTGCCGATCGCTGGTTTCGTAGCTTGATGAGCGCGATCGCAACCTTACAAGAAAGCCCCCAACGTTGCGCTCTAGCAGTCGAACACGAAATTTTTCCTGAAGAAGTCCGTCAGTTACTTCATGGAAAATCTAAAAATGTATACCGAGTGCTTTTTGCCATTCGAGATACAACAGTCTATGTTCTGTACGTTCGCCATAGTGCTCAAGCAACGCTAAGTGCAGATGACCTAGGAAATGAGGGCTAAAAGGCGGGAGTTATTGGTAGATCGCAGACATAGCAGTAAGCGGCGCGGCATAACAAATTGTTGGAGCCGACCGCCAAGAGATTATCTGTGGGAACTAAAGGTTGCCGGCGGCGGGTGAGCTTGATGGTTAGCCTGCTACGTTGCAAAGAAGAGTAGCCGTTGCGTTATGGGTGGGAGAGCGATCGCCTTTGCCGTTTCGTAGAGAATCGCCCTCAATTGCGAACGGTTAGTGGATTCAGTTTTCGCTCTCAGTGAACCGTCCCAGAATGTGGCGAGTGAGTGGTAAACATTGAGTGGTTGTTAAGTGTGGGTCAGAGTGAAACCTCCCAGAAGGTGCATGGGGCTGGAACGGGCGATGCTGATCCAGTTCAATTCCTAATTAAACCGATAGGCTAACACTGCGTTGGTGCAGACGGAATGGAAGCGATTGGTGAGCATTCAAGGTGATCTGCCGCCGCTACATTTTGCCGTTATGCCGCGAGTCTTCAGTGGGGACATAGCCGAAAGCTTGTCTGTCAGTGTTCTAGCTCAAGGGAGCGTGAGGTTGTTGGCGAGGCAGTGTTTTAAGGTTTATGGTGGGGCGATCTCGCTCCGAAGTGACGCCTAACAACGGTATGCAACAGAGACGCAAATATCGCCTCTTATCATCAATCGTTCGTGCGCGCCGCTGATGCCGGGTGTTGCACTCATTGGTCGGGGGTTTCTGAACAAAATAGTCAAACAAAACAGCCAATATAAAGAGTTGAGTTGTAGAACACATCGCGTTCTACAACTCAACTCTTTAATGCCTAAGGCAATCAGCTAGACCATCTCAGAAGTTTGCACTGTAGGTTGTGGCTGAGGCTGGAATTGGAACAGCGAGTAAACCACATTACGGCGGATATCAGTCATCATGCTGAGAAAGAGTTCGTATCCTTCGCTCTTGTACTCAATCAGGGGATCTTTTTGACCATAGCCCCGCAGTCCGATCGCTTCACGCAGAGCTTCCATTTGCTGTAGATGTTCGCGCCACAGGGTGTCAATTTGCTGCAAAATAAAGAACCGCTCGGCTTGGCGCATCAATCCGGCTGAGACACCGTCAACTTGCGCCTCTTTCATGTCGTAGGCAATACGAACCTGCTCGTGCAGAAACGCTTTGATTTCACCAACTGACAATTCTTCGAGCTGGCTGGGTTCTAGATCGGCTAGCAGATAAACAAACTCTTTGACTTTGTTAACCATTTTTTCCAGTTCCCACTCTTCGGGCGGTAGATCTGGATTAATAAAGGCTCCAACAATGTCATCCATCGTTAGTTCGGCGTACTTAACCACCTGCTCTTTTAAGTCCTGCCCTTCTAACACCCGACGACGCTCGGCATAGATAGCTCGACGCTGATTATTCATCACTTCGTCGTACTCAAACACCTGTTTGCGGATGTCGTAGTAGTAGGTTTCAACTTTCTTCTGGGCACCCTCTAGCGATCGCGTTAACATGCCCGACTCAATTGGCATATCTTCTTCGACGCGGAACACGTTCATCAAGTTGGCGACGCGATCGCCACCAAAAATTCTCAGCAAATTGTCTTCTAGGCTAAGAAAAAATCGAGTGGAGCCAGGGTCACCTTGGCGGCCAGCGCGTCCCCGCAGTTGATTATCAATCCGCCGCGACTCGTGACGCTCTGTACCAATGACGTGCAGCCCACCGTGCGTAACCACATCATCGTGCTCAGCACTGGTATAGACTTCATACTCATGCCGAATCAGGTTGTAGGCTTCCCGTAGCTTCAGAATCACTGGATCATCACTCGGAGCCTTCTCAGAAGCGGTCGCCAGCTTATCTTCAGCTTCCAGTTCAGGTAAGGATCGCTCCCCGTACTGTTTCACTGCTACATCTACAGCGTCTTTCAATAGCCGCTCGGCTTCTGCTGAAATCTTAGTTGGGAATAGATCAGCAGAAACTTTCCATGTTTTTTGTTTACCGCCTGCAAATCCCTGACCGCCACTGCGACCAGCCGACATGCCCCGATTGACCCCAAAGCTAGCCTCATCTTCGGGCTGCACAATGCGAGGCATAAAATATTCACGGACTTTCAGGCGCGCCATATATTCGGAGTTACCCCCCAGAATAATGTCTGTTCCTCGTCCCGCCATGTTAGTGGAAATGGTGACGGTACCCTTGCGACCAGCCTGAGCAATAATTTCCGACTCGCGCTCCACGTTTTCTGGTTTTGCGTTGAGCAGGTTGTGTGGAACTTTTAGCTCACTCAGCAGGCGAGACAGCACTTCCGACTTCTCAACACTGGTCGTACCGACCAACACTGGCCGCCCAACCTCGTGCATGTCGGAACATTCTTGAGCGACCGCTTTCCACTTTGCAATCTCAGTTTTGTAAACTACATCCGACAAGTCTTGTCGCCCTGTAGTCCGATTGGTGGGGATGAGAGTGACTTCCAGTTTGTAAATTTTTTCGAATTCTGCTTCTTCTGTTTTAGCAGTGCCCGTCATACCTGCCAGTTTGGGGTAGAGCAAGAAGAAGTTTTGATAGGTAATGGTTGCCAGGGTCTGAGTCTCCGGCTGAATTTCAACCCGCTCTTTGGCTTCGATCGCTTGGTGTAGGCCATCACTCCAGCGACGACCCGGCATAACCCGCCCAGTAAACTCGTCTACAATTACAATTTCGTCATCGCGAACAATATAGTTTACATTCTTAATAAACAGCTCTTTCGCTTTGATGGCATTAAAAATGTAGTGCGCCCATGGATCTTTGGGATCGAAGAGATCCCCTACATTTAGAGCCTGCTCAGCAGCAATAAACCCTTCATCCGACAGCAGCACATTTCGCTGTTTTTCCTCTACTTCATAATGCCCAGTGAGGTCATCTTCGTTGGCCTTACGTTGCAATTGAACGGCGACCTCTGATGCCCGCGTATATTTTTCGCTTGGGCGCTCGACCTGTCCAGAAATGATTAACGGAGTGCGGGCTTCATCAATCAGCACCGAATCCACTTCGTCGATGATGCAATAGTTAAACGGACGCTGTACCACCTCTTGCATAGAGGTAGCCATGTTGTCACGCAGGTAGTCAAATCCTAGCTCGCTGTTGGTGCCATAGGTAATGTCGCAGGCATAATTTTTTTGACGTTCAGTAGGGTTCATACCCGATTGAATCAGGCCAACGCTTAAACCCAAGAATCGATGCACTTGCCCCATCCATTCCGCGTCACGACGAGCCAAGTAGTCGTTGACTGTAATGACGTGAACTCCCTTTCCAGAGATGGCGTTCAAGTAGGCGGGTAGGGTAGCAACCAAGGTTTTGCCTTCACCTGTCTTCATTTCGGCAATTTGACCGTTGTGCAGCACCATACCGCCTAACATCTGCACATCGAAATGGCGCAATCCAAGCACCCGTTTTCCGGCTTCTCTCACAACAGCAAAGGCTTCAGGGAGCAGGTCATCTAAGGTTTCGCCTTTTTCTAACCGCTGCTTAAACTCACCCGTTTTGCCGCGCAGTTCCTCATCCGACAGAGGTTGCATGTCAGATTCTAGCAGCCTAATTTCTGCCACGTCGGGCTGATATTTTTTGAGTTTGCGTGTGTTGGGATCACCCAGCAGAGTCTTCAACATGGCGAGAGTACGCTATTTGTGAAAAGGGATTGAAGCGATGTAGTTTTATTGTAGCGGAAGGAGGATGGGGGGTTGAGAGTTAGGGTTCTGTTTTAAAGCCTGACTATGTTCGCGCGTGCAGAAAGTTCAGCCTATCATGGGGCATTTTCCCATTCAGGGGCAAGGCTACGAAAGTTGAAATCTAGAGCGGCGGGGTGGCAGGTGATGCAACTTCCAAACGAAACGGGGCTGGGTAAGTCTACACGGGGATGGAGCGCTTTGAATGGGCGAGATGCCTCAAACCGAGTCGGCACCGTTTCACCTTGGATAGCAGGACGAGAATAATTACGCAGGTAGTTCCATAAAATTAAGCGGGTTGGGTCTTGCAGGAGGGTAATCTGCACTCCGTAGTGTTGAGCATTTTGCAAAATATAGGCCCAACTCTGAGTGGTCAAGGCTGCTGGGGGAGGAGCAAAATGACAAGTGGCGCAATTTTCTAGATAAACCTGTTGCCCTAGTTGAAATTGCTGAGGAATAGCGTCGACCGTGCCGATGGTTGAGGAAGAGGAGACGGTTGAAATGGGTGGAGTGGTGGCGCGTGCTAGCCCCCAACCCAAGGTAAGGCACCAGCATAAAAGAACAAGTGGCAGTAGGAGCGATCGCCCTCTTATGATCTGACGAGGCCAAGCCCAATGCAGCTTCAGGAAAAATTTGAGTGGGAAAATTTTTTGTAGCAAACGGTGCATGTCTGGTTTCTGTCCTCTTCAACGATATCCCTACTTAAGTTTCTGGTAGTGGTATTGATGTAAGGATTTTTTGATGGGCGGGCTTCGCCCGCCCATCAAAAAATCCTTACCAATTTAGGACTACCAAATTTCTTTAGAGCTTTATTGTCTTAATTTATGTGGTCGCGCTGTCTAAAACATCCTCTGCTAAATCTAATTCCCCTGCAACAGCTTAACCGTCTCGTAACATTGATCGCTATGAGATCGCTATGACGACAAATGTATCCGATTTGTCAAACCCTTACGACACAGCGATCGTAGTATAAATACTCATCAATTTTGGAGTTTGATCAATTTTGAGTGGTACTGTTTATAAAGGGATGGTACTTCTATGCATTCTTGTTGGAATGCGTGATTGAGATAGCAACGCTTGCCTGCCTAAACTGACATACCTGTTTATTCACCTGCTCAAGGCACCTTTCATCTTTTCAGTTTAGGTAGTCTTTTCAACTTCTCAGCCAGATAATCTCTTGGGCAAACGTTTAATTATCTTTCTAAATCAGCCTGTAACCTCAGCTAAGACGCTGAATGAATTAGAAATATTTGAATTGAGTTTGCAAAAGACGTTCAGATCTGACTAGACGGTTGATAAAAATCGTAATAAAATCCATTTCGATTGACGTTAGTTTTCTATGATGCGATCGCTTCGATGCCAATTCATTTCAGGAACCGGATTTTTAGTTTTGGGAGCTGAGTAAGCTAGTGGGACTGTTTAATCGCTTTTCGCTGTCGCGGGACATGGGTATCGATCTAGGTACCGCCAATACACTTGTGTATGTTTCTGGTCGAGGAATTGTCCTCCAGGAGCCCTCAGTCGTTGCAATCGACCAAACTTTAAAAATTCCACTGGCAGTCGGGGAAGAAGCTAAAAAAATGCTGGGGCGTACCCCCGGAAACGTTGTAGCTTTGCGTCCCTTAAGAGACGGGGTAATTGCCGACTTCGATACCGCCGAGATAATGCTGAAGCACTTTATCCGCCGAGTCCATGAAGGGCGACAGTTGGTCTCTCCTCGCATTGTGATCGGTATTCCCAGTGGAGTCACGGGAGTGGAACGGCGAGCCGTTATGGAAGCGGCTACCCAGGCTGGTGCTCGCGATGTCTACCTAATTGATGAGCCAGTGGCGGCAGCGATCGGGGCGGGTCTGCCAGTGGCAGAGCCAACCGGAAACATGATCATTGACATCGGTGGTGGTACGACAGAAGTAGCCGTGCTTAGTTTGCAGGGTACTGTGCTTAGCGAATCGGTACGTGTGGCTGGAGATGAGCTAAGCGAAGCCATTACCCAGTACATGAAGAAGGTTCACAACTTGGTCATTGGAGAGCGTACCGCCGAAGAAATCAAGATCGTAGTTGGGTCAGCCTACCCAATTGATAACCATGATGAGATTGCCATGGATGTGCGGGGTTTACACTTGCTTTCAGGTCTGCCACGCACCGTTTCTGTGAAAGCACCCGAAATTCGGGAAGCAATGGCAGAGCCGCTTTCAGTCATCATCGAAGCTGTTAAGCGCACCCTAGAGCGCACTCCTCCTGAATTGGCGGCTGATATTATTGACCGAGGTATTATGCTGGCGGGGGGTGGTGCCCTCTTAAAGGGGTTAGATACTCTGATTAGTCACGAAACTGGCATCGTGGTTCACGTTGCTGCTGACCCTTTGAGCTGTGTGGTTTTAGGGACAGGTCGGGTTCTAGAAAACTTTAAACAGTTGGAGCGGGTATTCAGCGGTCACTCGCGTAGCATGTAGTAGCGGATCGCGTTTCAAATCTCTGGTTTTTTCTTGAAGGGTGCGATCGCGCATCTTTTAAGAAAACAGCACCTCAAAGAGACTTCTTCAGTCTGCTGGTCTGGTTACTTTGAGCCAACTCAGCCCAAGGGTTTTAGCGTTAAGAAATTAGTGGTTGAATGTATACATTACGTCGCTGGTGGGATCGTCATGCGCTTAAGTTGGGGCTAGCTTGTCTAGCCCTAAGTACAGCATGGCTATTGAGACAAACGCAGAGTGCAATTGTCTTTGAGCTATATCAGCGACTAACGCTTCCCTTTCAATCGGTTGGCCCTAGTCAGGATGACATTTTGGCCAATGCCCAGGTTCAGGAATTGCAACAGAGATTAACCGAGTTAGACAACCAAAATCGTCAGTTACAAAAACTGTTGGACTACAAAGCCACTAAGCCTGCAACTGCCATTACTGCCCCTGTAATTGGGCGCAGTGCTGACCATTGGTGGCAGCAAATTACCCTAGGTCGGGGAAGCCAAGAGGGCGTTAAGGTAGGCGCTGTAGTTTCGGGAACTGGGGGTGTAGTAGGGCGGGTGGTTCAGGTGACTCCACACACCAGTCGGGTTTTGCTAGTTAGTGATCCAACCAGCCAGATTGGGGTGACAATTAGTCGTTCTCGCTATATGGGCTACCTGCGAGGACAGTCAGGCAACCGCGCCATTATGGAGTTTTTTGACAAGGTTCCCGATGTGCGACCTGGAGATGTTGTCTCTACGTCGTCATTTAGTCAGTTATTCCCGGCAGGGCTATCCATTGGGCGAATTGAGTCGGTCGATTTTGGTAAAAGCCCTGCTCCTGAGGCGGTGGTTGAACTGTCAGCTCCCCTCAGCTATTTGGAGTGGGTCGTTGTAACCCCAAGCACGACATTTACCCCACCGAAAGCTGATGCTCAAGCCAATACGCCATCTGACCTACAGTCTGATTTGCAGACCGACGATCTAATCCCGCTTGTGCCAACGGGGTTGGCTCCGTGACTGATCTGCTGCTTTGGAGTCCCTATGTGCGTCAGCTCTTGAATTGGGGGGTGACGGCAGGTTCGGTCATGGTGTGCTTATTCGTTTTGCCCAGTCGCCTACCGGGGATGGAACTTCTTGGTGTGGGGCCTAACTGGCTCTTAGTCTGGGTAGTAGCTTGGAGTATTAAGCGATCGCCCTGGCAGGGTGCTTTTGCGGGGCTAGTATTGGGATTAGTTCAAGACGGTATGACCTCGCCAGACCCTACTCACACTCTAAGTTTAGCGGCGGTAGGAATCCTGACGGCGCTCTTGCAGAAGCAGCGATACGTTCAAGAAGATTTTATTTCGGTCGCCCTAATCGTGTTTGGAATGGCGGTATTAGCCGAAACGGTGATTGCGGTTCAATTTAGCCTACAGGGTTCGCACTTTGCGACTCAGAATACCTACCGATCGCTAGCAGAAATTTGGGGCTACCATCAGCGCATTGCCCTTAGTTCTGCCATTTTGAGCAGCCTATGGGCACCTGTGCTCTACTATCCGCTCAATCGCTGGTGGCAATTGGTTAACAACATCGAGCAGACGCAGGCTTAGGATTGCGTACAAAATAAAACCTAATCTTTTTTTGAAAGTGCCGCGCTCCGCGCGGCACTTTCAAAAAAAGATTACAGATTAATTAATTGGTAATCCTTAGTAAAATTCGACATTTCTTAGCCTGGGGATGAATTTGAGAGCTGCGTCCAGGGGGGTCTCTCTCCCAAATTTGTCTTTGGAATTCAGTGATGCTCAAAAATCTTATTGAATCTCTGCACAGCACATCTTACGGGAGTGCACACGGGCGGTGATAATAGTAGACAGTTATAGCAATTCGCAAGCTCAGATTCAGCAGCCATAAGTAATTATACTTACCCATCATGCGTTGGATGACATGGCTTGGCTCAGTGAATTCTGTGACTGTAGCGACACCGTAATCAGATTGGTTAAATGACAGGGGTTAGCTAGCATCTGACGGACTTGTATCCGCAGATGTGTATCCGGCAGAGTCTGTATGAACGACATAAGCTATTTTTGGGAGTGATCGTAAGCATGGGTTTTATCAAGCAGTTACTGAATGGTCTTTTTTCTTTCCTAGGCAATATCTTTGGCGGTCTCGCCAAGTTGGTAGGGTTAGGCAAAAAATCAGAATATTTTCTAGAAGCAGATCCGATTGATTCCGGGGCGGTTTCGTCTCCGGCTGCTCAGTCCGTGGTAGCTGCCAAGACGAGTTCAGCGAACGGCCAGTCTGTAGCACCTGAAGCGGCGATCGCCTCATCTACGGCACTAATCGCGGCTGAGCAAGGGGCTAGCAATGGCAGTGCTACGGCTAAGAAGTCCAAGGTGTCTAAGAAAGCGCTGAAGGCAGACGCTGAAGCAGCCAAGGCAAAGACGACAGAAAGTGCTAAAGCTCCCACACCCGTGGTGGCTGCTGCATCGGCTGTCCCTGTAAATGTTACTTTTGCCCCCAATTACCTGATGACGGCTAACAGCCGCAGCGGGCGTCGTCGTCCTGGGCCTAGCATGAACCAATTCCGTGATATGGCACGGCAGGTAAATTCTCAAAATTAGGCTAACGTTGCTCCAAACTGAGAGCCTATTTGCAGCACTGGTTATCCGACACTTGTAGTTAAGCAGGTGGGCTTAAGTATAGCGGTAGCCACGATCAATAGGATGCCTCCCTGTCATTCGCGCGCAGGCGGGAATCCATCTGCTCGATAGGTGCCAGCGTCATTCCCGCTTGCGCGGGAATGACGCTGGCATGTCCTAAGCTTTATGACTATGGCTATAAAAACAAGATTCTAAAACCCTGCGCCGCCCGCGCAGGGTTTTAGAATCTTGTTTTTATTTAGGTTGAACTACTTAACTAGATGGGAAATGAGTAGATTCTCGTCTTCCTGACAACGCTTGCATGACTAGCTACTAGCCTTAAATCGCCAGCACCTTTCCGCGTAGCCCAGAGGGGGGAGTAATGTTGTAGCGATTTAGCAGCGTCGGTAGAATATCGTAGAGAGTTGCCGCTTCGAGGCGATCGCCTCCCTTAGGATTTTGAGGATCGTGAAAAATCATCAGGCCAAAGGGGGCGTGGTTGGCATCGTCAGGCCCTGTATCGTTATTGGTGGTGTAGCGATCGCCACTGCCAACCGTGCCGACTGAGCGCCAAGCCAATTCGTCAAAATAGGCAATTAAATCGGGTGCTACACCCCGCACTTTTTGGTAAATCTGTTGAGGCTTAAAGATGCGGTTGGGCATAGGTGTACCGTCAGGGGCGGGAATAGCGGCAAGCAGCTCAGCCAGCGCAGTCCGTTCTTTTTCGTACTCAGCGATGGGAATAATGCCACTTGGCTCGCGCCCTTGCACATTGAGAAACACTCGCCCATAGTAGCCGCCCGCGCCCCAAGCTTTGGTGCGGCTCCAGTCCACCTCTACTTGGTCAAGGGGGAGGGGTTCAGCAGGCGCTGAGGCCAAGGTCAAGTAGCCTGCCTGAATCAACCACTCATTGATACAGATACCACCCATTAGCGGGCGGGCACCGTGATCAGACACGACTAAAACAGCGGTGTCATCGCTGCACCGAGCCAGCAGTTCGCCAACTCGGCGATCGATATGGCAGTAATAATCGTGGATGGTGTTGGCATAAGGTGAACCTGGCTCGTGCTGAGGGTGGCGGGAGTCCATCGGTTTCCAGAACGAATGGTGGATGCGATCAACTCCCATATCGACCAGCATCAGGAAATCGGGCTGATCATGCTCCAGCAGCAGCTCGGCCAGATCGAACCGTTGGTTGCCAAGGGTGTAGATATTGCGGAGAATGCGGTCTTTGTCTTCAGAGCGAAATTCAGGTACATCTAGCAAAAAATCGGGCATCCATGCTGTGATGCGATCGCCCAACTCTGGCGGGTACGTGTAGGGTACGTCGCGGCTGGGGGTGAGAAAACAGGAAACCAGGGAGCCATTCACGGGATAGGGCGGCGAGGTTCCAGGGACGCTGAGCACGGCTACTTGCCACCCCGCCTCGCCCAGCAGATCCCACAGGCGCGGAAATTTGACGGCGCGTCCGTCGGCGATCGCCATATTGCTATAGCTGCGATCGGTGCGGTTGCGAAATCCATAAATCCCCAATTCACCGGGGTCGCGCCCGCTCATCATACAGCTCCAAGCGGGCACGGTGATGGCGGGAATGCTGCTCTCTAAGCGCCCATAGCTGCCCGCTGCCATCAGCCGCGACAGGTTGGGCAGATCGTGCCGCCACTGCTCAAAGACGAGAGACGGCTCCATGCAGTCTAAGCCGATGACAATCAAGCGGGGAGACGAGGAAGAAGGCATGGCACATCTTAAGTGAAAGGCAACCGATTAAAACGGTAGTGGGTTGGGGTTACACCACCACGTAAGGGAGAACTTAAAAGGCGATCGCCATCGGTTCGCCACAGCAGCGTTTTCCAACACTACAGCAGCGTCTCTAAATCCTTTGGCAGTGGCAGTACCGCTTGCCCCCATGCACCCAACCATCTCATTACATCTGTCGAAAGCTCTGACCGGGTGCGACTCACTGAGTCAATGCAGACGTGCTTTGTGAAGGCTCTAGCTGTACAGACTTCCTGAATTTCAGGGATATCTTGACCAGTATTTTCGACCGTAAATATTTCGTACTCCACCTCAAATTCACTAGCTTTGAGCTTCTTTGGGGTCACATAAATTTTTTGCTGATCGCCGCAAAAGGCAGGCCGCAAAAAATCGACCGTTGCATGAGTAATCGGAATGGCAATGCGGGGATAGCAAAAAAAAGCGTTGAGATTAATCCCCGACGCTGCTAACGATGCCTCATATGCCTCATGACACATGCCGAGAATATTGGCAAAGTAGACAACTCCGGCAGCATCAGTATCTTGAAAGCGAACAGTACGGGAATAAACAAACGGCATGGGACTCAACCATCATGGACGGTAGTGGTATTGATGTAATAATTTTTTGCAGCGCGGACTTTGCCCGCGCTGCAAAAAAATATTACTAATTTAGGACTGCCCACATCTTCTTAGTATGCCGCTGAGAGGGTGCTTTATGAATGAAATCCCGTCAGACCTTTTCGATTCAGCCAGCATTAGAGATTCAGCCAGTATTGGAGCCTGTTAACCTTCTCTTTACGATGGTCTAGTAAAATTCGGTACGTTTGATTGATTGCAAACACTACAGGTTTTTTGGATTATGGCATTTTCAATTTTCTCGAAGCGTTCCGCATCTTTTGCGGCTTTGACGGCTGTTACATTGAGCCTGGCAGCTTGTGGCGGCGGCACCCCTACTGCCGAAAGCCCTGCTGCTGATGGTGCAGCCATGTCTCCTAAGGCATCCGCAGCCGCCTCCGATTTGACGGGTACGGTCTTGATTGATGGTTCCAGCACCGTATTTCCCATTTCTGAAGCGATGGCAGAAGAGTTCGGTATTGCCAACCCCGGCGTTCAGGTTACGGTGGGCACCTCCGGTACGGGTGGCGGGTTCGAAAAGTTTTGTGGCGGTGAAACAGATATTTCCAACGCGTCTCGCGGCATCAAAGATACAGAAGTTGAAAAGTGCAAGGCGGCTGGAATTGAGTACGTTGAGATTCCTGTGGCAGTGGATGCCCTGACGGTGGTAGTCAATCCTGAAAACGATTGGGCCACCTGTCTCACGCTCGCTGAGCTGAAAAAAATGTGGGAGCCTGGTGCCCAAGGTAAGGTTTCAACCTGGGATCAGGTTAACCCCAAGTTTCCTAAAGAACCACTCCAGCTCTATGGCCCTGGAACCGATTCGGGTACCTTTGACTACTTCACCGATGAAATCAACGGCGAGGAAGGCGCAAGCCGGGGTGACTACACCGCCAGCGAAGACGATAACGTGCTGGTGACCGGTGTTGAAGGCAGTAAAAGCGCACTGGCTTACTTTGGTTATGCCTACTACGTTGAGAATGAAGACAAGCTGAAAGCCGTCGAGATTGACGGTGGCAATGGCTGCGTTGCCCCCAACAAAGAAGATGTGGTCAACAACACCTACGCGCCGTTGTCTCGCCCGCTGTTTATCTACGTTTCTAAGAAGGCATTGGCAGAAAAGCCTGAAGTGAAGGCATTTGTTGACTTCTACACCGATCCAGCTAACCGCGGTTTCGTAGAAGAGACAGGCTATGTTGGGTTGCCCGACGATGCCTACGCCAAAGTTAAGGAATCGCTCAAGTAAGATTTCGCTCGTTCAAGCTCTGTTGTTGATTTGAGTTATGCGGTCAGGTCGGTTCTAAAAGGTGGTTTGAGATATTTACTTTTCAACCAGCTTTGATGGCTGACCTGACTTTATTTCCTAGTTTTGGGTTTAAGTCATGACTGACGGTTCTCTTCCCCCTGAGCACTCTTCCGAAAACTTATGGCATCCAAACCGTGATGCTAGTAAGCGATCGCAGGCAATTGTTAAAGTCATTTTCGGCAGCTTTGCTGTTCTGTCGATTTTTACGACTATCGGTATTGTCGCTACGCTAATTCTCGAAACCATCAAATTCTTTTCTCAAGTTTCGCTAGCTCAGTTTCTGTTCGATAACCAGTGGACCCCACTGTTTTCTCAGCCCCGCTATGGCATCTTCGTGCTGATTAGCGCTACCTTCTTAACCTCGCTGATCGCACTGTTGGTGGCTGTACCGTTGGGGTTACTGGCAGCAGTTTGCTTAAGCGAATATGCTCCTCGCAAAGTGCGAGCATGGCTGAAGCCGGCCCTAGAAATTTTGGCCGGGGTGCCCACAGTTGTGTTTGGCTTTTTTGCCTTGCTCATTGTGACGCCTATCTTGAGGACATTCATTCCTGGTCTGCAAACGTTTAACGGACTGAGCGCTGGGTTGATTCTGGGGATAGCCCTGCTACCCACGATCGCCTCCTTAAGTGAAGACGCTATTTTCGCTGTTCCCCAAGACTTGCGGCAGGGTTCTTACGCCTTGGGAGCGACAAAGCGAGAAACCGTTACCGATGTGGTGTTGCCCGCTGCCCTGTCAGGCATTGTGGCGGCAGTTATTTTGGGCGTCGCCCGAGCTGTGGGTGAAACGATGATCGTGACCTTAGCGGCAGGTCAAAATCCTACCCTGACTCTCGATCCACGGGTACCCATTCAAACCATGACCTCTTTCATCGTGCAAGTGGCAAAGGGCGACGTCCCCGTAGGCACACTCAAGTACGACACTCTGTTTGCGGTCGGTATGACTCTGTTTGTGATTACCTTACTGCTGAATATTTTGAGTTTCTGGTTT
>Ga0105046_10010511_pt1 | contig 14411 bp, 17 predicted proteins | sample MAT03_FD_78385 | JGI IMG/M metagenome (GOLD analysis project Ga0105046, IMG submission 78385) | Freshwater microbial communities from Lake Fryxell liftoff mats and glacier meltwater in Antarctica - MAT-03 (megahit assembly) | ecosystem: Environmental > Aquatic > Freshwater > Ice > Liftoff... | reverse complement strand
GGCAGATCTGCACCGTGTTGCCGCTGAAGTAGCTGGAGAACGGCTCGTCGGGGAAGGTCATCACCTGGGTGGTGTTGCCGCGACCGATGAAGTGGATGAGGGCATCGCCGGCGACCTCGTCGGCGAAACGCGTGCAACGGTCGCAGAGGATGCAGCGCTCGCGGTCGAGGAACACGAGGTCGCTGATCGGGATCGGCTTCTCGTAGTGACGCTTCTCCTCGACGAACCTGCTCTCACCGGGACCGTGGCTCATCGTCTGGTCCTGCAACGGGCACTCGCCGCCCTTGTCGCACACAGGACAGTCGAGGGGGTGGTTCGCGAGCAACAGTTCGAGCACGCCCTCCTGCATCCGCTTCGCCGTGGGCGACTCGGTCTCGATCTTCATGTCGGGCGCCACCGCCACCATGCACGACACGGTGACCGCAGGACCGCGACCGGTGTCGGCCTCGACGAGGCACATCCGGCATTTGCCCACCGACGTCATCCGCTCGTGGTAGCAGAAATGCGGAATGTACTGGCCGGCATCGGCAGCCGCGTCGATGATCAGTTGGCCCTTACGTGCCGTGTGCGCCACGCCATTGACGGTGACCTGCACGGCGTTCGGGTCGGGAGGTGCCGCCTCGGCCTCGGCGTCCGGGGTGCTGTCGGTGGCGGTCATCAGTGGGCTCCAGCCGGTTCGGGCGAGGCGTGCACGGCAGCGACGGGGATCGAGTTGCGTCGGGTGATCTTGGCCTCGAACTCGCTGCGGAACAGGGTGAGCGCCGAGTGCACCGGCGCGTACGCCGACGGGCCGACGAAGCAGATGGTCGTCATCTTGTAGGGGAACGGCGTTGCCGTCAGGCCGAGCGCCGAGCTCGCTGCGTGGGGGAAGTCACCGGGGCAGATCGATTCGCCGATCTCGAGCAGTTGATCGAGATCGGCGGGAGTGCCGTGACCCTCGACGACGCGCTGCATCACGCGCTCGAGCCAGGTACCACCCTCGCGGCACGGGGTGCACTGACCGCAGCTCTCGTGAGCATAGAACCGGGTGAGGGTGAGCGCCGCCGCGGGGATGTCGGTGGTGTGGTCCATCACCATGATCGCCCCGGATCCAAGCATCGAGCCGGCCGCGCCGACGAGCTTGCCCTCGAACGGGAGGTCGAGCTGTTCGGGCGTGAACCACGGTGCAGAACCGCCACCCGGGACGAATGCCTTGAGCTCGTTTCCGTTGCGGATGCCCTGGCAGAACTCCTGCCCGTAGAGCAGGTCGCGGAACGTGGTGGTGCCGTTGACGATCTCGTAGACGCCCGGCCGCTGCACATGCCCGCTGACCGCGACCATCCGGGTGCCCGGGCTCGTGGCGGTGCCGATCGCGGTGTACGCCTCGACACCGTTCACGATCAGCCACGGCAGGTTCGCCAGCGTCTCGACGTTGTTGACCACCGTCGGCTGGCCGTAGAGGCCGATCGCAGCGGGGAAGTAGGGCGGCTTCAGGCGCGGCTCGCCGCGCTTGCCCTCGAGGCTCTCGATCAGGGCGGTTTCCTCGCCCACCACGTAGGCACCGGCACCCCAGTGGAGGACGATGTCGACGCTGAAGTCGGTGCCGAGGATGTTCTTGCCGATGTAGCCGGCAGCGTACGCCTCGTTGAGCGCGACGGCCACCCGCTCGTGTGCCAGGGGCATCTCGCCGCGAATGTAGAGGAACACCTGGGCCAGGCCAGCTGCATACGCGGCGATGAGGCATCCCTCGATCAGCTGGTGCGGATCACGCTCCATGAGCAGCCGGTCCTTGTACGTGCCGGGCTCGCTCTCGTCGCCGTTCACCACGAGGTAGCGCGGGTACTTCTCGGCGGGCATCAGGCCCCACTTCACCCCGGCCGGGAAGCCGGCGCCGCCGCGACCGAGCACCGTCGCACCGCGCACGTCGTCGTGCACCGCACCCGGCGTCTTCGCGAGGGCCAGCTCGAGGGCTTCGTAGCCGCCCGTGGCGTGATAGCGCTCGAGGGTGTAGCCGTCTTCGTACTCGAATCGCGAGGTGACGACCTTCGGACGGTCGCCGTCGTCGATGTAACCGGCGGCCCACGGATAGGTGCTCACGCGTTCGCCTCCTTGGACTCCATGGGCTGCGGTGCCGGGAACCAGGCGGGGGAACCGATCCGCTCGGGAGCGACGACGCCTGCTGCCCGGGCGGCAGGGATCTGTTGGCGGACCCGGGCGAGCGTGCCGTGGGCAGGGATATCGCCGTCGAGCGTGCCGGCACGCAGGTCGTCGATCAGTACGTCGAGGTCGGCAGCGGTGACCCGGTACGAGTGCCGGTAGTTCACCTGCAGGCACGGCGCCTCGGTGCACGCTGCCTGGCACTCGGCGTGTTCGAGGGTGAACAGACCGTCGTCGGTGGTGCCACCTGCGCGCACGCCGAGGCGCTGTTCGGCGTGGTGCATGAGTTCGTCGGAACCCATCAGCGCACACGACATGGTGCCGCAGATGTTGATCAGGTACTTGCCCACGGGCTCGAACTTGAACATCTCGTAGAACGTCGCTGTGCCGAGCACCTCGGCCGACGTGGCACCGACGAGCTCGGCGACGTGCTTGATGGCGTCGTTGGTGACGTACCCGGTTTGCTCCTGAGCGAGGTGCAGCAACGGGATGGTGGCCGAGCGAGGACGCGGGTAGCGCCCGATGATCTCCTGCGCCAGGCGCAGGTTGTCGTCGTTGAGACGGGACATCTATCGATCAACCTCTCCGAGCACGGGATCGACGCTCGAGATCACGGCCACGGCGTCGGCCACGAGACCGCCGCGCATCATGTGCGGCAGACACTGGATGTTCACGAACGACGGGGCTCGCACGTGCATGCGGTACGGCGTCGGCGATCCATCGCTGGCGATGTAGCAGCCGATCTCGCCACGTGGGCTCTCGATCGCCACGTACACCTCGCCCTCGGGCACCTTGAAGCCCTCGGTGAAGATCTTGAAGTGATGGATCAGCGCCTCCATCGACTCGTCGATGCGAGCACGCGGCGGTGGGGTGACCTTCTTGTTCTGGATCCGGTAGTCGCCACTCGGCATCCGATCGAGGATCTGGCGGACGAGCTTCATGCTCTCGCGGATCTCGTTGAGACGGATGGCGTAACGGTCGAAGGCATCGCCGTACGAGCCCACGATCACGTCGAAGTCGAGCTCGGCGTAGCGCAGGTACGGCTGGTCACGACGAAGGTCCCACGGCACGCCGGTGCCACGCAGGATCGGCCCGGTGGCCCCGAGGGCGATTGCCTCTTGCGCGGTGATCACCCCGACGCCCTGCAGACGGTCGCGCCAGAGCGGCTGGCCGGTCATCAGCACGTCGTACTCGTCGAGACGGGGCCCGATCTGCCCCAGCAGGCCCAGCACGTCGTCACGCCATCCGGCCGGGAGGTCTGCAGCGAGACCGCCGGGGCGGATGAAGTTGTGGTTCATCCGCAGCCCGGTGACCTTCTGGAAGAACCGCAGCACCTCTTCGCGCTCGCGCCAGCCGTAGATCATCATCGACACGGCACCGAGGTCCATGCCGTTGGTGGCCATGAACAGCAGATGGCTGCTCATCCGGTTGAGCTCGCTCAGGAGCATCCGCATCCACACGGCTCGTTCCGGGATGTCGTCGGAGATGCCGAGCAACCGCTCCACCGCCAGCGAGAACACGAGCTCGTTGTTGAGCGGGCTGAGGTAATCCATGCGGGTGACGTTGGTGCCGCCCTGCATGTACGTGAGCTGCTCGCCCGTCTTCTCCATGCCGGTGTGCAGGTAGCCGATGATCGGCTTGCATCGCAGCACGGTCTCGCCCTGCAGTTCGAGCATCAGCCGCAGCACGCCGTGTGTGCTCGGGTGCTGGGGCCCCATGTTGATGATCATGGTCTGATCCTCGGACGGATCGACCGGCACATCGCCGAGCTTGGCCACCTCGGCCTCGCTGAGGCGCAGCACGGCACCCACCTCTCGCAGCAACTCGCGGGCGGTGAGCTCGCTGCGTGGCTTCAGACCCTGCTCGGGCTCGTTGCCCTGCTCGATGGTTTCGAGGATGCTCATCAGTTGGGCGCTCCCTTGAACTGCACCGGGATCTGGCCGACCTCGTAGTCCTTGCGGAGCGGGTGGCCGTCCCAGTCCTCGGGCATGAGGATGCGGGTGAGGTCGGGGTGATCGGTGAACCCGATGCCGAACATGTCGTACACCTCGCGCTCCATCGCCTCGGTGCCCGGGTACATGTCGAACAGGGTTGCGATGGCGGGATCGGCTTCGGGCACCTGCACCCGAACTCGGAGGCGCAGGCGGTCCTTCAGCGACAGCAGGTTGACGACGACCTCGAACCGCTCGGCGACCACGCCATCCGGCACGGTGCGCTGCGGCATCTGCAGGTAGTCGACCGCCGTGAGGTCGACGCACATCTCGTACCCATCGGCGAGCAACGCCTTGACCACTTTCGCGTACTGGTCGCGTGGCACGAACAGCACTCGCTGCCCGAACGCGACGACGAGCGGACACCCGTGCAGGGCGACCGGCTCAGGTGCAGTCTGCTGCTCCGGATCGGCGGTGTCGGCCATGGCTCAGCGAACCCCGAGCAGCACCGGCACCGGCTGCGCCGCAGCCGGGATCTCGGTGACGTGCACCTCGGCGCCAGCGCCCGACACCTGACGACGACGAACGATCTCGCCGTCCTCGATCAGCTGGTGCAGGGTCTCGATCGCATGGATGAGCGTCTCCGGGGTGGGAGGGCATCCAGGTGCGTAGACATCGACGGGCACGACCTGATCGACGCCCTGGACGATCGCGTAGTTGTTGAACATGCCGCCGCTGCTGGCGCACACGCCCATCGAGATGACCCACTTGGGTTCCATCATCTGGTCGTAGACCTGGCGGAGCACCGGCGCCATCTTCTGGCTGACGCGTCCGGCGACGATCATGATGTCGGCCTGCCGCGGCGAGGCACGGAAGACCTCCATCCCGAAGCGGCTGATGTCGTAGTGAGCGGCTCCCGTGGCCATCATCTCGATCGCGCAACAGGCGAGACCGAACGACGCCGGCCAACTGCTGCGACTCCGCGACCACTTCACCAGGTCTTCGACCTGGGCAGTGATGAAGTTGTGCTGCAGTCCGGCGAGCCCATGGTCGCGGACGTCGTTGACGATGCCCATCAGGCGGCCTCCTCTCGATCGTCGAGGCGACCCTCGAGTCCTACACGGCGAATGGTGCTCGACGAGGTGCGCGTCAGGTCGACCGCTTCGTCGAGTTGGCGGTGCTTCTGGATCGGACCCCACTCGAGGCCACCACGAGCGACCTCGTAGATGAACGGCAGGACGATCAACACGGTGAACATCGCCATCGCCCCGAAGCCGAAGACACCGAGTTCAGCCTGTGACACGGCATACGGGTACAGGAAGATGATCTCGATGTCGAACATCACGAACAGCATGGCCACGAGGTAGAAGCTGACCGGGAACCGCTCGGGTGGTTCCCGGCTGGGCACGATGCCGCACTCGTACGGCGCCGACTTGGCGGTCGACGGGCGACGGGGCGCGAGCAGACGCGAAGCGAAGAAGCTGAGCGCGCCGAACGCGACGGCCAGTGCCAACAGGACGACGACCGGGAGGTACTGGCCCATCTCGCTATGCCCGCGCCGGCAGCGCTGGCAGGCTGCGGTTGTAGGCGACGCGCTTGTCGCGGGTGTGCAGCAACCATGCCGAGATCAGGAACACGATCAGCGACCCGATCGTGATCAGACCCGCCGGCTGGCGCTTCGAGCCCTTGTTGCGAACCATGTACACGTACTGACGCGGCTGGGCTTGGTCGATCTGCGGGGTCACCGGCGCGCGGCCGGGCTCCAAACGAACCGGGACCACTGGTGCCACCTCGACGACGATGTTGCGAGGCTTGTGCCAGAAGGCGACGAAGTCGACGGCCCCATCGGCGAAGCGCGGGTACCGCTCACCTCCGATGTCGTACACGTTCATCACCCGGTAGTCGCCGCCGGCGAAGGCACCCGACGCGATGAGGTACCCCTCGGCGGCCGACGAGGCCTGGCCGAACGACGCAGCTGACGACTCGAGCACCTTCCATCCCTCATCGACGAATCGCCCGGTCGCCACGTCTGCGGTCTGCTGTGGGGTGGCTTCGGGATCGACCACGATCGGCGTGTCGAGCACGCCGGACGACACCAGTGCGTCGGGGTCCTGCAACACGGTGCGTCCCGGCACCGGATCCCATGACGGTTCCGCTCCCTTGAGGCCGATGCCGTACATCCACCAGATCGCGCCCATCAGGAACATCCATCCGGCGAGACCGGAGAACGCCACCAGGAACGCGAGGCGGGCGCCCATGTTGGTCATCATGATGAAGTACACGCTGCCCATCAGCACGAACACGCCGATGATGACCGTGAGGATGCCGCGCAGTTCGAACATCCACGAGCCGGCGCCGCCGTCGCGGCTCGGGCCGCCCTCGGTGGCGAGCACGCCGAAATCGCTGATGACTCCGCTGAGGTGATGGACCAGGTTCACTTACAGGCTCCGGACGTATTCGACGACTGCTTGGATCTGCTCTGGGGTGAGCATGGCACCGAAGCCGGGCATACGACCGCTGCCCTGGCCCTGGACGCCGTAGCGCTTGCCGTATTCGGACCCGGCGGCGAGGAAGCTCTCCATCGACGCCTGGTCGGGGAAGTGCTTTGCAGTGGCGCCGCCGGTGAGGTTCCAACCGAACGCGCCCTGGCCGGTGACGCCGGGGTCGCCCCAGCTCCAGCCCTGTGTGTGGCACCGTGCGCACGAGTACGCACCCGAACTGGTGTTGAGGTTGAACAGGGCCTCGCCCATCGCCTCGTCGACCGTGTCGTACTTGCCCTCGGCCTGCAACGCCTCGGCGGCGGCCTGCACGTCGTTGGCAATGCGGTCCTGTTCGGCCTGCGCCAGGGTGCCCGTGGCACAGTTGGGGTCGTCGGCGGGGCATCCGTCTCGCGGGATCTGCAGCGACCACAGCTTGGCGATGAGCGTCTCGATCTGCTGATCGTTCATCGGACCGCCGCCCGCGAGACCCCAGGGTGACATCGGCGAGAACGGTCGGCCGTAGACGAGGATGAACTTCACCTCGCTCTCGTCGTACTTGTAGAAGATCGTGTTGACCGCCGGTGCGATCCAGCTGACCGATTTGGTCTCGCCGGTGTTGGGATCGCCGATCGAGTACGGCGCAGCGCCGCCGCCACCCTGTGCACCGTGACATCCTGCGCAGTTGAAACCACCTTCGGCGGTGGTGGCGTAGAGCCGGCCGCCCCAGGTGATGAAGCGTCCTTCCTTGCCCGACACGGCACCGGCCTGGCGGCTGGGCTCGAACACCCAGTACAGCGGGAGCATGATGACGATCAGGGCGAGGAGCAGCACGCCGAACAGCTGCACACGCTCGAGGCGACGACCCTCGAGGGTCTCGTCGTCGTAGTAGGGCCTGCGGTTCGGCGCGAGCTCGATCTCGGAGCCGAGCTCGGCTTGCGCCGAGCGACGGTTCGCGAAGTAGTACACGATCCAGCCGACGACAGTGATCGTGAAGATCACCCAGCCGATCGTTGTGGTACTGGCGGCCAACATGGGACTACTCGCCTTCCTTCACGTGGAGCGGGAGTTGTGGGACGGTGGTGGGAATCTGGCGACGGCTCATACGCAGTGCGGTCCTTCTGCTTCCTGACCGGTGGTGTTCGTACCGATCGGCACGCCCTGGAAGATGATGCCGGTGTCGATCACGACGTCGCCGCCGGCCGACACGGTGAAGGCGAAGTGATCGAGGCCACGTGGCGAGGGTCCGCCCTTCTTCTCGCCCACCTTGTTGTACTGCGAGCCGTGGCACGGGCATTCGAACCACTGGCTGCTCGTGCACTCCGGAACGCGGCAGCCGAGGTGCGGGCACTTCTGGTACGACGCCATCAGGCCCTGCTCCATCGATGCGATGACCGCGGGTGCGTAGGCCCCTTGCGCCTTCGGCAGGGCACTCGACGGGTACTCCGTGAGCCATGCACGAGCCTCGGGGGCATAGAAGAAGCCGCCGCCGGAGCGGATCGCACCGATGATGTCGTCGCGCCTGCCGACGGCGACCTTGCCGCCGAAGCCACCCTTGGCGATCGGCCAGAGGAACGCGACGAAGCTTGCCGCGGCGAACGAGGTGATTCCGACACCCATCAGGCCGACCGTGGCGCGGTTGAAGAACTGACGACGGCTGACGCCGACGGCCTCGGGGTCCGGCGGAACCCAGACGGCGGGCGCCATGGTGTCGGCCTTGACCAACGAGGTCGACCTGTCGGCCACGGCGGCACGCTCGACGTCGCGTCCCGTGACTGGCGCGGGCCCGTCGACCTCGGCATCGCGGTCGCGACGCTTGGTCTCACGCGACAGGGCACCGGCGCCGCGCACGTCGCTGCGGCGGGCGACGGTGAGCAAGCCGATGGCACCGAGGACGACGACCACCCCGATGACGATGGCGATGACTGCGGCTGAGTTCATGCTGACCTCACAACTCGAAGAACAGGCCGTCGCGCCACGGCAGGGTGAAGTTGAAGCCCGGTCCGCGGAAGAACGAGCCGATCATGACGAGCACGGCCCAGAACATCAGGTGCACGGTCATCAGCGAGATCGCGAACTTGCGATCCTCGGGCTTGTTGGACGGGTTCTTGTCGATGTACGGGGCCAGGATCAGCACGATCATGCCCACTCCGGGGATCGTCACACCGGCGACCATCGGGTGGAACATGGTGAGCAGTTCCTGCAGACCGAGGAAGTACCACGGGGCCTTCGACGGGTTCGGGGTCTGGTTGTCGTTCGCCAACTGCAGCAGCGGGGCGTTGACGAACACCGAGAACACGAAGGTGAACGCCAGGCAGACCAGCGCGGCCACGAACTCAGCAGCCAGCAGGTGCGGCCAGGTGTGCACCTTGTCGACCGGGGTGGCCTTGACCTCCTGGATCGAACCGCTCTTGACGACCGTCAGCAGGCGCTGGGTGTTGCCACCCGGGCCAGCACCGACGGGCACGCCGCCACCGGCGGGCACGGCCTGCACGACGCTGGCGATCTTCTCCTGGAGGGCCACACCGCCGCCGCCCTCGGTGGCTGCACCCTCGGCGCGGGCCTTGGCGGACTTGCTGCGCTCGAGCAGGTGGGCGGGGATGCGCGGATCGGCGGCCGGCTCAGAGGCGCCCGAGGACGCGGCAGGAGCAGCTTCGGGGGCACCGCTCTCGGCGGCCGCCTTCTCACGTGCCGCTTGAGCACGCTTGAGGAGGTGTTCGGGGATCTCGGTCACGAGGGACTCCCTTCGATCAGGTCGATCAGGTCGATCAGGACGGGCAGGACGAACAGGACTGGTGCCGCGGGGGCTGGAACCGGGGCGGCGACACTCGACAGCGACGTGTGCATCACAGCGGACCCGAGATCCCGCCGTCCTTGCGGACTCGCCAGAAGTGGATGGCCATGAAGATCACGATCACGAACGGCAGCATCAGCACGTGGAGCACGTACCAGCGCAGCAGCGTCTCGCCGCCGATCTCCTTGCCGCCGAGGAGCACGAACCGCACCTCGGAGCCGAACACCGGGGTGTAGCCCATCATGTTCGTGCCCACGGCGACGGCCCACAGTGCCAACTGGTCCCACGGCAGCAGGTAGCCCGTGAACGACAGCAGCAGGGTGAGCATCAGCAAGACGATGCCGATGACCCAGTTGAACTCGCGAGGCGCCTTGTAGGCCCCGTGATAGAAGACGCGGGCCATGTGCAGGAACACGCTGAGCACCATGAGGTGGGCCCCCCATCGGTGCATGTTGCGGACCAACATCCCGAACGTGACCGAGGTCTGCAGGTTCGAGATGTCGTTCCATGCCTGGGTGGCCTCGGGGCGGTAGAAGAACATCAGGAAGATGCCCGTCACGGTCAGCAGGATGAAGAGGAAGAAGCTGAGACCACCGAGGCAGAGCGTGTAGCTCACCTTGACCGCATGGCGCTTCACCTTCACCGGATGGAGGTGGTACAGCACCGAGTTCATGACGACGTAGCTGCGGTTACGCGGGCTGTCGGTGTAGCCCTTGCGGAAGATCGAGCCTGGTCGGAAGATGCTGTTCCACGCCTGGCTGCCCTGCGTGTCGTTGACCAGCTTGTTGGCGCGGTCCTTGGCGGTGGGGCGGGTTGACTCGTCGATGATCTTGGCCATCTTGGGTAGTTCCTTCAGTGCTCTTGGTCGTTGCCGGTGGGCCGAGGACAGTCAGAGACGCATGCCGTAGGCATAGCCGTGGTTGGGGGTGCGGTTGTGGGAGTTGCCATTGACGTCGGGCGTGCCCACCTTGCCGAGGATGATGACGCCTGTCGGGCACCGGTCGACACACAGGGCGCATCGGGTGCAGATGTCGTCGTCGATGATGAACAACACGCTGTCACTCGGGTCGTTGCCCGGCAGCTCGGTGCCCGTGGCCTCGACGATCGCCGACGGGTTCACCATGTGGATGCACTTCCACGGGCAGATGTCGACGCAGCCCTCGCACATGATGCACTCGGACTGATCGATGTGGATGAACTGCTTGGGCTTGACGGCCTTGCTGAGGTAATCGGCATCGACCTCGACGAGCTGGTACTCGTCGGTGAACGGCATCATCGGAGGGTTTGCGTCGGTACGTGCCATGTGGGACCTCTCAGGCCTTCTTCACCAGCGGGCGGCCGTACGTGGAGGTGGCCACCTCGGTGCTCTTGGCAGCAGCCTTCTTGCCACGACCCTGCCATACCGACCACAGGTACAGCATCAGGCCGAAGTACCAGAGGTGGATGACGACGACGACGACGTCGCGCACTGCTTCGTACTGCAGGGTCATCGGGAAGTTGCCCCCGAACGCCTTCGGCTGCAGGAGGTCGAACGGGCCGTAGATGATCTTCGTCTTGTTCCAGCCGAGATCCTTGTCCGCGTGGTCGACCCACTGGTGGGGCACCACGCCGAACGCGATGAAGAACAACCCGAACACCCAGACGGAGGCGACCATCGCCTCACCCCACGTGAACGGGGTGCCGACCGGGCGGCGCTTCGCGTAGGGGATGGCCAAGAGCGCGAGTGCCGTACTGACGACGAACGAGAAGATGAAGGCCTGGTTCATGCCCGGCCAAGTCAGGACATCGATTGCGTGCACGCTGGCGTCACTCCTCGTTACGGCGGTTCGGGCGGTTGATCCGCAAGTGCTGCGGCTGGTTCCGCTGGTTGCGGCTGGTTGTTGCGGCTGGTACTTGCTGGTTGCGGATGGTGCGGATCGGGCTTCGGACATGCACGGGCATGTCGGCGGACAGGTTGCAGCGCGCAGCCATGGGTACCGCTGCACGAAACACTAGTCACCTCACCCCGGGGTGACACCAGTTCGCTGGGTGACGACTGTCCGGCGACCGCTCGATCCGGCAGGCGCCGGGTCGGACGACGGAGTGGTGCGAAGAGGTGACGAGGCAGGGGTGCCGTGAGGCACGGTGGCGTGGCGTGGGATGAGCTGTGGAGTCGTGGAAACCGGTCTACCACGCACTGCGGCAGAGGTGGGGTGTTGTGAACTCGTGCAGCGCGTGACCTGTGCGACCATGCGAATCCCGCCGTCGGAGGAACGCGTGCCACAGATTCCGTTTTCCGCGGTTGCGGCGTCTATCGTGCTCTCTCGTGACCGAGATCCCGGAGCACCTCCTCAAGCGCAGCAAGGCAGCGAAGGCAAAGGCCGACGGTGGCGAGGCAGCCGCCGACGCCCCCGCCGCCTCGTCGGCCCCCGCGAAGATCGAGGGTGCCGCCACCCCTGCGAAGCCCGCAACTGCCGTCCCGGCAGTCCCCGCCGCACCGCCGCCGCCCAAGCCCGACATCCCGGTCGTCGCCGCCGCCAAGGCACGCAAGAAGATGCCGTTCTGGGCGATGGCCACCCTCAGCCTCCTCCCGCTGTGGACCTTCATGTACGTCCGCGGCCTCACCTACAAAGAGCCCACGGTGGCCGGCCCCCTCGGCGAGGGCGCACAGATCTACCCGGGCGGTTGCTCCGGTTGCCACGGCGCTGCTGGCGAGGGCGTCGCCGGTTCGGGCTATCCGTTCTCCGGCGGCGAGGTGCTCGAGACCTTCCCCCACATCGAGGACCAGCTCCGCTTCGTCTACGGCGGCACACTCGCGTACGGCGCTGAGCGCGTCAGCAGCTACGGCAACCCCGAGCGAGATGGGGGCCCCCACCTCACGCAGGCTCGCGGCATCATGCCTGCGCAGGGCGCCGACTACGGCGGCGGCCTCACCGAGGTCCAGATCCTCGCCGTCGTGTGTCACGAGCGGTACACGCTCGGCGGCGCCGACCCGACGGCGGAGTATCTCGAGGAGTACGAGAAGTGGTGCAGCCCCGAGGCCCCCGCATGGTTGGGTCTCGAGGATGGTTCGATCACCTTCGCAAACGTCGCCGACCAGCTCGAGGGCACCTTCGTCGTGGGCACCCAGCCCCTCGAGGGCAACGCGCCCGGCGCACAACCCTGAGCCCACGACGGTGACGATCGTCGGAGCACTCGTGTGCCCGGCGCACCCCGGGAGCACATGTTGACCGACGGCTCGCTCCCACGTGCAGCGTCGACGGGCGATACGGTCGACGTGCTCGTGGTCGGCGGCGGCCCTGCCGGCGGTGCCGCTGCTGCCTGGTTGGCCCGTCGCGGCCACGCCGTCACCGTCGTCGAGCGGCGGGTGTTCCCGCGGTCGAAGGCCTGCGGCGACGTGGTGACGCCCCGGGCGATGCGCCAGCTGCTCGATCTCGGCCTCGATCGCCAGCTCGACGACTGGCACCGTCTCATCGGTGTGCGTCTGGTGCGCGGGGAACGGAGCGCCGAACTCGGGTGGCCCACCGATGGTGACGTCCTGGCCAGCGCAGCTGTGGTGCGGCGGCGCGATCTCGACCTGGCCGTGCTCGATCACGCCGCGTCTCTCGGTGCACGGGTGCTCGCCGGTCACGAGGCGATCGAACCGGTCGTCGAGCGAGGCTTCGTGCGCGGGGCCCTGGTGCGCTCACCCGGCGGCAGCATCGTCGCCATCCCGGCCAGGTACATCGTGGTCGCCGACGGGGCGAACAGTTCGTTCGGTCGCACGCTCGGCACCTTCCGCACTCGCGCCTGGCCGTTCGCCGCAGCCATCCGCTCGTACTGGACGTCGCCACGCTCTGGTGACGACCGCCTCGAGATCGGCCTCGATCTCGCCGATCGCGCCGGCCAGGCACTGCCTGGCTACGGATGGGTGGCGCCGGCGGGTGACGGCACGCTGAACATCGGCGTCGGTCTGCTGAGCACCGCTCGCGACTTCAAGGGCACGAACGTCGCGCACCTGCTCGACGGATTCGTGACCGACATCGCCGAACGGTGGCAGATCGACCCCACGGCCACCATCGGCGTCACCCGCGTCGGACGGGTGCCGATGGGCGGTTCGGTCCAGCCCACCGCCGGCCCCACGTTCCTGGTGGTGGGCGATGCGGCCGGCGTTGCGAGCCCCTTCACGGGAGCAGGCATCGACTCGTCGTACGAGACCGGGCGGATGGCCGCCGACGTGCTCCACGAGGCACTGTCGGGTGCCGGCCCGACAGCGCTGCAGCGCTATCCCCGCCTGGTCGCCGACACCTACGCCGAGCAGTACAAGCTCGCCCGCCTGTGGGGCCGCCTACTGGGGCGCCCGGCGGCGATGCGACAGGTCACCGGCGCGGCGGTTCGCTCGCAGGTCGCCGGCTCGACCCTGCTACGGATCATGTCGGGCGCGCTGCGCCGCGACGAGTTCGGTGCACCCGAGACCGTCGCCCGCCTCGCGTCGACCGTGCTGCAGGTCGCCCCCGACGCCTGACCTCGAATCGGGCCGTTCGTGTCGGGTCAGGCCGAGAGCGCTGCGACCAACGCGTCGGGGTCGTCGACGTTGACCGTGAGTTCGCGCAGTCGAACCGGCACGCCGATCGTGCGGGCTCCTTGCGTGGGTTCGAGCGTGAGTGTGACCAGACCGGTCCCCGCTCCGTTCACGAGCCATCGGCCACCCCACCCGTGCACGCCACGCGAGAGCACTTTGCGATCGTTGCGAACCACTCCGGCGATCACCGAACGAGAGAACCTCGCTCGGAACCAGCGGCCATAGGTCACGACAACGTGGTCGCCTTCCGTCACGAGGGCCGATGAGCGACCGCCGAACAGAACGGTCAGCCATGCGAAGGCGCCATGGTGGGTGATCGCGAATCGTTGGGTCGCCATGCGACCACCGCCTGAGCGCCGCCACCCGTGGAACACGTCCCGAGCGTGTGCGAGCTGACGCCCCAGAGCGGGCTCGATCCACGCTGTTGGTCAGGCGTTGATGGTCAGACGTTCGGTCGTTCAGACGTCGAGGCTGGCGAGGAGGGCGTCGGGTGCAGATCGCAGCGCCTCGGTGGCGGCGCTCGACGGCAAGGG
>Ga0105046_10010510_pt1 | contig 14412 bp, 14 predicted proteins | sample MAT03_FD_78385 | JGI IMG/M metagenome (GOLD analysis project Ga0105046, IMG submission 78385) | Freshwater microbial communities from Lake Fryxell liftoff mats and glacier meltwater in Antarctica - MAT-03 (megahit assembly) | ecosystem: Environmental > Aquatic > Freshwater > Ice > Liftoff... | reverse complement strand
GGCCCGGATCAGGGGGTGGGTCATGCGGGCACCTGCACCGGGTTCCAGCAGGCGGCGCGCTGGCCCTGCCCCAGATCGGTCAGGATTGGGCGTTCGGAATGACAGCTCGCCTGCACCCGCGCACAACGGGGGGCAAAGCTGCATCCGGGCACGGCCAGCCTTGGGTCGGGCGGTGCGCCGGGGATCGGCTCGGACGGGTCGAATGGCGCGTCGATACGCGAACCGCTGGCCAGCAGGGCGGCGGTGTAGGGGTGCGCAGGGGCAGAATACAGGCGGGCGACCGGGGCATCCTCGACCACACGGCCCGCATACATCACCACCACGCGGTGTGCGAGACGGGCCAACAGCGCCAGATCATGCGTGACCCAGACCATCGCCATGCCGCGCGCCGACTGGATCGACTGCACCAGCCGGACGATTTCGGCCTGCACCGTCACGTCCAGCGCGGTAGTCGGCTCGTCCGCGATCAGCAGTTTGGGGTCCACCGCCAGCGCAATCGCGATCATCACCCGCTGACGCATCCCGCCCGACAACTGATGCGGAAACTGGCGCAGGCGCAGGGCGGGTTCCGGGATGCCCACCTGCCCCAGCAGATCGACGGCCAAGGCGCGGGCGGCTGTGCGGGTCAAACCGCGATGCCGCCGCAGCCCTTCGGTGATTTGCCGCCCCACCGTCAGCAAGGGGTTCAGCGCAGTCAGCGGGTCCTGAAACACGAATGACACCACCGGCCCGCGCAAGTCGGCCAGCGCGCGGGGGGCAAGGGTCAGAACGTCCTGCCCGTCCACCGCCAGCCGATCCGCCGAAATCACGGTGCGGCGGCTGTCCAGCAGGCCCATCGCGGCCAGCATGGTCACCGACTTGCCCGACCCGGATTCCCCGACGATGCCCACCACCTCGCCCGCCGCCACCTGCAAGGACAGGTCGCGCACCGCGTGGACAGGGCCCGCATCGCCGCGAAAATCGACCGTCAGACCGCAGATGTCCAGCACCGGCCCGGTCATCGCCGCAGCCTTGGGTCGGTGCGGTCCTGCAACCAGTCGCCGCACAGATTGCCCGCCAGAACCGTCAGCGCCGTGGCGATGCCGGGCATCGCGGTCATCCACCACGCATTTTGCAGATAGGTCCGCCCGTCGTTCAGCATCATCCCCCACGATGGCCGGGTACCGCTGACCCCCACGCCCAGAAAGCTGAGTGCGGCTTCGGTCAGGATCGCCTGGGCCATGGAAAAGCTGGCGACCACGATGATCGGCGACAGGATATTGGGCAGAATGTAGCGCCACAGGATTTGTGCGACCGGCACGCCGACCGACCGGGCGGCCTCGACATAATCCTGATGGGTGACGGACATCACCTGCCCGCGCACCACCCGCGCGTAGTTGACCCATGTCGCCAGCGCCACGACGATGACCACCGAAAGGAACCCGCCGCCAAAGGTAGCCAACAGAAAGATCGCCAGCAGCGTGAAGGGAAACGAAAGCTGCACGTTGATGACGAAGGACAGCACGGCATCGACCCAGCCGCCGAAATACCCCGCCAGAATCCCGATCAGCGACCCGACGAACGCGCCGATCACCACCGCCCCGCCCCCCACCGACAGCGACACCTGCGCGCCATAGATGATCCGGCTCAGCACATCACGGCCCACATTGTCGGTGCCCAAAGGGTAACTGATCTGACCACCCTCGACCCAGAACGGCGGCAGCAGGCGGGCTGTCAGATTGACCTGACTGGGGGGATGCGGCGCTATCCACGGCGCAAACAGCGCCAATGCGGCAGCCACCGACAGGATGGTCAACCCGATCAACCCGATGACGTTGCGGCGCAGGAAGGTGGACACTGAAACCTGGGTCATCGCAACCGCACCCTCGGGTCGATCACCACATACAGCAGATCGACCAGAAAGTTGATGACGACAAAGAACACCGCCGCCAGCAGGACGACGCCCTGAATGACCGGGAAATCGCGCTGTGCCACGGCGTTCACCGCCAGCCGCCCGACCCCCGGCCAGGCAAAGATCGTCTCGGTGATGAACGCGCCCGACACCAGTTCAGCCAGTTCCAGCCCCGCCATCGTGACCACCGGGATCATCGCCCCGCGAAAGGCGTGGATGAATAGAACGGTGCGTTCCCGCAACCCCTTGGACCGCGCGGTGCGGATGTAGTCGGCGCTGAGCACCTCCAGCACGCTGGCGCGGACAAGCCGGGTCAACCGTGCCGAGGATTGCAGGGCAAGGGTCAGCGCCGGCAACACCAGATGCGCCGGAGTGCCCGACCCGGATACCGGCAGCAACTGCCATTCGACAGCGAACAGCACCACCAGCATCAGCCCGATCCAGAACCCCGGTGCGGCCTGCCCGATCATCGCGACCGAGGTAATCGCGATGTCCCACCCGGTGTTGTGTTTCAGCGCGCTGAGGATGCCCAGCGGGATCGCGATGGCCAGTGCCAGCAGAAACCCCGCCGCCGCCAGCAACAGCGTGGCAGGCAGCCGTTCCGCGATCAGGTCGGTGACGGGGGCGCGCTGCACGAACGAATAGCCAAGGTCGCCTTGCAACGCCCCCGTGACGAAGGACAGGTATTGCGCGCCCAAAGGCCGGTCCAGCCCCAGAAATTCGCGCAGGTCCTGCTTGTCTTGCAGCGTCGCATTCTCGCGCGCCATCAACTCTACCGGGTCGCCACTCAGATGGGCCACGATGAAGGTGGCGAACGAGACCCCGATCAGCACCAGCAGCCCTTGGGCAAAGCGTTTGAGGATGAAGGCGATCATGCAGGTGTCCCGGGGTAGCCCTGCCCGCATCAACGCGCGGGCAGGGCAGTGTTCAGATCATTTGTAGGTGATCAGGTAGGGTTCCAGATAGTTGTCGGCGCGGAAATCATACGCCAGCTTTTTCGAGATGCCGAAGAAGCTGGGCAAACGCCACAGGTAAAGCCAGGGTGCATCGTTCCAGATGATCGCCTGTGCCTGAAACTCCAGCGACTTGCGGGCGGTATCGTCAAGCGTTTGCGACGCCTCGATCACCAGCTTGTCATAGTCCGGGTTGCAATAACCGCTGGAATTGTCGACATGACCACAGGTCAGGATGACCAGTTCGACCGACGGGTTGATCAGCGCCGCCCAGCCTTGGAAGTAGATGCCCTTCAGCGAGGCCGATCCCAGACTAGCGCGGAACGCCGCCAGTTCGACCGCCTCGTAAGTCGGCTGGATGCCGACAGCCTCCAGATAGGACCCCACGACTTCGGACACTTCCTTGCCGCCGTCGAACCGGGTGGACCATTGGATCGTCAGCGGGAAGCCATCGGGAAAACCCGCCTCGGCCAGCAGCGCCTTGGCCTTTTCCGGGTCATAGGCAAAGGCGGCAAGGTCCGGGTTGTTGTTCGGCGGGTTCACGATGCTGAGCAGGGGCGAGGTGGTGCCCGCCAGCAGCGTCGCCGTGATGGTCGGTACGTCCACCGCATGGTTCAGCGCCTGACGCACCTTGGGGTCGGCCAGTGCGGGCTGTTCGCCCTTGATCGAAATGCCCATGTGCATCTTGCGCAGACCCTCGATCTGCACCAGATCGCTGACGTCCGAATTGGCCTGATCCGATGCATCGGGCGTGATGCCCACGACCAGATCGACGGTGCCTGCGCGCAATTCGTTCAACCGCGAGGACACTTCGGGCACTGCGCGGAAGACCACGGTCTTGACCGCAGGCGCGCCGCCCCAATAGCTTTCGTTTGCCAGCAGGGTGATCTGGTCGCCGCGCTTCCATTCGCCCAGCACATAGGGGCCTGATCCCGCCGGAGTGGTCGCCGCCTCGTCAGGCGACACGGTGGAAATCTGGCCCGGAGCGGCGATGAACGCCTCGGCCAGCCAGTACAGCATGTTGACGGTCGGTTTTTCGGTAATCAGATCAATCGTGTAGTCGTCGATGACCTTGACCTCTTTCAGCCCGGTCTGGTCATGCAACTGCTGCACCGAGTTGAAGGGCGCGGTGTCCATCCGGGCGAAATTCGTCACGACCGCCGCCGCGTTGAAATCCTCGCCGTTCGAGAATTTGACGCCCTGCCGCAGGGTGAAGCGCCAGGTCACATCGTCGATCCGCTCCCACGCGGTTGCCAGACGCGGCACGGGCGAGCCATCGGGTCCGCGGCGCACCAGGCTGTCGAACAGCGACCAGATCACCGATCCGGTCGGGTTGTTGCTGTCGAGCATGTGGGGGTCAAGGCTGATTACATCCTCGGACGAGGCGATGACCACGGGCGCATCCTGCGCCGCAACATAGGTCGGGACCAGCGCGAGGCTGGCCATGATGGCCAGCCGACTGGCCCAGGTTCGTGTCAATGACATCAGAAGTCTCCTTGTTGGTTCAGTCGTTTCTTATTGTCACACGCCGGTCAGGCGTATGGGACGGACGGTGGAAACAGCACCCCGGCCGGCAGGCCCTGCGGGTGACGATCTGCGAAACTGGCAAGCAACGTGTCAAAGATGGCCTGCACCTGCAGCGCCAAGGCGGGTTCATCGCAGCCCTGAACCTGACCATCCTGCACGACGTGCCGCCCTGCAACCCAGACATGGCGCGCGCGCAGTCCGGGTGGCATCAGGAACAGCGCCTCGATAGGGTCATGGATCGGCTGCACCTCCAGCGCCGCCATGTCCCAGGCCACAAGGTCCGCCGCTGCCCCTGCCTCGATCCGGCCCAGGTCGGCGCGGCCAAGCGCCGCCGCACCGCCCAAAGTGGCCGCATTCACGAAATCAATCGGGCGCATCCCGTCCGGGTCATCGACCCGCGCCATCGAAAGACCAGCCTGCAGGTTCATCAGCATGTTGGGCGGGGCGGTATCGGTTCCCATCCCGATCCGCACGCCTGCATCGCGAAACTGCGCCATGCCCCGCACGCGCGCCCCACCCCGGCCATAGACCAGAGGGCAATGCACGACTGTCGCCCCGGTTTCCGCAAACGCCGCACGATCCTGCGCGATCAGGTCGGGCGACTGATCCGGCCCGCCCAGCAGTTTGGCATGGGGCAGCAAAGCGCGGTCCGACATCGCTGCTAGACTGCGCAGATGCGCGATGGGCGAGCGGCCTGCGCGCGCCCATATCATCCTAACCTCTGCCATCGACTGACAGCAATGCAGACGGAACGGCACGTCCAGCGCCGCCGCGGCCTCTGCCGTTCGGATGATCAGGTCATCCGAACAAGTGTCGATGGTCGAAGGCACCAGCAACCCCGACACCAACCCGCCGGTATGCCGTTCGATGAAGCCCACCGCCCCCGCCAATCCCGCCAATCCGGCCGCCTCATCCACCACCTGAGTGGGGCGCCCTTTGCCATCAATCACATTAACCGCAGACCGAAAGCTGGGGCCAAGCACCAGCCGCAGGCCCAGTTCCTGCGACAGGGCCGCAATCTCGGCAAACTCCTCGCCCGTTTCGGCCCATTTGCGGAACAACAGCGAGGTGACGGGCAGCGCCGTGGTGACACCCGACAGCAGCAACTGGCAGAACGCAGCCCTTGCCCCGGCCACCATCTGATCCGTCGTCAGCAGATCGACCGCCCGCGCGGCATAATCCGCCCCCCAGACCTTGGCATCGGGAACCGCGCGCCCGCCGAACCCCAGGATCGTGGTGTCCACATCTGCCAGCGCGTTCAGGTCGATGAACCCCGGTGCCAGCAGCGTTCGGCCAAGCGCATCTGTCACGTCCGCCGGCCGGTCACTTTGCGGCCCCACATGCAGGATCCGCGCACCGTCAATGATCACTTCGCCGCGCGCGATCAGGACATGGCCTTGCGGACCACATGCCAGAACCCAATCCGCCGTGAGTTTCCGTATCACCTGACGCTCCATCCGCCGCTGTGCGGCCTGCTTGCCTTTGTACCTTCCATTACTTTTCTGCAGTATCACAAGGGAAATTTTCGCAACTTTCGGTTCGACCATCGCAGAAATTGGATATTGCCGGGATTCAGGTATATTTTTCGCGCAGTTTATGAAATTCCAGCGGACTTGGCCCCGTGTACTTTGGTTTTCCCTTTCGAAGTTTTTTCAAGACTTATCGCCGCGAAAGGAAAGACAGGGCTAAGCGCCCGACAGATGGAATCGACACCTCGGGTGGGAGGGCGCTCGCACGATGACTTTGCCGCTGGTGACTGGATTTCGATTTAACCGTCGAAGGCCCGCGCGACAGGATTGCCGACGGTTCCGACCAGAATGATCCCTTAAGATTGGCAGGAGGCAAGTCGATGGAACACCAGCCGACCCCTATCGCAGGAAGCTGTCTGTGCGACGATGTGTACGAGGGAGCGGAGGTGTTTTGCAGAACGGCTACATGTGTCACCGCACGATCTGCCAGCGCAGCACCGGCCAACCAGCCGAGATCACGGCGCTGCTCAAGGCAGGCAAGCGGCCCATTGCATCGTGCACCTCGCGCAGGGCCAGATGGGCGTCTTGTCCGCCAGATTGCGCAGGTACTGCCATCAGGTCGAGGGACACCAGATGGGCACGCCCCGCAGCGCTGCGCAGGCCGTCGCGATAGCGGTTCAGCAGGATGCGGAACAGCCAGGCGCGCAGCAGCCCGTCGCCGCGCCAGTGACGACGACGGGCCAATCCACGTTCCAGGCAATCCTGGACAAGATCATCCGCGCCTTCACGGTCGCGCAGCAGCGCGTGCGCATAGCGGCGCAGCGCGGGGATGCAGGTGATGATCTCGTCCAGAACGGTCATGCCAATCAGTTACCTGGTGGGTTTGGCGACACGCCGGACCTCGTTGAACCCATCGCCGGTCACGTCGCCCGGCGCCTTGTCCTTGATCCACAGATACAGCGGCTTGCCGCCCAAGGTCCACTGTTTGGTGCCATCGGTCCGTTTGATCACCCCGAAGCCGCCGTCCTTCCTGGCATTCGCAGGGACCAGCAACGGGGGCCAGTTCACGGCGCATTTGTCAGACGGCGGTGAAGGGGTCGACCGGATAGCCTACGCCGGTCATGTACAGCCCCAGCGGCGGGCAGACCGGGCCGCAGGCGGTGCGGTCGCGGGCGTCAAGGGCGGTCTTGACTTGACCGGGGGGCCATTTGCCCGACCCGACCCGTTCCAGCGTGCCGACGATCGAGCGGACCTGATTGTGCAAGAAGCTGCGGGCGCGCAGGGTGAAGGTGTATTCTGTGCCGCCGGGAACAGAGTGGTGGGTTATGGTGATCTCGTCCAGCGTCTTGACCGGACTTGCCGCCTGACACAGGGCCGAGCGGAACGTGGTGAAGTCGTGCTTGCCGATCAGGTGGGCCGCCCCCGCCCGCATCGCGTCGATGTCCAGCGGGTTCAGCACTTGCCACACCAGCCCCCGGTCCAGCGCAGGCGGCGCGCGGCGGCTGACGAGGCGGAACAGGTAGCGCCGTTCGCGGGCCGAGAACCGGGCGTGAAAGTCATCGGCCACCCGCGCGCAGTTCAGAATGGCGACGGGGGCGGGGCGCAAGTGGGCGTTCAGCGCCTCGGACAGGCGGAACGGGTCCCAGTCGCGGATCAGGTCGCAATGGGCAACCTGCCCCGTTGCGTGGACCCCGGCATCGGTGCGGCCAGCGGCGGCAATCTGGTGCGGACCGGGTTCCAGCCGCGTCAGGGCCGCCTCGACCGTGGCCTGCACGGATGGCTGGGTGGCGGACTGGCGTTGCCAGCCCTGAAAGGGCGCGCCGTTGTATTCGATCATCAGGGCGTATCTGGGCATTCGTTTCGGTTAGCGAAAGCGGGCGCGGCTGTCCATCCCGCCGCTTTGCCCCTACCCACGTCTGCCTGCCGCCCTTATGTTGGCCGCAATAGCAAGGGGCGTTTCGTGGTCATCACCTCGATTACCGACGGCATTTCGCGACAAGTGGAGGGGGTCTTCGCCTCGGTCTCGGGGATGTTCTTTGAGCCTGTCCTGCGGCTGGGGGTGACGGGGCTGTCGCGCGCGGGCAAGACGGTGTTCATTACCGGGCTGGTCGCCAACCTGTTGCAGCATGGCCGGATGCCACAGCTTCGCGCGGCGGCGCAGGGGCGGATCGAGGCGGTCTATCTGCAACCGCAGCCCGATGACACGCTGCCGCGGTTCGACTACGAGGGGCATCTGGCCGCGCTGACCGGGGACAACCCGCGCTGGCCGCAATCGACGCGGGCCGTCAGTGAATTGCGCCTGTCGTTCCGGGTGCGGCCCGCGGGGTTCTTTGCCGGGCTGGCGGGGCCGCGCACCTTTCATCTGGATATCGTCGATTATCCGGGAGAGTGGCTGCTGGACCTGTCGCTGCTCGACAAGACCTATGCGGGATGGTCCGAGGAAACGCTGGACCGGCTGGCCAAACGGGCGCAGGCGGCGGATTTTCTGGCAACGGCGCGGGCCGAAGATGGTGCGTTGCGGCTGGACGAGGCGCGGGCGCAGGCGCTGGCGGCCAGTTTCACCGGTTATCTGAACGCAGCGCGCGAGGCAGGCTATTCGGATTGCACGCCGGGGCGGTTCCTGTTGCCCGGCGAGTTGGCGGGCAGTCCGGTCCTGACCTTTGCCCCGCTGCCCCGCCCCGCGATGACCCCGCGCGGCAGCCTGTGGCGCGAGATGGACCGGCGGTTCGAGGCCTACAAGGACCGGGTGGTGCGGCCGTTCTTTCGCGACCATTTTGCCCGGATCGACCGGCAGATCGTGCTGATGGATGTGCTGGGCGCGGTGCATTCCGGCCCGCGCGCGGTCGAGGATTTGCGGCGCACCATGGCCGAAGTGCTCGCGGCGTTCCGGCCGGGGCGCAATCGCTGGCTGTCGGGTTTGCTGGGCGGGCGGCGGGTGGAGCGCATCCTGTTTGCGGCGACCAAGGCGGACCATCTGCACCACAGCCAGCACCCCAAGCTGACCGGTATTCTGGAAGCGATGTTGCGCGAGGCGAAGTCGCGGGCGGATTTCGCCGGGGCGCAGACGGTTGCAATGTCGCTGGCCGGGTTGCGGACCACGGTCGAGGAAACGGTGGTGCGCGACGGTGCGACGCTGGATGCGGTGAAGGGGCGGTTGCTGTCGACCGGACGGCAGGCGGTGATGTATCCCGGCACCCTGCCCGACGACCCCGCGCGCCTGTTGGCCCCGGCGCGCGAGGGGGCGGAACGCTGGCTTGACGCCGAATATGGGTTGATGGGCTTTGCGCCTGCGCGGTTCACCGCGAAACCCGGCGACGGGCCGCCGCATATAAGGCTGGACCGCGCGGCGGAATTCCTGATCGGAGACTGGTTGTGAGTGACGATCCCGTGCAGCCCCGTCCCTATCTGATCGAGTTGGATGAGGATGCGCCCTTGGCCGATCCCTCGGCGGCAGAGGCGGTGCCGGATGCGCTGCCCGAGGGGCGGGCGATGCGGGCGGTGGGGGGGATCGCCACGGCGCGGGGGTCGGCGGTCTGGCGGCTGGCGGTGTGGGTGTTTGGCGGGCTGTTTTCCTTTGTGCTGTCGGTGGCGGCCTGGGATTTCGTGACGTCGCTGTTCGAGCGGAGTGTGGTGCTGGGGTGGGCGGCCTTTGCCCTTACGGTGGCGGCGGTGGTAATGGCGCTGGTGCTGGCGGCGCGGGAATGGGCGGCGTTTGCGCGGCTGGCACGATTGGACGGGTTGCGCGGGCGGGCAGTGGCGGCGCATCGCGCGGCCGATCTGGCGGAGGCGCGGGCGGTCGTTGCGGGGATCGCGCGGTTGTATGGCGCGCGGGCCGATACGGCTTGGGGGCGCAAGCGGGTCGCGGAACGGAGTGCCGAAGTGATGGATGCCGATGCCCTGTTGGCCTTGGCCGAGGTTGAGGTGTTGGCGCCGTTGGACGCTGCGGCCCGGTTGCAGGTCGAGGCGGCGGCAAGGCAGGTGGCGACGGTAACGGCGCTGGTGCCGCTGGCGCTGGCCGATGTGGCGGCGGCGCTGTTTGCCAATATCCGCATGATCCGCAGGGTGGCCGAGATTTACGGCGGTCGGTCGGGGACGGTCGGCAGTTGGCTGCTGCTGCGCAAGGTGTTCGGGTCGCTGCTTGCCACCGGGGCTGTGGCGCTGAGCGATGATCTGGTGAGTTCGGTGGCGGGGGGTGGGGTGCTGTCCAAAATCTCGCGCCGGTTTGGCGAGGGGGTGGTGAACGGGGCGCTGACCGCGCGGATCGGGATTGCCGCGTTGGAACAGTGCCGGCCTTTGCCGTTTGTAGCACTGCCCCGTCCGGCGGTGAGTTCGCTGGTCAAGCGGGCGCTGACGGGGATGTTCGGAGAGCGGGGTTAACGGAAGCGGTCGAGCAGTTTCTGCATCGGGCTGCGTTCGGGGGTGGGGTCTGCTGGTTTGGCCGGTTCGGGTTTCTCTACCGTGGTGGACGACCGGGGCGGGGCCGTGCGCAACGCGACGGCGTTCTGGAATTTCACAAGGTCACCTGCGGCAAGCGCAACCGCGCCTTCCGAGATGCCGCGCATCAGGTCGTCCAGCCAGTCCTGATCGGCCTTGGAGAAATCGTTCAGCACATAGGCCGCGACGGCATCCTTGTGCCCCGGATGGCCGATGCCAAGGCGCACCCGGCCATAAGCCTCGCCCAGATGACCGTGGATCGACCTCAGGCCGTTGTGGCCTGCGTGTCCGCCACCCTGTTTGACGCGCATCTTGCCGGGGGCAAGGTCAAGTTCGTCGTGGAACACCACCACCTCGTTCAGCGCCAGTTTGTAAAAGGCGACAGCGGCCTGCACGGATTGACCCGACAGGTTCATGAACGTCTCGGGTTTAAGCAGCACGACCTTTTCAAACCCCAGCCGCCCTTCGGACAGCAGTCCTTGATACGCCTTCTTCCACGGACCAAAGCCATGGTCGGCGGCGATGCGGTCCAGCGCCATGAAGCCGATGTTGTGGCGGTTGCCTGCGTATTTCGCACCGGGATTGCCAAGGCCCACAAAGAGTCGCATTGCCTGCCTCGTCTGATCATCGGCCCGATTGCGCGCCCTTATGCCCCGGAACGGCGGGGCGCGACAAGGGCCGGGTGCTTGACTTGGCGGCATCGCGTGGGGCAGCGTCTGCGCCGAACCTGACTGGATCAAACCCCTGAGACACCCGCGCACCACCGTAGTCTGTTCGATGCGAAACGAGGGGCCTTTCATTATCGAATGGGTGGCCTGGTATCGCAGGCTGGGGTTCACCGACATCGTGGTCGTGACCAACAACTGCACCGACCGGTCGCCCGAATTGCTGGACGCGTTGCAGACGGCGGGGTGGGTGCATCACATCCGGCACGATGTGGAGCCGGACCAGAAGGTCACAGCGCAGAAGCTGGCGGCGGCGCGGACCCATGTGGCGGTGCGGCGGGCGGCTTGGCTTCTGGTTTGCGATGTCGACGAATTTCTGGTGATCCACCGGGGGGATGGCAGGCTGGCCGATCTGCTGGCCCCGCATGTCGTGGACGGGGTGCCGCAGATCATGGGCATGGCGATCAACTGGCGGGTGTTTGGCAACGACGCGCGGCGGACATGGATGGACAGTCCGGTTCACCGACAGTTCTTTGGCGCGTTGAGCCGCAAGCGCAGCCTGTCGCAGTTCGTCAAGACGCTTTACCGGGTGCCAAGGTGGTTTGGTGCGCTGGGAGAACACGGGCCGCGCCGGTTGATCTTGTCGCGCACACGGAAAAGCTGGGGCGATCCGGGAATGACCTGGGTCAATTCCGCAGGCAAGCCTGTGCCCCAGTGGCAGCCTTCGGGCGAGTATCTGCGGATGCTGACGTCGGGGCAGACCAGTCATGCGGTGGCGCAGATCAACCACTACATGATACGGTCGGACGAGACGTTCAGCCTCAAGAAAGGCACGCTGTCGCCGGTGGCGCAGACCAACCGCTATGGGGCTCAGTACTACACCCGCGCCAACCACACGGACGAGATCGACGACAGCGCCCTGCGTCATGCCGGAGCGTTCGACGCGGTGTTTCAGACAGCGATGGCCCTGCCCGGTGTCGCCCGTCTGCACCATCTGTGCTGCGCCGATCATCTGCGTCTTATCGCCGAAAAGGCGGGGCGGCGGGTCGAGGATGACCCGCGCCATGCCCAGCAACTGGCGCTGGCGGCGGCGCTGGAATGACGAAGGGGCGAAGGGTTTTGCCCTTCGCCCCTGATACATGAACAAGCGTTTGTAGATTGTGACCGATTATTCCGCTTCGACGAAACCTGCCGGAGCCGCAATGTTGGCGATCACGAAATTCCGCGCGATGGTCGCCTTGGTGCCTTCGGGCAGCACGACGTCGTTGATGTGGATCACATCGCCGATGTCGCGGCCCGAAAGGTCGACCGTGATGTGATCGGGAATGTCGCCCGCCGTCACTTCCAACTCGACCTCGTGACGCACGATGGTCAACGTGCCGCCGCGTTTCAGACCCGGCGACGCTTCCTGATTGATGAAGGTCACATGGATGAACAACTCGATCCGGCTGGAGAGACGCAGGCGCATCAGGTCGACATGGGTCGGCAGGTCGCGCACCACGTCACGCTGCACGGCGCGGCAGATGACACGGACGTCGTCCTGGCCTTCGACCTTGAGGTTGAACAGCGTTTGCAGGAAGCGGCCTGCCTTCAGCTTTTTCAACAGATAGTTGTATTTCACGTTGATCGGCAGCGGGTCAACACCGCCGCCGTAGACGATACCGGGCACGTAGCTCTCACGACGAGCTTGACGGGCGGCCCCCTTGCCTGTCCCCATCCGTGCCTCGGCGATCAGATCAGGGATCTCATCAGCCATAGACATTCTCCATAAATAATCCGCCGCCCTCCAAGGGTGTGCGACGCGATGGGGGGCTATAGCTTTGATTCGGCGGGATGGGAAGGGAAAATGAGCTTGCCGGAGAGATTCGCCGGGGTGCAGGGGTGCGGTCCGCGTGTGGCTCGGTCCATGCGGCCTTGCAAAAAGTTGCGGACGGCGCGGCGTGGCGCGGCGATCCCGCACGGCGTCGCAGGCAGGCTTGCCGCGCCACGCCGCACGGCATAGCTACCGCGCAACGCTGGAGCCAGAATGAGATTTTCCCCCACCCTGAACGCCGCCCGCGCGCCTTTGGCCGCCTTTGCCGCAATGGGCATCGTCTGGGGCAGTTTTGCCGCCGAACTTCCCGATCTGAAACAGATGCTCGGGGTCGATGAGGCGCGGCTGGGGCTGTTGCTGTTGCTGACGCCGGTGGCGGCGGTTACGTCGATGCTGCTGGCGCCGATGATCGGCCATGCGTTGGGTCGGATGGCGCTGCCTTTTGCGGCGGTGATGATGGGGCTGGTGTTCGCCCTGCCCGGTCAGGCGTCCGCCGTCTGGCTGTTCCCGCTGGCGATGATGTGCTGTGGGGCCGCGACGGGGCTGACGGATGTGCTGATGAACGCGCGCGTCGCGGCTTTGGAGAATGAGCGCGGCCTGCATCTGATGAACCTGACCCATGCCGCCTATTCGTTCGGCTATGCCGCGGGGGCGATCAGCGTCGGGGCGATGCGGTCGGCAGGCTGGGGGCCGGATTGGGTGATGGGAACCGTGGCGCTTGTGGCGGCACTGGTTGCCTTTGGCACGCTGGAAAAGGACGGCGCCATTCACGGATTGCAACGGCCCAAAGGGGTGGGGGCGGCGCATCTCGGCTGGATTCCGGTGATTGGCGGCGGGATCATCCTGATCGCGTTCCTGACCGAGAATGCCGCCGAAAACTGGTCGGCGCTGCATATCGAACAGACGCTGGGCGGCAGTCCTGCTGAAGGCGCAATGGGGCCTGCGGCGATTGCGCTGACGATGGGGTTCGCGCGGCTGGCGGGACAAGGTGTTGCGGGGCGGATCGGGGAGTACCGTCTCCTGGCGGGGGGCGCGATGGTGGCGTCGGTCGGGGCGTTGACGGCGGCGGCGGCGGTGTCGCCCGCGATGGCCTATGCAGGCTTCATCGTGATGGGGATCGGGGCCGCGCTGATTTCGCCCACCGCGTTTTCGCTGGTCGGGCGGCTGGCCCGACCCGAGGCGCGGGCACGCGCGGTGGCACGCGCGACGTTGCTGGGGTATTTCGGCTATTTCTTTGGCCCACCGATCGTGGGTATCATCGCTGGGGCGTTCGGGCTGCGCTATGCCTTTGTGTTTGCCGCAGCAATGCTGTTGGTGATCCTGATCCTTGCGCCGTTGATGGCGCGCCAACGGGCGTAAGAGGGGTGCCGAAAATTTTTCGGGAAAAATTTTCTGGTTGGGTCAGGCCCAGTTGCCTTCGAAATCCTGCGGGACAAGAAGGTGATCGCGGGTCAGGTCGGTGGCCTTTTGCACCCCGCAGAGCGCCATCGAAACGTCGAGTTCCTTGTGGATCACCTCCAGCGCCCTGGTGACACCTTCCTGCCCCATCGCCCCCAGCCCATAGATGTAGGACCGACCGATGAAGGTCGACTTCGCCCCCAGCGCCAAGGCCTTGAGCACGTCCTGACCTGACCGGATGCCGCCATCCATATAGACCTCT
>Ga0105046_10010508_pt1 | contig 14413 bp, 9 predicted proteins | sample MAT03_FD_78385 | JGI IMG/M metagenome (GOLD analysis project Ga0105046, IMG submission 78385) | Freshwater microbial communities from Lake Fryxell liftoff mats and glacier meltwater in Antarctica - MAT-03 (megahit assembly) | ecosystem: Environmental > Aquatic > Freshwater > Ice > Liftoff... | reverse complement strand
TATTTTGTGACTCGTAATACGTGCGCGCCAAAACTTCAGCTAGTAGTCCAAAAACCACAAACTGCACCCCAATCATCACAAGCATTACAGAAAGCGCCAATAACGGCCGGTTACCCATCGGCACATTCATAAACATGCGCTGATAAGTTAACCAAATAAGAGTCGCTGCCCCTAAGCCCGCTGTTAGCATGCCAACGCTGCCGAAGAAATGAATCGGGCGTTTAGAAAAGCTTAATAAGAACTTCACCGTCAATAGGTCTAAGATAACGCGAATGGTGCGAGAAATACCGTACTTAGAAGTGCCGTGAATGCGCGCGCGATGATTAACCGGAACCTCAGCAATTTTTGCACCGATTTCCTCAGCTAACGCGGGGATAAATCTATGCATCTCCCCGTAAAGTTTAATCCCTTTAGCAACCTCTGAAGTCATAGCTTTTAAAGAGCAACCGTAATCGTGTAATTGCACCCGCGTAGTGCGCGAGATAATCCAGTTAGCTATCTTGCTAGGCAATCTGCGGCTTAGCCAAGTATCTTGGCGGTCTTTGCGCCAGCCAGCTACTAAATCGTAGCCCTCTTCTATTTTAGCGATTAATTTAGGAATCTCGTGCGGGTCGTTCTGTAAGTCGCCATCCATCGTAATAACGATGTCGTAGCGCGCGTGCTCAAGCCCCGCTGCCATGGCAGCTGTTTGGCCAAAATTACGTCTAAATTGAATTATCTGGACCGCATCATCACCGGAGGAGGCCGCCAAAAGGTTTTGCAGCGATAAATCCCGCGACCCATCATCCACAAAAATTAGCTCAAACTCACGCCCGGTGCTGCGCATTACTGCTGCTAGCTCGCTATAAAGCGCCGCAACGTTACCTTCCTCGTTGTACAACGGAATAACAATTGAAATACGGTTCTCTTTCATAGGTCAGCGAGGATAGCACAAGGGTTAAACTATGGTAACTGGTCACCAAGCATCAAACGAACGGGAACTGGTTTTTGGGCAATTTCCTTTTTTTTAAGCATTTTTGATCTGTCCTGATGGATTTCACTCTCTTTGGCTTAATTGTGAGCCCCTGCTAATCCAATTCGCAAGTTGTTTGGCTGCCAGGGCTGATTAGCTTCACTGCCACCCACAGCCTATATTTCATTTATTTTAGGTGAAACTTTGAGTAGCAACCGGAAACGGGGGTAATGTGCAGTCCCGGCAGAATAAATCTGAAGAGAGAACCGGCAAGAATATTAAAGAGATAGCAGCATGTTCCTACCAAATATTAAATTAGCTCCCCAAGCTCCTGGCTCTGATTCTGCTGGATCGCCAGGCGCGCCGAATACTAACTTGAATATTTCAGTCGGAAGAGCGGGGGTAACGATACATCAGACAACTCAATCAACTACAATTATAGGAAATGCCGCAGGTCAAGGCGCAGCACCTGCTAGTAAACAAGGCTCTGTGAAACCCGAGGCGGCTACTCGTGCTTCCGGCAACGCTGCTTCGATAGATTTTTCTAAACTACTTAAATACGAATCAGTCGGGCTATCAAACGGGTTAAGCTTTAAGCTCGATACAGATCATTGCTACACCGTAACTTGGACCGGTACACCAAAAGCCCCAAGCACAGAGATCCCGGAAATCTCTGTAAAACTGCCGTTTGCCCCGCTGACCAAAGCAGAGCAGAAACTCCCAGAAGAGGAACGGCTGAAGCTTCAATTAGGCCGAGTATTAAAGCTTGATCTCATTAAATTCGACACTGACCATCCTTTTAAGGGTAGTTCAACTGCGAAAAATACTTTCGTTGGATTATTGAAAAACGGCGCACAAGAAATTACGCTTAAGCACGTTGGCGATATTTTCCCTACCAACAAACCGATCCACCTAAAAGCTAGTGAATCAGTATCCATCATAGACTCTGCGCTAAAAGGCGTGGGCATAGACATTAAAACGAAGAACTTCTTAATGTCCGGAGCTTCAACCAAAATTAATAATTCAAGTATTAATCTAGACTGCGAAACTGGTCGCATTGAGAAGGGAGCTAGCCTTGGTATCGACACGGTGCTGGCTGGAAACTTAGGGAAATTATCGATCGATGCTGATTGTGAGATTCGATGTAGTGCACCTACTGCTGATTTCCGAAACGTTAGCTGGGAGGGTATCAGCGTTAATTCTAGCGAAGAGGATAAAAACCGCTTTAAAACACGCACACTCGGTCTTGTTTTCTGTTCAGAGCGTGCCAGCGACGTAATGAAGGCGATGTCAGAAGATATATCAGTGCCCAAATTTGCCGAACACGTAGCTGCAAACTTTAAGGAGAAGGCGACCGATGCCACCAAGCCCGGGCGAGCAACGCTTGAAATTCCTGTAATAATTGTTTTTCTAGAACTTGTGGCAGAAGAGGCTAAGCAACGCGCGGCCGCAAGCGCTAGTGTTAATCCGCTGCCCGTAACTCCACCGCTCATTCCAGAAACACCGTCACAGGCCGCTAATGTTAACAACACAGAGGAGGCCGGGTCGAGGGCCCAACAAAGCAGAAAGGCTGGCCTTAGCGTCGCAGCTTTAGCAGTTGTTTTAGCAATTGCGGCAGTTGTTAGTTCTTGGTTAAAGCCTGCGAGTGCTCCAGTAAAAAAGGACGATGCAGCTGGAAACGGTAGTGAAGTCGATGCTCCGAAGCAGAGAACCACCACTGAGTCGACAGTCGTGAAAGAGACTGAGAATAATACAACCGTGATCATTATAACTACGAAAGTTGGCAATACACGTCAGGCTGCTGCCGCCGCCGATACTGAGCAGGTTACAGTAGCACGGCCCGATTCGTTATCAGACGCAAACCTTCCAGCAAGACCACCAGCAAATGCTCCCGGTACAATTCTGCCACCTGACCCGGGACCGATAAGATACGAGCTACCAAGCGACATTGTTCTTGCAGCACTTAAGAAAGACAATTCCGACTCTCAAGAACAATTACCAAAAACGGGTGTTACCCGGTATTACCCAGGACCGGGGCAAGAATTCATTGAAGCAGCTCAAGGAGCTAACCAAAGACCACCGCCTAAGTAATTAATCACCTCATTTACCACGCGCTTTCGCCACCGCTTGCGCAAGCTCAGGAGCTGCTACGAATAGGTCAGCTACTAGGCCGAAATCGGCTACTTCGTAGATGGGGGCATCGCCATCCTTATTTATAGCTACGATAAATTTGGAATCTTTCATGCCTGCTAAATGCTGAATTGCGCCGGATATTCCGACTGCGACGTAAAGCGCTGGCGCAACTACTTTGCCGGTTTGCCCTACTTGCCAGTCGTTGGGGGCATAACCGCTATCAACCGCTGCGCGCGAAGCGCCGATGGCTGCGCCAAAAGCGTCAGCTAGCGGGAAAACTATTTTTTGGAAGTTTTCGTTCGATGCAAGTGCGCGTCCGCCGCTTACTATAACTTCAGCATCAGCAAGCGTTGGACGCTCACTTTTAGCGGTATCAAAACTGATAATTTCACCCGCCAAAGCAGAATCAAGGGTAACTGTTAAAGCAGAAATACTGCCCGGCTGAGCTGCTTTTTCCTTCACCGGTTGAAACGCGGTTGGCCGCACGGTGATAATTTTGATAGCAGAATTTAGCTCAACTGTTGCAAAAACGTTTCCTGCAAACATCGGACGCTGGAAAGTGCCATCAGTATTTACTCCAATAATATCTGAAGCTTGCGCACCGTCACACATCGCAGCAACGCGCGGCCCGGTATCTTTACCAACAGAAGTCGATGCAAGTACCACAAAGGTAGCGGAGCACGCGTTACGTGCCGCTTCAATTGCCTGAGCAATTAGAACTGGCCTATCAAAATCAAGCGCTGCATCGGCGCACACAAGTACTTGGTATCCCAAATTAGCTATTTCGCGCGCGGCGGCGTCGCTGCCGGTGCCGCACACTAAGACCGATATTTCAGCAGCCGCTTGCGCAGGTGTTGCAATTTCGATGGCCGCTGCCAGCGCGCATAGTGATGCTTTTACAGGCGCCCCGTTTTCGTGCTGACAAAATACTAAGATCTTCATAGGTAAAATCCAGCGAACTAAAAATAAACAGTTTTCTTAAAGAACCTTTGCCTCTTGCTGCAAGGCAGTAACAAGTGCCGCTACAGATTCAAGCTTACGGCCGCCTTTACGCGCCAGCGGAGCGCTCATTTTTTTGATGATAACTTTTGCTTCACCCGTAACTGAAAGCTCCGCTAAAGTTACCTCGACCAAAGGTTTTTTCTTGGCCTTCATAATATTCGGTAACGAAGCGTAGCGCGGCTCATTAAGCCTTAAATCAGTTGAAATCACACACGGTAGCGGGACGCGAACTGTTTGTAGCCCGCCGTCAACTTCGCGCGTAACGGTTGCGTGTGTTTCAGCAATCTCAACCTTTGAGGCAAAACACGCCTGCGCCCAACCTAGTCGCTGCGCCAAAAGTTGTGGAGTTTGATTTGCATCTAGATCAATTGACTGTTTTCCTAAAATAACTAGCCCGGCGTTTTCTCTTTTTATCAAAGCTGCCAGCGCCTTAGAACTTAAATCTGAATCTAGCGGCGCATCATGCTTAATTAAAAACGCCGCATCCGCTCCCATCGCAAGCGCGTAACGCAGCTGGGTTGCAGCATCAGCGCTGCCAACCGTAGCAACTATTACCTCTGTCGCCTTGCCTGCCTCTTTTAAGCGCAGCGCTTCTTCAATCGCGATTTCGCAAAAAGGGTTAACTATCCACTTAATGCCGTCAGTCTCTATACCGCTGCCATCAGCCTTTACTTTGATTTTTGCCTGATAATCTGGAACACGCTTAATGGCGACTAATATTTTCATTATAACCCCTCGTTGTTATTGTATTTTATCCCTGCTTTGAGGCAGGCCGCAACGGAAACTTAAAGCCTGTCGGAAGTTACGAACTATGTCTAATAGTTCGTATTAGATCGAATCAGTCTTAATCAGTGCGCCCGCTCGCACACCCCCCTGAAACCCTGAATCTAAGTGGCTGTTTTGATTGTCTAACGGTGCCCTGCTCTCTAACCTCGTAGCAACTTTACTGCGGGAAACCCGATAACGGTTCCTGACCGGTTCAATAGAATATTTATTTTCAATCTAATTTCAGTCTATGCCAGCCTAGTCCAAAGGGAAAAATTTAGTGAAAAATTTAAATAAAAAAAACAAAACTGGATTCTCTCTGATTGAATTTGCAATATCACTAGCGGTCCTGCTGCCGGTGTTATTCGGCGCGGTCGATATCAATAATACTTTGCGCGCTTACAACGCATTATCTAAAGGTAACGAGGTAGCATTGCGCTGTATTTATCCAACTGATGGCGCGTGCATGGAAGCTGCAAACCGCGCACCGAAAAGACTTTTTAATTGGTTTGAATCCCAACGTAGTGAATCTTACTTTGTGCGCGATATGCAGTATCGCGGCAGCGGCGAGTGGCTTACAAGCCCGCGCTACATTTTTGATTCTTATCGCGCGCGTATTTTAAATTCAGTAAATTTTGAAGTTGCGCGCTACAACGTTAGCGCAACTGTACCTAACCGGACTGTTACGCAACCAGTTTCAGTTTGGGTTAGACGCAGCGGCTTGCCATGGGTGCAGCCTGATAATGCCCTGAACCCACTGGGCAGAGATGTACATTTTACGACTGGTAGCTCTAATAGCTCCGACCCGTTTCCGGAAACGAATCTAGTGAATAACCGCGTCGGCGCGGGTGGGCGAGTTACCCGTGATAATCCATCAATTACTTATACCTTTAATCTAGATAACCCATTGCGAGCCTCAGGAAGTGCGGCTGACTTAGCGCGCGCTGTTTACACCGCGGGGACACGTTATTTAGATAATACCGATAGTTTGAGCGCGAATCCCATTCGCGCTTTGGGTGCACGAGCATCGCAAAATCCGTTTACTTCATCCGCTGGAATTAAGGCGATTGTCCGCGTAAAGGGCAGCCTTGCACACTTGCCAGCCAACGCTGCTAGTAAACTTCTTATTTCGATCAATGGCGATCAATTAGGTGGCCAACTAATGGAGGATGACGGCGTAGCTAATTTTTATCCGCGCGGATACGGGCTTTCAGCGGAAGGCTCTGGCGAAGTGCGAGTGGCACTTCGGGGTTCGGATTTTGCAGCGGCTGACGAATGGACGCACGAAGTTATTCTTCATGCCGGAATTAATACTATCGCAATTAAGCGCACTAACTTGGGTAGGGGAACTTCTGGGCAGCCTTTGACTTGGGCTCTCAATGAATCTTGGACAATTGGTGAGGTTGATGTTTATTTACCGCGCTTTGAGCTAGCGACTTTTAATACTTCCTGTTCGCAGGGTTCCTGCGTGAGTACTCCATGCACCGCATTTCACGGAATTTCAGTTGTAGAATCCGGCACTGCATCGGCACAGTACCCAGCAGCTGTAACTGCAGGGCCTCTTTCAACCGGCGCTGGATCCGGTATAACTCAAACAAATCTGGGAATTTTCTATTCACTACCACAAGCTGTAACTGCGTCTTCGTGTGCACTTTCTAGTTTAACTTTGTCAGACGCTGAACCTCTGCGATTTACAAATCAAGCATGCCCTGCCGCAAACACCGGTGGAGTTACTAACGCGCAAAAAATGGCTGCATGTGCTCCGCAACACGAGGCACTAACCCAGACAGGAGCAACATTAAATAATGTGAGCTGGAGTGAGCGCGAGATATCATTGCCGGAATCCGACGCACAGCGTGCTGCAAATTCATGGGATTTTGTGTTTGATAAAACTGATTGTAACGCGCAGTTTAATTTTAACGCGCCGGCTGGATTAGCTCAGTACGCTAACTACGCCGTTCCAAGTGAATCTCAATTTAACGCCGCCCGCACTACTCACGCGATTATGGCAGGCATTCAAGGCCGGCCTAGTGAGGCAAAGACTGCGAATCAGGCGTTGAGCTGCGATGCAATTCAAATTGAGCGCATGACGTTTGATGGCGGCTCAACACCGAAGCAACCGGCAAACTTACCAGCAACTTCATTATTCTCTGGCCTACAACCTGAACGAGCAAATTCGAGTGAGTGCAGCCTTAACTTGAAGAACGATGCTGTCCAAAACGGGCTACCATCAGAAGCATGGTTTACATGGGAAGCAACAGCGGTGCGCGAAGTGAAGGTAACCAACAGACCTACAAATTCTTGCACGGTATTTCGCCAAGAAATAATTGAGAATACTAACCCTAGTTCAGTAGCATCGTTGCTGCCTGAGGGCATCACTCCAACGCAATGCGCAACTGGTAACTGCCAAAAAACGTTTGCCGGATTAGATTCTAGCGTTCCTGCGAACACGCAGTCAGGCCCCGATATGAACATGGCGCGCGGTTTAGCGTATGAGGCTGTTGTTGCTTCATACCCGCGTGCTCGTAAAGATTGTGGTGGTGCTCAAGGAATTGAGTGTTTAGTAACCGATATCGAATCTGATAATGCTGCAGCGCCAAAATCAGTCACGGTGTTTTCTTCAATGAAGGTGCCACTTAATTTACTGGGCGGCAATCCGGTTACGGTCAGTAACAGACAAGGACGTGAGTTAGAAACTTCGTTTGTTCGTTAAAGTGCTAAGTCGTTCGCTTAGTTTGCAAACTTCCGGCACTTATCCTCTAAACTATCTAGCTGCGGCTCAAGCTTGTTAGCAATCGCCTCGCTAAGCGCCCACCAACTCTGGTAAAGCTGTTGTTGGCAGAGCTCTTTACAGGTCTCAGATATTCCAACTACTAGCTCACCGATGTCGTAAGGCTTACGATCTTCAGGCTTTACAAGCCCCAATATCGACGAATACCATTCGAAGAAAGCGCGCGAAGTATTTACGGCTCCCACCAATTGTTTGTTACCTGCGGTTACTTGGCCGGACTGAAAAGATTTTCTTGCATCGCGAAACTGGGTGTACATCGCATTTACAACTTCCCAAGCCATTGAGAAACGCTCGTGCACAAATTGTGCTGGAGTGCCGGTAACGGCTTGCAGCTCGATAGTTGGATATTGCGAAGTCCTACCGGACCAGTCGCTATCTTGCAGGTCTTTGCCGTTGAGAATCAGTTCGGTGATCATGTGCTCAGGGTCGATGCTTGCTTTGATCATCTCGACGATCTCTGCGATCGAACTAAAACAATCAGTTTTGAAAGCCGCCGGTTGCCCGTTAATTTCTACTGAAACCATTTGAATAACCTCTATTGTTCTAAATAACTGCCTAAACTTAAAGCTCGTGCTTTAAAGTCGCGATAAGCACTCCCCATTTGAGATGCAAGTCCCAGCGCGTCGGATCCGGAAAGATTCTCTTTTGCAAAAATCATCATCCTAGTTACCGGTCCTAAGGCTGGAATATGAAACCCAAGCTCCTCTATTGAGCGATCCAATTGTACTAATTTTGTACTAACTTCTCCGAGTAAGCGGCTTGGGGCGGAGCGATCCGATATCAATCGCATCAAGTTATTAATCAATTCAATCCCTTCATCCGCTGCTTGAGCCGCTGAAATAACGCCATTTCCTAGCTCTGATACTTCACTAATCTGTGCTAATGCGTGCGGTTTAATGATTAGCGAATTATTTTTAGGCGCTGCATTTGCAGCAAACCCACCAAGATGACTTAACCATACCTGCCTATACGCATCCCGATACCGTTTTAACGGATCGTGTTCAGCGGAGGTAATTGGCGCTAGTTCACAGAATCCGTGAGCATCGAATGTTGAGCGGTAAACGATAATTTGTCGGGGGTCAAAATGTGGCAGTAAATCTTGCGGCAAACTTTTAAAATCTTCGCGGCTGCGTGCAATCGCCAAATCAGCTAACGCAGCAGTGGGGATAGTATCGTGGCATTCTAAGCCTAAGCACGGTTTGTTCGGATTGCATGGCCCACAACCGATAAGCGGCTGTAACACTAAATGCCCTTCACCATACGGCCCTGTTTCAAAACCGAATGCTGACGCTAAGAAAAGTGCCACAACTGGAGTACCGACACTAACTGAAACGTGCATCGTACCGGTATCACCGGTTACTAAGCAGGCGCACTTTGAAAGAAGGGCTGCCAACTGCGGAATAGATGTTCTACCAGCAGCTATTAATACGTTAGGAGAATCAACTGCGTCTTTGACGGGCTGAATAAGGCTAAGCTCTTTTTTTGTTCCGACCATCACAACCCGAGCACCGTGGTCAAAAACAAGTCTGCGCACTAACTCAACAAGTCTTGTCCTACTCCACTGCCGTTTATCCTGGCTTGCTCCGGCTTGAACCGCGATAATCGGCCCGCTATTAGTGAATCCAGCGGTGCTCAAAATATCATCGGCGTGGGCAAGCGCCTCAGCGTTTAAGGTGAATTGCAATTGGTGCGGATGTTTGTCGACATCTGCTGAACAGCGAAAAATATCTACCAGATTTAATGAATTAAACTGCCTGTTCTGGTGAAAAACCGAGGCAGCAAAGAGCCTGGCCCAGTCTGAAGCGATAATTCTATAGCCCTCATCATCTGCTACCCAACCACCAAAACGCGGCACACCTAACACCTTTAAAAGCAACGCTGTGTATGCCGAAGATGACATGTTTAAGCTGTAATCGAAATTTTTAGCTTTCAATTTAGTTACTAACTCACTGATGTATTCGTAAGCATCAACGATACCGTCTTGCTCGCGAGCCAGAGCTCTACACGTCATACCGAGATCGATTGATACAACTTCATCTATGCCCGGAAGGCTATGACAGACCTCTTCAAATTGTTTCTCAACTAGCACCGTTATGCGTGCATTTGGATTCTCCATCTTCATGCCAGCGATAGTTGGAGTTGCCTGCAACATGTCACCAAGTCTGGTGATGTTAACGAGTAAGATATTGTTTTTATCAGTATGTAAGCGTTTCATTTTTTCTCGCCTGCCTCTTCTGCGCGCATCCGGATGATCTGTTTGCGAATATGGTAAAGAAACATTAGTTTCTGCTCCGTCTCACTCATTTTGCCTTCACCGGACACGATATCTGAGACTAAACCATCAAGATTAGGCTCTTCGCCGCGATCAAACGCCTTCTTGCAGCGCGCATTCAAGTCAGCGTGTGGTGTAGAGCGCGCTAATAATTTACCCCAGCCGCTTGCCTCTTGGCGGCTCTTAATATGCTCAAATTTATGGGTATAAATGACCTTTAGCATTTCTCGCACACGCTGGGTGTAAGTGTGATCTTTTAACACACGGGCGCGTGCTGCGTCAGCAAACTGTTTTCTCTCTTCAGGTTTATCTCGGTAGTAAGTGATTTGATCGCGCATCTCGGCTGGAGTTTTAAAGGTCACTAATTCAGTGCCAACTTTAAACATCTCCGGCATCAGCTCACGATGATCAACTAATTGAAACGCACCGGCTGCTGCAAGTTCGAAGGTACGCGGATTTACAAAATCACCGAACGGATCAACGCCGTCCCGTTCACTGCTTGAATGTAAGTTAAGATTGATGTCGGTGCCTGAAAAGATCTTCACGTACTCGGCGGGCGATAATCTGCGCCCTTGCTCCTGCACCATGCGATCAAACGGCCTACAAGTTGGCCACTCAGTACCCCAGATTTTAAACGGTAAGTTTGCTAGCGACGCAAAAACTTGCTGACGATTGTGATAGCCGGCACCTAGAAATGATACTGGCGAGCCCCAGCGCTCCCGTTCTTCGGCGGCGAGTTCCACGGGATGATGAATCATCGGATCGCACGCCGCTGGCAGATAATGTACATGACCAGCACCTGCGGCTTGAATTTGCGTTAAACACTCACCGCGCTGAATTGTAAAAACAAAATCATAATGACGCGCCATCTCACGCCAATAAGTGAAGCGCTGATAATCCTCTACAAACCACAACACGGTGACAACGCCGCGTTTGCGTAGCTCTTCTAGCACTCGGCCTGAAATAGGCGCCTGCGCCATGCAGATTAGGATATCGATCGGTCGCTCACACACACTTTCAAGCACCATTTGCGAAAGCATTTCTACGTAATTATTCTGCATGCTTGAGCGTCTGGTGCGATCAGTGATGAAATCCTCTAAGTGATGATAGCCACCGGCAAATCCACTAATATCCCAAACTTTTAGCCGTGATTTTAATTCAGCGAGTGAGCGCGCAACGTAATGCGTCATCGGCAGAGTGCCGCCCTGAAGCGGTCCTAAAACAGCAACTTGTGGCGAGAGCGCGCCCAGTCCGCGTGTGCCGTACGCTGCAGCGCGCAGCTCAGCACATAATGCTCCGGCTACCATCTGAGTTTGCGGGCGAATAACTAGCTCTGTGTCGTCAGCGAGACAGGCGCTGCCATCGGAACCGATAGCTAAGCCGTCAAGCTTGCTAAAACATTCCGTGAAATCACGTTGCGTTAAAGCACGCCATAAAACTTCCGCTCGTGGCTCAATCACTTTAACGCGCTTAGATGTGCTGTTGAGTAACGCCTGCACATGATAGCCGCAGCCAAAACCCAAGACTGCAATTGCGGAGGCCGATTCCATGCGACGCTCCGACAAAGTGCGTGTGCACCAGCCTTGCGCTGCTCCAGCAGGCTTTTCAGGATGATCCAAGCATTGCCCATCTTCATAAAGAACAGGCCCCTCAGAAGTTATTTTTACTTCAACGCCAGGAGTAAAATTGGGATGATTTTCTAAACGAGCTGCTACCTCGGGGAATCTAGCGCGTAGTGCACGTAAATTAGGCTCTAAAAACCGCGTTGACTCACCTTGGTTTATATTTAGTTCAGACCTCAATGGTATAACGCTATCAGCATCTGCTGACTCAAGTTGACGGCTTAAATCTTTTACTAAGGTGGTCACCTCATCGGTTGCGTTAACGCAGTTTTCTAAGGCGTAACGGAGTGTTTCCTTAGCTTTATCGACGTTACCGGCAACTAGCTGTTCTTGCGCATATTTAAGTGACATCCAAGATTCAATATCAACACTGAGTGGAGAATCGCTGCCGCTGAGATCAGTATTCTCTCCCCCGTGCGGCGAAAGCGCTTGTACGATAGCGGAGATTTCCTGCGGCTGCACATTTAGGCGACCGAGTGAAACTATTACTGCACAGATATTTAACTCCGGGCTTGAAACTTGAAACGGAAGCTTTAGTTCCTCAATTTTTTGCACTGAGAACCCGGCAGCAGTGACAGCAGCTTCAAAATTGGCGCGCTCAAAACAACGGAAATGCAGCGTGTTATCGCTTTGCACCACCTGATGAGACCCTAGATACATCTGCAAACGGACCTCGCCGCTAGGGCGCAATACGCGATGAATTTCCCGTAAATATCCGGCGATTATTTCAGTAGGAGTGCTGGTAATAGCTGCGAAACTAAAAGCTACATCGATCGATCCCGATTCAATCATTTGCAGATCGCAACCGTTACCTAAATGCAGCGCCACGTTCGGCAAAGGTCCCAGTAGGGCGCTGGCCTTAGCAATCGCTTGGTCGGAGACATCTACGCCGATTACGTATTGAAAGCGCCGCGCAGCCCCACGTAACAAACGACCCACTCCACAGCCGATTTCAAGCGCTATTTTCTGTGAGGTAGATTCGAGACCGCTAAGTAGATGCGGCAAATCACGTTCACCGCTGGCCCACATCTCTTCGTCCGTGCGATAGCCGTCGCTCATCCAAAAACGGTAGTCGTGGACGACGCGCCGGTTCCAATCGGCGCGCATCTGCTCACTTAAGATCTTATTTCGGTTAGACATCCATGGGTTAGATGCTAAATCTCGGCGCAGAGACGCCAGAGAAATAAAACGGCGTCGCAGACCGAGCTGTTTGTCTTACAGCGATATCTGAACCCGGCGCAGCGCTTCCCCTACGGCTTTCTCTTTCTCAGGATCGCTTATTTTCTGTTTCTCGCCTTCGATAATCTCTTTGTAGGCGGAATACACGGTTTCAACTAGGCCTATGACCTTAGTTACTTTATCCGCACTTCGTTCAAGGTTTGCCTCAGTTAGATAAAACAACATGAAATCGTATAGGCGCTCGAGGTCACGCGCTATCTGGCCCCCTTTCTCAAAGTCTAGGGTATTCATTAATTCAGCGATGATTGCCTGGGATTTACTTAAAAATCGGCAAAATTTAACGATATCGTCAGCTTCTAAACCGGCTCGGGATTGTTTTAGAAATTTTATCGCACCCTCATACATCATAAGCAGCAAACGGCCTTTATCAACCGTTGTTACTTGGATATTTTGGTACTGCTGGTAAGCATTTTTGCCGTACATAGGGGGGCATCCTTGTTTATATCGAACTTTAACTGCCTTTGGCCGAAACAAGTTGTTTAAAACGCCCACACAGTCTGCGGGTGCTACAACGTGTTCCTCCCTCCAGATAGAAAGTCGGAAACAAGAACGAAATGCTTAAGGGCTATCTTCAAAGTGTCGCTCCGCGGCACTTTTTTAAGGGTTTCCGCTGCGCTGCACCCTGCGCTATTCAAATGTCGCCCCGTTGGGGCTTTGAGTCAAAAAGTGCCCATTATGCGCCTGTTTTACCGCCGCCACGGGTTGCGTTTTCAACTTCCAGTGTTGCCCCCTGCTCATCACTAAGCGCAAGAAATTTCATCATTTGCTCAACTAGCACCTGATAATCCTTCGGATTAGCCATATTCAGGCGGTATTCATTTAAAACTTTGATCTGCATCTCCTGCCAGTCTTTCCAGGCTTGGGCTGAGATAGAATTGAAAATTTTATCCCCTACTTCGCCACTAAATGGCGGTTTTTTCAGCCCGGGAAGCTCTTTCTTGTACTTTAAACAGGTAACCATTCGAGTTTGATCGGTATTTTCAGTCATAAAATAAGCTTTAAAGCCCTCTATAATCCTAGCAAGCGCAGTTGAATCGTTACGAGGGGAGCGAGGTGCTTGAAATTATTGATTTTCTTCGACGAAATGGGAACTGAACCTTAAGCTCGCTAGGGTGAGTACCGATTTCTAGAAAAAATCTATAATTTCGAGCAGATCGCTCGCCGTAGTAGATTCAAATGCGTTTTCTAGGATAGTCGCCCACGTACAATACCTAGCTCCTGGCGATGTTACAATGTTGGGACAAACAAATTACGTCCTCGTGACACATCGCACCGTAAAAGGTGCGAGTTTCCTTTACATGCTGCGAGGTCAAGAGGCCTTACAGCCGGATTTTTTAAAGGAGTACACGTATGGAACTTAAAACAGACACAGAATTAGTAGCGATGCTTAAAGCCGGTAATGTTGAGGCTTTCTCTGAAATAGTGAGCCGATATTCAGAAAAGGCTTTACACCTCGCACTGCGCATTACGCGTTGCGATGAGGACGCCGAAGAGGTCCTGCAAGATGTGTTCACAAACGTGTTCCGTAAAATCGAGAGTTTTAAAGGTGATTCAGCTTTCTCTAGCTGGCTCTACCGCATTACTGCTAACACTTCATTTATGAAGCTGCGTAAACGTAAACAACACGTAGCTGTTTC
>Ga0105046_10010507_pt1 | contig 14414 bp, 7 predicted proteins | sample MAT03_FD_78385 | JGI IMG/M metagenome (GOLD analysis project Ga0105046, IMG submission 78385) | Freshwater microbial communities from Lake Fryxell liftoff mats and glacier meltwater in Antarctica - MAT-03 (megahit assembly) | ecosystem: Environmental > Aquatic > Freshwater > Ice > Liftoff... | reverse complement strand
TGAAGGTGCCGTCATCGGTCTCGAGGTTCAGGACGTCGAAGGCGTTGAGCGTCGCTACGATTGTGCCACCCGCGGGCGTCGCGGGGATGGAACCGTTGCCGCGGATCCTCCATGACGGCCTCACCGTGACCGTGGTGTTCTCCTGGGTACCGACGATCGTCACGTAGGAGCGATCGATGCCGCCGAACTCGATACCGGGGATGGCGATGTCGACGGGGTGACCTGCGTTCCAACCGATGACTCGGTAGGTCGTGCCCAGCGTGCTTGTCGGAATGAGCAGCGATGCGTCGTTCGAATAGCTGTTCTCGAAGACGTTGAACTGCGTCACGACGATCGGCGAGGAGGCCTTCACGCGGAAGGCTCGAGACGACAGGCAAGTCCCCGGCGAGTCATAGTCGTTGGGCTGGATGCCGCAATCGAGCTCGCGTGTCGGAAGCGTCACCTGCTGGAGGGTGCCCGGTTGGACCGTGATCGACAGCGCCGCCGACAGCTCGGGGGGCGCGCCCGGCGGCGCATTGTTGATCTCGATCGTGACCTCCGCCGCGCCCGAGCCAACGTTGGAGAGCGCGAGGCCCCATGGCGCGCTTGCAGGGTCGTTGCCCCCCCCGTCCTGCTGGTCGAGGTCGACCGCCCAGAACTCGCAGCCGACATTGGAGGGAGACTCCTCGGCGGCCTCGCACGCCGTCAGGCAGCCGCCGTCCTTGCAGGTCAGGCCGTCGGCGCACGCCTCGGGCGTGCCGAACGCAGCTCCGTCGTCGCTGCAGGTCTCGACCTTGCCATCCACCGAGCACTGCGTCGTGCCAGGCGCGCAGGCGGCGCAGCCGAGCTCGATCGTGCAGGTCAGACCCTCCGCAGCGCAGTCGCGCTGGTCGCCGTTGCACTCGGTGTAGACGTCGCCGTTGCACGTCGGACAGGTCGCCGCGCCACCGCCCGAGCCTCCCGAGCCGTTGTCGGTGCTCGATCCGGCGCCCGACCCCGAGCCGGTGGCCTCGCTCGGGTCGGCGCCGGCGGAGCAACCGAAGAGGAACGCCGCCCCGATACCAAAACCCAAGCTCAAGACTGCGCGCTTCATATGATCGAACGCAGTACTCCGCGTGGCGGAGCGCCTCAACTGGCGAGCACGAGCAAGCCGCTCGCAAAACGAAGCGCGAACATGACGAGCGTTCGAAACGCAGCGCGTCAGCGATGTCAGAAGCTGCCGCGTACGCCGCCGAAGCCGGGTCCGACCAGAGGCTCGACCGTCGCCGCCTTGGCGGGCTTGGAGTCGGGCTGACCGCCGTCGTCGCCGCCGAACACCAGGATGATCCCGACGAGCTGGAGGAGCGCGCCTCCCCCCAGCATCAGTGCGCTGAAGGGCATGAACGCCTCTTCGCTTTCGAGCACGAGCTGACCCGCACGCCCCCGCGCGCCGCCGAGCCCGGGATCGAGCCCGACGTCGAGCGGGTCGGGTTGGGTGCGCGCCGCGTCGAGGATGAGCAGCGTCGCGCCGACCGCGACGACCGCGCCGCCGACGATCATCAAGGTGACTCCCGGAACGCTCGCCCCGTCATCGTCCACTGCGGCGGGCGGGCTTGCAGCGGGCGGGCTTGCAGCGGGCGGGCTCGAGGCGGTCGGAACAGCGGGTGCGCGCTGCCCCTCGGGCGAAGCGGAAGAGGCCTGCGCTGCCGCAGGCTGCTCGGTGGACGTCTGGGCTGCAGCGGGGCCGACGGCGAGCAACCCTGCGAGTGTCAGCGCGGCAGCGAACGAAGGATGCCAACACCGAAGGCCGAACGCCGAGGTATTGGCACCAGGACCGTTGCACGGGAGGCCTGCCGACCAAGCTGCGAATGAGGGGCGCACGCTCACTCGGCTCCCTTCTCGAGGCAGACCCCGACCCGTGCGTCGCCAACTTCGATGTACGAGGAGCACACCCCGCTGCCGCAGTCGCCGTCGTCGCAGCAGGTGCGCGCGCACGCGCCGGCGATGGCAACCCCTTGGACGCCGATGGTCACGCTCTTGAAGCAGCTCATGCCCTCCCCACAAAAGCCGGCTGCCACACCACAAGGTTGGCAGACCTCCTCGTCGTTGGGCCCCGGGAAGCAGCGAAATCCACCGGTATCGAAGTCGCAGACCTCATCGCTCTGGCACTCGGCATTGGTGAGCGGGTTGCACGCGACACCATCGCCTGTGGGCGCGCACGCGCCGCCGGATGCGGGCTTTGCGGGGGCGTCGCATTGCGGACCGGGTGCGCCCTCACCACAGGCATCAGGGCAGTCCTTCTGAATGCATCCGAAGAGAGCGATGGCGACGGGGGATGCAGCGCAACTTGCGCCGTCACCTCGAATGCAGGCCGCACAGCCCCCCTGGGAGGAGTCGTCGATGCAGGCGCGAACCTCATCGCAACACGCCGTCTCCAGGCAATCGAAGCAAAGCTCCTGAACGAGCAGATCACCACACGCGACAGGATCGCCCGCATCGCCTTCGCTCGATGTGCAGCCAGCCGCTTGCACGACAGCGCCGAATGCGCCGAGGAAAGCCAGCGAAACGAAGCGTTTGCCCATCACCATGTCCTTCGTCGCCCCTCAGCGCCTTCGGCTTCGGCCGCCGCCGCTGTCCGGAACGAAGCGCGGGCGGCGCGCGTGGACGGGCAGTGAGCCCTTGCCGTGAGCCGGTGGAACCAGGCAGCGTGGCCCGGTGCCGATGAGGTCGGTCCGCTTGGCGAGCTGGAGGGCTTCGCGCACCTCGTCGTGATGCATGGGATCCCAATAGAACAGGAGCGCCTTGTGGAGGCGCTTCTCCCGGAGATCCTTGGCGGTGTAGACCGGCGTGCGCGACAAGGGGTCGATCCCGGTGTGGTACATGCACGTCGCCATGGACATCGGCGTGGGAATGAAGTCCTGCACTTGCCGCGGGCGCATTCCCCTTTCTTTCAGCCACAGCGCAAGGTCGATCATGTGCGCGAGGGTCGAGCCGGGGTGACCAGAGATGAAGTAGGGGACCAAGTACTGGTCCTTGCCCTGGTCCTGACACGCGCTCATGAAGCCCTGGGCAAAGCGCTCGTAACTTTCCACGGGAGGCTTCTTCATCTTGTCGAGCACCTCGGGGCTGGAGTGCTCGGGCGCGACCGAGAGCTGACCACCGACGTGGAACTTCGCTAGCTCGCGAATGAACTCGGGCGACCGCTCGGCGAGGTCGTAGCGGATTCCGGAGGCCACGAAGACCTTCTTTACGCCCGGCTCCTTGCGGACGCTGCGCAGAACGTCGAGCAGGGGATCGTGATCGGTCACCAGGTTTTCGCAGACGCCTGGATGAACGCAGGACAGGCGACGACAGGCCTTTTCGATTTTGTCGTCCTTGCAGGCCATCTTGTACATGTTGGCGGTGGGGCCACCGACGTCGGTGATCGTCCCGTGGAAATCGTCCATCCGACGGAGCTCGCGCACCTCGCGCAGGATGCTCTCGCCCGATCGCGACTGGATGACGCGGCCCTCGTGCTCGGTGATCGAGCAGAAGGTGCAGCCGCCGAAGCAGCCCCGCATCGTCACGATGGAGTGCTTGACCGTGTCGTACGCGGGGATCTTCGTGTCGTCGTAGTCGGGATGCGGGACTCGCGTGAACGGAAGATCGTAGAGCGCGTCCATGTCGTCGGTCTTGAGCGGCTGGGCCGGCGGGTTCATGTAGACCGCCTCAGAGCCATGCGGCTGGAGCAAGGCGCGCGCGTTGCCGGGGTTGGTCTCGTACTGGAATGCGCGCGACATCTCGGAAAAAGCCACCGTGTCTTTGAGCACTTCTTCGTAGCTGGGAAGGATCACGACGCCGCCGTCGCTCACGTACTTCGACCTGGGCAAATGCTCCCATTCGCCCTTGCGCAGCGGCACCGCCGTCCCGCGGACGTCGCGGATCGACGCGATCGGCTCACCCTTGGCGAGTCGATCGGCAACCTCCCAGATGGGCTTTTCGCCCATCCCGAAGACCAGCAGGTCGGCCTTGGCGTCGAGGAGGACGGAGCGTCGCACCTGATCGCTCCAGTAGTCGTAGTGCGCGATGCGACGCAGCGACGCTTCGATCCCGCCGAGGACGATCGGCACGCCAGGGAACGCGCGACGGCAGAGGTTCGCGTAGACGAGGCTCGCGCGGTTCGGGCGCTTGCCGACCTCGCCGCCCGGTGAATACGGATCCTCGCTCCGCACCTTTTTCTGGGCGGTGAGCTTGTTGAGCATCGAGTCGAGGTTGCCGGCGGTAACGCCGACGAACAGCTTTGGTGCGCCCATCCGCGACAGGTCGTCGACCGTCTGCCAGTCGGGCTGCGCGATGATCCCGACCTTGTAGCCGCGCCCCTCGAGGAATCGCGCGATGAGGGTCACGCCGAACGCGGGGTGGTCGACGTAGGCGTCCCCGCTGATGAGGAGGATGTCGAGATGCGACCATCCCCGCGCGTCGAGATCCGCCCGCGTGGTCGGCAAAAAGCGGCGGCGCTCGCGCGAGCGATCGGCCGGGCCCCCGCCTTGCTTCTTCCGCAACGTGACGAGCTTCTCCGCGTGCGAATCGGACATGGCCCAACAAAGGAGCACCTCATCGCGCGAGCGCCAAGGCCACAGGTCGGAAAAAGTCGTGGAAGGGCTCAAACTTTGACCCCTCCCCGCTCGCGTGCGAAACCCGACGGCCTGATGCGCGCGGTCTTACGCAGCCTGTTCGGCGTGGCCTTGCCGCTCGCGGCGCTCCTCGCTACGGGGATCGCGACGGCCCAGCCCGGCAAGACGCCGGCGAAGCTAGCGGCCTCCGCCAAGCCCGCGGCCTCCGCCAAGCCCGCCGACCCCGCCAAGCCCGCCGCCCCCGCGAAGAAGCCAGCGAAACACGGCAACGGCGGGGCCAAGAAGCCCGCGCAGTCCGGCAGCGCCAGGGGCAAGGCCCCGCGGCAGAAGGGCTCCGCGCCACTTGCGCCCGACCCTGCAGCACGGTCGACGGTCAGCGGCGGCACCGACACGGCTGGCGGCTCGCGCGCCGAGATCGACGAGCTCAACGCGGTCGATCGCGAGTTGTTCCCCGAACTGACCGCGAAGGAAGCGGCGCCCTGGCAGCCCGAGGACCAGACCCGGGTCTCGGCTTCCGGTTTGCCGCCGCCCCCTTCGACGACGAGCGCGGCCGCGCCACTGCCCAGTGCACCGACCGACGTCGCCTGGCTGCAGAGCCTTGCGAAGCCCGACATTCCCTTCCGCTGGGATCCGCGCGTCGTCAGGTACCTGGAGTTCTATCGGAGCTCGCCCAAGGGGCGGAGCATGGCGGCGAGCTTCATCAAGAAGTTCGGTCGCTACGGCGAGTCGATCCGCCGCGTGCTCCGTCGTCAGGGCATGCCCGAGGACATCGCTTGGCTCGCCATGATGGAGAGTGCGTTCGAGCCGCGTGCGCAGTCGGGCGCCGGCGCTGCAGGCCTCTGGCAGTTCACGTCGAAGGGCGCCACCGCCTACGGCCTGCGCATGGACCGCTGGGTCGACGAGCGCCTCGACCCGGAGCGAAGCACCGACGCCGCTGCGCGCTACCTCGCCGATCTTCATAAGCGCTTCGGCCGCTGGGAGCTCGCGTTCGCCGCCTACAACATGGGCTACGGCGCGCTGCTCACCTCGATCCGCAAGTACAACACCAACGACTTCTGGGAGCTGTGCAACCTCGAAGCGGGCCTGCCCCTCGAGACTGCGCTCTACATCCCGAAGATCATCGCGATCGCCACCGTCGCCCGAAACCCCGCAGCCTTCGGGCTGGAGAGCATCACGCAAGATGCGGCTGAGCCGTTCGAGGTGGCGACGGTCGGCGCGAGCGTCGGGCTCACCACCATCGCCTCCCGCGGCGGAGTTGCGGTATCGGATCTGCGTCGCCTCAACCCGCAGCTGCTCGAGGCGACCACGCCCCCGGCGGGCGGGACGACGCAGGCGGCCTACACGGTTCGCGTGCCGGTCGGTGCGGCCACCAAGCTCGAAGGACACTCGTTCGACCGCCCGGCCGCGCCCGAGCACGACCGCATCACCGTGCGCTGGGGCGAGTCGCTGGAGTCGATCGCGATCGCGCGCGGCACCACCGAATCGAAGATCCGCCAGCTCAACGGCATCAGCTCGACGGTGCCGCTACGCCCGGGCACGACCCTGTTCGTGCCGCGGACGCGGGGCGTCCCGGCCGAGCTGCCGATCGTCGTCATCTCGCGACCCCCGGCGCTCGCACCGCAGAAGCGGCACGTCCTCTACGAGGTGGTGTGGGGCGACCAGATCGTCGAGATCGCCCGCGTGCTCGGCGTCACCCCCGCCGAGCTCTGCCGCTGGAACGCCATCGACCAGTCGGCCGCGCTGCACGGAAAGATGGTGCTCCAAGCATTCGTCGACCCCAAGCGCGACGTCAGCGACGTCCGCCTGCTCACCCCCGCCGACGCGAAGCTGCTGGTCGCCGGATCGGATGCGTTCTTCGAACACTTCGAGGGCAAGAACGGCCGCGAGCGCATCAAGGTCGTCGTGAAGAAGGGCGAGACGTTCAAGGGCCTCGCCGAAAAGTACGGTCTGTCGGCGGGCATGCTCGAGCGCATCAATCACCGCTCGCGCTACGACGGCCTCAGCGCCGGCGAGACGCTGGTCGTCTACGCGAAGGAGTCGGAGCCCGCAGTCGGCAAGGCCCCCGGCGACGATCCCTACGAACCTGGCGGAGCCGAAGCGCGCGCGAACTGAGATGCGAGGCAGCGGTCCACGCGTGATGCCTGCGTGGGATCGCCGCGCGCGGGTGAGACGCAATGGCTCGGCGCGCGCGGCGTCATCACGCGAAACGAAGGAGAACGACGCGACGCTGGTTGGTACGACGGATGCATTGCTTGGGAGATCCCGGCGGAGGACGCCGGGAGCTCAACCACGAGGCAAGCATGCAACAGAAGAGCACCTGGGTACTGGTCTGCGACGCAAGCCGGGCGAAGCTGATGGAGCAGCGTCCGAACACCGAGGGCTACAGCGTCCTCAAGGAGTTCGATCACCCCGGCAGCCGGGCCCGCGTGAGCGAGATCATGTCCGACACGAACGGGCGAAAGCCCGTTGGTCCGTCGCGAGGCGTGGGAAACGGGCAGACGATCGGATACGGGAGCCCCGGTGCGGCGCCCACGACCGACCCGACCGAGGTCGAGCATGAGAAGTTCGCTCGTGAGCTCACGAAGGCGCTCGAGCGCGGTCGGCTCGATCATGCGTACGAGTCGCTCATCATTGCCGCGCCGCCGCAGTTTCTCGGCCTCATCCGGGGGCTCATGGGCGACCCACTCGCGCGGCACGTGCAGCTCACAATCGACAAGGACTTCACCAACCTCGACACCCGCGAGCTTGCGACCCGCATCGCGACCGCGACCGCGACCGCGACCGCCAGCGCCAGCGCCTCGTGACTCCTGAGGGGCTCCTGAGGGGCTCCTGAGGGGCTCCTGAGGGGCTCCTGAGGTGAGTTCTCCTGAGTGACCCCTGAGGGGCTCCTGAGTGACCCCTGAGGGGCCCTCGCACGATCGCGACCTCTGAGTAGGCCCCTTCGCGCATGAGGCGTGCATCTCCTCTATAACCTAGGAGGTACGCTTCCGGCCGGTCCCAACCGGCGCCTTGCTATCGGGTCGCTCGCGACGTTTCCCAGCGCCCTCCTGGCCTCCCCGCCCGGCGCGTCTTCGGGCGCCGCCTTTTCGGGCTTGGGGGACTTAGGCGACTTGGGGGTTTCGGGGATCTGCTCCGCCTCGTCCTTGGGATTCAAGCGAGGCTTGTCGAAGGTGTAGACGACCCCCAGGCCGAGGATGGTCGCGCGCGACTCGTAGACGCCGGCGTTGATGATGTTCTTCTCCTCGACGGGGTTGGCGGTCACCGGGACGACCTGCGCGATCTTCGCGTCGCCTGGGGCCACCGTCACGGTTTCCGCGAAGACGTAAGCGAAAACGAGATCGAAGCGGAGGTGCTCGCCGACGTGGAGACCAGCGCCGATCGAAGGCGTGAGCTTGTTGCTGTCGATGGTGACGACCGTGAGGTAGTCGGGGTCGACGCCGCTCGTCTCGTAAGACATGCCGGCCCGCAGATCGAGCGCGAGGTCGTCGTTTGGGTGGACGGTGTACTCGCCGCCTGCGCGCAGACCAACGGTGTCCTGGAAGCCGCGCTGCAGCTCGACCGAGGGGATGTAGTACTTCGCGGGGAAGGTCGCGACGTTGTTGAGCGAGATCGCGTCGGGGTCGACCGAGATCTTGTCGTGCATGCTCCACGCCGAGTAGTCGAATGCAAGCTCGACCCGCAGATCCGGCACGAGGTCGCGGGACTCGACACCGAAGCGGAGCGTCCACGGCAGATCGAACTTCACCCGGGCGTTTTCGCCCTCGGTCTCGGCCTCGGCGAAGGGCGGCGCCTGGGGCAGACGCGTCCTGAGCTTGGCCGATGCATCGATGGCGAACGGACCATTGAACGATGCGCCGGCGCGCCAGCCAGGCAAAAACTCCCAGATGAGCCCGCCATTGCCACTGGGCGAGAAGATGGGACCGACCTCGAGCGAGCCGTTCACGTCCCAGTAGGGGTTCTCCGGTGAGCAGAAGAACCTATCGGGAAGACAGCCTGAAAAGGCCAGCGTGGTGTTGAAGTTACCCATCAACATGTTCACGCCGAGCCCGATACGCAGCTCGTCGATGGGAGCCCATGCACCCCAGATCCCCGCGACGACCAGTGCCGAGCCGCCGAGCGAATAGAGCGAGTAGCGCTGAGGGGCCGGCTCGCCGTTCACCTCCTCCGGATAGGAGCTGAGCGCGGCGTAGGGCGTGGAGAGGCCGATGGCGATCGCGAAATCGCGGTGAAACGCCCAGGACGCCGCGAGCGTCGGGATAGGCAGCACCGGCGTCGACCCCTCGACCGTGGGGAACGTCCGCTCGTAGCGGCGCACGGTCTCGCCGGTGTTGGGGTCCACCTGGCGCACCTGCGCCTGGCGCGTGTAGTCGCTGGAGAAGTTCACCCAGCTGGCGTCGAAGAGGATGCTCGAGCCGGCGTCGATGATCCCGGCCGGGTTGTAGTAGATGGCGCCGAGATCGTCGGCGCCGGCGACGAACGCGCCGCCGCGACCGAGCGGTCGGACGCCGCGACTCGCGTACTCGAGACCGCCAGCGTCCGCGTCGCTGTCGCCGATCACGGCAAGCGAAAGCGCGCAGCCCACGGTGAGGGCTGCGCGGCACAGGGCGAGTTTCACGGCTGCGGACGCTTCCGGATGATCGCGTAGAACTGCTCGAAGCCGCGGGTGTCGTCGACGAGGAAATCGCGCACGGTGCCCATGATCGTTTCGTAGTCGTCCTCCTTGTTGGGAGCACGGCTCGCAGCGTCGATGCGATGCACGTCGGCGATGCTGTCCATGATGATCTCGAGCGGCGAGCTGCCGACGACCTCGCCGTCCTTGTTGACGAGCGGTCGCACCAGGTTGGGCAGCGCGTAGTCCATCACGTGGTAGGCGTCGTATTCGTCGTCGATCAGCGCCTTCATGACGCGGAGGGTCTGGTCGGCGCAGCCAGCGCCATCAGGGTCGGCCTCGGGTCGCACCGCGACGCTCGCCGCCCGCAGGACGGGCGCAAGCCTTTCGTCATCGCTCATGATCTGGAGCATGTCGCTCACCGAAGCGAGCGTGCCTTGCAGCGCGTCGTCCTCGCTGGCCGACAGAAGGACGAAGGTGAGCGCGCGCTCGAGCTCGCGCCGCGCTTCTTCGTTGGTGCGCAGGGCTTCGGTCGTGTCCTGGATCGCCGCGAAGAGCGGTCCCGACATCGTCTCGGAGAGCTTGCGACCGAGGTCCCACTTCGCCCAGGTGCACTCGGCGCCTTGCTCGCGGGTCGGGCAGTTCGCATTGAGCTGCTCGGTGAGCACCCGCATGATAGCGAGGCTCACCTGCGCGAAGGAAGGATTACGGAAGCGCGCCGAGGTGCCCTCGCCGTCGACCGCGAGGAACGCGTCGACCAGCTGCGAGCGCGCGCGCTTCCACGGCGCCTTGCGGTCCTGGTTGTCCGGGTTGTCGAAGGCCTTGTCGAAGCCGGCCAGCGCGTCGGCGATCAGCGTGTAGCCGGTGGCTTGCGGTTGCGGCGTGCCATCGGCCCAGGTCGTCGCCGGGCTGCCGCGGCGGTTCACCAGCTGAAGGCTTGATGCGTAGTCGGTGCTGAAGAGCATCTCGGTGACGTGCTCCATGATCTGCGCGCCGGTCAGCACATCGCCCGCCTTGGGGCCGCGTCGCACGGTGATCTTCTGCACGTCGTGCACCGCCTTGGCGAACTCGTGCAGAGCCGGAATGAGGTCGGAGCGGAGCGACTTGTCGAGAATGGGCTCGTAGCGCCCGACGCCGCCGCCCGAGCAGTACGCCGGGCTGGTCTTGGGCGCCGACTCGCTGCACTCGGTGCCGTGATCCGGTCCGTTCCAGTGGCGATTCAGGATGGTGAGCTTATCGAGAAACATCTGCTCGCCGCGATCGACGTCGACTGAGCACCCGGCGCCGTCGCCGCTGCAGCCGACGTTGGCGAACACCCGGATGAGCGGCTCGAGGTAGGCGCCAAGGCCACGCTTCTCCAGCGCGAAGATCGTGTTGCCGTCGCGAATGCGGAGCAGATCCTCCTCCGGGCAGTCGGGTACGCCGTAGCCGTCGACCGGGCATACCGCCGTGCCGATCGGCTCCATCAACTTGTAGATGAACTCCTCGGTCTGACCGCCGAAGTTCACCGTGTCGAAGTCGGGGATGTTGGGGAACCGGTCGCTATGCGACCCGAAGAACACCAGGCGATTGAGCGCCTCGTCGGTGGGGTTCAGCGTCATCCCGGTGATCCCGCTCGAGTCCTCGAACAACTGGTCGGGGCTCACGAACGAGTTGAGGTAACCCATGATGTCGAGAAGGACGGTGTCTTTCAGGACGAACTCGCTCTTCTTCTCGTGATCGGGCGGCAACAGGCTGCGGAGATAGAAGAGCGACAGATCGCTTATCTCGAAGAGCTCGCACTGGCCGTACCCGCCGGTCAGCGGCCAGTCGAGGGTGATGCCGGCGAGGGAGGAGACGACCTTCGCCTCGTTCTTGTTGCAGGCCTTGGCGCCCCGGGTGTCGGCGATGAGCTGGGTGACGCGCTGCAAGATGCTGCGGTTTTGGCCATTGCGGGGCGCCGCAAAGTCGAGCGGGATGACCGGATCGGAGAGCGAGCTCGGTCCGACCGAGATGTTCACGACCGGGCCGTTGAAGTTGTTCTTGTCGTAGGCGTATTCGTCGGAATGGGTCGCCATGATGGCGATGGTCTCTCCGATGTGCGCCGAGCCCGCGATGGGCGTGACCAGCTCGTCGCCGGCGAGAACGCCGAGAATCTTCGCGGTGAGACCCGGCTCCTCGGCGATGCGACCGATGACCGCTGCCATCTCGTCCCATATCGGGTTTTCGCGCGGAAGCACCGCCGGCAGGACCTGCCCGACCGCGGCAGCCTGGTCGTGCTGGTCGGCGATCTCCTTGATGTGGAGCGCCGCGCCAATCAGGCGGGCGACCTGTTGCTCGTGGTTCTGCATCAGATCGATCATCGACAGCATCACGGCGTCGCTGTCGGGGTCGGCCAGGATCTGTCCGAAGGCGTGCACGAGATCGGCCAGCGGTGAGTCCTCGCCTCGGAAGCGCTCATAGGGGGCGCATTCGTCGCACTCGCGGGCTCCCGAGGTCACGGCCTCGGGGAGTATCTCGTCCTCCTCGAAGTCGTAGACCGCACGCTCGCGCGTGCCGTAGAGCGCCATCGCCCCTTGCAGGGCATACATGATGGTCTCGTTCTCGCTCAGGAACGGCTTGTCGTCGTCGGGCTCGGCGTACACGGTCGGGTCGAGCAGCGGGACGAGATCGTGAATGATCGACGCGGCGAGCGTCCGTGAGGTGTCGACGTACTGGTAGGTCGGCTCGGCGGGCCGCCCATACGTGTCGAGCGAGCCTTCCTTCTTGGACGAAAGCTTCTCGGCGAGCGCGAACGGAGGATCGATGTCGAGCGGATCGCCAGCGTCGTCGATGAAGCGGCCGTCCTGGTCGACGTCGGCGAAGCCGTCGTCATCGGCGTCGACGAAGGGCGCCGGGACCGTCCCGACGACGCCCGGTCGCGCCCCGAAGGGAATGGCGAAGCCTCGCTTGTCGCGGACACTGATGAAGCGCGAAGGGGCGTCGGTGGTCGCGCCGAACGACTCATGCTCCGTGAGCATCATCGAGCGCAACAGCTCGCTCGTCTCGCGAGGCCGACTCAGCGTCCCCTGGACCTCGTCGATGACCAATTGGGGGAGCGGGGAGACGATCGTGCGCGCGGTGATCATCTCGCGCTTGCCGACCTCGAGCATGTGCTGGAGCGTGTCGGTCGCCTCCCCGTCGGGTCCGAAGAGCTGCAGTGTCGTCTTGGTGAGGTTGCGCAGATCCGGGTAGGTGAGAAAACTTCGAATGGCGCCGAGGCCCACGTTGGACGGTCGGTACCCCTCGCGGCCTGCCATCTGCTGGAGCGCGAGCCGAGCGTCTTCGTCGGTCGCAAGCTCGTCGAAGAGCCGACCGAGCGCCTGGGTGGTGGCGGGCGCGAGAGCCTCGCCGCCCTTGTCGTAGGGGTTGCCCTCGTAGAGCGGGACCATGCGGCGCCCCAGCTCCTCCAGCCCGTCGAGAAGCCGGATCTTCGCCTTCTTGTCCTTGGTGGTCGGATCGGGGATCTCGATGTCCGGGAAGATCTGATTGAAGGCCTTCACGAGGAGCGAGCGTCGCTCGGCGATGCGCCGCATCTTGGCGACGCCGAGCTTGCGGGCCCGCACCGACTTTTCCCCGATGGGCGCTGGGAGCAACGCCTCGTCCACCTCGTCGCCGTACTTGCCGGCGTCGTCGTGGTGGCAGATCGAGCGATAGGAGATGCCCTCGAGATCCTCGTTCAGGGAGCTCGCACCGAGCCTGTCGCAGAACATGGAGTAGACGTCGTCGCCGAACGTCGCCGACGGCGGGGCGTCGCGCGTCGTGTCGAACTCCTCGTGACAGGAGACGGTCGCGGACAGGAGGAGGCCGAGCGTTGCGACGGCTCGAGCCGCGCTGGTGCGCAGGGGCGGCAGGAAGCGAAAGCGGCGGGCGTGCAGCGAGCGAGGTGAGGCGGGGCGCATGGCGTACTCCGCATACGACTCTAGACGAAGAACGGGCGCATCGAGCGGCACTGAGGCGCTTCGAATGCCTTTGACGCAGCGCATTACAGACCGACCGAAGTAACATCCGCCCGATGAGCACCTCTGCCCTTCATGCGTCGCTAGCTGGTCTGGATCTCACCGCCGTCATCCTCGCGGCGGGACAGGGAACCCGGATGAAGAGCAAGCGCGCAAAGGTGCTCCACCAGCTCTGCGGCCGACCGATGATTCACCATGTCGTGGGCGCTGCCTTCGACGCAGGCGTGAAGGATGTCGTCGTGGTCGTGGGCTTCGACGGCGACAACGTCAGCACCTATCTGACGGGGGCCTTCGGAGACCGCGCGTCCACCGCGGTGCAGGCCGAGCAGAAGGGCACCGGCCACGCCGTCCAGTGCGCGATGCCTGGCGTGAAGAAGGAGGCCGATGCGGTGCTGGTGCTGTGCGGCGACACGCCGCTGCTGCGGGCGCCGGATCTGGTGAAGCTGTGCGAAGCGCTCGCTGCCGCACCAGCTGCGCCGATGGCGATGCTCACCTGCGAGGTCGATGATCCGACAGGCTACGGACGCATCCTGCGCAACGAAGAAGGCCGCGTCATCGCGATCCGCGAGCACCGTGACGCGAGCGATGCCGAACGCGCGGTGCGCGAGATCAACCCCGGGGTGTACGTGGTGCGCCGCGCCTTCCTCGCCGAGGCGCTGGGCTGTCTGAAGCCCGACAATGCGCAGGCCGAGCTCTACTTCACCGATACGGTCGCCGCCGCTGCTGCGCGGGGCGGCGCGGTCGCCGTGAAGGTGAGCGATGCGGGATCGCTCGCCGGCATCAACGATCGCGCGCAGCTCGCTGCCGCCGAGGACGCGCTCTACGCGCGCCTCGCCGACGACGTGCGTCGCACCGGGGTGACGGTGCGCACCGGCGCGCGCATCGACGCAGGCGTCACCGTCGGGGCCGACGCGACGATTGAGTCTGGCGTGGTCCTGCGCGGCGCGACCACCATCGGGAGCGGTGCGACAATCGACGTGGGCTGCGTGCTCACCGACGTCACGGTGGCCGACAACGCCAAGCTCCAGCCGTACAGCGTCGCCACCAAGACCCGCATCGGCGAGCGCGCGCAGGTCGGACCGTTCTCCCACCTGCGGCCGGAGAGCGTCATCGAGGAGGATGCGCACGTCGGCAACTTCGTCGAGCTCAAGAAGACGACGATGCGCAAGGGCGCCAAGGCCAACCACCTTGCGTACCTCGGCGACGGCGACGTCGGCGAGGGCGCGAACATCGGCGCCGGGACGATCTTCTGCAACT
>Ga0105046_10010506_pt1 | contig 14414 bp, 7 predicted proteins | sample MAT03_FD_78385 | JGI IMG/M metagenome (GOLD analysis project Ga0105046, IMG submission 78385) | Freshwater microbial communities from Lake Fryxell liftoff mats and glacier meltwater in Antarctica - MAT-03 (megahit assembly) | ecosystem: Environmental > Aquatic > Freshwater > Ice > Liftoff... | reverse complement strand
CCCGGCCGGCGTTGATTGAAGCCCTGCGCGGCATGGGCCAGCACCGCGCGCCGTTTACGCTCTACGCCTTGATCCTGAACCACCTGTTCGGGAGCCGCGACGACGAGATGGACGAGGAGCGCATCGTCAAGTCGGCCACCGGTATCCGCAACACCGTAGTCTGGAAGAAGCTGTTCAAGTTCCAGCGCGACGGCGTCGTCGGTGCCATCGACAAACTGGCCCGATTTGGCGGCTGCATCATCGCGGACAGCGTGGGCCTGGGAAAGACCTTCGAGGCCCTGGCGGTCATCAAGTACCACGAGCTGCGCAATGACCGGGTGTTGGTGCTGGCCCCCAAGCGGCTTCGCGACAACTGGACGCTCTACAAGGCCAACGACAAGCGCAACATCCTGGCAGCTGACCGGTTCAACTACGACGTTTTGAACCACACCGACCTGTCGCGTGATGCCGGCACCTCCGGCGATATCGACCTGACCCATGTGAATTGGGGCAACTACGACCTTGTCGTCATCGACGAGAGTCACAACTTCCGCAACAAGAAGTCGCCCCGCCAGGGCACTGAGACCCGGTACGACCGGCTCATGCGCAAGATCATCAAGGAAGGTGTCAAGACGCGTGTGCTGATGCTGTCGGCTACGCCCGTCAACAACCGTTTGGCCGACCTTAAGAACCAGATAGCGTTCGTCACCGAAGGTGACGACACCGCACTGGTCGAACACGGCATCGACAGCATCGAGCAGACCACGCGCAAAGCTCAAGCCCAGTTCAATCGCTGGCTGGCCATGGACGAGGCGGAGCGCACACCCGGCCATCTGGTGGAAATGTTGGGCTTCGACTACTTCACACTTTTGGATCACCTGACCATCGCGCGTTCACGCCGGCACATCGAGAAGTACTACGGTACGGCCGAGACGGGCAAGTTCCCAAGCCGCCTGCCGCCCATCAACATCAAGGCTGACGTAGACCTGGCTGGCGAGTTCCGCGCCATCAAGGACATCAACCTCGAAATCCGGCGCCTGAACCTGGCCAGCTACGCGCCGTTGAGATACGTGTTGCAGCACAAACAGGCGGCATACGACGCCAAGTACAGCACCGAGATCCGGGGCGGTGAGAGCTTCTTCCGGCAGGCTGATCGGGAAGAGAGCCTGATCCATCTGCTGCGCGTCAATGTGCTCAAGCGGATGGAGAGTGCCGTATCTTCGTTCTCGCTGACCGTTCAGCGGCAGCTTAAAGACGTTGAAGCCGTTCTCGCCCACATCGAGGCACATGACGAAAGCATCGAAGAAATCGACATCGCCGACGTGGACATCGACGATCCGGCCTTTGAATCCTTGTTGGTCGGGCGCAAGGTGAAGGTGCTGCTCACTGATGTGGACCTGATCCGGTGGAAGCAAGACCTCATTGAAGACCGCAACCGCCTGGCCACATTGCTGGCCGCTGCACAGCAGGTAGACGCCACTCGCGACGCCAAGTTGGCCAAGCTGCGCGAGATGATAGAGCACAAGTGCAGCCAGCCTATCAACGCCGGCAATCGCAAGATCATCGTCTTCACTGCGTTCTCAGACACTGCGCAGTACCTCTACGCCAACCTCGCGTCGTGGGCGAAAAGTGCCCTTGGTATTGATGCCGGGCTCATCACCGGTGGCGCCGGTATCCAGACCACCTTGCCCGGCCTGCGCAAGAACATGGGCAGCGTGCTTTCTGCCTTCGCCCCGCTCGCCAAGGAGCGCCCCGCCGACATGGCAAGCGAGGGCGAAATCGACTTGCTCATCGCGACCGACTGCATCTCTGAAGGTCAGAACTTGCAGGACTGCGATTGGCTGGTGAACTACGACATCCACTGGAACCCAGTGCGGATCATTCAGCGCTTCGGCCGTATCGACCGCATCGGCTCACCCAACCAGAGCATTCAATTGGTGAACTTCTGGCCCAACATGGAGCTGGAGGAATACATCGGTCTGGAGCAACGCGTCAGCGGGCGCATGGTGCTGCTGGATGTCTCGGCCACAGGCGAGGAAAACCTCATCGAGCAGCAGTCGGGCAACCCGATGAACGACCTGGAGTACCGGCGCAAGCAGTTGCTCAAGCTGCAAGACACGGTCATCGACATGGAAGACCTGAGCAACGGCGTGTCCATCACCGACCTGACGCTGACCGACTTCCGCATCGACCTGGCGCAATACCTCAAAGAGCACCCTGGCCAGCTCAATACATTGCCGCTCGGCACCTACGCGGTGACCACCAGCATCGACGTCGACATCGCCCCCGGCGTCATCTTCTGCCTGCGGGCCGAAGGTGCCGTGGCCGCGAAGGGCCAGCAGTCTGACTACCCCCTCGCGCCGATTTACTTGGCACATGTTGGCGACGACGGCGCCGTACTGCTGCCTTACCCCCAAGCCAAGCGCATCCTGGACCGGCTCAAGCGCCTGGCCCTCGGGCGTGAGCTGCCCGACGATGGCGCTTGCGCCAAGTTCGACAAGCAGACCCGGCAGGGCGAGGACATGCGCCAAGCGCAAAAGCTGCTGGCTGCTGCCGTGGCGTCCGTTGTGGGCAAGAATGAAGAGCGTGCTGTAGCCAGCCTGTTTTTGCCCGGTGGCACGCATGCCATGAAGGGCGAGTTTGCAGGCGCAGGCGACTTTGAAGTCTTGGCCTTCATGGTGGTTCTTTCAGCCGGCGCTGGCAAAGACCCAAAGAACGAATATTCCGACTAGGACAGGTGAATTATGTCCAACGCAAAGTTGCTCAGGCAGTTGATCAAGGCTGGCATCGAAGGCGATTCCGACACCTTCAGGGTGGCGTCGGAAGCCGTAATCCGTGAAGAACGCGAGAAGAAGCATCACTTGCTAGCCAATGACCTGGAGCATTTGCTCTACGGCGAGCGTTCGATCACCGGCCGCAGCCATCTGCGCCTGCTACCCGCGAAAGAACTGCCCTTCAACAAGGACAGCGGCCTAGCCTTGCTCGAAGTGCGACCGACCGTGAGGGACGAGACTGACATCGTGCTCGGCGATGCGGCGCAGTCGGCACTGGACGAGGTTCTGATGGAGCATCGCCGTGGTGATGTGCTGCTGGCCCACGGCCTTCAGCCCGCCCAACGCTTGCTCTTCTGCGGCCCTCCAGGTTGCGGCAAGACGCTCGCAGCCGAGGTAATCGCGAGCGCCTTGGATCTTCCACTGGTGGTCGTCCGGCTCGACTCGGTCATTTCTTCTTTGCTCGGCGAAACATCGGCCAACCTTCGCAAGGTCTTCGACTATGTGTCTACCCACCCGGTAGTCGCGCTCTTTGATGAGTTCGATGCCCTGAGTAAGGATAGGGGCGCCAGCGACGACCATGGCGAGCTGAAGCGGTCGGTCAATGCCGTGTTGCAGATGCTGGACGGTTACCGCGGATCCAGCATCTTGATTGCCACGACGAACTACGAAACGCTGCTGGACAAAGCGGTTTGGCGAAGGTTCGACGAAGTCATCCGCTTTGAGCCGCCCAATCTTGAACAGGCCAAACGCCTTCTCGCGTTGAAGCTGTCTGGCGTGCGTCGGAACTTCGAGACAGACGACTCGAAGATCGCCGCCCTGTTCAAGGGCCTTGCGCACGCCGACATCGAGCGTGTGCTGCGCCGAGCCGTCAAAGACATGATTCTTTCCAATCGAGAGTTCCTCGCCAAGGCCCACCTCGAGGCTGCGCTGGCGAAGGAATACCAACAACCACACTGAGACGCCTGGGGAGGCAACTGGATGCCATATGAGCACCTACGGTTAGAAAAAGAGTCTTCGGTAGTAGATCGTTACCGCCGTCCCGGATTTGGCTCCCCAGCCCCGGCTGATCCGCATGGGCACGGCACTGCACTGCTGCGCAGCTTTCATGCGGTCCGAGAAGTTGTGGCTAACGCCGACCTTGGCGGTTTCGATGACCGAAAGCTACTGAAGATCCGCCTGAGAGACGGCGAGCGGCAGCTTCCTGACTTCAACCTGATTGAGGGCCTGGAGGTTGTCAGCCAGGAAGGTGCTGAGATTGTGCTGGCGTTCGCCTCGGCCGGCGGATTGAACCTCGTCGAAGAGCGCCTCTCAACGCTGGCGCGCGACGGCAGAGTCACCCGCAAGGAGCTGCTGTTCGTTATCGACGCCTTCGAGCATTGGACGCCTGAGGACCGCACAGGCGCGGCATTGGCCGAACAAGGCCTGCCCGCGGCGGGACCATGCACGCTGGATGTCGAGTTATGGCCGCAAGAGATGCCTGCACGGCGGCAAGCCACTATGGACGCGTTCGCGGCGTTTGCTACCGCGCAACAAGCCGAGGTCCTTGACCGAGTCATCAGCCCGTCGTTGTTGATGGTCAGGCTGCGCTGCAACCGGGACGCAGCCGAGCTTGTCCTCCGATACAGGGATGCAAGGACGGTGGACCTGCCTCCGCGTTGGGGCTTGGCAGTCGGAACCGTGGCAACAGACGTGAACCGTTTTCCGCCACCGGAACCGCCCGCAGCAGATGCCCCCAGGGTGGCTGTGTTGGATGCAGGCCTGGTGACGGGACAGCCACTGATCGCGCCCGCAGTGGGGCATGCGCAGGGATACGTCCTTCCACACCAAAGCCCGGATGATTCGGACCCTTGGCACGGCACGGCAGTCGCGGGACTTGCCCTCTACGGCGACATGGAAGCCGCCATCGCGGCGGGCGAGTTCAACCCGTGTCTTTACCTCTTGTCCGGGCGCGTGTTCAACCACGATGGCGCCGACCAAACCGAGTTTGTCGAGAACGCGGTTGAACGAGCGGTGCGAGACTTGCATGCAGGCTTCGGCTGCCGAGTCTTCAACCTCAGCTACGGTGACCTCAACAAGGTCTACACGGGCGGACACGTTCGCGGGCTCGCCTACACGCTGGATCGCCTGAGCCGAGAACTGGGCGTGCTTTTCGTCGTGTCCACGGGCAACCTTGCCGTGGAGGGTCTGCCTGGCGACCCTGTCGGCGACTTCCCTGGCTACTTGCTAGACGCTAACGCGCGGCTTGTGGATCCCGCCACAGCTTTGAACGCAGTGACAGTGGGAGGTATTGCCCGCCACGAAGCCACAAGAGGTGCACAGCGAAATCCGCACGCCATCGAGGACCAACCCATCGCCAGGGCAGGGCACCCATTCCCGCTGACGCGCTCAGGGCCGTCTATCGGCGGCGCCATCAAGCCTGACTTCGTCGAGCACGCCGGCAATTTGGCTGTGGTGCGCCTGACGCGAAGGACTGCCCATCGGGGCCTTGGCGTGGTCACCGCGAACGGTGGCTTCGCTGGCGGACACCCCTTCAGAGAAGAGGTGGGAACCAGCTTCGCTGCGCCTGTCGTGGCGCACAGGGCGGCCAAGCTGCTTCGCAGCGTGCCTGAGGCGAGCAATAACCTGCTAAGAGCCTTGCTGGGCGCCCACGCCCACTGGCCCGCACCTTCCATTGCGCTGCTAAATGCCAACGACAACGCGCAAGGGCGCGGAGACCTCAGTCGCCTCGTCGGTTATGGCTGCATCAACGACGATGCGCTGGAACAGTCGCTGGACAACGTTGTGTCGTTGATCTGCGAGGAGACCATCAATAACGACCGTTGCCAGTTGTACGCGGTCCCTGTTCCGGACGAGCTATGGGAAGGTGGGCGCCGCACTCGGGAGGTAACAGTTGCCTTGGCGTACAGCCCGGCGGTTCGAACCACCCGGCTCGACTATCGGATGACCAGGCTGAAGTTCAGTCTGGTGGTCGCCACTGACATCGATGCGGTTGGCGCTGCGTTTCAGCGAAATCGAGATCAGGGTATACCGGAACGTCAGACGAATAGGTGGCTCTCCGGAGAGGCACGACAGGCCGGCACGCTCCAGGTCTCGCGGTGGCGCTTTCAACGGCGCCCGCAAGGGCAGGTGTTTGTGGTGGTCACTCGACAGGACGCAGCCTGGTCCAACGTTGGAGATGAACCTGAGCCTTACGCCTTGTGCGTCAGCATCGCCGACAGGTCGAATGCCGAGTCTCGCCTCTATGCCCATGTTCAGGCCGTGCTCAGAGCTCGAGTCGAGCAACGCGTCCGCGCCCGGGTTTGACCAACACAACAGGACTTAGATTCGATATGAGCTTCCGCACCGCTGAGCCCGCACTGAAAGACGTTCTAGACGGCATCGCCGCCGGACAGATCCAGCTGCCCGACTTCCAGCGCGGTTGGGTCTGGGACGACAACCACATCGGCTCGCTGATCGCCAGCCTGTCGCTGTCGTATCCGATTGGCGCCGTGATGTTCTTGGAGGCGGGCGGCGTGCCATTCAAGCCACGCCTGTTTGCCGGTGTTCAACTGCAGCCACCGCCGAAGCCCAAGATTTTGGTGCTGGACGGCCAGCAGCGGCTTACCTCGATGTACCTTGCCTTGCGCAGCGGCCAGCCTGTGCCCACGCGCACGGAGAAGGGCGCTGACATCCGCCGGCTCTACTTCCTGGACATGACCAAGTGCTTGGATCCGGAGGCCGACCGCGAGGAGGCCATCATCTCTGTGCCTGAATCGTTACAGATCACGTCAGACTTCGGCCGCAAGGTGGACCGAGATCTGAGTACGTCCGTGCTGCAGTACAGCCAGCGCCTCTTCCCGGTGGCGCTTCTGTTCGACATCCAAGGCTTCATGACCTGGGAGAGCGGCTTCAGCGCCCATCACCAGTTCACTGCAGAGTCCATGCAGTTCATGCAGAAGTTTCGCAATGAAATTTGGCTGCGGTTCCAGCAGTACAAGGTGCCGGCCATCGAGCTGACCCAGGACACGCCCCGTGAAGCGGTGTGCCAGGTGTTCGAAAAGGTCAACACTGGCGGTGTGACCTTGACCGTGTTCGAGCTGATGACGGCGACCTTTGCTTCTGAAGAGTTCAATTTGCGTGATGACTGGGACGCGCGCTGCGAGCGGCTGACGGCCAAGCACGACGTGCTAGAGGCCGTGGACGGCACCACATTCCTCACCGCTGTGACTTTGCTGGCCAGCTACCGGCGCCACCTGACCCTCAAGACGGCGGTGAGCTGCAAGCGGGCCGACGTACTGAGGCTGACCCTTGCCGACTTCAAGGCTTTAGAGGCGTCGCTGGAGCTGGGCTTCAAGCGCGCCGCAGAGCTGCTGGCCGAGGAGAAGATCTTCGACGGACGCAGCCTGCCTTATGCCACGCAACTCATTCCACTGGCTGCCATCTGCGCCCAGCTGGGCGAGCGGACCACACTGCACAGCATCAAGAAAAGCCTGCTGCGCTGGTACTGGAGTGGCGTGCTGGGTGAGCTGTACGGCGGCGCCAATGAAACCCGCTTCGCCATGGATGTCCAAGATGTCGTCATCTGGGTGGACGGCGGTGTGGAACCGCGCACAGTGCGCGATGCCAACTTCGCGCCGACCCGGCTGTTATCGCTGCAGAGCAGGCTCGCTGCTGCCTACAAGGGCTTGGCTGCGCTGCTGATGAAGCACGGTGGCCGCGACTTTGTCAGTGGCACACCTATCGACATCAACACCTACTTCAACAACGCCATCGACATCCATCACATCTTTCCGCGGGCCTGGTGCGAGAAGCAGAAGCTGCCCAAGGACAAGTGGAACAGCGTGGTGAACAAGGCGCCGTTGGCTGCTGGCACCAACCGATTCATCAGCGGCGACGCCCCCAGCGTCTATCTGGCGCGCATCCAGAAAGCCAAGCAGGTGCCGACGAGCAGCCTGGATGAGTTCCTGACTTCCCACATCATCCCGGTGCCCGCACTGCGGGGCGATGACTTCGACGCCTTCATCCGCCTGCGGGCGGCTTCGCTGCTCGACCTCATTGAGCAGGCCACCGGCAAGAACGTTTCGGGCCGCGACAGCGAGGACACCGTCAAGGCCTTTGGGGCCGCGCTCTCGCCATGACGGGCCAGAGCGCCATCAGCTTCGACGACCTGGTCAGGGCCCTGGCCCTGCCCGATCGCGCCCGAGTGGACCAGCGCGTGCCCAAGAGGATGTTGGCCGAACATGGGGCACCCACGGCCACTGACAGACGACTGCTGACTGACGGCATCGAAGAGCTGCAGTGGATCGCCGCGTTGAAGCCCGGTACCGTGGCGATACCAGAGTACCGTGACGATAGCCGCGAGTATCTGGAGGTGGCTGTGCTGGGCGTGCACGTTCGCGCCACCCACAGCAAGCCGTCTCAGCTACTGCGGCTGGCAGAGCTGGTGCACCGCGCCGTGCCCTATCCGTTGCTGTTGATCCAGGCGCTGGCGGCCCCGGCAGGCAGCGGGCCGGCGTACCTGGCGCTGAGCCTGGCGCACAAGCGGGCCGCTCAGAACGAGGCGGGCAAGGTCGTACTGGACGGCGAGCTGGTCCGCATCGAGCTGAATACGCCAGAAGGCGGAGGCGCCGCAGTAGCGGCCGCAGTCGAACCGCTACTGGCGGCCCTGGAACTAGACCGCCAGCCTCACCAAGACCTGATGGCCCTGTACCAAGGCTGGATGGATTGCCTGACCGCAGCCGAGGCGGCGCGCATCACGGGCCGCTTTCGACTGGTGCGCGATGCCAGTCAGGCCACCACACGCCGGGAAGTCCTGCGCACCTGCCAGCGGCTGGAGCTGGAGAGCGCTCACCTGCGCGCCTTGGCGGCCAAAGAAAAGCAGATGGCAAAGCAGGTGGACCTCAACCTCGCGCTCAAGCGCATAGGCGCCGAACTGCTATCGATCCGCGAGCAACTTTGAAGAACCCGCACATGACCGAGAAGCAGATGCAAAAACTAGAAGCAACCAGCCCTCAGGCAAAGTCTGCCGACTTGGTGGCCGGCAACATTGAACAGCTCAAGGCCTTGTTCCCCGAGCTGATCACCGAAGGCCCGAACGGCGTGGCCGTGAACGTAGACGTGCTCAAGGCGCTGGTCGGCGACCAGACCGCCACCGATGCCGAAGAGAAGTACGGTCTGAACTGGCACGGCAAGCGCAGGGCGCGTCAACTGGCGCTGACGCCCAGCACGGGCACGCTGCGGCCGAGCTCGGATGAAAGCGTCGATTGGGACATCACCAAGAATTTGATGATCGAGGGCGATAACCTGGAAGTGCTCAAGCTGCTGCAGAAGAGCTACGCCGGGAAGGTCAAGCTGATCTACATCGACCCGCCGTACAACACCGGCAAAGACTTTGTTTATCCAGACAGCTTCCAGGACAACATCAAAAACTACCTTGAGTTGACCGGCCAGGTCGAGGGCGGTCAGAAGATCAGCAGCAACACTGACGCCAGCGGTCGTTTCCACACCGACTGGCTCAACATGATTTACCCGCGCTTGAAGCTCGCGCACAGCTTGCTTCAAGACGACGGTGTGATGTTCATCAGCATTGCGGACCATGAAATCCACAACCTTCGTGCTGCCATGAACGAGGTATTCGGAGAAGAGAACTTCATCGCCACTGTTATCTGGCAGAAGGTGTACTCCCCGAAGAACACCGCGAGGCATTTCTCAGAGGATCATGACTACATCGTTGTTTACGCGAAGAACGCCGAAACATGGATGCCGCGCTTACTGCCACGTACGGCGGAGATGGAGGCCCGATACGGGAATCCAGACAACGATCTACGAGGAGTATGGAAGGCCGGCGACCTTTCTGCGCGTAACTACTACAGCGAAGGCACCTATCCGATTACCTCTCCATCGGGCAGGCAGCTCGCAGGTCCTCCACCAGGAACCTATTGGCGCGTATCACGTAACAAGTTCGATGAGCTGGACGCGGACAAGCGCATCTGGTGGGGGACTGACGGCAGCAACGTTCCAGCTATAAAGCGCTTTCTTTCCGAAGTGAAAGACGGACGCGTTCCCCAGACTCTATGGACCTATCAGGAGGTCGGTCATACGCAGGAAGGTAAGAAGGAGTTGATGGCAGCTGTGGAGTTTCCAAACTCTGATGTCGTTTTCGACACACCGAAGCCGACGCGCCTCATGCGTCGAATCTTGCAACTGGCAACCACGCCCGACAGTGCGGACTTGATCGTGGATTTCTTCGCTGGAACTGGGACCACCATGGCCGCGATGTACGCCCAGAATGCCGAAGACGGCGGCAAGCGGCGCTGCATCTTGGTTCAGCTTCCAGAGCCAATGCCTGGTGCAGAGGCAGCCGGATGGACAACGATTGCCGACGTTACGCGGGCCCGCATTCGGGGCGCTGGCCAGCGCCTGAAAGAGGCCGATCCCATGTTTGCAGGCGACGTTGGCTTTCGCGCGTTTCGGCTAGACACATCCAACATCCGCGCATGGAACCCAGAGCCCGCCAACCTGGAGCAATCCTTGTTCGCACATCAGGATCACCTGCTTGAAGGCCGCACCGAGTCGGATGTCCTGTACGAGCTGTTGCTCAAGCTGGGCATCGACCTGTGCGTCGGTATCGAGCACCGCATTGTGCTGGGCAAGCAGGTGCACGCCGTTGGCGGTGGTGTGTTGATGGCTTGCCTGGCGACGTCCATCGTGGCCACCGAAGTGGAGGCTGTCGCGCTTGGCATCGTCAACTGGCGCAAGGAGTTGGCACCGGCTGGCGAAACGACTTGCGTTTTCCGCGACAGCGCCTTTGCCGACGACGTGGCCAAGACCAACATGGCGTCGATGTTGGAGCAGAACGGCATCCAGACAGTGCGCAGTCTGTGAGGGCCGGCAGATGAAACTTCACTTCGAGCCCAATCTTGACTACCAGCTGCAGGCCATTGAGGCCGTGTGCGACCTGTTCCGTGGCCAGGAGGTCTGCCGTACCGAGTTCACGGTAACGATGAAGCTGCCTGAGGCCCAAAACGCGCAGCAAATGACGCTGGGTGTGGCCGAGACTGACCTTGTCGTTGGCAACCGGCTGACGCTGCTGGATGACCAGCTCTTGCAGAATCTGCGCGACGTGCAGTTGCGAGGCGGCCTGGCGCCGTCCAGCGTGCTGGCTTCGGGCGACTTCACCGTCGAGATGGAAACCGGCACCGGTAAGACCTATGTTTACCTGCGCACCATCTTTGAGCTGAACAAGCGCTACGGCTTCACCAAGTTCGTGATCGTTGTGCCCTCTGTTGCCATCAAGGAAGGCGTCTACAAGTCTCTGCAGATCACCGAAGACCACTTCAAGGGCATCTACGCCGGGGTGCCGGTGGACTTCTTCCTCTACGACTCCGGCAAGCTGGGCCAGGTGCGCAACTTCGCCACCAGCGCAACCATCCAGGTGATGGTGGTGACGGTGGGCGCAATTAACAAGAAGGACGTAAACAACCTCTACAAGGACAGCGAAAAGACGGGCGGCGAAAAGCCCATTGACCTCATCAAAGCCACGCGGCCTATCGTCATCGTGGACGAGCCGCAGAGCGTCGACGGCGGCCTGACAGGGGCGGGCTTTACCGCTTTGCAGGCGATGAACCCGCTTTGCACGTTGCGTTATTCAGCCACGCACGCCAATAAGCACCACATGGTGTTTCGGCTCGACGCGCTGGACGCTTACGAACGCAAGCTGGTCAAGCAGATCGAAGTAGCGGCGGCCACCATCGAAGGCGCGCACAACAAGGCCTTTGTGCGGCTGGTGTCGGTTAGCAATAAGCGCGGTGCCATCAGCGCCAAGGTCGAGCTGGATGTCAAGACGGCCACGGGCGTGAAACGGCAGGAGGTGACGGTCAGCGATGGCGACGACCTGCAACAGACCGCCAAGCGCGACATCTACGCCGACTTCCGGGTGGGCGAAATCAGCACGGCCAAGGGAGGCGAATTCTTGGAACTGCGCTACCCCGGAGGCGAAGCCATGCTCGCCGTGGGCCAGGCTTACGGCGATGTCGATGCCCTGGCGGTGCAGCGCGAAATGATCCGCCGCACCATCCGGGAACACCTGGAGAAAGAAAAAGTGCTCCGCCCCAAGGGCATCAAGGTGCTGTCGCTGTTCTTCATCGACGCCGTCGAGCGGTACCTCCAGTACGACGCCGAGGGCAATCCGGTGAAGGGCGACTACGCCCGGATCTTCGAGGAAGAGTACCGTCGTGCCGCCAAGCTGCCGGCCTTCCAAAGCCTGTTCGCAGAAGTGGACCTGGTCCATGCCGCCGAAGACGTGCACAACGGCTACTTCTCCATCGACAAGAAGGGCGGCTGGTCAGACACCGCCGAGACCAACGCCGGTGGCCGCGACAACGCCGAGCGGGCTTACAACCTGATCATGAAAGAAAAGGAGAAGCTGCTGGCCTTCGACACGCCGCTGAAATTCATCTTCTCGCACTCCGCATTGAAGGAGGGCTGGGACAACCCCAACGTCTTCCAGATTTGCACACTGCGCGAAATGGGCACCGAGCGCGAGCGCCGGCAGACCATCGGCCGAGGCCTGCGGCTGTGCGTGGATCAGAGCGGCCAGCGCGTGCGCGGCTTCGAGGTCAACCGTCTGACCGTCATCGCCACCGAGTCTTACGAGCAGTTCGCCGAAAACCTGCAAAAGGAGATCGAGGCCGACACGGGCATCCGCTTCGGCGTGCTGGAGCAGCACCAATTCGCGGGCATCGCCATCATGGCTGCCGATGGCACGCTAGCGCCGCTGGGCGTGGATCAGTCCAACGCCTTGTGGGACCACCTCAAAGCGGCTGGGCACGTCGATGCCAAGGGCAAGGTGCAGGACTCATTGAAGCTGGCTCTGAAGAACGGCACTCTTGCATTGCCCTCAGCCTTCGAAGCCCAACGCGGCCAGATTGCTGAGGTTCTGCGCAAGGTGTCGGGCCGACTGGAGGTCAAGAACGCCGACGAGCGTAAGGCCGCACCGTTGCGCAAGGACAAAGACGGCAAGGCCATCTATCTGTCCGACGATTTCAAGGCGCTGTGGGACCGTATCAAGCACCAGACGACCTACCGCGTGCAGTTCGACAACGCCAAGCTGCTGCAGGCCTGCATTGGCGGGCTGCAGAAGGCTCCGGCGATAGCCAAAGCGCGGCTGCAATGGCGCAAGGCCGATATCGCCATCGGCAAGGCCGGCGTGCAGGCCATCGAGAAGGAGGGCGCCGCCACCGTGGTGCTGGAAGAGACGGATATCGAACTGCCGGACCTGCTGACCGACCTGCAGGACCGCACCCAGCTTACGCGCCGCAGCATCATCACCATCCTGACCGAGAGCGGCCGGCTGGACGACTTCAAACGCAACCCGCAGCAGTTCATCGAGCAGACGGCCGAAATCATCAACCGTTGCAAGCGCTTGGCGCTGGTGGACGGCATCAAGTACCAGAAGATCGGCGACGAGCATTTCTACGCCCAGGAGCTGTTCGCCAAGGACGAGCTGGAGGGCTACCTGCGCACCATGTTGCTGGACACCAAGCGGTCGATCTATGAGCACGTCATCTGGCAATCTACGACCGAGCGTGACTTCGCCGACGCTCTGGAGAAGAACGAAGGTGTGGTGCTCTACGCCAAGCTGCCGAGCTGGTTCAAGGTGCCGACACCGCTGGGGCCATACAACCCGGACTGGGCCATCTTGTTCGATCAGGACGGCACGCAGCGGCTGTACTTTGTGGTGGAGACGAAGAGCAGCCTGTTCACCGACGATCTGCGCAGCAAAGAAGACGCCAAGATCGAGTGCGGCAAGGCGCACTTTGCGGCGCTGGGCGTGGGCGAGAGCCCGGCGCGCTACATGGTGGCCACGTCGTTCAGCGATGTGCTGAAGGCGATTGGCTGACGCACATCGTCGAGTTCTACAAGCTGGCTGGCGTGATGACCGCTGCCCGGGTCGAGCACAAGCGCAGAGCTAGCCAGTTGGCTGAGCTGACAAATAAGTTCGGCTTCATGCTGCTTGCGGCACCGACTGACGAAGCGAACCACGCCTCGCGGAGCATGCACACGGAAGCCGCACCACAGGCAGTCGATCCCGATGTGTTGCCTACCGACATCGAGGCGATGCGGGCCACGGTCAAGGCTGGCGTGCAAGTGCTCGCTGCGCCACAGCCGCTCCCGACACCGCCCGACCTGGCCGCGCGCATGGTCGATCTGGTTGGCTTCGGTAACGCCAGGCTCCGACCAATGGTCGAGGCCCGCGGTGGCAGCTGGGAGGCCCTGCCGCCTGACACCTTCAAGGAAGAGGGCACCGGAGCGCGGGTGGCGCTCATCACGATGCAGGTTTGAGGCTGGACCAAGCTGGCCGACAGCCGCGGCTGGCGTGCGCCGGGGTGCCAGGCGAACCGCTCTGTTCGGGACGCTGCCCCGAGGGCGCAGCGCCCCAACCCCGTCCGCCTCATGGGTCATGGCAGCCAAGAGTCGGGGCAGGGCGGACGTGCCGACCCCCCGACGGATCCATGGCTGTGCGACGAGTGCGCCTGATGCAATTTGCCCTGGCAGCATGCCCAGAGCCTACCCCCGTGCGACAATGTCGTACACGTTTTGGAGTCAATATGGACACCACTTTGACCGTTCGCCTGGACACCCAGCTCAAGGAAGAAGCCGAGCGCACGCTCGACAGCCTGG
>Ga0105046_10010505_pt1 | contig 14415 bp, 8 predicted proteins | sample MAT03_FD_78385 | JGI IMG/M metagenome (GOLD analysis project Ga0105046, IMG submission 78385) | Freshwater microbial communities from Lake Fryxell liftoff mats and glacier meltwater in Antarctica - MAT-03 (megahit assembly) | ecosystem: Environmental > Aquatic > Freshwater > Ice > Liftoff... | reverse complement strand
CGTCACGCTATACGTCCTCCCCAACGGATGGGATGACACGCATGGGTAGACCCGCACGGGTTGTGGTTGCTGGTGTTTTGCTCGCGATAGCCGCCTTTCTGGTGCTGGCCTTCGCCACGTATTCACACAGCCAAGTGTCTGGCACTGGTGGCGAAGGGCGCAACCTGTTCGGCGCTCTGGGGGCCTGGGTGGCCCTCGGCTTCATCCAGATGTGGGGCCTGGTGGCGTTCTACGTCCCGGCGCTGCTCATCGGATATGCCATCGCGGTGTGGCGCGAGGCCGACCTCGACAACCTCGGTCGTCGCCTCACCGGCGCGGCATTGCTGGTGCCGGCCTTGAGTGGCCTAGTCCACTTGTTGCCACTCAGCAGCGTGCTCGACGGACTGTTCATCCATTGGGATCATTTTCAGTTTGGTGGTCTGGGTGGGAGCCTTGGCGGATTCCTCTGCGCCCATGCTGGCCCGTACGATCAGGCCGGCACTGGTGTGCTGGTGCGGCATCTGGGCACCTGGGGAGCGGTTGGTGTGTTGCTGTGTGTCGGTGCGGCGGCGCTGCTGCTGATGAACATTGGCCTGCGTGGTTTTGCCCGTCGCTCTTGGGTGGCGGTGCAGACCTGGAAACAAGCGCCGGCGTTGGAGATGCCGGAGCGTCCGGGTCGCGTGAAACCTGCCTTCGATCCCAATGCCAAGGTGCAGGCGCTGAAAGGCCGGGCGACCACCGCCATCCATGAAGTGACCAAACGCATCGCGCAGGATGAATCCACACTTCCGCCGGATGCGGAAAAACTATTGGAGAAGATCCGCCTGCAGAAGCAGTCGTTGGCGCGTCGCGCCACTGGACCTGGGATCGCGGATGCGATCGCGCCGTTCCAGGAAACTCCGGCCGCGCCGACGTCCAGCAACCCACCTGCTGCCAAGTTGCCTAGCACCGGACCGTCAGCGCCCGCAGCGGCGCACCTCGACCAGGAACCCGTCGTCGAGCGGGCGCATGACGTTGTTCCGGCGGCGAACCCTGAGTCCGCCAAACTGAAGAAAAAGCCAAAACCACGCGAGAAAACCAGCGACGATCCCAACGCCTACGTGCTGCCGCCGGTGGATCTGCTGGATGATATGCCGGAGAAACGCCACGCCGAACACGATGCGGAGAAGAATCAGATCTCGCGCGCGATCGAAGAAGTATTCTCCCACTTCGACGTTGGCGTGCAGGTGGTCAACGCCACGCGCGGCCCAGTGGTGACGCAGTACGAGATCCGTCTGCTCGACCAGTCGATGCGCGTGCAGAAGGTCGAAGGCTTCGAAAAAGATCTGGCGATGAAACTCGGCACCGAAGGCATCCGCATCGTCGCGCCGTTGCCGAACAAAACGACCATCGGCATCGAAGTGCCGAACCGCGTCAAAGAAGCGGTGGTGATGCGTGATCTGGTCGAAGAGATCGACCCAGGAACCATGGCCTTGCCGATCGTGCTCGGCCGCGACGTGGTCGGCAAACCGATGCTCGGCGATCTGGCCAAGATGCCGCACCTGCTGGTCGCTGGTGCCACCGGCATGGGCAAGTCGGTGTGCATGAATGCGATGATCTGTTCGATCCTGCTGTTCAAGCGGCCGGAAGAAGTGAAGTTCATCATGATCGACCCCAAGATGGTCGAACTCGCCGGTTACGAAGACATCCCACATTTGCTCGCGCCACCGATCACCGAGATGACCAAGGCACACGCGGCGCTCGAATGGGCCTGCCGCACGATGGACGAACGTTACGAAGCACTGCGCCAGACCGGCGTGCGCGACATCAAGGCCTACAATGATCTGAGCGAAGACGAGATGCGTTTCCGCTTAGCGAAGCGCGAACTCAAGCCGGAGGACATTCCCACGGGCGGCGAGAAGATGCCCTACATCGTTGTGCTGGTCGACGAATACGCCGACTTGATGATGGTGAACAAAGAGGTCGAGAAATCGATCGTCCGCTTGGCTGCCAAATCGCGCGCCTGCGGCATCCACGTGATCCTGACCACCCAACGTCCGTCGGCGGACGTGGTCACCGGCCTGATCAAATCGAATCTGCCCTCACGCATCTGCTTCCGCGTGGTCGACAAGAACAACTCGCGCGTGGTGCTCGATGTCAGTGGCGCCGAGAACTTGCTGGGCAAGGGCGACCTGTTGTTCCTTCAGCCCGGCACCAGCGCACCGATCCGCGGCCAGGGCGTGTGGCTGAAGGATTCCGAGATCAACGCCATTATTGAGCATGCGAAATCGCAGGGCCGACCGACCTACAACGAGGACGTGCAGAAGGTCGGCGCAGTGCAGATGGAAGGTGGCGGCGGCAGCGGCTCATCCAAAGGCAGCGAATGGCTGAGCGACCGCCAGTTCCACGAAGCCGTCCAGTCGATGTACCGGCACAATCGTTCGGGCGCGGACTTCTTTCGCCGTAAACTGAACATCGGCTACAACAAGGCGACCGCCTACGTCGAACAGCTCGAAGACCTCGGCTTCCTTGGCCCGCAAAAGGGGACCTCGCCGCGTGAGATCGTCCGCACCTGGGATGAATGGATCGAGCAGCTCAAAGGCAACGGCGTGACGTGGGATGAAGAGGACGACCTCTACCACAATCCGTTGGAGATCCGGCAGTAGTTTGACCGTGGCCAGTTATCGTCGGCCAGCATTTTTTCGGAGGGCTTATGTCGCTATTCCGTAAACTTCTGGCGGGTCATGGGCGGGCAATCGGGATGAGCCTTATTCTGCAAATGGCCTACGCACCATTGCTTCTCGGCGTTCCGGTTTTCAAGCTGTTCAAAGTTGAGGATCCCCAGTATCTCTGGATTTTCCTCAGTGTTGCTGGGCTTTTCTGTTTGTTGGTTTCACCATTCTTGGTGCTGGCACTTTCTCGTGCATTTGGTTTCTCCTATCGCTCCATGCCCATCGCTAGCGACCCTCGGTCAGGACTGGTGGCGGAACGCTCCAATCCGCCCTAATTGGTTGCGCTCAGGAATCCGACTGCTTATCTGCCTGACCATGCGTGCTATCTCATCTCTGCTGCTATTTTTCGCGGGTTCGGTCGTCACTGCCTATGCGGTGGAAAGCCCCGTGCTGACCACGGGCACCAACCTGCTCGAAGGTCCGACACTGCTGGGAGATTTCGGCGGGCTCCGCTCGGGGTTCGCCCAGCACGGCCTGACCCTCGAAGCACGGGTCATTGCCGACGGCATGGCGTACTCGCGCGATGGCCTCGTCACCGGTGAACGCAACGGTGTGCGGTATTTCATCGAAGCCGGCCTGACCATGGACATCGCGGCCTTCATCGGCTTGGCGGGTGCCGGCAGCATCACCGGGACGTGGCAGACGCTGGCCGGTGACGACTTGCTGGGTGAAACCGGTGTGCTGCAGAACGAAAGCTGGATCAACACCGTTGATCGCAATCAGCTCGGTCGGTTATTCTACGTCCAGCCGTTCTTCGACGGCGGTTTCACCATCAAAGTCGGCAAGGACGAGGTCGTGCGCGACTTCGGTCGCAATCCGTTTGCCGCGGAGTTCCTCAACAGCGCATCGCGCAGCGAACCAACTGCCTGGGCCATGCCGACTTTCCCTGACAGTGCCACGATGGCGTTGGCGGCGCTCGACATCGGCGGCTGGGTTGCGCGTTTCGGTGTCTATGACGGTCGCTCGGTGACCGACGGTAAGGAAACCGGCGAGGACTGGCTCAGCATTCCTGATGACGACGTGTTCATGATCGCCGAGGTCGGGTTCACCAACGAAGATCGTCGACGCGGCCACCAGAGCGGCCTGGTGCTCGGTGCGTGGCAACACAGCGGCACCTTCACCGCGTTCGACGGTGACACCAAGTCGGATGTGCGCGGTTATTATCTGCAAGGTGACCTGATGCTGTCGCAGGAAGCGGACCCGCGAAAGCCGCAGGGACTTGCCGGCTGGGTCCAGTTGGGCATGAGCGAAGACGATGAGTTCAGCGTCTACGATCGTCACTTCGGCATCGGCCTGATCTGGCGTGGGCTGATCCCATCACGCGACGGCGACGCCATCGGCATCAGTCATTCGTGGTTGGAAACCAGCCGCGCCACCGGCGCGCCGAGCGATGCCGACGAGCGCGTGCTGGAGATCTTCTACGGTTTCAAGGCAGCGGGCTGGCTTACGCTCCAGCCCGATTTCCAATGGTTCGTCCATCCGGGCGGCATCAGCACCGAGGGTGACCTGTTCATCGGCAGCCTGCGCGGGGTGGTGTTGTTCTGAGTTTGCTGACCATGGTGTTGCAGGGATTCGGAATCGCGGCGCGGTGAACGGGCGTGCTGCAGACACGTTCATCACCCGATCATCTGCGGTCTTCCTTTGCCAGGATCAGCCATCAGACTGCGAATGGAGATCGTTCATGCCGACCCAGCAGCGCAGCACCCTACGAAAAACAAAGCTCTGGTGGGCTTTCGCGTGTTTGTTCGCCGTGCCCGTCTGCTCGATGGCCGCCGATGATGTGATCACTACCGTTGTCGGCGGCGGCAGTGTCGGGGATATCAGCGATGGTGGGTTGGCGGTCGATGCGCGTTTCTACTCACCGCTGCGCAGCATCGTCGACGCAGCCAACAACGTCTACTTTTCCGAATCCAATGCCTGTCGCGTTCGTCGCATCGATGCGGTGACCGGGGTGGTGACCACCGTCGCCGGCAACGGATCTCCGGGTGCCGCAGGCATGGGCGGGCCGGCGACGCAGGCGAACCTGTCATGGCCGTGTGGGTTGGCATTCGATGCGGCTGGCAACCTTTACATCACTGATCGCGGCGCGCGTGATACCACCTCGGCATCGGCTCCGCATCGCATCTGTCGGGTGGATCATGTGACGGGTGATATCACCGTTGTGGCGGGCGCCGGGGCGCACGGAATCAGCGGAGACGGTGGATCGGCGCTGTCGGCGACCTTCAATTTCCCCAGTGGCATCGCGGTCGGCCCATTGGGCGAGATCTACATTGCCGATCAGAACAACCACCGCATCCGCAAGTTCACCGTGGGGGGCACGATCACGACCATCGCCGGGACCGGTGTGGTCGGATTTTTTGGCGAGAATGTCGATGCTACGACAGCACAACTGACCCAGCCCAACGCCGTGTCGGTCGACGCCAGCGGCAACATCTATATCGAGGACGAGTTCAACCATTGCATCCGCATGATCGATACCGCGGGCAAGATCCACACGGTGGTGGGAACCGGCGGCAGTGCGGGATTCACCGCGGATGGTGGGTTGGCGACGGCGACCAAGATGACCCAGGCCGGCGACGTCAAGATCGCCAGCAATGGCGATTTGTATTACGTCGATGTGGTAGCCCGCCGCCTGCGCATGGTCAGGGGTGGTGTCGTCACCACGGTGGCGGGCGGCGGTACTGGGGCCTACCTGGGTGATGGCGGTCCGGCGACTACGGCGGTCCTTGGCTCGTTCTGGGATGTCTCGCTCGCCACAGATGGTTCCCAGGATCTCTGCATTGCCGAGTTCGGGAACTATCGCATGCGCAGGGTCACTCGCAGCACTGGCACGATCGCCACCATTGCCGGTAGCGGTGGTGTGAATGACGGCGGGACCGCGCTCCAGGCGGCACTGTATCAGCCCATGGATGTGGCGTTGGATGCTGCCGGGAACCGCTACGTGGTTGATTTCGGCTACCATCGAATCCGCCGGATCGATGCGACCACTGGTGTGGCCACCACCATCGTGGGCAACGGGAGAGCGGCTTTCGGCGGCGATGGCCGGCAGGCGATCCAGGCCTCGGTGTACTATCCGTATTCCGTTGCGGTCGCTGCGAATGGAATGCTCTACTTCTCCGATCTTGCCAACCAACGTGTTCGCCGGGTCGATCTGGGCAGCGGCATCATCACCACCGTTGCTGGGACCGGCTTAGGTGGTTTCAACGGCGATGGTCCCGCCACGACCGTCCATCTGTCATCGCCACGGGGGATCTGCCTCGATGGCATCGGCGGCTTGTACATCGTAGATGCCGGCAACTTTCGTCTGCGGCGCTTGAATCTCACCACCGAGGCGTTGGTGACGGTCGCTGGGAATGGCACGGATGGCAGCACCGGTGATGGTGGCCCAGCAGCCAGTGCAGGTTTGGCTGGGCCGCGGGATGTCTGCGTCGATGCGGCGGGAGCGGTGATCGTATGCGGCACCACCACCCGTCGCATTGCTCCGGTGACGAACACCATCTCTACATTGCCGATCACCTTCTCTGCCAACGGGTGTGCGGTCGATGCAGCGGACACGCTCTACGTCTCGGATGTGACCACGGATCAGATCGCGCGACTGCCTGTCGCAGCACTGTCTACCTCCTGGATTGCAGGAAATGGGGCGGAGGCATTCGCCGGGGATGATGGTCCGGCAACCACGGCGTCGCTGGACACGCCGAGCGGATTGGTGATCGATGCTGCCGGTCGGCTGTTGATCGCCGATCTCGGCAACCAGCGCATCCGTCAGGTCACGTTTGCGCCGGTCGTGCCGCCACCATCCGGTGGTGGCTCATCTGGTGGTGGTGGTTCATCTGGCGGTGGCTGTGGCCTAGGTAGCGCTGCAACCACCATGCTCTTGCTGTTGTTGTGCTCAGGTTGGTTGCTCACGCACTGCCGTCGGTGGGACAACCGCTGAGGTCGCCCTGGTCATTGGCAGGTGGACCGTAAGGCTCGGCACCCCTTGCGCGTCCATGGGCTACAGGCTATCCATCACCACCATGTCCGCCGTCCGTCACCTGCTGCGTCGTTGCACCAGAGCCATCGCTCTGGTCCTGGCGCTAGGGGTGTTGCTGGGATCCCTCTGTCCACGCGGTTGGTTCGTCTGTGTGCATGAGCACGGCGTGGTGCTGGTCGATGGCGCGCATGCTCAGGATCAGGCCGACTGTAACGATGACGACTGTTGTCCGGCGGATGCTGCCGGCGCTGATGGTTGCCTCGATCTGGCGCTCTCATTGGTGCTGGATGATCAGATCACGCCAATGCCGGTGAGGGACGTGCTCCCGGCTGGCGTCGTTTGGGCGACGTTGCCTGATCTGAAGGTCGCGGCGCAGAGCGTGCGGTTGCCGCTTGGTGCATGGTTCGGCACGAAGCTCGGCGAACCTCCACCGTCTCCTTTCGTTTCTCATATTCGCCTGTTGGTATGAGCTGATCGGCTGCACCGCGGCATGACGCCGCGGTGCCCGCTCACCCATGCCTGGCGGTTCCGTGCTGCGTCGCCCACTTCCCACCATCCTGAGTTTTGCCGCGCTGGGTCTTGCCACCTGGGGCCTGTCCGGCTGCGCCACGTACCGTGAACAGCCGGTAGATATTGCGGCATTCGATGCGCAGTGGCGTACCCGTCACCAGCAGGGTGAGGCGGTGGCGTCATTCGCACGTGACCTGGATGAACGTGGCGCAGCGGTGCCCATGCGCATCGTCCTTGATGATGGCATCGATCTGGGTGAAGCCGAAGTGTTGGTGTTGGTGTGGAACCCCACGCTGCGGCAGGCCCGTGCCCAGGCCGGTGTCGCCGCCGCCGAAGCGGACCATGCCGGTGCTTTCGACGCGCCGCAGATCGAGTTCGACGCGTTGCACGCGCTCGAATCGGTGGCCAATCCGTGGAAGTTGGCGGGCGCGCTCAGTGTCAGCCTGCCGCTTTCGGGTCGCCTGGGATTACAACGTGCCCACGCTGAACGGGTGGCGGACGCGGAACGTCAGCTCCTGCTGACACAGGAATGGAGCACGCTGGTGGTGCTGCGTGACGCCTGGATCGCGTGGTCGGCGGTGACGGTTGAGCAGTTCCAAGCCAAAGCCTTTGCCGACGATGTTGCACAGTTGGAGAGTATCGCCGCGCGTCTGCGCGATGCCGGTGAGTTGTCGTCGGTCGCCGCCCGTGCGGTGCGTATCGCAGGACTGCGTGCCACTCTGACGACGCGCGAATTATTGGCCGAAGCTGAACGCCAACGGCTTGGCCTGTTGGCGCTCATGGGACTGGCACCGGATGCGCCGCTCACGCTGCATCCGACGCTGCGGCTGGGCGATGATTTGATGCAACGCCTCGGTGATGCACAGGTGCCTGATGATCCACGTCTGCGCACCGCGCTGGCGGCGCATCAGGTCGCAGAAGCCAAGCTGCGCCTGGAGGTCCGGCGGCAGTATCCGGACTTGAGACTCGGTCTTGGGTTTGAGGACGATCGCGGTGACCAGTCGCTCGGCCCGGTGCTGGGATTCAGTATCCCGCTGTGGAACACCAACGCTCAGGCCATTGCTGGCGCCGATGCGACGCGCGCGGCGACCGCAGAGCAGATTGCCGCCGCGTATGCCGCCGCGCTGTTTGACCGCGCACAGGCGCGGTTGGTGCTGAACGATCGACGTGCACGCCTAGCGGAGATGGAAAATAGTTTGGTGCCGCTGGTCGATGCGCAGTTGAGCGACACCCGTCGTCTCGCCGGCTTGGGGGAACTCGATGTCGCCCTGCTGTTGGAGGTGTTCGACGCGGCGTGGACGTGCAAGCGCGACTTGGTGCACCTGCGCGCGGATCTGGCCCAGGCACATAATCGGCTCATCGCCTTGGCCCTGCCGGGCTGGATGACTTCGAAGAACGAATTAACCGCCGAGGACGCCGAGCGCGCCGAGGGTGTGAAGCCATGACCTTGATATCCCTACTGACTTTTTCTCAGCGTGCTCGGCGCCCTCGGCGCTCTCGGCGCTCTCGGCACTTGATCCTGTTGTCGTGTTTAGTGTCTGGTCTGTTGTTATCCGCCTGTGGTGATCACGGCCACGACCAGGCGGAAAAACCACACGAAGAAGCGGCTGGGCCCACCAACCGCATCGCGGTGGGCGAAAACGTCCGGCGCAACCTGAGCATCACCTACGTCAAGGCGGAGTACCGCGTGGTGTCCGCCACCATTCGGGTCCCAGGTCGACTGGTGTCGCCACCCGAAGGCATCCGTGAATGTCGGGGACCGCTGCCGGGACGGGTGACACTAGCGGTGTCGGCGTTCCAAGCGGTGAAGGCTGGCGACGTGCTTTACCACCTCGATTCGCCGGCGTGGCGTGAACGTCAGCGCGAGTTGGCCAACCTCTCGGCCGAGGTCAGTCGTGCTGAAGCTGCGGTCAGCGTGGCGCTGGCCGAACGAGCACAGGCCGAACGCACGTTGCTGGCGCTGACCGCGAACATCCCGTTGCACCGGGAGCGTGCCGAGACCCTGCTCGCCAACGAAAAACTCTGGCAGGAACGCGTCGCGTCGCTCGATGCCATTCAAATGGCGGGTGGTGGCCGAGCGGCGGACTTGGCGGAAGCCCGGGCACGTCTAGCGACCGCGCGTGCTGACCGCGCCGAGGGGGGCGAACACCAAGTTGAACACCTGCTGGAACACGCCCGCGTCGATGCGGCGCTCAATCGTCAAGGCGATGCGCCATCACGTCTTGGTGCCGAACTCGAAGCGGCACGAGCGGAGAAGGAATCAGCGCAAGCGACCTATCAGCTCGCGCTACGCGCAGCGGGATCGATCACCGGCCTTACCGCCGATGAACTCCTGGAAGCAGTCGAGGTCCCGCTTGGCGAAACCCTGGCGCCGGATTCCGGCAAGGTGCCACGTTGGCGCGCCATCGATCGTCTGAGCATACGCGCTGAACGTGCAGGCGTCGTGCAGCAGGTGGCGGTGTCCGGTGGTGCGTGGATCGAAGAACACACCCTGGTGTTGATCGTGATCGATCCCGCAGCGATTCGTTTCGAGGGCCAAGCCTTGCAGGGCGATCTGGCGCGCCTGCGTGGTGGCCAGTCAGCGATGATCCTGGCACCGCCTCCTGGTGGTCCCGATGACCGTTTGAGTGGCAAGCTGGCGATCGGTCCGAGTGCCGATCCGGTCAGTCGCACCGTTCCGATCGCCGTGATCCCGTCGGGAACCACACCGTGGGCCCGCCCAGGAGTTTCCACCGTGGTCGAGATCGTCGTTGCCGGTGGTGACGAGGAACTCGCCGTGCCGGTCGCTGCGGTGGCACAGGATGATCTCAAGCGTCTGCTCTTCCGCCGCGATCCGAAGGATCCCGACCAGGTCATCCGTATCGATGCCGACCTGGGTGTGAGTGATGGCGTCTGGGTGGTGGTGAACTCCGGCATCAAGGACGGTGACGAGGTGGTGCTGGGCGGTGTGTACGAACTGGCACTCAGCGGTAGCGGTGCGGCCAAAGGTGGACACTTCCACGCGGACGGGACGTTCCATGCCGATGATCATTGAATTCGGTCCGATGTCCGATGTCCGATGTCCGATGTCCGGTGCCAATGCATCGGCGCTAGCACAGTGCACGTGTCACTGGTCGAGAAGCAGGACTTCATCGTTGGTCAAGATCACAGCGACGTGTTGGATCTCTGATGTCAGATGTCAGACATCGGACATCGGACATCGGACGATTCTTCCATGTTGAAATCCACCATCGCTTGGTCACTCAGTCACCCGTGGTTGGTGATGATTTTTTCCGGCATGCTCATCGTCGCCGCGGGCCTGGCCGTGCCGCGCATGCCGGTGGACGTGTTTCCCGAGCTCAACGCGCCGACCGTGGTGGTGATGTCCGAGGCCGGTGGCCTTGCGGCAGACGAGGTCGAGTCCCAGGTCAGTCAACCGATCGAGAACGCGCTCGGCGGCATTCCAGGACTACGGCGGGTGCGCTCATCGTCGGCCACCAGCCTGTCGCTGGTGTGGGCGGAGTTCGCCTGGGGTGAGGACATCTTCCGCTGTCGTCAGCAGGTGGCGGAACGCCTCAGCGCGGTGCGTGAAGGTCTGCCGCCGAACGTCCACAGCGAATTGACGCCGGTGACTTCGATTACCGGCGAGATCATGCTGCTCTCGTTGTCGTCCCCGGACGGCAGCGCCTCGCCACTTGCCCTGCGGGCGTACGCCGAGTTCGATCTGCGCAGTCGTCTGTTAGCGGTTCCAGGGATCGCGCAGATCATCGCCATCGGTGGAGAACTGCCGGAATACCAGGTCAACTGCCGCCAGGATCAGTTGCGCCTCTATGGCTTGACGGTGGAGGATGTCGTCGGCGCCGCGCGTCAGGCGCACACCACCGCCAGTGCCGGGTACCTGCCGGAGGTCGGCGGCCTGGAACTGCCGATGCGTCAGACCGGACGCGTCCGGTCGCTCGATGACATCCGTGGCACGGTGGTGGCCATGCGTGAGGGCATTCCGATCACCATTGGCCAAGTGGCAGAGGTGGCGTTGGCCGGTGCGCCGAAACGCGGCACGGGTGCAGAAAACGGTCGTCCCGCGGTGGTGCTGACGGTGCAGAAATCACCGGACACCAACACGCTCGAATTGACCGCAGCCATCGATGCATCGCTCGATCGTTTGCCGTTGCCGACTGGGATGGTGCTCAATCGCCACGTTTTCCGTCAGTCGGAGTTCATTTCGTTGTCGGTGCACAACGTCATCCGGGTGCTGATCGAGGCCTGCATTGTCGTCGCGTTGGTGGTGGCGTTGTTCCTGGTCAATGCGCGAGCCAGCCTGATCACGCTTACGGCGTTACCGTTGTCGCTCGCCTTGTCGCTGGTGCTGTTGTGGGCCTGGGGTCTGACCATCAACGTCATGACCCTCGGTGGCTTGGCGGTGGCGATCGGTGAACTGGTCGATGATGCCATCATCGGGGTGGAGAACGTCATGCGACGACTGCGTGAGAACTTCCGGGCCTCGCCGCCGCGCTCGTTTCTGCGCGTGGTTCTTGACGCCAGCAACGAAGTGCGTTCGTCGGTAGTGTTCGCGACCGTCATCATCGTGCTGGTGTTCGTGCCGTTGTTGTTCCTTCAGGGCCTTGAAGGGCGCTTCTTCCAGCCGCTGGGCATCGCCTACATCACCGCGATCCTCGCCTCGTTACTGGTGGCGCTCACCGTCACACCCGCGCTGTGCCGTCTGCTGCTGGCGGGACGCATGCCAGCGGAACACGAAGGTCGCCTGGTCACCTGGTTGAAGCGCCGGTATGAACCGACGCTGCGCTGGGCGCTGCACCATCGTCGCGCGATGGTGCTTGGATCACTCTCGCTCACCGTGCTGTCATTGTTCGTCGCGCGTGGATTCGGCACCAGCTTCTTACCGGCGATGAACGAACTGACCTGGACGGTATTCATCACCGCGCCGCCGGGAACCTCGCTCTATGAGAGCGATCGCTTGGTGCGTGGTCTCGAAGAACGCTTGTCGCAAGATCCATCGGTGGCGGCGGTGGTGCGTCGTACTGGTCGCGCTGAACGCGATGAACACGCGCACGGCGTCTCCAATTCGGAAATCGAAGTGGCAGTGAAGACCGGCCACACCAAGGCCGAGGTCCGCGTCGCCATCGACCGCGTGCTGCAGGACATCCCAGGGATCACCAGCACTGTCGGTCAGCCGATCGAACATCGCCTGTCGCATATGTTGTCCGGTACCCCGGCGGCCATCGCCATCAACGTCTTTGGTGAAGATCTGCCGACGTTGCGCCGGCTGGCCAAACAGATCGAAGGCGCACTCAAGCCACTGCCCGGTGCACGTGATGTGGTCGCCAACCGTGAGGTGATGATCGCCACGTTGCCGATCCGCTATCGTCTGGCAGATCTGGCACATGCCGGACTGACTCCGGCCGCAGCGGCGGAACAGGTGAGCGATGCTTTGGCTGGTGAGGTGGTGGCCGAAGTATCAGAAGGTGTGCGCCGTTACGATCTGGTGGTGCGCCTTGCGGCGGACGAACGCGATTCCATCGATAAGGTGAAACGCCTGATCCTGCGTGGCCAAGGTGGTGCTCTGGTGCGCTTGGAGGAAGTCGCCGACATCGGGCGCGAACGCGCTAGCGACCTGATCGTGCGCGAACATGGCAGGCGCAAGGCGGTGATCTCGTGCAACGTCGCAGAGGGGGCCAACCTCGGCCAATTGGTCAGCCAGGTGCAACGGCTGGTCGATCCGATCGTCGCGCAAGCCGGATGCACCGTAGTCTATGGCGGCCAGTTCGAAGCGCAGCAATCCGCGTCTGCCACCATCAGCGTCATGGGTGCTGGTACGGCGGTGATGATCTTCGGCCTGCTGGTGTTGGCGTTCGGTCACTGGCGACCGGCGGTGTTGGTGATGATCAACCTGCCGCTGGCGCTGATTGGCGGCATCGTCGCGGTGTTGTTGGCAACCGACGGTGGATTAATGTGGTTGTTCTCCTTTGGCACCAGCGGTTCCGCACCGGTGTTGTCGATCGCCAGCTTGGTGGGGTTCGTCACGTTGTTCGGCATCGCGGTGCGCAACGGCATCCTGTTGGTCAACCACTACGCGCACCTGCGCCGGGTCGAAGGACTGACGTTGGAGGACGCGGTGGTCACCGGATCGTTGCAACGTCTCAGCCCGATCCTGATGACCGCGCTGACCGCAGTGCTTGGACTGGTACCGTTGGCCTGGGCTGCGGGAGAACCCGGCAGTGAACTGTTGGCGCCGCTCGCCAGCGTGGTCCTGGGCGGTCTGGTGACCTCGACCTTGCTCAACCTCATCGTTGTGCCGGCGGGTTATGCGTGGTTCTGCCGCGCGCTGCCGGACGACGCCAAGGCAGAAGAAGATTTAACCGCAGAGGACGCAGAGAACGCAAAGAAAGGGAAGGTATGAACCCGCTTGCCTCTCCCTTTGCGCTGGAACTGCGAGGTCATCGAGCGACCTTCTGTCCCATGGTTGTGGCCTCGGTGTCCGCTGTGCTTCGCTTAGTCGTCGGTTGTCGGATCTTATCACCCACCCCTGTCCCAAGGAGACTGTCCATGCGTCATCTCATCGCCCCACTTACTCTTGCCCTGGCGCTCATTGCTGCACCGGCGCTCATCCAGCCGACGCTGGTCGCCGAAGAAAAGAAGGAGGAACACAAACATAAAGACGGTGAAAAACACGAGCATGGCAAGGAACACAAACTCGGCGAGATCACCCTCAACGGCACCGCTTTCACCGTGGTGCTGGCTGGTCACGTGAAAGCAGGCGACGAGGTCGAGATCATTCTCACCAGCAAAGCGGCGTTGCCCAAGACCACCGTGCGTGGTTGGATCGGCATCGAGAGCGGCAAGGGCTCAGCCAAGGGCAAGGCTCATGATGAGGACGGCGGCCTGTGCATTCACGCCGAAGTGCCCAACCCCATCCCGGCAGAAGCCAAAGTGTGGGTCGAAATCGACGGCGAGGGTGGCAAGGCCAAGGCCAGCCTGGCACTGCCGAAATAACACGGGTCAGCATGTCGCTTCGCACGGGCCACCCAGGTTTCCTGGGTGGCCTGCTGCGTATCGGAGGGTTCCGACCGGCCGTCAGCGACTGAACCAAGGTCCCCACAGTGGCGGCGCTTCGCGATGGGGAGGACGCTGAGTGGGTGAGGAGGCGATGCCGACGCGGCGAACCCGAGCCACGACCAAGCCCGTGGGGGCAGGACGGAAAGGCCGCGGGGGCGAAGCCCCTGAGCAGATACGTCTGGCTTAGCT
>Ga0105046_10010504_pt1 | contig 14416 bp, 10 predicted proteins | sample MAT03_FD_78385 | JGI IMG/M metagenome (GOLD analysis project Ga0105046, IMG submission 78385) | Freshwater microbial communities from Lake Fryxell liftoff mats and glacier meltwater in Antarctica - MAT-03 (megahit assembly) | ecosystem: Environmental > Aquatic > Freshwater > Ice > Liftoff... | reverse complement strand
TCGATCCCGCAGATGGCATTGCGGACCACCAGCCCTTCCACGTTTTTCGTAAATACCAGGTTGCTGCCGCCGCCCAGAATCAGGACCGGCCGGATACCGCTGCGCAGGGCTTTTTGTAAATCATCCACCGTCTCCACAGTGACGAAATGTGCTGCTTCAACGTTTATGCCGAAGGTGTTGTAGGGTAGGAGAGAGCGATGGCTCGAAATTTGCATGGGATAGGAATGGTTCAAGAACAGCGGAGGGATGTTCCAACGTTTTGCCCAAAGGTACAGATTGGCTTTTTCGCAGTCAAATATCGAAGTCATTGGCATGAATATTTACCATTTAATTTTCTTTAGCCGCTTGCGCGCACTTTCGAACGCTGCTACCTTTGTGTTTTAATTTTAATCCATTTTGCCGCTTCCCATGACGTCTCAAATCGATTTATGAAACAAAAATTACCACTCCTGTTATTTTATTGCGCTTTTTTCTCCGGTATTTATGCTCAGCAAGACCCCATGTACACCAAATACATGTTTAACAAGCTGGCATTCAACCCCGCTTGTGCCGGCAGCAATGAGCATTTGGCGTTTAACCTGATCCACCGCAAGCAATGGGCCGGGCTGGACGGCGCTCCATCAACACAGGCTTTTAACGCCCATACACCTCTTCGCAATGAGCATATCGGCGTGGGGCTCAGCCTGAGCCACGACAAAATCGGGCCGACCGGGATGCTGGACGTTTATGCGGCCTACGCTTACCGCATTTCCCTGCAAGGTAAACTGAAACTTTCCCTGGGGCTTCAGGGCGGCGTAAGCAACTGGTACGCCAACTTATCGGAAATTGTCATTCAGCATGGCGGGGACCCGGCGTACCAAAGCAATTTCAGCCGCTGGATGCCCAATTTCGGGGCCGGCGTTTATTTGTCCAGCGATCGTTTTTACGCAGGCATTGGCTGTCCGCGTTTGCTGGAATACGATTTGCGCAAGAGCACGGATGCCCAGGAAACGATCGGCGGCAAAACCTACCGGCATTATTACACCACCGTCGGCGCGGCTTTTCCGCTGGGCGCCGGCAACGTGGTATTTCGCCCCAGCGCCTTGTTAAAAAGTTCGGGGTGGTTCAGTTCGGTCCGCTCCAACCCATCGGAACGCCGCATCGGCGCGCCCACTGCGCTTGATTTAGATGCTTCTTTTTTCTTTTACCAAACGTTTTGGGCCGGTGTCGCATACCGCACGGCCCTCGAGCGCGGCCTTTCCTCCGACGACTCGGCCGATCTGTGGATCGCCTGGTATTTGCGCAACGGCCTGCGTTTCGGGGTGTCTTATGATATCATTCTCAGTAAGTTACGTACGGTAAGCAACGGCTCTTACGAACTTATGGTCGGTTACGAGTTCGATATCAAGGTAAAAAAGGTTACTTCTCCTCGCTATTTCTAATGTCTCCTTCCATGAAGACCTATCATATTCCTGCCCTGATATTTATGTTGCTTTTTTCAGGCAGCCTCGCGGCATCCGCTCAATCCATAAACATGCGGCGGGCCAACGACGCCATGAAGGACCTCGATTACATGACAGCGATTCTCTTGTACCAGCAGGTACTACAGAACAACGACGTGGTGGAGGCCAAAATCAACCTCGCCGACTGTTACCGGAAGATCAACGATACGGAAAACGCCGAGATTTGGTATGGTCAGGTTGTTCGCCTGCCGAAAACGAAAGCCATTTACTGGTTGTATTACGGCATGATGCTACAAGCCAACGGAAAATGCGAACAGGCCAAACCCTGGCTGGACCACTACCAAAAAGAAAATCCGGATGATGCGCGCGGCCAGGCCCTGGCCAAGGCCTGCGACCGAAAGGAAGAATTGCTCAATAAAAACAAAGATATTTATGTGTTGAGCAAAATGCCCTTCAATTCGAACGTAGACGATTACAGCCCGACTATTTCCGGTAAACGTCTCGTGTTTGCCAGTGATCGTGACCTGGGCGCTATGGTACAACGCACCAGCATGTGGACGGGCAACCCATTTTCAGAATTGTACAGCCTGCATTTCGATCGTTCCGGCCCGCATCCGGGTACGTATTTGTATGGCCGTCCGGAAAAGTATTCGAACACCCTGAATAGCAAGTTCAATGAGGCCGCAGTGGCTTTTGCGCCCGATTCACAAACGGTTTATTTTACCCGAAACAATTATCTGGAAGGAAAAACCGGGCGCAGCGACGAAGGGTTGGTCAAATTGAAGATATATTCCGGTCGGCGTACGGAGAGTGGGGAATGGGCTGATATTCAGGGACTTCCGTTTAATTCCGATGAATACAATGTGGCCCATCCCAGTATAAGCGCAAACGGCAGGCGCCTGTATTTTTCGAGCAATATGCCGGGCGGTTATGGCGGAATGGATTTGTACGTCAGCGAACGGGAAGAAGGGCGCTGGGGCGCCCCAATGAACCTGGGGCCGGTGGTGAACAGCGAAGGCAACGAGATATTTCCGTTTATCACAGCAGATAACCGGCTTTATTTTGCGTCCAATGGCCAGATCGGTCTGGGCGGACTGGATATTTATTACACCACTTCCGCCGGCAAATCCGATAACTGGAACCTGCCGGTGAACCTCGGTTTTCCGATCAATTCCAGCCACGACGATTTTTCTATTACCTTCGGATCAGACCTGAGTTGGGGGTATTTCACTTCCGATCGGGAAGGTGGCGCTGGCGGCGATGACATATACGGTTTTCAGAAAAGCGCCGCGCCGGTGGAGATTTATGTATTCGATGCGCAAAGCAAATTGCCCCTCAGCGGCGTGGCGGTGTCGGGCAGCCAAAATAAACTGGTGTTGACCACCGGCTCCGACGGCAAGATCGCGTTCGACATGCGTTTTGCCGAGTGCGCCGATTTTTCCATCAGCAAAAAAGGCTACGAACCTGTACTCAAAAATGCATGCACTTCCCCGGCGAAAACCGCCGATATCACGCGGGTGGAAATTCCCTTGCAAAAAGAAGCGATTTTTACCCTGCAAGGCCTTGTATTCGATATGACCAACGGCTTGCCAGCAGAAGGCGCAAGTGTGATGCTGATGAATGATTGTAATAAACCGCTTCCCCAGGCGCTTGTGACCGCCGGTGATGGCCGCTTTAAATTCAAACTCGATAAGGCTTGTTGTTATACGGTGCGCGTCGTGATGGATGGCTATATCGCAGATGTGTCGGAGCCGCAATGCACGAAAGGACTTACATTGAGTCATGCTTTCAAGGCGAACCTCAACCTGGAGCCATACCGGGATCACGAAGGATTTATTACGTCCAGGCCCAGCGGCGATCCGATGCCGTCTTACAATGAATTAAGCGGTTTGTATGAAAATACCGATGGCTCGCCGGCCAGCTATGACCTTGGGGCCGGCTTGGTGGTAAAAGAAGGCGTTTTGTTCGATAACGGTGCGCCAAGCCAGCCCGCCAAAAGCGATTGGCAACGCGGATCAGCCGGCTTTTTGGTGCATTTGTATTACGATTTTAACCAAACGGCCGTTAGTGAAGCATCCCGTTCCGAGTTACAACGGCTTTTTCGTACCTTGCAAGATAATCCGGAGTTATCGATCGAAATAGCCTCGCATACGGATGCAAGGGGCGCGAGTGCGTACAACCTGCAACTGTCTCAGGAGCGAGCGGATGAAGGGGTAAACTGGTTGGCGCAACATGGAATTGCCAGAGAGCGACTTACTGGTCGTGGTTATGGTGAAACACAACCCGTCAACCGCTGTAGCAATGACGTACCTTGCAGCGAGCAAGAGCATCAGTTGAACCGGCGTACGGAATTCCGGGTGCTGGGTCAGGGCGGTGCGTCTTTATCAAAACCAAAACAAGGTGTGAAGGTAGCGCCTTGCGCAGGTTGCCCTTTTTAATATATTCACTACACTTTTAAAGGAGAGGAAGTCCAATAAATCAACACAATGTCAAGCGAAACGAACGAAAAATCCCACATCGAGCGGCTTATGGAACTGACCATGAACCATGTTGAAACCCGCTTAGAATATTTTACTTTGGTCAGTACGGAGAAAATGTCCGATTTCGCAGCTTCCATGGCGCGTTTGCTGGCGGCGGCTTTGTTTGGCGGAATGATGTTTTTCTTTTTCAGTATGGGTTTTGCATACTGGCTCGGCGACAAAATCGGGAGCCGGGGCGGCGGGTTTGCGGTGACCGGACTGATTTTTTTGCCGGCCCTCATCGCCTCCTGGAGTTTGGTAAAACCAATAGTGCGCGCCAAAATCATTGAATCCGTATTAGAACAACAAGATAATGCAGATACTCAAGAAAGACATTAACCCACCTTCGCCTAAAGACTTCGGCGGGTAAAACGAGCAGACCATGCAGATACTCAACAAAGACATTAACAATTTAGCCGAACTACAACGGCGGAAAGAAGTATTGAAGGCCCAGTTGGCCCGGGAAAAGGCTGAACTTATCTATACCGTACATTTGGTGCGGGAAGATATGAAGCCCGCAAACCTGGTCAAAAATGCCGTCAGTTCTTTTTTGGGAATAGATGACATGAAAGAAACGCCCGTCGGCGGAAAAATTGCCGGTGCGTTGCGTATGCCGCTGAGTATACTCACGGATGTGTTGATCGGAAACCGGCGCCTGAATTTTTTAGTGAAGTCCCTCACGCCCGCCGTGCTCGACATAGGTCCAAAACTGGTTCAAAAGGCTGGCGATATGCTTCCTGAACCCGGCGCTATCTATGGCAAAATGCGGGAAAGCGTAGCCGGTTTACGGAAACGTTTGCATAAAAAGAGCATGAAAAAGGAAGAGCCGGCGCATGAAAACGATAATTTATTTGTGTAAAATCACCCCGTCATGGCAAAAAAAAGCAATACAACCGAACTCTTATTACTTGCCGCGCTCCTAGGGGGCGCCGTTTATTTCGTATTTTTTACAGAACGCGGCCGCCAATGGTCGGCGCGTATGATGGAGGCGGCGACCAATAAATTGGATGACCTGCTGGCATCACTGGAGATGGAACTGGCCGATGCGGAATCGGAGGCGCGGGAAGCGGACGAATAGTTTTAGTTATACAAATACATACTCCTGTTCCGATCCAGTTCCCTGAAATACGGATCCTTCAAATCCTTGATAAAATAAATCGCCTCCCCGGTCGATTTCATTTCCGGCCCCAGTCGTTTGTCTACGCCTGGGAATTTATCAAAGGAAAATACAGGGATTTTTATCGCATACCCGTCCATCTTATTGGTCAACTCGAAATCCTTCAGTTTGTTGGCGCCGAGCATGATCTTGGTTGCGATGTTCAGGTAAGGTATGCCGTAAGCTTTGGCGATAAAAGGCGTGGTACGGGAGGCGCGCGGGTTGGCCTCGATCACGAACACCTCGTCGTTTTTGATGGCGAACTGGATGTTAATCAAGCCTTTGATGTTCAGGGCCCGGGCGATCTTTTCAGCGTGTTCGCACATCTGCTGGATGACGATCGGACCGAGCGAGTAGGGTGGTAGCACTGCCGAGGAGTCGCCCGAGTGGATGCCGGCTGGCTCTATGTGTTCCATAACGCCCATGATGTGTACTTCATCGCCGTCGAAAATCGCGTCGATCTCGGCTTCTTTGGCGCGTTCGAGGAATTGGTCGATCAGGACTTTATTGTCGGGCAGGTGTTTGAAAATGGTCAGCACCTGGCGTTCCAGTTCGTTGTCGTTGATGACGATCTTCATACTTTGGCCGCCCAGTACGTATGAAGGGCGAACGAGTAGCGGATAGGGAATTCGTTTGGCAATGTCGAGCGCGGCATCCACGTCGTGGGCCACGCCGTATTGTGGGAAGGGAATTCCCAGTTCTTTCAGCAGGTCAGAGAAACGCCCGCGGTCTTCGGCGGTGTCCATGTCGTTGAAAGACGTGCCGATGATGTTCCAGCCTTTTTTATGCAGGTTTTCAGCCAATTTCAAGGCCGTTTGTCCGCCAAGTTGTACGATCACACCGTCCGGTTGTTCGTGTTCCAGGATTTCTTCGAGGTGTTCCCAGTATACCGGCTCGAAGTAAAGTTTATCGGCCAGGTCGTAATCGGTGGAGACGGTTTCGGGGTTGCAGTTGACCATAATCGCCTCATAGCCAAGTTCTTTGATCGCCAGGATCCCGTGTACGCAGCAGTAGTCGAACTCGATGCCCTGCCCGATGCGGTTGGGACCGGAGCCGAGCACCACGATTTTCTTTTTATCCGAACGAACACTCTCGTTGTGGTCGTCGAAGGTGGAGTAGAAGTAGTTGGTTTTGCTTTCAAACTCGGCCGCGCAGGTATCCACCATTTTATATACCCGGCGGATGCCCCGTTTTTTGCGTTCGATGGTGACGAGTTTTTCATCGATGCGCAGCAACCAGGCGATCTGGGCGTCCGAATACCCGTTCTTTTTTAACTCCATAAAAAAGTCGGTGGGAATATCCTCCGGGACATTGTAGCGGAGGAGCTTTTCTTCCATCTTCACCAGTAGTTTGATCTGCCCGATGTACCAGGGATCGATGTTGGTGAATTTTTGCACCGTTTTGGACGGAATACCGAGCCGCAGGGCGTCTTTGACCCGGTAAATGCGGTCGTCCGACACTTTTTCAAGGCGTTCCATGATATCGTCGGTGCGGAGCCACTCTTTTTTATCTGCGCCCAGTCCGGTGCGGTTGTTTTCCTGGCTCTGACAGGCTTTTTGCAGCGCTTCGTTGAAGCAGCGCCCGATGGCCATCACCTCGCCCACCGATTTCATTTGCAGGCCGAGGCGGTGGTCTGCGCCCGGAAACTTATCGAAATTCCAGCGCGGCATTTTTACGATGACGTAATCGAGCGAAGGTTCAAAGAAAGCGGAGGTGGTTTTGGTGATCTGGTTTTTTAATTCGTCCAGCGTAAATCCGATGGCTAGTTTGGCGGCGATTTTGGCGATCGGATACCCCGTGGCTTTCGAGGCCAGCGCGGAGGAGCGCGATACCCTGGGGTTGATTTCCACAGCGATCAGTTCTTCCGTCTCGGGGTTCAAGGCGAACTGCACGTTGCAACCGCCGGAGAAATTGCCGAGGGCCCGCATCATGGTCATGGCGTTGTCGCGCATTTGCTGGTAAGCGGTGTCCGACAAAGTCATGGCCGGCGCCACCGTAATGGAGTCGCCAGTATGGATGCCCATGGGGTCGAGGTTCTCTACCACACAGATAATCACCACGTTGTCGATATTGTCCCGGAGTAATTCCAGTTCGAATTCTTTCCAGCCGAACACGGCTTTTTCCACCAGTACCTCATGGGTGGGGGAGGCGCTCAGGCCCCGTTTGAGGGCTTCGTCGAACTCGTCTTCCTTCATCACGAAGCTGCCGCCGGTGCCGCCGAGCGTGTAGGAAGGGCGGATTACCAGCGGAAAACCGATCTTTTGTCCCGCTTCCTTGCCTTCCAGATAAGAATTGGCGATATAGGAAGGCGCTACGCCCATACCTAGTTTGACCACCAGTTGTTTGAACTTCTCGCGGTTTTCGGCCAGTTCAATGGCGTTTGTGTCCACACCGATCATCCGCACGTCGTATTTTTCCCAGATGCCTTGTTTTTCAGTTTCAATGGCTAAGTTAAGCGCCGTTTGACCGCCCATGGTAGGCAATACCGCGTCTATTTTGGGTAGATCGGGGTTTTCCTGATGCTCTTTAAGGATTTGCTCGATGCTTTCCACCGTTAAAGGGCGCAGGTAAATATGGTCTGCATTCATCGGATCGGTCATGATCGTCGCCGGGTTTGAGTTGATCAGGCAGACTTTAATGCCCTCATCGCGCAGCGAGCGGCTGGCCTGGGTGCCGGCATAATCGAATTCGCAGGCCTGGCCAATGATGATGGGACCGGAGCCGATGATAAGGACAGACTGGATGGAGGTATCGCGTGGCATTGTTCGGTTGTTTACCCGCCGAAGCGCGCGGCGCGAAGGCGGGTTATGTAAATTGGATGCTGAGATACTTGATCTATTTCGGTAAGGCAACTGATTACCGCGTTCCCATTGTTGCTACGGCGGGCATATAAGAATCAGTTATTATAAAAATGCCGGATACCGGGCAATCGCCCCGGCATCCGGCATCCGAAATCAAGTTTCCCAAGTCATCATGTTCGGGGCGCAAAGGTAGAAAAGTTTACAATATTTTCTTTGCTACGCTTACTTTTGGCTTTAAAATGTATTTCACATGAACAAAAATCTGCTCCTTTTCCTCCTTATTGTATGTTTGTCTCCGGCACTCCGGGCCCAACAATTCATCAGCAGCACCCTGCTCGGAACCAAAACCCAAAATCAGCTAACGACCGTCTTTAACCTTCCGTTTATCCAATACGGCGTAACTTATTACCGCATCACCTATACCACCACAAACCTTCAGGGGCAGTTGGATACGGTGTCAGGTCTGTTGGTGGCGCCCAATAATAACCTGAAAGTTTTTCCCCGTCTGGTGTACCAACACGGCACTGCAGGCTCCAAATTGGGGGTGCCGTCTTTCAATGTGAACAATGACGGCGAAGGCCAGATCGGCTGGTTGTTTGCGGGCTTGGGCTACGTAGCGCTCTTGCCGGACTATCTCGGTCTCGGTGTATCGGATGGATTTCATCCATACGTTCACGCGGCCAGCGAAGCCTCCGTGGCTGTGGATATGTTGCGGGCCTCGCAGACCTTTATGGAACAAAACGGTATGTCCACCAACGATCAATTGTTTGTCACAGGGTATTCCCAGGGCGGCCATGCGGCAATGGCCCTGCACCGGGAAATCCAGGCGAATCTCGGCGGAGAATTTACGGTGACGGCCTCAGCGCCCATGTCGGGGCCATACAGCATTTCCGGGGTTATGCGCGACCTGATCCTCAACGATGGCATATATTATTATCCGGCCTACATTCCAAACACGGCCCTGTCGTACCAAACGGCGTACGGCAATATTTTTAATCAACTGACGGACGTGTTCAAACCGGCGTATGCAGGCATGATCGGAGATTATTACGATAACACCATAAACCTGGGGCAGTTAAATGACCAATTGATCGCCGCTTTAATTACCAACGAAGGCGCCAGCACGCCAATCAAGATGCTTCAACCGGCGCTGATACAGGAATTGACAAACAATCCCAGCCATCCGATCAATGTGGCGCTGGCGGACAACGATGTATATAACTGGACGCCCCAGGCGCCCACCCGCCTATTTTATTGCACCGCCGACGATCAGGTGCCGTTCATGAACAGCATCGTAGCCCGCGATACGATCATGGCCAATGGCTCGCCTGATTTTGCTATTTTGGACGTTAACCCGGCAGCCAACCATGGCGAATGTGTGACGCCGGCCCTCACCAACACCATCTTTTTCTTTGCCGGATTCCAGCAAATAGGGACCGTAGCCACGAGTACGCCGCTGGAAAGCGGTAACCTGGAATTGCTGCCAAATCCGGCGCAACAGTCGTTCAGAATCAAAGAATTGCCGGGCGCCGGAGAACTGACGATCATCGATTACGGTGGTAAAACGCATGTGGCGACCAAGTTAGACAGTGCCGGCAAGGCGATCGATGTGTCGGCTTTGCCGAACGGGATTTACCTGGTGCGGTATACGGCGAAAGGGAATGTATGGCAGGAAAAACTTGTGGTGCAACATTGAAAAAGGCCGCTTCCGAGGGATATTCACCATAAAGTTCACAAAGTTGTCATTCCCGGAGGGAATCTCTGTGTGACTTTGTGAACTTTGTGGTGAATTTTTTTGTCATTCGTTAATATATTATTCCATGCGTTTTTTCCTTTTATTTCCCCTTTTTTTAAGCATGGTTACTCATGCACAGGCCCAGAAACCCGACAAAAACACCCGCGCCATCCTCGACGTCATGTCCAAACAGGAAGCCGCCTGGAACGCGGGTAATCTGGAGGAATTTATGACCGGCTACTGGAAATCAGACAGCCTCAAATTTATCGGTTCCAGCGGTTTGACGTATGGTTGGCAACAAACGCTGGACCGCTACAAAAAGAGTTATCCCAACCAGGCCGCTATGGGCAAACTCACTTTTACGATCTTGTCTGTGGAAAAATTATCCGCCAAAAGCGCTTTCGTGATCGGCAAATGGCATTTAAAACGCGCGGAAGACGCGCCGAACGGCCATTTTACCCTGCTTTGGAAAAAGATCGATGGGAGGTGGGTGATTGTGGCGGATCATTCCAGTTGATATTCCAATCCATTATTTGTGTTACGAACAGTTTATTGGTAATATCGGCCATAATCCGAAAAATAAAACAATTTATTTGTTTTGTATAAATTTTCACGCTACCTTGCCGCGTCAATTTTAACCGGCCATGAACCGCCTTACCGAAGATCAGATCGCCCAGCTTGCCCCGGACGCGGCCTCCCTTAAAGCGGGGCGAGAACTGGCCAATGAGCGTAAGTGGTTGATTTGCAAGTACAATAGCCGTGTTTTATGGGGAGAAGTGCAGGGGTCCGGCAATACGCCTTACCGGACGCAGATCGACTTGCAGGCCACGGCATTTAAGTGTTCCTGCCCGAGCCGGAAATTTCCTTGCAAACACGGGCTGGGCCTGCTGTTTTTATGGACCGCAAAATCCGGCGCACTGAAAGAAACGGCGCAGGAACCGGATTGGGTAAATGGCTGGATCGAAAAACGGCATTCCGGCGCCCAGGCCGGCGGAGAAACCTTGAACGATGCACCTTCCGATGCCACGAACCCGGCTACAGATAATACCGCCGATGATAAACGCGCCAAAGACAAAGCCAAACGCGAAGACGAACGGCTGCTTTCGGTACAGGCCGGCGCTGCCGAACTGGAATTGTTGTTGCGCGATCTTTTGCGAGCCGGCTTACACACGATTCCCGAAAAAGGCGCCGATTTTTTTGAAAAAAGTATACGGCGCATGGTAGACGCCAAGGCGCCGGGGCTGGGTAATTTACTGCGCAACTTCAACAAGATCAATTACTTCAACGGGTATGAATGGCATGCCGATGTTTTGGAAAATGCTGCGAAAACCTGGCTGTTGCTGGAAGCTTTCAAACGTGTGGACCAACTCCCTGGACCGGTTCAGGATGACGTACGGAGCCTGATGGGCTGGAATAAACGAAAAGAAGAGGTTTTGCAAAACCCGGAGGCGAAGCGTGTAGAGGACGATTGGTTGGTGCTGGGTAAAATAATCGAACAAGAGGATGAATTACTCATTTGCCGTCAATGGTTGTACGCTTGCCGCAGCAATTGTTACGCCCTGCTGCTCGATTTTGTCCACAAAAACGCGTCTCCGCCCTTGATTGCAGTGCCGGGCGGGGTAATCCGGGCGGAATTTGTTTATTACCCCTCCAACTATCCACTGAGAGCCCTCATCAATACGCCTGAACCGGTTTTGCAACAGGCGCCGGAAGGTCTTGCACCATTGGTAAATTGGGCCGCAGCTCAACGCCAATTGGCAGACAGTTTAGCGGCTTCGCCCTGGCTGGATGATTTCCCGCAATTTGTTGGCAATCTGCGTCTTGTCTCTGATGGCACTGCCTGGTTTCTGCAAGACGCCGAGGAGGCCATTCTGCCTGTTCACGCTTCTTACGGAGAAGATAAAATTTATCAATTGCTCGCCCTGTCCGGCGGCTGGCCGATGGATTTGTTTCTATTGCGCAGCGGGCAAAAGGTAATGCCGCTTTTACTTGCAAAAGTTAATGTTGATTAATGCTGCGACCTTACTAAAGGAATATGATTTATCCAAGTACTTACCCGATCATCTAACCATTACAATGATCACCTGGAACGAACTCATAAAAAGAGCCCTGCTCGGCACGGAAAAAATGGCCTTGCCTGAGGATTTGCTGCCGGTCCCGGTGCATGTTTTGGTCGGTGCGACAAGTGACTCCGATCGGGAGGCGCGATTTTACAAGGTCGCAGCACTGAGCTTTGTATATGATAAAGCCGGCCGTTTGCCGAAAAAATCGGGTTTGCCCGCCATTCCGCCAGCCCCGAAAGAAGCCCGGGATTTTTGCCCGGCCGGATATGTTGCGGTATTGAAAAAGCTGTTTCAGGAAGAAAATCCGCGCAGCGAGTTGCTGGGGCTTTGTTTCGACAAAATCGCCGGCCGGGGATTCGTCTTGCCGAGTAACGTTCTGGTTCGGGCCCTGAACCTGGGAACCCAGCCGCTGTACAAAAACTTACGGGATAAAATTCGCGTCATCCTGGGTGAACGCGGCAAGTGGATGCAGCAATTCAACCCGGCATGGCAATACGGCTCGCCGACGGACACGAATGCCGTTTGGCAGGAAGGAACGTCTTCCGGTCGACGCCTTTATTTGTCCGAATTGCGGCTAAACGAACCCGAAAAAGCCTTCGATTTGCTGCGCCAAACCTGGCCGGTGGAAAGCGGACGGGAACGGAAAGAATTTCTAAAAATATTGCAGGTTGCGCCCCGCCCGGAGGAGACGGTATTTGTGGAGGATATATTTGACAACATCATGGCCAATAAAGACGAGCGCAAACAAATTAACCTGGAAATCAGGAAGTTGTGCGTCGAAATATTGCTGACGCAAACGAATTCGACCTTGTATAAAACGCTAACAGCCGGCTTGCAAAAATATATAGTCGCCCCAAAAACCATACCGGGCTTGCGCAGCAAAAAGACCTTGTCGCTGCCCGGAAAAGAAGACGATTTTTTGTGCGCAGGCCTAATGTCGCAATACCTGGGTTTCGACGAGATCAGCACCTTGCCGGGTGTGCCCGAACCCTCATTTTGGTGCTGCGAATTGTTGCGCAGCCTGCATCCCGCCGCCTGGGAAAACCTGATCAGCGCGGACTGGCAGGAGATTTTTACGTTTTTCAGCGAAGCGGAAGCCGGACAGAAAAAGGCCAGGTTGCCTTTGTTGCAGCATTTGTCACATGCTTTGGCGCGTAGCCGGTACCGAAGCGGCATCGTGGCTTATTTGAAACAATACCCCGCCGATGACTCCAATTACTTTATGCTACAAGTCCTGACCCGGCCCGAACTGGAAGCCTACACCCTGCGGCATATTGGCGACGGGCAAGTGCCGGTTTTCCTACGCGACAGCCTGCAACAGCCCGGTTGGGTCTGGTCCAAAACCCTGAGTCGTGCCCTGCTAACAGCCTTTACAGGCGATAATCCCGGCGGATTTCACTACCACGAATTTGGAAAAATACTACCCCTCGGTATGCACTTTGAACTTAGCATGATCACCGATTTATACGAAAAAGCCAATCAGGAGACTAAAGACTGGCAAAAACAGATGCTCCGCAATCAATTGATTATGCCATTGTTGCGCATGATGGAGAAGCGGCGGGATATCGAGAATATGGTTTAGAAAGGGTTTAGAGAGGGTTTAGAGAGGGTTTAGGAGGTTTAGAAAGGGTTTAGAGGGTTTAGAGGGGGTTTAGGAGGTTTAGAGGGGGTTTAGGAGGTTTAAGAAAGGGTTTAGGAGGTTTAGAGGGTTTAGAGGGGGTTTAGGAGGTTTAGAGGGCTTCGCGCCGGGTCTGGACGATAAACCGGACCGAAGCCTTCCCTCTAAACCTCCTAAACCTCCTAAACCCTCTATAGTACTTTGATCAACAGACTGCATTACTTCCTGAGTTGGGGTTTTGTCGGTAGCGTGGCGTTTACGCCGCCGGTAGGCGGCCATTTATGGCCGATAATTCCATAAAAACGGCCATAAATGGCCTTTTACCGGCGGCGTAAACGCCACGCTACCGGCACTAGATTGGCGGGTATTAACGCAATTTGTTGGTCAAAGAACTCTAAACCTCTAAACCTCCTCTAAACCCTCTAAACCTCCTAAACCTCCTAAACCTCCTAAACCCTCTAAACCCCCTAAACCCCCTAAACCCCCTAAACCCTCTAAACAAATTCATCACTCATCATTCATCATTAAAATGAAAACTGTCCTTCGACAACACGCAGAAGATCAATTTGCCGGGGAACTGGAAGAACTGAAAAAACAGGACACCGGAGACCGTCCGCCCAACTGGCTGATGTCGGCCCGATCTGTGGTGACGTATCTGCTGGGCGGGAAACTGAAAAACGGTTTCGAAGTCTCGCCCAAGTACATCGGCAACCGCCGCCTGATTGAGATCGCCGTGGCTACGCTGACCACCGACCGGGCTTTGTTGCTGTACGGTTTGCCCGGCACGGCCAAATCCTGGGTTTCCGAGCATTTGGCGGCGGCCATTTCCGGCGACTCAACCCTGCTCATTCAGGGCACGGCCGGAGTGGGCGAGGAAGCCATTCGCTACGGCTGGAATTACGCCCGTTTGCTGTCGGAAGGTCCATCCGAGCGGGCCCTGGTGGAAACACCCATGCTCAAGGCCATGCGAGAGGGCAAAATCGTGCGGGTCGAAGAACTGACCCGTATCGGCTCCGACGTACAGGACACCCTGATCACAATTTTATCCGAAAAAACGCTGCCCATACCTGAAATTAACACGG
>Ga0105046_10010503_pt1 | contig 14417 bp, 10 predicted proteins | sample MAT03_FD_78385 | JGI IMG/M metagenome (GOLD analysis project Ga0105046, IMG submission 78385) | Freshwater microbial communities from Lake Fryxell liftoff mats and glacier meltwater in Antarctica - MAT-03 (megahit assembly) | ecosystem: Environmental > Aquatic > Freshwater > Ice > Liftoff... | reverse complement strand
AGGTATTGTAGGGGCAGGTTTTGCCCGTCGGTTAACGGCACACAGATAACGGATCAATCAAACCTGCCCTTCCGTGTGCTCGTGGTAAAAACGGGGCGGGCGGGTTTTGGTTTTCAGGTATTTGCACGTTGATTGCGATCGGCTAAACCCGCCCCTACGGAAAATAGCTTGACGGGAGCCACTTCTAGCCCTATTCTCTTGCACTAAGCTGTTGCAAACACCCGTAGCAGTCGTACATCAGGATTCAATACTTTAACGCCACTTGGAAGTGTAATCAGCGCTTCCAAGCGGCTAAATCCCCACACTGTCATACCCAGTCTGGAGACCTTGGTGAATGATACCTTGGTCATCCCGATTCGCACTACAAACAAAGAAGGATGGCTTAAGGTATTGAGTTCTGGTTTCCTGACCCACAAATCCTAGGAGACCAGCTCATGTTTTATTTCACCGACTCGGGCGCAGACGTGCCCTCAAATTCTGATACCGTACAACCCCAGCGCGAACCCATCCGGCACTTGTTATTTGGCTCATTAGCAGCCGTCCAACTCAACATCAAAACCCTGCACAAAAAGGGCTACGCCGAACCCAACGACTGGAGTAAACCGATACCGACGGGGCGATCGGGCGAGGTGATGGCGATTTTGGTCAAACACCTCTGGGTCGATTAATTACATCGGTTGCCCGAGAGGTGTAGGGATGAAGCATTGGCATCATACATCGGTTGCCCGAGAGGTGTAGGGATGAAGCATTTGTACCTAGATCTCGGCTAAAGTTCCAGCGTACTGATACAAATGCTTCATCCCTACGTCGGTAGAACATCCCATCCGTTGGTTTATTCCACCCGATGGGCGATCGCCTCCATTTCCACTGCTACCCTAGTGGTCAACGGTTGTTGACTGGTTCGCAGATCCACCGCCTGCTATAGACTGAGAGAGCGAAACGTCAGGTAAAAGGAAACGCGACTAATGCGACTGTCTCAGATGCTATTTGTCACCCTGCGGGAAAGCCCAGCAGAGGCGGAGATCCCCAGTCACAAGCTATTGCTGCGAGCGGGATACATTCGGCGCGTTGGCAGTGGCATTTACGCCTATTTGCCGTTGATGTGGCGAGTGCTGCAAAAGGTATCGCAAATTGTGCGTGAAGAGATGAATGCAACGGGAGCGCAAGAGGTGCTGCTACCCGCCATGCAGCCCGCAGAGCTGTGGAAAGAATCGGGTCGGTGGGATACGTACACCCAGGCCGAGGGCATTATGTTTACCCTGAGCGATCGCCAGCAGCGCGAGCTAGCGTTGGGGCCTACTCACGAAGAAGTGATCACCACCGTAGCCAAGGAGATGATCCGCTCCTACCGCCAGTTGCCCCTGCATTTGTACCAAATTCAGACCAAGTTTCGCGACGAAATTCGGCCTCGCTTTGGCCTGATGCGCGGGCGCGAATTCATTATGAAAGACGGCTACTCGTTTCACACCAATGAAGAGAGCCTGAAGCAAACTTACGCCGACATGGATCGGGCGTACCGCAATATGTTTAACCGCTGCGGACTCAAGTTTCGCCCTGTAGAAGCCGATTCGGGGGCGATCGGCGGTTCTGGCTCGCAAGAATTTATGGTACTTGCCGATGCTGGAGAAGACGAAATTCTCTACACCGAAGACGGTCAATATTCTGCAAACACTGAAAAGGCCGTATCGCTCCCCTCTGATGCCGTGCCGTCTAGCTTCACCGCTTTCCAGAAGCTTGATACTCCCAACACACCGACTATTGAGAGTTTGGCGAAGTTTCTTAAATGCTCTGCCACGCAGATTGTCAAAAGCGTGTTGTACCAGGCTGTCTACGACAACGGCGTGACGGTGCTAGTTCTAGCCAGCATCCGAGGCGACCAGGAAGTGAACGAGGTGAAGCTAACCAATGAGTTGGTGAAAGCGGGCGATCGCTTTGGCGGTAAAGCTCTCTTATCTCTGACGGTGCCCGATGTCGAAGCACAAAGTAAATGGGCATCTAAGCCCCTGCCCTTGGGCTACATTTCACCAGGACTAGCAGACGGCTACATTGCCAAGACAGATAAGATCCATCCCAAGTTTTTACGCTTAGTCGATCTAACCGTCGTCGATCTAACCCACTTCGTCACCGGGTCAGACGAGTCTGGCTATCACGTCGTAGGTGCAAACTGGGGCGATCAGTATGCTCAGCCCGTTGATGTGGTGGATATCCGCAAAGCCAGACCGGGCGATCGCGCCATTCACGATGTAACTCAAACGCTGCAAAGTGCCCGTGGGATTGAAGTCGGTCACATTTTTCAACTGGGTACCAAATACTCCAAAGCGATGGGAGCCACCTACACCAACGAACAGGGTGAAGAGATGCCGCTGGTGATGGGTTGCTATGGCGTAGGCGTGTCGCGCTTGGTGCAGTCTGCTGTAGAGCAGTCATACGACAAAGACGGGATTATTTGGCCAGTGGCGATCGCCCCCTACCATGCGATCGTGGTCATTCCCAACATCAGCGAACCCACCCAGGTAGCCGCTGCTGAGCAACTCTATGCCGACCTGAACGCTGCCGGAGTGGAAACCTTGCTTGATGATCGCAACGAACGCGCCGGGGTCAAATTCAAAGATGCCGACTTGGTGGGCATTCCCTACCGAATTGTGACGGGGCGATCGCTACAACAGGGTAAGGTTGAGGTCGTGGTACGTGCTACCCAAGAATCGCAGGAGATGGCGATTGAGGATGTAGTTTCTACTCTGAAGCAGTGGGTGACGACCTAGTAAGTAGGTGGGCTTAATTAAATATAAGATTCTAAAACCCTGCGCCGCCCGCTGTACGGGCGGCGCAGGGTTTTAGAATTTGGTTTTTATTTAGGTTGAACTACTCAACACACATTTGGGGTCGTTCTCTACAAGCCATGATTTTGGGATGTATAGCCATAGTCATAAAGCTTAAGACATGCCGGCGTCATTCCCGCGCAGGCGGGAATCCACCCCCGCACCTATCGAGCAGATGGATTCCCGCCTGCGCGGGAATGACAGGGAGGCGTCCTATTGATCATGGCTACCGCTATACAAGATGTTTCTTCTCGGTTTTCGCACCAGGCTTTTTCTGGCTCAAGTGCCTACCTGATCCGGATCGACACCCAACTCTCGTAACTTCGCTGCCAGAATGTGCGATCGCTGACGTTCTTGCTCTGCTCGCTGACGTTCTTGCTCTGCCTGTTCAGCACTCCACAGCAATAGATTGCCTGACGTGTCCCACCAGCGCAGCCAGTTAATTGTGTTTTCTAATCGCTTACCCCGCCAAATTCCTAGCCGTAGGTCTAACTCTGGAATTTGTACCCGCCCCTCAGAATCGGCAGACTGCACCACATAGCGTCCTGCTTGCAGGCATCGCACCTCTAGTTCAGGTTCGTAGGGGTCGTAAGTCACATAGGTAGGAACTTGCAGAATTTGCTCGTAGAAATAAAGCTTGCCATAGGGTGGCGTCGATCGCACCGATAGTTCGCCACCTTCTGTGTCTGACAAAAACTCCATAGCAATTGCCACGCGATCGCCTTCCAGGTAAGGGGTATAGCTGCGGCGAATCACCCCCTCAGCCACCGGATTCACACGAGGGACGTAGAGCCAATCGGGTGCTTTAACGACAATCTTTTTGTTAACAGTGGCAACCAGCCCAAAATTAGAGACAATCAGCATCTCGGGTTGAATCCGCTGATTTGCGCCCAGAGCATCGGTAAGGGCAGCGGCGAGGAGCGGTTGTTGAAGATTGTCCACTGGGTCGTCAGGCAGTTTATAGTCAGCGGGTAAAGCGTCCCAGGTGATGCTGGGCGTTGACTGAGCAGATGGATAATGTGGAACCTGTAAAACCATCGGCTTGCTCCTTAATCAACACCTGTTTTGCTGTCTTCAGTATACTGAGGTCTTATATTCTAAGGTAGGCTATTGCTCAATGGCAGGTTTAAGCCTCCTGAGCTTTACACGCAAGTTTTGGTAGTCCTAAATTGGCAAGGATTTTTTGATGGGCAGGCTTCACCTGCCCATCAAAAAATCCTTACATCAATACCACTACGCAAGTTTTTAGGGGTTAGCAACGGGCAATCGAATACCACGCGCCAGGTCAAATAGGTACCCGCTCAGTGGGAAGGTGAAGATTGAACGCTGTTTCTAACAACGGAGAGGGGGGGATTCGAACCCCCGGTGCCTTTCAGCACACTTGATTTCAAGTCAAGCGCATTCGACCACTCTGCCACCTCTCCAGGCTTTCCTATATTACAGCGATTTCCAAACGAATTGACCACTGTTCTATGTGAGCCTCGACGACCAGATCTCCAACCCCCCAACCCCCACATGCCTCCTGATTGGCTCAGTATTCTACTCGTGCTAACGACCCTTGGGGGATTGATGATGGCACTCCATCGGTGGCAGCGCCTAACATCGCCTCATCCAGAACTGGTGCGTAAGCTGTTGCATATCCCGATGGGGTTACTAACGCTGAGTTTTCCCTGGCTATTTGAGACAGCGTTACCTGTGCTGGTAGTAGGGAGTCTGGCGATCGCCTCACTCTTGCTCCTACGCTACTACCCACCTCTAGCGCGCCGATTTGGTCAGGTCTTGGGCGGAGTCAAGCGGCGATCGCTGGGTGAAATCTATTTCCCGGTTTCGGTGATGGTGCTGTTTGGACTAACACCCCATCAGCCGCTGCTGTTTTGTATTCCCATCTTGATCCTAACGTTGGCCGATGCCGTGGCCGCCCTGATTGGCACCCACTACGGGCGCTATCGCTACACCGCGACCGAGGGTCAAAAAAGCGCAGAGGGGTCAATTAGCTTTTTTACGGCAACATTTCTAAGTGTTCACATTCCGTTGCTGCTATTTAGCCCCACGGGACGGGCAGAAACTCTGCTGATCGCATTGATTTTAGGACTGTTGGTGATGTTAATAGAGGCGATCGCTTGGCAGGGGTTAGATAATCTCTTAATTCCTCTGGGCAGCTTTCTGTTACTGATAACTCATTTGGAAATGGATGTAGCAGCTCTGGGGATTCGCTTAGCGGTCTTGTCCAGTATTGCGCTCTTGATCTGGGGCTGGCACCCTCGCACAACGCTCAATGATAGTGCGTTACTTGGTGCAATTTTGGTGGGTTATTTTTCTTGGGCGATCGGCGGTTGGCCTTGGTTAGTGGCACCGCTGACCCTACTGATCAGCTATCCCTTTTTAATCTATCGAACCTTTCCATTTCAAACTTCCCTAGCTCCAGATCAGCAGCCACGGATGGACTGGGAACCCAAAGATGTGCCATTTACAAAAATTTGGCAGCCGCAGCGCTGGCAACGGGTGCATAACGTTCATGCAGTTCTGAGCGTGGCCGCTACTGGATTGTGCTGGCTGTTTTTGTACCGACTGACAGACACAGCCGACCTGATTTACCCATACACTCTGGGGTTTGCTGGCAATTTAGCAATTATTGGCATAGCTAGGCTGTCACCCGATCGCTACTGGAGCCGCGATCGCGCTCAGTGGGTTGCCTTCTACACGCTACTGAGTTGGCTGCTTCTCTACGCTCCGCTGGTGGTGATGCAGGAGTTTTCTCGGCAATCAGTGTTGGGGGCAGGGGTAGGAGTTGTCGGCATTGGGGGGATGGCGATCGCCTACTACTGTACTCAACCTGCGCTGCGTCAACCCGGCAGAAGTACGCTCCAGTGGCTTTGCCGTATCCTTTACACGTTGCTGGGTTCGCTTGTAGCGTTCTTGCCGCTGCAAGGCTAGGTTCCCCTCAACTTAGGGATCGGCAAACAAAAATCATCCCGGTGTCATTCCCGCGCAGGCGGGAATCCATGATAAGCCTTCTGCTTGAGCCGGTATCTTATAGCTGTCGCCACAAAGGTTAGGACATTGGGATCAAAGGGGGTGTGGGGGCTTTGCCCCCAGCCAGGGGTTCCACCCCTGCACCCCGTCCTAACCAATCCGTCTATGGCTATATTTCAACGCAGTTCCCTTACTGGATTGATTTTCGTGACTGAATTGATTTTCGTGGGCGAGACGCACGAAAATCAACCCAGTAAAACACATTTATTTGAATGATTTTGTGGGCGTGAAATACCCGCAAAATCATGATTAAACTTCGCTTTTAGCAGTTGCTCCCAGAGCAGTACACAATGCTCCCAGAGGAGTACATAACTCCTAAGCTTAAAAGCAATTTCCTAGAGCCGAAATTATTTCCAGTCCACCTTTTTTACATCAGGTACAACGTCGGGGCGCTCTTTGTTTTCCCAACCGGGCGGACGCTTAGAATTGTACCAAGCCAACGATCCAATTGCGACGGCGGCAATAAAGCCAATCACATATACGGCTGTAAATGCCCACGGAAATGTGGAAACTTGATCAGCAGCAACATCCATTAAGTACAACATAACGACTACTCCTAATGTAGGCGACGACAATCCGGCTCTAACGGGCTGGCCAGACTACAGTATTTAAACTATCTGTCTCAGACTATAAACCGATAAGCTCTCTAGCTCTCTCTTCCTGTTTGGAGATTTATTCTGAGAAAAAATTCAGACCAAGTCTATCCAGCGAAAGAGAAACCTTCAAAGAAGGCGTAGCCTGGTACCGCTTAGCAATGCCCCTATTTGAAATGCTCCTTATGGGGTGCCTATTTCACCGTCCGGAGCATCAGGCAGTGGCTCTGGTGGCGCAGATACAGGCCTCGGGGGAAGTGGTTCTGGTCGAGGCCGCTGTACGGGCGCAGACTCCACCTGAGGGGGAGACGTTGACTCAATTGGAGACGCATTAGATTCAATCGGTGGAGCTGAATCGGGGGGTGTTTCGGGAGAACTTGAGGGGGATTCCTCCACTGGCGAAGGACGAATTGCGCCTCGCACCTTACTCGGTGACGGCTCGGGGCTGTTTGATGACCGTCCGGGTGAGGAGGGGGCTGAATTGCTTGGCGAATCGTTGGGCTGCTGGCTTGGGGAGTCGCTGCGGGTGGTACGACTTGGATTCTCATCTTGGCTGTCGTCTACTGTTCCAACGGTTACCTTCCGCGGTCTAACCCGCTCTGCTTTGATGCTGCCCTTGCGGTCTCTTCTGAGATTAGGCTCCGGAAATCGCTCCACGGGCAATCCGTCGGTTGCCTGAGCCATAAAGTTGCGCCAAATTAGGGCAGCCGTGCTGCTGGCTCCGCGAGTGGGGCGGTTGTTGTCGTTGCCCAACCATACACCCGTTACCATTTGGGGAATGAAACCCACGAACCACAAGTCTCGCTTAGCGTCAGTGGTGCCTGTTTTACCTGCGACGGGGCGATCGCGCAGGGCTGCATTGCCACCTGTACCACTCGCAACAACACCCCGTAGCATCCAAGCCATAATGTCGGCGCTATCTTGATCGACCGCGCGCTCTGGCTTGAAGTCAGACTGGTAAATTACTTTGCCGAAGCGATCGGTAATTTTAACGATGCCGTGGGGTTCAAAGTGGTTGCCTCGCGCCGCCAGGGTGCCGTATGCACTGGTTAACTCCAGCAGGTTCACTTCTAAAGTACCCAGTGCCAACGAGTAAGCAGGCAGCAGCTTTGATTTGATGCCCATTCGCTTGGCTGTGTCCATCACGGGCTGAAACCCAGCTTCAATTAGCACCTTGACAGCCACAACGTTGATCGAGCGAACTAGCGCGTCGCGCATAGATAAGCTGCCACTGTGCTTAGGGCTATAGTTTTTAACCTCGTAGCCATCAACGACAAACTTCGAGTCTACATAGCTTTTATAGGGTGAGAGACCTGTCGCGATCGCCGTAGTGTAAACAAATGCCTTAAACGTAGATCCGGGCTGCCGTTGAGCCTGGGTAGCACGGTTAAACTGCCCTGCTAATGCTTCCTTGCCCCCTACCATCGCCATGATCTCACCCGTGCGGGGGTCAATTGAAACCAGTGCAGCCTGTGAAAAGCGCTGTGCTGAGCCGTAGCGCTCTACCCCTTGAGTAATGGTCTTCTGGGCTTCACTTTGGAGCTTAGGGTTCAGGGTTGTCTCAACTGTTAGCCCGCCTACCTCTAGGTCTTCAGCGCTGACATAGTTGGGCAACTCTTGCTGAATGTAGGACGTGAAATACGGTGTCCCGCTGTCGAGGTTGCGGGGTTGGCTAGGCTTGAGGGTAATAGATTTAGCCATCGCAGCCGTTTCTTCGGCTTTAGTGATGAAACCCGCTTCCACCATGCGAGCCAGCACAACGTCTCGGCGCTGCGTGGCAGCCTCTAAATCCACTAAGGGGGAAAACTCGCTAGGAGCCGGAGCCAAACCCGCAATCATTGCGATTTCGGGTAGGGTAAGCTGATCGACCGACTTGCTAAAATAAATCCAGGCAGCATCGGCGACACCGTAGGCACCCGAACCTAGATATACCAGATTTAAGTAGCGCTCTAGAATCTGCTGTTTTGTTAATTCTTGCTCCATTTTGTGAGCCAGCAGGGCTTCGCGCAGCTTTCGATCTAGGGTTCGCTCTTGCCCTAAAAATACAATTCGCGTTACCTGTTGAGTAATAGTGCTGGCACCTTCGATCACTTCTCCAGCCGTAACGTTGGCTAGAGTGGCACGGGCGATCGCCTTGTAATCTACACCGGCGTGCTCGTAAAAATTTTTGTCTTCCGATGCAATGAAGGCTTCAATAAACAGCGGTGAAATTTTGTCAATTTTGAGCTTCTCACGAGTGGCTGGCCCTAACTGTTGCAAAATCGAGCCATCGGCAGCCTTAATTGTCAGCGAGCCATCTCGCTCGTAGTTGAGTGCATCCTGCGGGTTGGGCAATGTGCTTTGAATCTGTCGAACCGTTGTGTAACCCGCAGTGCCTACACCACCCATGCCAGCCAGGGCAGCCATAGCTACCCAGGCGTACCACTTGCGATACAACGGCGTAAACGGCTTAAGAATCGGCTCAGGGAAGGAGGGTTTAGAAGGTAGCGGCTCAGCCAGGGGTAAATCGAACCCAGTCGGTAGCGTCGATTGTGCCCCATTGAGGGCTGTATCGTTGCCATTGAGAGCAGCCTGGGTGGATTGTTCTGATGGCGATTTTACAACTCCTCCGTTTTCCTGAGCGCTGGAACTAGATCGTTCTGATACCCGTTGCACCTGATGAGCATCGCCAGTTTTAACTAGCGAATGGAGTCTTGCAAAAAAACCAGTCACGTCTATCCTCCCACGCCATGAACCAACCCAAAGTTCTATTCTGCACTGTAGCTTTACCAACCTTGTTGGTCAGGCTTGGTTAATTTTTCAAGCTTACAGCAAGTAGCAGAATTCTTGTCTTCAACACCGTAGCAAGTTAACCCCTGTAGATGAACCCCTGCATATGCTTTTGCTGCCAAACCTTACACTATTTCCCGGTTGCACGTCTACCCAGGGACGAGAGTAGAGCCTGTAGATGCTTTGGCTACCAAACCCTACACTCTAAGTTTTCAGGTAATTTTTCTGGGAGCATGCCACCTTTGTGTCCCTCACCCTTTTCATGTATGCCGAAGGCTTTAAGACCTCTTGCAAAAAGGGAGAGGGACTTTAATCTCCCACTTTATCTTTGGTTAATTTCTCTCAACTCAGTCAAGTTCAAACAAGAGCTTAACTCATATTGACATGACTTGAACGTTTGCGGCGTAAGGCAACCCCTGTGTTATGTAAGGCGATCGCCGAGCAGTCCAAACTCTTGCAGTGCGGGTACAAAATTGTGGTTTTCGTGGTTAGAACGGCTGAGCTTGATCAGGGCAAACCGTTGGAGCGGCAGTAGACCAGCCCACTGTTCTACAGTCAGGACTAGATTAGCTTTTTGTGCCATTGTCTGAACGCTGTCTGGAATGGCAGTAGTAATCTGCCATTCGGGTTGGGGATTGATTGGTAAGTTGGCGGGGCGATCGCCTCCATGTTGTACGACCAGTTCGTGCAGCATAGCGCCATAAACCTGCTGTGCTGCGGCATCTTCACAGGAAAAGTTCACTAAAACTTGTCGCTCTGACAGCGTAAAGCGATTCCAATCGGCCAGTTTTAGCTTGATGCCACAGTGGTCTAGGTTATAGCGAACCTGCATGGGAATGCAGCGCAGGGAGTCAGCGAACTCAATTTCAAATTGAAACAGATGAGCCATAAACGTTCAGAGATCTATCTTGGCTTTGGAAATCGCTAGTCCTAAACTTGATGATGTTTTTTTGAAGTGCGGGCAAAGTCGCGCTTCAAAAAATCATTACATCGGTACAACTACCCGGAAAGCTAATTTTTTCTCATATTGGCAACGGTCATATATCAGTCCTAAATGATTTGGGAGATGGGTTGTCATAGACGTTCTATTATCTATCTAAAACTCGATCTTTATTCTTAGCATCTACATCTGTCGCTACAACGCTGTAGGCCATCTGACGATTAAGAACCGCCGCAGCGCGCAGCTCTAAATCGTCAACCTGGTTTTACTAATAGGACTTACGCACCTGACACGAAAATCTACATCTATCCCAGCGCACTTCAAAAATCGGTAATGTAGATGGGCGTAATTAAATATAAAACCTTAAAAGTCTGCGCCGCCCGCTGCGCGGGCGGCGCAGACTCCTAGAATCTTGTTTTTATTTAGGTTGAACTATTTAGTGGTATTGATGTAAGGGATTTTTTGATGGGCGGGCAAAGCCCGCCCATCAAAAAATCCTTACCAATTTAGGACTACCCAAAAATCATTACAAGTTTAGAACTACTGAATCTTCAACATGAGAATTGCTGCATGAGAATTGCTGCATGAGAATTGCTACGGCGTGAACCGCTCGGTAGCACTCTAGACCCGTTAGTTTATTTGGTTTATTTGTTTGCAAAGGCAACCGAAACGCTCCATGAAATTGGCAGGCGGGTAAGATTTAGCGTAAACATGGGCAAGCTAGGAGGCATTATCTTATTTTTAGGCGGCTGAGAGCGATCGCCCGGTTATTTCAATAGAGTACTCTCTGGACAGAGCACTCTCTGGATGAAATGGGACAAAAGGCGTGATGATCACACTGAATCTTAGGGGAGTAGGCATGCATTCAGTTAGAAAAATGGTTCTGGTAGTTGGGGTTGCGGCTGTTTTGACGGGGGTTCCTACGGTAGCGCGATCGCAGTCTCTCCTCTTACTGACGCAGGCCACAGCTCAAGAGTTTTATGACGATGGCGTAGAAAAAGTAAACGATGGCGATTATAGCGGTGGCGTTGAAGCTTTAAATCAGGCCATTGTGCTCGACCCCAATAACGGTGCAGCCTACGCCTTTCGGGGCTTTGCCCTGGCCGCCTTGGGAGAACCTGAGGCAGCGATCGCCGATTACAGCCGTGCCATTGAGCTAAACCCGACCTATGCCCCTGCTTACACCAATCGAGGTGTGGCTTACTACCGACAGGGAAATTTGTCAGCGGCGCTGCAAGATTTAACCCAAGCCACTCAACTGAATCCAAGTTCTGCTGAAGCCCACTTATATCGGGGGACAGTGCTGGCTGCATCGGGCGATGCGTCTGGAGCCACATCGGAGTTTGACCAGGCGATTCAGCTTCAGCCTAACTATCCAGAAGCCTATATGCAGCGGGGCATAGCGTACGCCAGCAGCGGCAACCACGACGCAGCGATCGCCGATTATGACAAAGCGATTGATTTGCGTGACGACTATGCCGAAGCCTACGTTAACCGGGGGATGTCTCAATTTTCTCTGGGCCAAATGGAACCTGCCTTGTTTGACTTTAACGAGGCCGTCCAGTTAGACGAAAATTCTGCCGTTGCTTACTTCAATCGGGGGTTTGTTGCCTCAACGCTGGGCGATCGCCGTGCCGCCTATGCCGACTTTAGTCGCGCCCTACAGCTCAACCCCAACTACGCGCAAGCATATCTCAATCGAGGTGTGGTGATGGCTGCTGCTGGCGACGCGCCCGGTGCCCTGAGCGATCTCAACCAAGCGATCGCGCTGACTCCTGACTCTGCCATTGCCTACAAAACGCGAGGCGATGTGCAGGTGCAAGCGGGTAACCCAACCGCTGCGATCGCCGACTACACTCGCGCTATCGGCATTGATTCTCGCGATCCCGCTGCTCTCATCGCTCGTGCTGAAGCGCGCTTGACTCAAGGCGATCCGGATGGCGCTCATCAAGATTTAACACAAGCGATTTCCCTGCGCCCCAATGACCCAGTCGCGATCGCCAAACGAGGCGCTGTTCGCAATCAGCTAGGAAATTTTCGAGGAGCTACCACTGATTTTACCCAAGCCCTGCAATTAAATTCCCAAGATGCTGATGCGCTCTACGGTCGAGGGCTAGCACGGGTGCAGTTGGGCGATCGCCAGGGAGCATTAGCCGATTTGCGGCAGGCGGCAGATTTATACCGTCAGCAAAGCAAAGCTGAAGGGTATCGCAATGCGATCGCCCAGATTATTGCGCTGCAATAAGTTAGGCACCCTTGAAAGCCGGATTTGAAACCTTGCACGGACGGCACAGGGCTTTAAATCCGGCTTTGCTGTCTCTCACTCGTCTTCGTCTTCTTTTAGTTCTGGCGATGACGCGATTAACATATACGGTTGAAATATCGTACGGCCATTTTTGCTCAAAGGAGCCGTATTGTGAGCCGTGGCACCACTCACCGCAGCCACAGATTGGGGTAAATTGGCGGCTGAATGGCACAGTAGGGTTAAGACGCAAGAACAAGCAGCTAGAGAGATCAAATCTAGTGTTTTGGTCGATAGCCGTTCTGCATAAACAGCAACGGCGGCCTCGGGCAGCCGAGAACGACGAAAAGGGGACAGAGGGGATTTATAGCGAGACCGCCGCTGTAGTTTGATCAATTGACTCATCTCTTGCACAACATCCGTCCTTAACACTAACGTCTTGTACCAATCTGTAGACTACCCAATTCTCCAACTTGTTCGCACAAAACTTAAAAACTGCTGGGAGTCTGGAAATCTTTTACTAGGCTTCTGGTATGACTAGCTTCGCCACTTCGCCAGGAAAGCATTCCTATCATCGCTGTAGCCCATATAAGCTGTAGCCCATATAAATAGTATGACAACTCTTTACAATGCAAGCGTTTACGATCGCACTCGTACCATAGGCAGCTTTTGGGAAACAACGGTTGAGCCAGTTAATCTGTCTCATTACTCACCTCTAACTGAGGATCAAACCTGTGACGTGGCCATTATTGGGGCGGGTATTACAGGGCTATCGGCGGCGTTACACTTGGCTCGCGATCGCCAGCTTCAGGTACGGGTACTAGAGGCGGGGGTGCCCGCTTGGGGAGCATCGGGGCGCAATGGTGGCTTCTGCTGCATTGGGTCTACCCGACTAGACTATGAGGAATTATTAACCCGGTTTGGACGGCAAGAAACCCGTCGCTATTTTCAAGATCAGCGCGATGCGGTAGACCTAGTGCGGCAGCTCGCCAGCGAAGAAGGAATCGAGATTGATGCCCAAGGCGAGGGGGAAATTGTCTCTGCCCACACACCAACGCGGCGGGCGGCGCTGGCAGCCGCGTATGGGTTTCTCACAGAGGTAGCTGAGTATCCCTGTAAGCTGTGGTCGCGGGAGGAAATGGCAGAGCACGCCTTCCGCAGTCCCGAAGCGCATGGGGCGCTGTGGGTGGGGGTAGGATTTGGGTTGAACCCGATGAAGTACAGCCGGGGACTGGCAGCCGCCGTCCTGCGGCGGGGTGGCACCATCCATGCTCATACTCCCGTGCAAGCCTGGGAAAAAACAGGAGAGTGGCACCTATTGCAGACTCCTGGAGGTACATTGCGGGCAAGGCAAGTGATTGTAGCCACCAATGGCTATACCGAAGACAACCTGCATCCGTCACTGAGCGATCGCCTGTTACCTACCCTTTCCAATATTATTACGACCCGTCCGCTTACCTCGGCAGAACTAGACTCTCAAGGTTGGCGGACTCAAACCCCGGTATACGATACCCGCAACTTGCTATTCTATTTTCGGCTGTTGGCCGATGGTCGGTTTCTGTTTGGTAGTCGTGGGGGCACCGTAGGCAATGAAGCTGAGGGCGATCGCCATCGAGACTACATGACTCGACGTTTGGGCGAAATTTTCCCGGCCTGGAAAGAGGTGGAGATCACGCATTTTTGGAATGGGCTAGTCTGCATTTCGGCTGCCCTCACCCCCCACATCAACACCGTACCAGACGATCCCAGCGTGTTTTATGCCCTCGCGTATCATGGAAATGGGGTCGCCACAGGCACCTGGAGCGGTCGCGCAGTCGCGCGTTTGGTAGCAGGGACTCATTCTCCAACTGACCTCTGCTCAGTTTTTCGCCAACCGCTTAAGCGCTTCCCTCTGCCTGCACTCCGCATCTGGTATCTGCGCGGTGCTTACGCTGCCTATCACCTCAAAGACACGCTTCCGATTAGATAGCTCTCTCTCTATCAGGCAGTTAACCTTTGACAGAATGATTACACTGGTCTCT
>Ga0105046_10010497_pt1 | contig 14420 bp, 11 predicted proteins | sample MAT03_FD_78385 | JGI IMG/M metagenome (GOLD analysis project Ga0105046, IMG submission 78385) | Freshwater microbial communities from Lake Fryxell liftoff mats and glacier meltwater in Antarctica - MAT-03 (megahit assembly) | ecosystem: Environmental > Aquatic > Freshwater > Ice > Liftoff... | reverse complement strand
TTCGGCGCAAAGAGGTGGTGTGTACGCCCGAAGAATTGCTCCGACAGCTTGTTTTGCGGTACTTGCTCGACGAAAAAAAATACCCATCGCACCGCATCCGTGTGGAGCTCGGACTCACCGTAAATGGTATGCCCCGCCGCAGCGATATTGTGGTGTACGATAAAGGCGTTAACCCCTGGCTTGTGATCGAATGCAAATCGCCCAAAGTGGTACTTAGCCAGTCCACGTTTGAACAAGCTGCCAGGTACAACATGCAATTTCGCGCGCCTTTCCTCTGCATCACCAACGGCATGGCTACGTTTTGCTGCGCGCTCGATTTTGAGCAGGGAACGTTTCGGTATTTGGATGATTTTCCGGGGTTCCCTTCGGGATGACAAAGCGTCACCTTGTCATCCCGAGGGGAATTACGGCCGTACGCCATCTCCTATCGAAACCCCTTTCAGTTTTTCATCCAGGAAACGTGTCATCAGCGTGTAGAGGTGGACTTTGCTGCTGCTGATGCCATGGTTTTGGTTGGGATAAATCATGGTATCGAACTGCTTGTTGGCGGCGATAAGCTGGTTGGCCATTTCGGCGGTGTGCTGGAAGTGTACGTTATCGTCGGCGATGCCGTGGATGAGCAGGTAATTGCCTGTGAGCTGGTCGGCAAAGTTGGTGGGTGCGTTGTTTTCATAACCGTCGGGATTTTCTGCGTTTGTGCGCATGTAGCGTTCGGTGTACACGCTGTCGTACCATTTCCAATTGGTGACAGGCGCTACGGCCACACCTGTTTTAAAGACTTCGCCGCCTTTGAGCATGCACAGGCTCGACATGTAGCCACCGTAGCTCCAACCGAAGATGCCCACACGGGTTGGATCTACAAAAGGCATGGTGCCCATGTATTTGGCGGCTTCGATCTGGTCTAGCGTTTCGTAGTGGCCAAGCTGCTGGTAGGTCATTTTTTTAAACTCCTCCCCGCGAGCGCCTGTACCACGGTTGTCGACACATGCCACCACGTAGCCTTTTTGCGCCAGCATCTGAAACCACCAGTAGTTGGCGCCTTTCCATTGGTCGGTGACCTGCTGGCTGCCTGGACCGCCGTACACAAACATGAGTACGGGTAGTTTCTGGTTTTCGAATTCGGGGGCGGTGGGTTTGATCATCCAGCCGTTGAGTGATACGCCTTCCGAAGTTTTGAAATCAAAAAACTGGGCAGACGCTACGCCGAGTTCTCGCTGCAGTTCGAGGAGGCGGCTGTTGTCTTCTAGCATACGCACTTCTTCGCCTTTACGGTCGTGCACACTGTACCGTACTGGTGTGTTGATGGAGGTGGATGTTTTGACAAAATAATCGAATGTTTTGCTGAATTGGGCCGAATGGAAGCCAGGAGCTCCACTAAGTTTTTTCTTGCTTTTGCCGTTGAGTTTAACGCTGAAAATTTCGCGTTGCATGGGGTTTTGAGCGGCGGATTGGTAGTACGCCATACCGTTTTTTTCATCCACGCCGTACAGGGCGGTCATGTCCCATTTGCCTTTGGTGAGCGCTGTTTTTTCACGGCCCTCCATGTCGTAAACGTACAGGTGGTTGTAGCCGCTTTTTTCGCTTTGCCACACGAAGCCCGAGCCATTGGTCAGAAAAAGCGCATCTTTTAAGTCGAGGTAGTATTTGCTTTTTTCTTCCAGCAGGATTTTGCAGGTTCCTGTGGCGGGGTCGGCCAGCAGCAGTTTGAGGCTGTTTTGGTGTCTGTTCAACCAGGTAAGGCAGAGTTTACCGTTGGGCGTCCAGGTAAGGCGTGGCATGTAGCTGTCGGCTTCCGTTTCTGTGTTTACGGGTATGGTTTGTTTTGAAGGCAAGTCGTGGATGAAAGCTGAAACCGTGGCGTTTTTTTCACCCACTTTGGGGTATTTGAAGGTCACGAGTTCAGGATAGGCATCGCCACGGTGCATTTCCATGGTCATTTCGGGCACTTCGCGTTCGTCGAAGCGCAGGAAAGCGAGTTTGGTGCCGTCGGGACTCCATTGAAAAGCGCGGACCAGCTTGAACTCTTCTTCGTACACCCAATCGGAGGCGCCGTTGATGATTTCGTTGGTTTTGCCGTCGGAAGTTACCTGAGTATTGATGCCTGTTTCGAGGTTTTTGTACCAAAGGTTGTTGTCCGCCACGTAGGCCACTTTTTTACCGTCGGGCGAAATGGTCGCGTAGCGTTGTTTGCTGCCTGTGTGCAAACGGGTGAGGATTTGCGTGGTGCGATCGAGTACAAAAAAGTGGGACTCGCTGCTGTACCGGTAAATTTGCCGGGTATTGGTTTGCAGCAGTATTTTGGATTCATCGATGTTGAAAGCATAGCCGTCGATGCTGTTTTTCCACGAAGTATCGGTGGATGTGAGCGTGGCGACGTCGAGCAGCGTGGCAGTTTTGTTGCCGGTGCGCAGGTCGTACTGTTCGATCAGGGTGCCGTTGCGGCGGGTAAAGTGTTGGCCGTCGTTCTGAAAATTGAAGCCTGGAATACCTTTGGTGGTGAAGGCGTTGTTTGAAAAGATGTCTTCAACAGTGATGGGCTTTTGAGCTGTGAGGGTGGTGGTAAAAAAGAGAAGCAGAACAAAATAGCGCATGGATCGGTCGTTTTTTCGAAACAGCGTTGATCACCGCAACACTGCGGTGGACAACGGGGTTAAAGGTCTGTAATCCTGTCAACAACATTCGTGGAACTTCGACGAAAATGCCTGTTTTTACCTATCTTTGCACCCTCAAAAACGTTATGGGCCGCATCTTAGCCATCGATTACGGATTGAAGCGTACGGGCATAGCCGTTACCGATCCCCTTCAAATCATCGCCAGCGGTCTTACCACGGTGGAAACGGGAACGTTGATGGATTTTTTAATCCGCTATTGTCACACGGAAAACGTTGAACGTTTTGTGGTGGGCTTGCCCCTTTATCCCGACGGCAATCCAGCGCAAATAGCGCCTCAGGTGGATGCGTTTGTGGAAAAAATGAAAAAGCAGTTTCCGGACATACCCGTTGCGCGTCAGGACGAGCGTTACACCTCCATCGAAGCCAAAAGCATCATTTTGCAAAGCGGGATTAAAAAACAAAAAAGAAGGGATAAGGCATTGGTCGACAAAGTGGCGGCGGCCATTATTCTGGAACAATACATGCTGGACAACCATTGGTAACCCTATGATTTTACCCATTTATGCTTACGGCCACCCTGTTTTAAAAAAAGTGGCAGCGACCATCGGACCCGATTATTCCGAGTTGGAAACCTTGCTTGACAACATGTGGGAAACCATGTACCATGCCGATGGTGTGGGACTTGCTGCGCCGCAGGTCGGGTTGGCCATACGCCTGTTTGTGATCGACACCACACATTTGAAGGAGGATAAGGAAAACAAAACTCCCGGCATAAAAAAAGTTTTCATCAATGCACAAATGGTGGATGAAACCGGTGAGCCTTGGGCGATGGAAGAAGGCTGCCTGAGCATCCCGCGCATTCGTGGCGACGTGGAAAGACCTCCGCACATCCGCATCCATTACCAGGATGAAACGTTTCAGGAATTTGAAGAAACCTATGAAGGATATACGGCTAGGGTGATTCAACACGAATACGACCACATTCAGGGCGTGTTGTTTACCGAAAAACTCAAACCCTTGAAAAAACGCCTCATCCAGCGCAAGCTCGACGACATACGTCAGGGGAAAATCCATACCGACTACAAAATGCGCTTCTTCCAAGTCCGTTGATCTTGCTGTTTGAAAAAAAGATTTTAACGGAATAAAATTTTAAGGTATCAGGTGGAACTTTTTTTATTTCCGCAACCTTATAGCCGAACAACCCATTTAAGGTTGTTCGGCTATTTTTATTTGGAAATCGCTCTTTTAACAACTCGTTTGTGGAATTTTATATGCCGTTCGTCGATAAACGAAATAAACACAGGAAACGTTTGAACCAAAAAACGTTTCCTGCATTTACCTTTGCATGATGAATGAACAGCACGAAAAATTTTTAAAGCGGGCCGAGGAACTGTTTATGCGTTACGGCATCAAAAGCCTGACGATGGACGATGTGGCACGTGAACTGGGGATTTCGAAAAAAACGCTGTATCAGTTTGTTTCAAACAAAGAAGAGCTGGTCCGCAAGGTTATTGAGAAAAACATCCTTGAAGATGTTCAGAACTGCAACGTATGGACCAACGAAGCAGAGAGCGCTGTGGACGAAATCCTCCTTGTTTTAAAAAACGTAATGGTCGATATCCAGCGCATGAGACACAACGTGGTGTACGATATGCAAAAATACCACCGCGATGCTTGGGACTTGCTGGTTGATCACCAACGTGGATTTATGCTGAAGCTCGTCCATGCGAACCTTGAACGGGGCATTCGCGAAGGTTTGTACCGCAACGATTTTGATGTGGACATCATTGCGAAATTACACATTGCCCAGTCCTTTCAGTTTTTTGACGAAACTATTTTTCCTCCCCTTGAATATGCTAGGGAACTCGTTTTCCGAGAATACATCCTTCACTATTTGCACGGCTTGTTGTCCGACAAAGGCCGCGAACGTTTACAAGCAAAATTATCCTGACAATGTTACCTTCCTTAAACAAACACTTCACCCTAGTCCTTTTGCTTCTATGGTTCAGCGGCAACAAGGTTGTTGCCCAAACAACCATGACGCTGTCTGATTGCATCCAGTATGCTTTCAGAAACAGCCCCGAAATCCAGTTGGCCCAGTTGGTGGTAACCGATGCCGACTGGCAAATTAAAGAAACCAGTTCGCTCGGCCTGCCCCAATTCAGCATTGGTGGCGGTTACCAGTATTTCATCGAGCAACCGGCATTGCCTGCCGAAGCCCTGGGATTCGAAGCGCCTGAAGGCACCCGAATCGCCTTTCAGTTGCGCAACAACATCAACCTCAACGGCCAAGTCAACCAGCTTCTTTTCAGCAACGACTACTTGATTGGGCTTAAAGCAGCGCGTTTGTACCGGCAATACGCCGACTTTCAGCTGGCTACCGCCAAACAAAACTTGCGCAACAAGGTCACCGATGCTTATCTGCCGCCCCTCGTCGTAAGCGAATACCTGAAAAACCTCGATCAAAACATTGCCAACCTCGAAATTCTGCTAAACGACACCAAAGCCATCAATACCGCAGGACTGAATGAGCAGCTTGACGTGGACCGTATCCAACTGCAACTCGACGACCTGCGCAACGACCGCAGCAACCTCACACGCCAGCGCGACAACCTGCTTAATGTGCTCAAGTTTTCCATTGGCTATCCCATTACCGATGCCCTCGAAGTAAGCGACGATGTGGAAAAAATGCTGGCCTACATCGGACAAGTCGACATGGTTTCTGCCATCGACTTTAGGAATAGACCTGAATACCTCGAATTGCTCAAAGACCGGGAAGTGCAGGTTCTCAATGTCGAACGCTACAAAAAATACTGGATGCCCAATCTTTTCGGCTACGGCCAGTACCAAACCAGCTGGCAGGGCAACAACAACCTATTTTGGATCCCTTCCTCGGTGGTGGGCGTAACACTCAGTGTAAACCTTTGGGACGGCGGAACCTCGCGCGCCAAACGCGAACGCGTTCAGATCGACATTCAGGAACTCGACCAGCGGAAAAGACAACTTGAAAACGCCATCACCCTGGAAGTAAACAACGCCCGCAACCAATACGAGAACGCACTGAACGTATTGGAAAACAAACGCCGTAACCTAAGGCTTACCGAACGCATCGTGGATACAACCAGAAAAAAATACGCCGCTGGCATAGGCTCCAGCTTCGAACTCGTAGCCACCGACCAACAACTTTTCGGTGCCCAACGCGACTATTTACAGGCACAGTTCGATGTACTCACCGCCCGTGTAAGTGTACAAAAAGCACTCGGACAATGGAGCTACTAACCCTTGAAAAACAAGAACCAACCGTTTACCCATACAACATCACACCCAACATCATGAAACATATCCTGTCCATTACCCTGGCAGTCCTTTTCCTCGCCGCCTGCGGACAAAACCAAGACGACAAGGCAGCCCAACTCGCCTCACTTAAAGATCAACGCGCCAAAATCGACGCCCAAATTGCCGTTCTTGAAAAAGAAATCGGCCCGCTGGAAGGCGCAGCACAGCGTACCAAAATGGTTACGCTTCAAGAGCTTAAAACCGAAATCTTCAGCCACTTCATCGACCTGCAAGGCAAGGTGGTTGCAGAAGAAAGCGTGCCCGCAACAGCCAAAATGTCGGGCATGCTCACACGCGTATTCGTGAAAAATGGTGATACTGTAAAAAAAGGTCAGTTGCTGGCTCAGGTGGACGACGAGCTCATCCGCCGCAGCCTCATCGAATCCGACGTGCAACTCAAAACGGCACAAGACTTGTACAACCGCCAAAAGAGCCTTTGGGACCAAAAAATTGGTACCGAAGTGCAATTCATCCAGGCCAAAACACAGCTTGAGTCGGTCGAACAACGCATCGCTACCACCAACCAGCAACTCGGACAATCCAAGATTTACGCACCCATCAGCGGCACCGTCGACCTTGTAATCCTCAAAGCCGGACAAAGCATAGTTCCTGGCATGCCACTTTGCAACATCATCAATTTCGGTGATTTGAAAGTACAAGGTTCCGTGACGGAAGCTTATGCATCCAAAGTACGCAAAGGTGACCTGGTGATCGTGCATTTTCCCGATTTGAAAAAAGACATCAAAACCAAAGTAACCTATGTGAGCAAAAGCATCGACCCGATGACGCGTACGTTCATCGTGGAATGCGCCCTGCCTACCAACCCAGAGTACCGCGTCAACATGATCGCTGTGCTCAAAATCACCGATTACACCAATACCAAAGCCATCGTTGTACCTGTTAATGTGATTCAAAATGCAGAAGAGGGCGAATTTGTACTTGTTGCCAACAGAACCGGCGACAAACTGGCAACGGTGAAAAAAGTAAAAATCAAACAAGGAAGCAATTACAACGGAATGGTTGAAATCACCGAAGGCCTAAAAGCCGGCGATTTCATCATTGCAACCGGATACCAAAGTGCAAACAACGGCGAAACAGTGGCCTTTTGATAACCCCCTTTTCAGTTTCTTCTAACTCAGGCAACAATGAAAGAGTTTAAACCTACAAGTTGGGCAATTGATAACCGGACGAGTATTTTCATCATTACCGTCATCATTTCAATCGCAGGACTTTTATCCTACCAATCGCTGCCCAAAGAGCAGTTCCCAGATGTGGTGGTGCCACAAATATTTGTCACCACCGTTTACCCTGGTGCCTCGCCTTCCGACATGGAAAGCCTGGTGACCAAACACATCGAAAAGGAAATCAAAGGCATCAACGGCCTTAAAAAACTGACCTCCAATTCGGTACAGGATTTTTCGAACGTCATAGCTGAGTTCGAAACCGACATGGATGTCATACTCGCCAAACAAAAGGTGAAAGACGCCGTCGACAAGGCCAAACGCGAACTGCCGCAGGACTTACCCTCCGACCCTACGGTGACCGAATTCGACATTTCCGAAATCCCAATCATGAGTGTGAACATCAGCGGTGATTTCAGCCTCGACAAGCTGAAAGATTACGCCGATGATCTGAAGGATAATATCGAGGAAATGAAAGAGATCACACGTGTCGACATGGTTGGCGCACTCGAAAAAGAAGTCCAGGTAAACGTCGACAAATACAAGATGAGCGCGGCAAGCCTTACGTTCCGCGACATTGAAAATGCCATCGCCTTCGAAAACCTGACCATCTCAGCAGGTAACGTCGACATTGGTGGTATGACGCGCTCCATCTCGATCCGTGGCGATTTTACCGATGTAGAACAAATCAAAAACCTCCTTGTGGTTTCGCAGTCGGGCGCCCAAATGTACTTGAAAGACGTCGCTGAAGTCAAAATGGGCTATGAAGATCAGGAAAGTTTCAGTCGACTGAACGGTAAAAACGTGATTTCCCTGAACGTCATCAAACGCTCGGGCGAAAACCTCATCAATGCTTCTGACAAAATCAAAGGAATAGTGGATGAGATGAAAGCCAACGAATTCCCGCCCAACCTCGAGGTGGTGATTACCGGCGACCAAAGCCGCAATACCCGCGTTACCTTACACGACCTGATCAACACCATCATCATCGGTTTTATTCTGGTAACGATCATCCTCATGTTTTTCATGGGCGCCACCAACGCCATATTTGTGGCCTTGTCGGTACCATTGTCGATGGCCATCGCTTTTATTGTATTGCCAGGCATCGACTTTACGCTCAACATGATCGTACTTTTCGCCTTTCTCTTGGGGCTAGGGATCGTGGTAGACGACGCCATTGTGGTGATTGAAAACACCCACCGTATATACCACGATGAAAAGCACGGCATTGTAGATGCTGCAAAAAAAGCAGCGGGTGAGGTGTTCTTGCCTGTTTTGGCCGGTACCGCCACTACGTTGGCGCCTTTTTTCCCATTGGCATTCTGGAGTGGGACCATAGGCAAGTTCATGCACTTCATGCCGGTTACACTCATCATAACACTCACCGCATCGCTTGTGGTGGCCTACATCATGAATCCCGTTTTTGCTGTATGGTTTATGAAAAAAGAAGGCGATGAAGCCAAGGAGATTGATAAGGTAAAGGCCCGTAGACGCACCATCGCCGGTTATGTGTTGTTTGCTCTGGCTACCCTTTATTTCTACGCCTCCGGCAGCTTCGGCATGGGCAATTTCGCCATTACCCTTGCATTGATGGTGTTGATTTACAACCTGTTTTTGGAAAAAGCGGTGAATCATTTCCAGGGAAAAACATGGCCAGCGTTTCAAAACCGATACGCACGTTTCCTCAACTTCGCCCTGAAACGGCCATGGTTGATGATGGGCTCTATGGTGGGATTGTTTGTCCTTTCGTTCATGCTTACTGCCTCACGAAGTCCAAAAGTTACCTTTTTCCCAAGCTCAGACCCCAACTTCATTTACGTCTACCTCACCTTGCCCATTGGTACGGAGGTTACCGTTACGGACTCCCTTATTCGCAAGTTGGAGAACAAAGTGATTGAAGTGCTTGGCAAAGACAATCCGCTGGTTGAATCGGTAATCACCAATGTAGCCCTGAATGCTTCAGACGACCAGTTCGACCGTGCTGCAACTTCCAACAAAGGTAAAGTGGGTGTAGCTTTCGTCGAGTTCGCCAAGCGCGATGGTGTAAGCACTGCCGTATACAAGGATAAAATACGCGATGCCGTTAAAGGTCAGATTCCCGCTGGCGAAATTACCGTCGACCAGGAATCGAGTGGCCCGCCCGTTGGGAAACCGATTTCCATCGAAATCCGTGGAGAAAATTTTGAGGATCTTACCAAAGTATCCTCGGCCGTTAAACGCTACCTCGATTCGTTGTCCATCCCCGGTGTAGAAGAACTTTCCAGCGACCTGGTGGTTTCTAAACCGGAAATCAACATCCAAATTGACCGCGACCGCGCCAGCCGAGAAGGTATTTCTACAGCACAAATCGGCAGTGAATTCCGCACGGCCATACTTGGAAAGGAAGCAAGTACTTTCAAAGACGGCAACGACGAAATTCCGATCAACATCCGTCTGCAAGCCGACCAACGTGAAAACATCAACGAGATGGAAAACCTGAACATTACGTTCCGCGACATGAATATGGGCGGCGTACTTCGATCCGTTCCTGTCGCCGCGCTTGCTGAGGTAAAATACACCAATACCTATGGCGGCATCCGCCGAAAAAACCAAGAGCGACTGGTAACCATTTCTTCAAACGTTTTGGGCGATTACAACGCCAATGAAGTGGTAGGGAAAGTACAAAACGCTCTGCTTGGCTTCCAATCCCCCGTACAAGAAGGCGTGAGTGTAACTTTCGGGGGCGAACAGGAAGAACAACAGGAAGCCATGGCATTCCTCGGAAACGCCATGATCATCGCCATGATGTTGATTGTACTCATCCTCATCACCCAGTTCAACTCCATCGGCAAAACCCTCATCATCCTCACCGAAGTTGTTTTCTCCGTGGTGGGTGTATTGCTTGGTCTGGCCATTTTCAACATGGATTTTGTGATCGTGATGATGGGTATTGGTATCGTAGCCCTTGCCGGTATTGTGGTTCGAAACGGGATATTGTTGGTAGAATTTACCGACCACCTCAGAGAAAAAGGCATGCCTACCCGGGAAGCCATCATTGAGGCTGGCCGCATCCGTATGACACCCGTACTGCTCACCGCAACAGCCGCTATTCTCGGTCTGGTGCCACTGGCCGTTGGTTTCAACATCGACTTCGAAAGCCTTTTTGCTCATGGCGACCCGAAAATTTTCTTCGGCGGCGACTCGGTAGCCTTCTGGGGACCTTTGTCGTGGACGATCGTTTTCGGTTTGAGCTTTGCCACCTTCATAACACTCATCATCCTGCCGGTTATGTACCTGCTGGGATGGCAGTTTAAAAACTGGTCGTCAAAATTCCTTTAATTCGGATCTTTAAGTGATTTGTATACAGCGAACGGCGCCCGGGAGTACCCAGGCGCCGTTTTTTTTGGCTATTTTGTGGCATCAAAATGCGCAATTTTATTCTTGCAAATGAGCGACCAAAACATGGATGATTCCCCCAAGCCAACCTTCAACATCGGTTTTGGCCTTGCCTTTTTTCTCGTGGGTGCCTTAGCAGGTTTTGCCGGACTTCAATTTTTCCTCGGTAAATTACCCCTGTTGACCGAAGTCCTGATCACAGCATCCTATTTGATTTTTGGGTTGCTGATTGCGACGTTTGTCATCATTTTTTATTTTAGAAACTACCTCTCCAAAAAACTTTTCGGTACAAGCCCCAAAAACGTACATACTGCTTTGCAGGACACCCAAAAGGCCGCCAACTACGTAACCGACCAAATTACAGCACATGTTCTGAAAGACGCTCCGGCAGACATACGCGACGGCGTGCGTGCCCTGCTCCCGCGACTGGCCTACCAACTTTTCTGGGCAAGGCTTCGCAACTGGTGGTGGCAATGGATTCTGGGGATTTTTATAGCGGTGGGTGGACTCACGGGTACGCTCCTTCTGATGAACCAAAACGAGCTGCTGCAAAGCCAAAATAACATGATCCAACGTCAAATGTCGTTGGAGGAAGCCAATCGCCGCAGCGCATTGGTCGTTTTGATGAGCAACATCCTGGATAAAGTAGACAAAGAAATAGAGGTACAGCAAAAAGGTATGTCGTTAAGAGCCCGCGAAGCTACCAGGTACTCTTTGAGTCAATCCTTGGTTGGTCAAATAGCTGCGCTGAGCCACGCTTTCAAACCCTACAAATACATGGAAGGCGATACGCTTATTGTTAAACCACTCAGTCCTGAACGCGGACAACTGCTCACCACCCTCACAGCCCTGCCGTTGGACACAACCACCATGAAAAGGATCTACAAATCAGCAACGTTCCAAAGCGCCGATTTGAAAATGGCTGTGCTCATCAACGCCTATTTGTCGAGCGCAAACATGAAAGAAGCCAACCTGAGCCATGCGGACCTGACCTACGCTAACCTTTCGGATGCCTATTTGTCCGACGCCAACTTGTCTGATGCAGACATGCGCTGGGCCAAATTGCCATGGGCCATCCTGAGCAATGCCAACCTCGTTTCGGCCAACCTGTCGAAAGCGGACCTGACCCATTCCACCCTTTCCAAAGCCGATTTGAGCAACGCAGATGTTGGTAAAGCAAATTTCTCCGAAGCAAACCTTAAGGAGGCTACGTTGAAAAACATCGTCGACTTTAAAATGGAACAGGCAAGTACCGTCAGTTCACTGTTCAATTGTGTAGCACTGAACGATTCCATCAAGGTCAACCTCCAAAAAAGCCATCCGCATTTGTTCAAAGATTTCGACCAATAGGAATATCCTCTTTAGAAAGCCGCTAAAAACAAAAAAGCCGATCAACTTGTGTTGACCGGCCTTACTTTTTGCGGACTGGACGGGACTCGAACCCGCGACCTCCGCCGTGACAGGGCGGCATTCTAACCAACTGAACTACCAATCCGTTTGCTAAAAGCGGGGCAAAGATAAGCCAGCAATAATCATCTGTGCAAGTGTTTAGGAAAAATAATTCATAAATCTTTTCGCCTAAATTTTAAATCGTTGAATTTCAGGTGTTCTCCCATGCAAGCCACATTGCAAATGCTTGTGATCGCAGAAGTTCGACACCTTGTCGTGTGAAAGCAGTATGGGATCAAAGTTCTTTGAGCCAAAAAAGCATGGATTTGGCAGTCGATTCGGTTTCGCCGATGTCGGGCCACGAAAACGTAGTGATTAGTTCCTGAATAGGTTTGTAGCCCCGTTTTTTCCAAAAAACATCCAACGGTTGGTAGTCTGATGTGCGGTCCGGATGGTCTGCCGGACGTTGCACGGCACAAAAACACATGTATTTGAACCTACCAAAACTTCGTACGTGTTTTTCGCGTTCATCAAAAAACCGATGACCGATGCCCAGGCTGCGGTATTCAGGCAATAGGATGCTTTCGCCGAAATAAAACACGTCCTCAAGCCGGTAGCCTGCTGCAACAAACGGCGCCTGCACCTCTTCAGCTTCATCGGCCAGGGGCAAAGCCGTGGTGGCGCCCACCATACGGCCGTTGTCGAACACCGCAAAAAGTAAGGCCTTGGGCGATTCTTCGTAGGTTTTCAGGTAATCCATTTCATAATCCACCCTGCCTTCGTAAAGGTATGGAAAACTACGAAAAACGGCAATGCGCAAGGCTGCAAGTGGTTCGAAAACGCTTGCTATCTGTGCTCCAACGAAACTCTGGTACGTCAGTTCACGGTTCATGTTGGTTGTTCGGACACCATTTTGATCCAGTCTGTCAGGTTGTAATAGGTGGTAACACGGAAAATTTTGCCGTCGCGCATTTCCAAAAAAGCGCCTGCAGGCAACGTGTAGGTTTGTCCGTGGGCAGGTGGCAGGTTGCCGTCGGTTTTTTTGTAAACACCATGTACCGTAAACTCGCATGCAAAACGGTTTTCGGTAGTATCGAACAAAAAAACCATGTCCTTGAGCTGTTCCTCGTACGTTTCATCCATGTGTCGCAAAAACGAACGGTATGCTTCAGTGCCCACCTGCGTTTCACCTTGATTGATGTCGTGGCGCACGTTGGGATGTAGGAGTTCGAGCATACCCTGCCAGTTTTGGCTGTTGAAACATGCGTAATAGTGTTTGATGGTATCGAACGGTGTCATGGAAAATTTCTTTGTCCGCAAAGGTAGAAACCGACGCAGCTTTGAGGCCTATTAGTTTATCAAAATAGGTTGTAAACTTGTCGCAAACCAAACACCGATCAACATGCATTAAAGGTTGGTTAGAAATACATTCACACACATTGTGTACCTTTGCCTTCCCGCGCATTCATTCCGCGGGGAAATAAACCACGCTGAATACCATGGCCATGACCTTTATGGATTTCGAGAAACCGCTCGAAGCCTTATACGCACAGTTGGAAAAACTGAAAGAGGTGGGAGCACAAGGAGAGGTGGATGTCACCGACATGCTCCTTGAGCTCGAGAACAAGATCATCAGCAAGCGCAAGGAAATTTTCGCCAGCCTAACGGGTTGGCAGAAAGTCCAGTTGTCGCGCCACCCCGAGCGTCCTTACACGCTTTTTTATGTCAACACCATTTGTACCAAGTTCATTGAACTGCATGGCGACCGCTGCAACGGCGACGATCATGCCATCGTGGGCGGTCTTGCCGATCTTGATGGACAAACTGTTATGATTATTGGCCACCAGAAGGGTGTAAACACCAAAATGCGCCAATACCGCAATTTCGGTATGGCCAATCCGGAAGGCTATAGAAAGGCTTTGCGTTTGATGAAAATGGCCGAGCGCTTCAACATACCCGTAGTTACGCTCATCGATACGCCCGGGGCCTTTCCAGGTCTGGAAGCCGAAGAACACGGACAGGCAGAAGCTATTGCCCGTAACCTGTTCGAAATGGCACAACTGCGCGTGCCCATTTTATGTTACGTTATCGGTGAAGGCGCTTCTGGCGGTGCTTTGGGCATCGGTCTAGGCGACAAAGTCTTCATGCTTGAATACACATGGTATTCAGTTATTTCGCCCGAATCGTGCTCATCCATCCTTTGGCACTCGTGGGATTACAAGGAAAAAGCTGCCGACGCGCTCAAACTCGACGCCGACAACATGCTTTCTTTCGGACTCATCGACGACATTGTAAACGAACCTTTTGGTGGTGCACACAATGCTCCGGATGAAATGGCCCAGACGTTGAAAAAACACATCAAAAACGAACGCGACAAAATTCGTGGTCAAGAGCCGGATGCCCGCATCGTTGCGCACATTGACAAGTATTCCAAAATGGGTCATTACAAAAAAGCGCCGGTAACTTCCAAATAACCCATAACGCCTATCCCCTTCACCCAAACTGATTTGCCATGCTGGGCCGATTC
>Ga0105046_10010496_pt1 | contig 14422 bp, 11 predicted proteins | sample MAT03_FD_78385 | JGI IMG/M metagenome (GOLD analysis project Ga0105046, IMG submission 78385) | Freshwater microbial communities from Lake Fryxell liftoff mats and glacier meltwater in Antarctica - MAT-03 (megahit assembly) | ecosystem: Environmental > Aquatic > Freshwater > Ice > Liftoff... | reverse complement strand
GGGGCTATCCATTAAAATACAATCCAATCTTCCCAAATCCCCTTGATCATCCCGGTAAAATCCCAATCCAGATCCCTCGTGCCTCGGGACATGTCCTAAAAATCCAGGTTAAGACTTGTTTGCTCCGCATACCTGTGCGGACTTTCCAGTTTCAGCAACTCCATTTTAGCGTCGAGGCCGTAGAAATAGCCGCGCAGTTCACCGGCTTTGCCGATGACGCGGTGACAGGGCACGGCTACCGCGATGGGGTTTTGGCGATTGGCCATACCGACGGCGCGCACGGCCTTATCGTTACCGATGTCGCGGGCGATGTCGGAATAGGTTCGGGTGGCGCCATAGGGGATTTTGAGCAGCTCTTCCCAAACACGGCGGTGGAATTCGGTTGCGCCTCCCCAGTCGATTGTAAAATCGAATGTTTTTCTTCTGCCTTCAAAATATTCCAGGAGTTGTTGTCGGGCCGCGGCTACGGGGTGATCGGCAGGCAGGTCGGCAACGGGTGGACGTGCCGCAGCTTCCTTAAGCCAATGAACGCGGCTCACGCCGAGGCCGCTGCCAGCAATTTCGAAGTCACCGAGGGTTGTTTGAAGCAAGGTCGAGCAAACCTTCATGGTTCGGATTTTTAAAACAAATCGTCCGCAATTTACAACATTTCTATTGCAAACCCCTGCATGGTTTATTGCTACTCCACCGTGTCGGAGGCGGATTGTTTTTCGAGCAATTCGGCATAAAAACCGCCGCTGGCCGCGAGTTGTTCGTGGCTGCCGGCTTCCACGATGCGGTGGTTGTCGATCACGATGATTTTATCGAACTGCAGCATGCTGTAGATGCGGTGCGTGATGATGATGGCCGTTTTGTCGGTCAAAACGCGGTCGAGGTAGCCCAAAATCTGACTTTCGGTGTGGGTATCTACGGCCGAGAGACAGTCGTCAAGCACCAGGATGTCGGGTTGTTTGGCAAATGCGCGAGCGATGCTGACGCGTTGTTTTTGACCGCCGGAAAGTGTTACGCCTCTTTCACCCACGATGGTGTCGTAGCCTTTGGGCAGACCGGTGATTTCGTCGTGTACGGCGGCGTAACGTGCAAATTGTTCGGCATCTTCGCGGCTGAGGCCATCTTTGCCGAAGGCGATGTTGCCGTAAACGCTGTCGGAAAACAGGAAGACATCCTGAGGCACATATCCGATGCGCCGGCGCAGGTTGTCGAGGTCGTGTGCGCGCAGGTCGCGGCCATCGAGCAGGATACGGCCTGAGGTGGGGTCGTACATGCGTACGAGCAGGTCGGCAATGGTGGTTTTACCGCTACCGGTGCGGCCAATGATGGCAAGTTTTTCGCCGGGTTTTACTTCAAACGATACGTTTTCGAGGGCGCGTATGCCTGTGTCGGGGTAGTCGAAAGTCAGGTTTTCAAAAACAATGTGTCCCTGCAACGGCACCGGGTTGTGTTCCGGATTGGTGATGGTGGGTTGTGTTTTCAGAAATTCGTTGATGCGTTTTTGCGAAGCGGCCGCCTGTTGGGTGAGCGAGGCTATCCAGCCAATGGCCGTAACGGGCCAGGTAAGCATGTTGATGTAAATGACGAACTCGGCGATGTTGCCGGGCGTAATGTTTCCTTTCACCACCTGCAAACCACCAACGTACACCGTGATGATGGTGCTGGCGCCTACCATGAGCAGCATGAGCGGGAAAAAGAACGCGTCGATGCGTACCAGTTTCAGGGATATTTTGCGGTATTGTTCGCTTTGATCGGCAAAATGCTGCACCATGGCGTTTTCCTGAGCATAACTTTTCACCACACGGATGCCACTGTACACCTCCTGGGCGGTGCCAGTGAGCAGGGCAAGTTGTTGCTGGATTTTTTCGCTGCGTTTGTTGATCTGGGTACTTACATAATAAATCGAAATACTGAGAAACGGCAAGGGCAGCAGCGACCACATGGTAAGTTCCACGCTTACACTAAGCATCGCAGAGATGGTAAGCACGAAGAGGAAAATGAGGTCGAGCCCGTACAACATCGTAGGTCCCAAATACATGCGCACCTTGGATACGTCTTCGGAAACGCGCGACATCATGTCGCCTGTGCTGTTGCGTTTGTAAAACGCCAGGTCAAGTTTTTCGTAGTGGGCAAAAATTTCCTTGCGCAAGTCGTACTCGATCAGACGACTCATCACGATAATACTCTGGCGCATGAAGAACATAAAAAGGCCCATCAAGAGCGCAAGGCCCATCACCGCAGCACCAAACCATGCGATTTGATTGCCAAGTTCCTTGAAAGCTTCGGGGTGCGCAGCTATACCGCCGTGGGTTTTGTAATATCCAACCCTTTCGATCACCGTATCCAGCGCCTGCCGTATCACCTGCGGCTGCCAAACGCGGAACCAGTTGGCCAATCCGACAAAGACCATGCCGAGCAAAAATCGAAAACGGTATTTCCAGAAAAACTTATTAAGGTAGGCCAGATGCTTCATAAGCAGGGGAAACAATGCAATGGACGGCAAAGTTCGGGGAAAGTCGGGAAAATGTAACTACGGAGTTCGCGCTCCGTAGTTAGACGGACAGGGCTTTGAAATCATATTAGATGCGGATTTCTACATGTTGGTCCTTCAATTTTCTCAAAATCAGCAATATTTCTTGTAACCAGTGTTAAATCAAAAACAATTGCAGTCGCAGCAACAATGGCATCTGGCAATTTTATTTTACGGGTTTTTCTAAGTTGTATCGTCATTTGAGCAACCTCTTCAGATAACGGCAATACACTTGAATATTGAACGAAATCTTCGAGAGGTTGCATTTCTAAGGAAGTTCCGTTGTATCCCAACAATTCAATTTGATTTATAACTGATAAATAATGGTGGCTATTTTCTATGATCAGCTGCATCCATTTGTTTCCAGATTCAGGTAAAATGCCAGAAAGAAACTCGATTACAGCATTGTGTCCATCAAATATTGCGTTCCAATTTGTCCCGGCTTTTCTGTACCTGTTTAAGCATTTCCTTACCCGTTTGTTTGGATAAAGAACCTGACCATTGCCTTTTCGGCAACTCAGAAGGCTTGTTAGACGAAACCAACCTTAAAATTTTCAATTTTTCCAACTCTTTAAGTAACGCCAAAGCCTTTTCATTCAACAATTCAATGGTTACGACTTGCACCAATTCTGTTTTTTATTGGGTAAATTTAAATAAAAAAACACTTGGGCGTCTGTTTCAGTTCCATATTTTCAACAACTGACCACAGAACACCACCTAATGCTCCTCCGAAATATACATCACCGTATCCAGCTTTGCCCGCACCCCCAGCGCAATATCAACCCTTAAACTGCCCCTAACTTCGTGGGGGAAGTAGAGGCTATCATATCCGTAAGCCACCAGCCAGTGTCGGCCTTCGGGCACAGGGCGTATGCAGCCACGGGCATCGGGGCCGGTGGTAAAACTGTCGTCGTAATACGACGGCGGCTTGTCGTAGCCTGGGAAAGAATCGGCGTTGTACTTCACAAACACCGTCGCCTTCGGGATGGGCTGGTGGTGGTGCTGCGTTTTGACGCAAATTTCGGTGGGCAAAGGCACGGTTTCGGGCTCCGGCGGGCGGCAAGCCGAAAACGCCAGGATCAATCCGGTGATTAATAAACTAAGTCGCATGTTTGTAAGACGTATGGTGACAACAAAGATAACGCCGCACTGCGTTTAAAGATTTGCCTTTTGTGGCGTTTTTCGCTAAAACATGACGGAAGCTGCGTATTTTTGAGCTGCAAAAAATTAAAAAGTTTCTTGTTTGGCAGTTGCTTTGAATAACGCAAGCTTTAGAGCTTATGCCTCCTCCATTTGCAAGACAACTTTTTGCCCTTTTCAAATTACGCTAACCACCCACCACGTTTATGGCCACCACCAACAAAAAAACGACCAGCAACGGCGCCGAAAACTTAGCCACGCCTGCTACACCCACTTCGCCAACTTCCGGAAGCCGCATCGTCACCCTCGACGAGTTCATCATCCGTTCGGAAAAAGATTTTGATTTCGCCACCGGCGAACTCACAGGTCTGCTGCGCGACATCGGGGTAGCCGCCAAAATCGTGAACCGCGAGGTGAATAAGGCCGGCCTGGTCAGCATCATCGGCGTGGCCAACAGCGGCGAAAACGAAAGCGGCGACATGCAGCAAAAACTCGACGTGTATGCCAACGACAAACTCATCGAGTGCCTTCAAAATTCGGGCGAATGCTGCGCCATCGCTTCCGAAGAAAACAACGACATCATCCAAATTCCGCCCATCAGCTCCAAAAAAAGCCACTACATAGTGATGTTCGACCCGCTCGACGGCTCCTCCAACATCGACGTAAACGTGAGCGTAGGCACCATCTTCGCCATCTACCGCCGCCAAAGCGATGCCACCGGCCCGGCAACCAAGGAGGATTTCCTGCAGCCCGGCACCAAACAGGTGGCAGCCGGTTACGTGCTCTACGGCACCTCCACCATCCTCGTCTACACCACAGGACGCGGCGTGAACGGCTTCACGCTCGACCCCTCCATCGGCGAATTTTGCCTCAGCCACCGCAACATGCGCATCCCGCAGGACGGCAATACCTACTCCGTAAACCAAGGCTATTATTCGAAGTTCGACCTCGAAATGCGCCGCTACATCGACAACTGCTCCGACAACAACTACGGCCTCAGGTACATCGGCTCCATGGTTTCCGACATCCACCGCATCCTCATTCAAGGTGGCATTTTCATTTACCCCAGCACACGCAAATACCCCAAGGGAAAACTGCGCCTGTTGTACGAATGCAACCCACTGGCCATGATTGTTGAACAAGCCGGTGGCAAAGCCATGAACACCCAGCTCAAACGCATACTCGACATCGTGCCCAACGAACTGCACCAACGCGCCACCATCGCCATCGGTTCGCCCAACATGGTGGATGAACTAAAGGCGTTTATTGAGCGTTATTCTGCTTTGCCATTGTAGTTTCCAAACATGGCTCCACCCCTGCACCAAAGACCGCTTATGACAAGAAGTTGTTTTCAAAAAATAAACCATGCATGGCTGGCTATCCTTCTCTGGTTGCCGGCTATGTCAAGTTCAGTGTACAAATTCATCCCTGTACTGAACTCCGAACTCCGAACTTCTATGGAACTTAACTTCACCAACATTAAAGAAGCCAAAGGCAAGGTTTACGTCGCCGTTTACAATGCTGAAACAGGCTTTTTAAAAGAAGAAAAAGCATTGCTGCGCGAAGTATTTTCTGTTGAAAAAAGTGGCAGCCTTAGCGTCAATGTAAACATTGAAAAAGAAGGCCGCTACGCCATCGCTGCATTCCACGACCTCAACGGCAATGGGAAACTCGATAAAAACATGGTGGGCGTTCCCACCGAACCCTACGCATTTTCCAACAACGCCCGACCTAAACTCCGTGCGCCCAACTGGAGCGAAGCAAGCTTTGCCTGGAAGCCGGGAGGAAGCGTCGTATCGCTTAAGTTGGAGAAGTGGTAATTTGTTACTTTTGCACTGAAAAGTCCGAAGTCCGAAGGAGTTCGGTCCTCAGACTTCGCACTTAAGAAAATGATCAGAGCAGAGAATATAACCAAGTCGTTTGGCGACCAGGAAGTGCTAAAAGGCATCTCTTTCACCTTTGAGGCCGGCAAAACCAACCTCATCATTGGAAGAAGCGGCTCGGGCAAAACCGTGCTGGTGAAAATACTCATCGGCTTGTTCAAACCCACCTCCGGAAAAGTCTGGTACAACACCGTCGATTTCACCGGGCTCGACAAATACGCCATGCGCACCGTGCGCATGGAGGTAGGCATGCTGTTCCAGGGCTCTGCGCTGTTCGATTCCATGACCGTGGAGGAAAACATACGTTTCCCACTCGACATGTTCCAAAACATGACACCCAAGCAAAAACTCGAACGTGTCAATTTTTGCCTTGAACGTGTAGGTCTCACCGACACCAACAAAAAATTCCCTTCAGAATTGTCGGGTGGCATGCAAAAACGCGTTGGCATTGCCCGGGCCATCGTGCTCGACCCCAAATACCTGTTCTGCGACGAGCCCAACTCGGGCCTCGACCCCAAAACCGCCCTCGTAATCGACGAACTCATCATGGACATTACCGAGGAAAACAACATCACCACCATCATCAATACCCACGACATGAACTCGGTGATGGAAATCGGCAACAACATCTGCTTCCTCCACGATGGTCAGCTCGAATGGAGCGGCAATAAAGATGAAGTCCTCGGCAGCGACAACGAAAATCTTCAGTCCTTCATCTTTGCCTCACCTTTCTTGCAGCGACTGCGTAAGGCAGCCATCAGATGAGGTTTCACCTTTACCTTTTTTCCTTTTTTCTCCTTTTTTTTGCCTGCCGGCAAAAAAAAGAAACATCCCTTTTTTCCGAAATTCCCCCATCCGAATCGGGACTAACCTTTGAAAACACCCTTCCCGAACAAAACGCGGAAGGTATGAACATCATCCAATACCTCTATTACTACAACGGCGGTGGTGTGGCAGCAGGTGATGTGAACGGCGACGAGCTGCCCGACCTTTATTTTACCTCCAACCTCGGCGCCGACAAACTTTACCTCAACCGTGGCAATTTTACTTTTGAAGATGCCACCGAAAAAGCGGGAATCTCACAGTCCGGATCCTGGAAAACAGGCGTAACCATGGCCGATGTGAACGGCGACGGCCTACTCGACATTTACGTGTGCCAGGTAGGTGATTACAAAAAATTTAAAGGCAAAAACAGGCTGTTCATCAACCTTGGAACAGATAAACCCGGCGGAGTACCGCGTTTTGAAGAAAAAGCCGCCGCTTACGGACTCGACCTGAAAGCCTTTGCCACCCAGGCGGCGTTTTTTGATGTGGATGCCGACGGCGACCTCGATTGTTTCATCGCATGCCATAGCGTGCACTCGCCCGGCAGCTACCGCGATACATCGCTCACCAGAAAATACGACCCCGCCGCGGCCGACCGCCTTTTCCGCAACAACGGCAACGGAACCTTTACCGACGTCTCACGCGCTTACGGCATCTACGGCGGCATTGCCGGCTACGCACTTGGGCTGGTGGTGGCCGACGTGAACGGCGACGGACGCCCGGACGTGTACATCGGCAACGACTTCCACGAAAACGATTACCTCTACCTCAACCGCGACGGAACGCATTTCGAGGAGATCGCCGCACAAAGTTTTGCGCACCACAGCAACTTCACCATGGGTTGCGACATAGCCGACATAAACAACGACGGCAAAGCCGACCTTGTGAGCCTGGACATGAAGCCGCCCACCGAAATCCTGCTGAAATCCTCCCAACCCGCCGACGCGTACGACGTTTTTAAGTTCAAACACAGTCAGGGTTACCACTGGCAATTCCCACGCAACAACCTCCAACTCAACCGAGGCCAGGCGCCCGAAAGTGACTACCCGCTTTTTTCGGAAATCGGTCAGCTCGCAGGCGTAGACGCCACCGACTGGAGCTGGAGCGCCCTGCTCACCGACCTCGACCTCGACGGGCACAAAGACCTCTACATCACCAACGGCATCGTGCGCAGGCCCAACGACATGGACTACCTCAAGTTCATCTCCTCCAAAGAAGTGCAAAGCAACGCCACCGACCTGCAGCTCATCGAAAAGATGCCCCCAGGCGATGCAGCCAATACCTGTTTCCAAAACCGCGGCGACCTGCGTTTCAACGATGTTTCCGAAACATGGGGACTTGCACGAAAAGGTTTCTCCAACGGCGCGGTGTATGCCGACCTCGACAACGACGGCGACCCCGACCTCGTGACCAACAACCTCAACGCGCCCGCCTCCCTTTATCAAAACAACGGCAACAACAACAAGGCTTTTAAAATCAGGCTCAAAGGTGAAGGCCAAAACCCGTTTGCCATCGGTGCCCGAGTATGGATTTGGCAAAAAGGCAACATGCAATACGCCGAAAATCAGCCAGTAAGAGGCTTTCAATCGAGCGTGGAACCGGGAGTGGTCATGTTTGGTATGGGCCGGGACAGCATTGTCGACTCCCTCATCGTAGCCTGGCCTGATGGGCGATTTACCATTCGGAAAAATGCAGTGGTAAAGGGAACGATGGTTGTGTCTCCGGGCCTGACCGGAGGTGACATCTCGGCCGATAACGGCCCATCGAAAATCCCAGGTTCCGACGACAACAACCGGGCCGTTATCGGCCGACGTGTCATCTCCCTGCCTGGCGGGGAACAAATTTACAGTGACAACGCCGTGGAAAAACTGATGCCATGGTACCTCAGCACGCAGGGGCCTGAACTGGCCGTAGCCGACCTCGATAGCGACGGACTGGAAGATGTGGTGGTGGCAGGATACCACGTACGCTGGTACAAACAAACGCCGGAAGGCCGATGGTTGGAAAAACGATTCGAGGGATTGCCGGACAGCATCGATGCTGTTACCATAGCAGTTTTTGATGCCAACAAAGATGGCAAACCCGATGTGTTTCTCGGCGCCGCTGGCAACAAGGTGGGCAAATCCACCCGCGATTTTTTACTGTTCAACCAAGGGAAAGGCGTGTTTTCGGTTACGGAAGTCCAACCCGCACTCAACCTGCAAACATCCTGTGCCCGCGCGGCCGATGTAGACGGCGACGGCAACCAGGATTTGTTCCTCGGTGGGCGTGGCGTGGCAGGTGTGTATGGCATGCCGGGCACATCAAGGCTGCTCATCAACGACGGCAAGGGTATAATGACCGATGCTACGGAAACCTGGTCCATGGATCTCGCGCGCGCAGGCATGGTCACCGATGCCCGTTGGGCCGATGTGAACGTCGATGGCAAACCCGACCTCATCACTGTAGGCGAATGGATGCAACTGACTGTGTGGTACAACCGAGGCGGGTATTTTGAAAAAATGGTTTTGCCCGGCACAGGTGGATTTTGGCAAACCGTGGTGGTGAGCGATGTGGATGGCGATGGCGACCTCGATTTTTTGGCCGGGAACATGGGCTTGAACAGCGTTTTGCGCGCCAGCGCGAAAGAACCTCTTGGGCTGTGGCTCGGCGATTTCGATGGCAACGGCGCTTCCGATCCTTTGATGACCTGGTACCGCCAGGGCCGGAATGTGTTGTTTGCCGACAAAGACCTGCTCGTGAGCCAGATGCCTTCCTTGCGCAAAGACTTTGTAGAATACCAGAAATACGCTGAAGCTGATTTTGACGACGTGTTCCCTGCGGAAAAACGAAAAAAAGCCCGCCAACTCACCGCCGAAATGCTTGAAAGTGTGTGGGTGGAAAACCTGGGCGGCGAAAAATGGAAAGTGCATGTTTTGCCGGTGGAAGCCCAATTCAGTGCTGTTTTTGCCATATTGCCTATGAACTGGGATGGCGATGGTATGGAAGATTACTTGCTCGGCGGCAACTTTTACGAAGTGATGCCTGCAATAGGAAGGCTCGACGCGTCGTATGGTACGTTGTTGCTGAACAAGGGCAAAGGCGTTTTTCGGAACGTTGAACCCGAGGAAAGTGGGCTTTGGTTGCGTGGCGCCGTCCGGGATTTGAAGGTTTTTGGAAAAAATGGGATGGTCGTTGGGGTAAATGGCGGCGGTATGGAGGTATTGCAAATTCAAAAATAGAATCCAACCTTTGTAGGGCTAAACACCTTCCAACCATGCGATACGAAGCCAACACCCCCGAACACTACCTCGAACAACTTCCTGACGACCGCAAAAAGCCGATGACCGAACTGCGCAAGGTCATACTCGACAACCTTCCCAAAGGATTTGAAGAAACCCTTGGTTACGGCATGTTGGGTTACGTTGTTCCCCTTGCATTGTATCCTGCCGGTTACCATTGCAACCCGAAAGATCCCCTGCCTTTTATCAACATCGCTTCACAAAAAAACTTCATAGCCCTGCACCACATGGGCATGTATGCAGATCCGGAACTGCTCGCCTGGTTTCAGGAGTCATTTCCCAAGCATTCGTCGCGCAAGCTGGACATGGGTAAAAGTTGCGTCCGTTTCAAAAACGTGGAACACATCCCGTTTGAATTGATCGGAGAATTGGCAAAAAAAATGAATCCTGCGCAGTGGATTGCGTTGTACGAGCATAGCATGAAACGCTGAACGGATGTATAAACCGCTTTTGATGTTTGGGCAGAAGATCAAGGACTGGATGCCATTTCAAAAAAAATAGGCCGCCTCGAATGCCTTCGGAAGGACCCATGGTTGTTTTCATTTGGAGAACAAAGTTACCCAACTTTCAAATTTCCACTTGTTCACGCCATTTGCGCAGCCAACTGCACCTTGCGCGACAACGCCACATACAAGGATGCTGAGATGATGAAGGTGACACTTTCTGTCACCATCCACTGACTCACAAAGGCGTTGGGCGCGCCGTCGACAACATAGCTGGTCAAACGACCTACAACGTATCCGCCGGAATACAACATGAGCAGTCCAAGAGCTGGAAGTCGGGCTTTGAAGGCACCGAAAATGCAGAAGAGTCCGAACATCAGGTGCATGCCGCCGTACACAGCGCGGATGGTGCTTAGGGAGCTGGCGTTTTCGAGGGTCATTTCTACGGCAGCCACTACGGCACGGGGGTCGAGCAGGGCCTGAACGCCAACATTGGCAAATGCGAGGCCGGTAAGGGCAAGAAAAACAAGGGTAATGCGCTGTGCGATTTTCATGGCTTAATGTTTTTTTTGTTTTTGTTTAATACTGCAAAGGTGGGGCAGCGTGAAAAATTGAATCTTGGTGCAGACCAAGATTTTGTCCTTTGAAGGTTTTTTTAAACCTTTGGACCCTATTCAGCGAAAATTCTCTAAAATGTCCCATCCGCTTTACCCGAACTTGTTTACGCCCCTCGATTTGGGCTTTACCACCCTGAAAAACCGTGTGCTTATGGGCTCCATGCATACGGGGTTGGAAGAAGGCAAAGACGGATTTGAAGCTCTGGCCCGATATTTTGCCGAACGCGCCAAAGGAGGCGTGGCCCTAATGGTGACCGGCGGCGTGTCGCCCAACCGACAAGGCTGGTTGTCACCGTTCGGCGCCAAAATGAGCAACCATGCCGAAGCACAAAAGCACCGACGTGTGACCGATGCAGTACATGCTGAAGACGGCAAAATTTGTCTGCAAATCCTGCACGCCGGCCGTTACGGCAAACACCCGTTCGCGGTGGCACCAAGTGCCCTGCGCGCACCCATTTCGCCCATCCGGCCTTGGGCCATGAGCGGAAGGTTGGTGCGTGCCACCATCCACGATTTCGCCAATTCCGCTGCGCTGGCACGCGAAGCCGGGTACGACGGCGTGGAAATCATGGGCAGCGAAGGTTACCTCATCAACGAGTTTATTGCGCCGCGTACCAACAAACGAACCGACGAATGGGGCGGCTCGTTCGAAAACCGCATCCGTTTCCCACTCGAAATCATGCGGGCAGTACGCGAAAAAGCTGGCAAAGATTTCATTGTTATTTTCCGGGTTTCCATGCTCGACCTCGTAGAGGACGGCAGTACATGGGACGAAGTAGTGGCTCTCTCCAAAGCCCTCGAAACAGCTGGCGCGAACATCATCAACACCGGCATTGGCTGGCACGAAGCGCGGGTGCCTACAATTGCAACCCTGGTGCCGCGCGGGGCCTACACTTGGGTTACCAAAAAACTCATGGGCGAAGTGTCGATCCCGCTCATCACCACCAACCGCATCAATACGCCAGAAAAAGCCGAAGCCATTTTGGCCGACGGTGCGGCCGACATGGTTTCCATGGCCCGTCCGCTGCTGGCCGATCCTTATTTTGTCAAAAAAGCATACGAACGCAGGTCCACGGAAATCAACACGTGCATTGCTTGCAACCAGGCTTGTCTGGACCACGTTTTTGCAGAAAAAGAAGCTTCCTGTTTGGTGAATCCACAGGCATGCAGACCATTGGAGGTGGCTCCCGTACCCACCGACCTATCAAAGCCTGTGGCTGTGGTGGGTGGCGGTCCGGCAGGCATGTCCTGTGCATTGGAACTGGCCCAACGTGGCCGCCGCGTTGTGCTTTTTGAAAAATCAGGCGAGTTGGGCGGGCAATTCAACCTGGCCAAACGCATTCCGGGAAAAGAAGAATTCCACGAAACCTTGCGGTACTTCCGGGTGATGCTCGACAAACACGGCGTGGAAATTCGCCTGAATACTGCCGCCACGGCTGAAAATCTGATCAGCGAAGGGTTTGGACAAGTGGTTTTATCCACAGGCATCAAACCCCGTATGCCGAACATTGAGGGCATCAACCATTCCAAAGTGGTGGTTTACACCGATGTGTTGCAGGGGCATGTGAAAGTGGGCCCAAAAGTTGCGGTGATTGGCGCGGGAGGCGTCGGCTTCGACGTGTCGGTGTTCCTCAGTGAACCCCAACAGGAACATGCCGACGTGGCAGTTTATCAACAGTTTTGGGGCATCGATACGACCTATGAACACCGCGGAGGCCTCACCAAACCACAGCCGGAAAAGTCGCCGCGCGAAATCTGGCTTTTACAACGCTCCAAAGGAAAACTGGGTGAAAACCTGGGCAAAACCACCGGCTGGGCGCACCGTCTTACCTTAAAAGCCCGTGGTGTACACATGCTTGGAAACCTACAATACCAGCGCATCGACGACGCGGGCCTACACCTGCTGGTGGATGGAAAAGAAAATTTGTTACCCGTGGATCATGTGGTTATTTGCGCCGGCCAGGAGCCTTTTCGCGCGTTGTACGAACCACTGCAAGCTGCCGGTTTGCCGGTTTACCTCATCGGCGGCGCCAAAGAGGCCGGAGAGCTCGATGCGCAACGTGCCATCCGTGAAGGATTGGAGGTGGCGATGATGTTGTCGTAAAAGATGGGCGCGCTTTATTTTACTGCTCTTTATCTGTTTTTTACAGGGAAAGCTCTGCGCCTTCCTGTCCAACAAGCGTTCCTATTGCTACGCCCATGCCGCTGAGCCGGAGGGCCAAAACGACATTTTCAGAAGATTTTTCTACAATAGGTTTTTTTACCGGTCCGAGGCCGAGGATCCCCGACCACCAGGCGTCGATTTCGAAGTTTTTACCCGGACAAATCACCGTTTTCAACAATTGAACCAGAGCGCTTCGGATTAGTTCGTTGGAACCAAACTGGTCGGTAGCTTCAGTGTCGTATGCCAGGTTGCGCCCGCCACCGAGCAGGATACGGCCGTCTATGTTGCGGAAATAATAAAACCCGCGGTCGTAGTGAAAGCAGCCTTCCACCTGCAGTCCGGGAATGGGATGGGTAATGAGCACCTGGTTTCGGGCGGGTTGTACGGCGAGGCCGGGCAGGAGCTGTTGTGCAAAACCGTTTACCGCAACAATTACTTTGGGCACGGTAATCGTCCAGCCGTATTCGGTTTCAAGTTCTACGCCCTGCGAAGTGTCTTCCAGATTTTTGATGCCCATGCCGTTGTACACTTCCACGCCCGATTCGCGGGCTTTGTGGAGCAGTGCGGCCATCATTTTTCCGGTATTTACCTGCCCTTCTGCCGCATTGAGGATGAGGTGGCGCACGCCGCGGAACCCAAAGGAAGACAAGCGCTCGTCGACCACGCTGAAAACCTTACTGTTGCCTGTTATGGCGCCAATTTTTTCATTCAAATCGGGCATGCGTTCCATACAATTCTGGAACACGCCTTCTTCTTCTTCTTCGGTAAACATTTCGTAACCACCAAGGCCTTTGTAGTTCAGCGCTTCGTCGCCAATGAGGCTGCGCAGGCGTTGCAGGCCCATCCAGCGTTTTTCCACAATACCGAGCAGCATGTCCTCCGGCATTTGGGTAAGGTCGTCGAGCAGTTCGGTCATGGAGCCGAAGCAGGCAAACCCGGCGTTGCGGGTGCTCGCGCCAATGGGCAGGGCACCGCGTTCGATCACCACTACCTTACTTTGGGGCTTCAAGTGTTTGTAATGAATGGCCGCAGCGAGACCAACAATACCGCTGCCTACCACGACGAGGTCGATGTCTTTGAAAAAGGTTTCTCTTTCCCAGTAGGATAGGTGGTAACGCAGGGTTTGCATAGCAAGTTTAAAGGCGAAGTTAATTTGATTGACGAACGATGACTACATGCTTGTTGATTTTTGAAGTAAAAAAAGGGATTTCTGTCGTGGACAAACCTTTCAATCAAAAATTAACAATCATGTAATCATCATTCGTCAATCATTTACTTCACACCTCGTGTTCTATACTCTTGCTGATCAAAACCTTGTCGATTTTACTTTTGTCCATATCCACAATTTCGAAGCGGTAGCCTTCGGCTTCGAAGTAGTCGCCTACTTCCGGGATTTCCGCGCGTTTGAACAGGATGTATCCTGCAAGCGTGGTAAACTCGGCTTCTTCGGCGTCGAACTCGTGAAGGTCCACCGTATCGCGCAGCTCATCGATGGGGATAAGGCCATCCACGAGCAGGCTGCCGTCTTCGCGGGTTACGATGGAGGGC
>Ga0105046_10010494_pt1 | contig 14422 bp, 12 predicted proteins | sample MAT03_FD_78385 | JGI IMG/M metagenome (GOLD analysis project Ga0105046, IMG submission 78385) | Freshwater microbial communities from Lake Fryxell liftoff mats and glacier meltwater in Antarctica - MAT-03 (megahit assembly) | ecosystem: Environmental > Aquatic > Freshwater > Ice > Liftoff... | reverse complement strand
TGTCGACGATACCAGCGTCAAGGCAGTGTCGGCTTCGTTACTTTCTAAGATCATCGATTTCCTATAGCGGCCAATAGCGATGTGGCACGGGTGTCGTTGTCGGGCGCCTCACCCAGCGCACCCAGCAGCTGAACCTTCGCTTCTTCGATCTTGCCCTGTTTTAGCAAACACAAACCCAAACCCACGCGGGCCTCGTACCCTGTGGATCCGGGGTTTAGGCGCACAAAGAATGTTTTCGCGTCATCCGACAGACAGCTTCTAAAATCATGCTCAGCTGCCAGGAGCTGAGCGGCAACCACCAGCAGATTCCCTCGCATCAAATGAAGATCGGGGCTGCCCGGAAACGCTGAAATTGCAGCGTTCAACAAGTGCAGGGATTCTTCGTTGCGTCCCAGTTGCTTCAAGGTGTTTGCGTACCCAGCGAACAACGAAACAACAAACGCTTCGCCTTCATGCGAAGAATTCAGGTGAGAAACGGCTTGCGCGAATGCCACTAGAGCCTGCTCTTGGCGATCGCGGTTGGAAACAGTGAGCAGCGCCTGCCCCAAACAAAACCAAGCAAACGGCTCCTGTGTGGCCGCGGTTACTTGAGCGCGCGCGAGGGAAAGATTTCGTTCGTCCTTGTTGCGGGTAACCAACACGCTGGCAGTGTGTCCGTCATGCCGAAAGTGCATAAACGTGGCGCGTACCACTGCCACGTGCCCACGTGCCACGCCCATCAGCTGTTCGTGAACCGTGCCTTCGTAGCGCATTTCGGGATCCGCGTGCTGGAACAACCTCAATAAGGGAGCCACCGCGTAGGTGCCGTCATCTCGAAGATCGTGGCAATCGATAGCGTAAGCTTTGTGGTCGCTTTGCAACGCTTGTAGCAGCCCGGCAGGATCCGTAACCACCAACTCTTCATCTGCATCCAACACCAAAGCCCAAGGCAAGGTGGCCTGCTCCAATGAATGGTTGCGTGCTGTGGCGAAGCTGTTCTGCCATGGACGATGCAACACGCGCGCTCCCAGCCTCGTCGCGATTTCGGCCGTGTCATCCAACGAACCCGTATCGACCAAAATCGTCTCGCCCACCCAAGGCTTTGACGACGCCAGCAACCGCGGCAAATTGTGGGCTTCGTCTCGCGCGATCACGCACAGGCTTAAGAGCCTTTTCGCGCCATGAGAGTCTTCCATCTTCGAGATTGCCCCTGGGGTGTCCCGGGCCCAGCAACGAACTACCGGCGCTTGGTGAGCTGCCTGTAGATCATAAGGTGTCGCACCGCTGTCTCTGGGCGGCCAAGCTGCTCAAGCAAACGCGCCAAGTTGTAGTGAGCGTCAGCATTGGATGGATCGATAGCAATTGAACTTTCATACGATTCAACCGCCTCCGCTCTGCGCCCCGTGTCCTCAAGGGCAACCCCAAGGTTGAAAAACGCCGTGGGATCTTCAGGGCGCACGGTCAACGCTACGCGGTAGTGCTGCTGTGCTGCCTCAGGGTGCCCCGATTCATGTAGGAGTCTGCCCATGTTGATATGGGCGTCGGCGTGTGCCGGATCGACGTCAATGGCCGCCTGGTACGCATCCCGGGCCGCCACAGCGTCTTCTTCCTCTAGCCCGCAACCACGCTCGAAATGTTCTTTGGCGGTCAGCCCATCACGCCCGCGTGCGTTTCCAATGCGCTCTTGGCGGCGGCGGCGAAGCATGTCGGTTCCGGCCGATTCGCGCGCCAAGGCCAAAGGAGCGATGTTGGTGTCCGAGCGCTTAACGCGATGCGTGCGACCGGCGCCACTGTCGAAATCTAAGTAAACCTGGCCGGAATTAGGATCCCAACGCGAATCGCCTTCGTTTACGATCAGTCGGTCACCTTCAACGTCCAGATTCAGGCCGGTCAACGCGTGGCCACCACCAAGCGTTTCCTTGAGCCGCCGCAGAGCTTGGTGAACTCGCTTCTGCGGCACCTCTTGGCCCAAAAGCCCTTCCACCTTCTTTAAAAGAACCATGTCTTGAAAGGTTAAGTGCAGCTCTCCGTCGTCAGTTCGTTCTGGGGTGACGAAGCCAGCTTTCATGTAAGAACGCAAGCGATCAGGCGGCAAGCCTAGAACGTTGGACACCTTACGTACGGAATACATGGGCGGCGCGATAATAATACCCAGACCTCCATTCCGATCACAAAAAACACAACACACTTTTCTCCTTCGAAAAACCTAGCGGTTTCGCGATCATGCGCCTGTGGACAAATCTTGATTCAGTCTGTTAACATCAAGAATTCCCAAAGGGGAGCGCTTTGGTCGGCCGCAACAGGCTCGTTCGATCAGTTCAAGCTGTTGGGCATGCCAAGTCGAAAGGGCGCAATTTCGGCGTCAAACCGAGAGCCGCTGTTTGCCACCATCTGGTACGTGCCGCTCATAGCCCCTGATGAGGTCGGTATCACGCACCAGCTGGTGTATTCAAAGCTTTCTCCGGGGCGAAGCATGGGTTGCGCGCCCACGACGCCCTCACCTTTGACTTCTTGCTGGCCACCTTCGTTGTCCACAATGATCCAATGGCGGCTGATCAACTGTGCACTCTGCGTACCCTCGTTCCGGATTGTTACCGTGTACGAAAACGCATATCGCCGCTCCTTTGGTGCCGAGCGCTCCGAGATGTACTGGGTTTGCACCGTGACCCGGATCCCGTCTGTAACCGCTGAAGACATGGTCGCCAAGCTGCCAGAGGACGTCTGCAAGCGCAACCGCAATACCGCCTGACCTTTGAGCGGGTGGCGACTATCCCTGGTAAACTGCGGGTAACATGGACCTCACCGCCAAGAAATGTATCCCCTGCGAGGGCGGCGTTGCCAAGCTCACGGACGAGCAAATGCTTCCCTTCTGTGCTCAATTGCCAGATTGGAAAGTCAGCGCCAGCCGAAAACTCGAACGTCGCTTCGAATTTCCCGATTTTCTCACAGCCATGGCTTTTATAAATCGAATGGCCACACTCGCCGAAGCTGAGGCCCACCATCCGGATTTTGCTGTTCAATATTCAATCGTCGACGTCGCCGTTTGGACACACTCGATTGGAGGATTGTCCGAAAATGACTTCATTCTCGCCGCCAAAATTGATCAGCTGCCACGTGAGTAGCCGTGGATTAATCGTCCGCACCTTGGTCTTCAAGTTTCTTGCGGATCAGATGCCAATCGGATTCGGGAACACGTAGCCACGCGCTTACGACCTTTGGATCGAATTGTGTGTTCACGCAGCGCTCAATTTCAGAGCGAGCAACGGCATACGTTCGTGCTTTGCGGTATGGCCTGTTGCTGGTGATGGCGTCGTAGGTGTCGACGACTGAGAATATGCGCGCACCGATCGATATCTGTTCGCCGCGCAACCCGCTTGGGTAACCCGAGCCGTCCCAGCGTTCTTGATGCTGAAGCGGAATCAATCGGGCTCGTTCTAGAAATCCGATGTCCTTGAGCATCTCGAAGCCCAACGCAGGGTGGCGTCGCATCTCAACCCACTCTTCTTCATCCAACGGGCCCGGCTTCAACAAAACAGCGTCGCGGACGCCAATCTTGCCAATGTCGTGCAAAATACTTCCGCGCTCCATATCATCCAAATCTTTGCCGCCGATCCCCAGCTCAGTCGCCAATCTGCGGGCGTAAAGCCCCACGCGACGCGAGTGCCACTGCGTTTCAGAGTCTCGTAGGTCAAGCGCCGAAACCAAGCTGTCCAACAGATTGCTCGTGCGCTCTTCGAGCATTTGATCAAGCTCGCGGTTCAGCCGCCCCAGTTCCTTGTTCTTGCTGCGTAGCTCTTCGTGGACGCGCGCATTTTCTTTCAACAACGACACATGATCAGCTGCCGCTTGCACAGCGCTGACGACGTCGTAAGTGTTCCACGGTTTGGTCAACAAGCGATCCACGCCGATCTTGTTGATGGCCACCAAAGCGGTCTCAAAATCAGCGTAGCCACTAATCAAGAGCCTGCGCGCTTCAGGTCGCTGTCGCCTTGCTCCCGAAAGAAACGCAATGCCATCCATATCGGGCATTCGCAAATCGGAAACAATCACGTCGAAAGATTCTTTCGTGATGCGCTCAAGGGCTGCAGTTGGCGACGTCATCACGTGCACCTCCAGCCCCGGTTCGTTCCCGAAAATGCGAAGAAACGCCTTACAAAGATTGGGCTCGTCGTCCACATAAAGGACCCTCGCCGCCGTCACAACCTCGCTGACCAATTCACTCATAGACCATAGCATCGACGGGCTAATTGAAAGCCTTGAGGCCTCGCCGCTGTCTACCGTTCGAATCAGTAGATTCATGATTCCCTGTAGATTGGCCAAAGGACGGTAATCTAACGGTAATGTAAGAGGAGGAGGTAGATGTCCCTGCTTGTCGGTAGTTCCTCGTTTTGCAAACCTCCATGCCAATCGGCCAAAAGACTTGCCTAGTGACGCCCTAGGGCGCGATGATGCGGCGGGCGCTACCCAAAGGTGGTGCAATTCATGCGGCACATAAAGCGTTCACTACGATTGGTCGACTCACACGGGGGCTATCATACTTGTGATGGACGCCCTCGTTGTTGTTGCGGTCTGCGCGCCTTGTGCGCTTCTTAGCGAGGACACATGGCACGGGTTCTTCTCGCTGCGTCTGTACCATCGGTCTGTCGTAAATTTTCATTGGCCTTGGGCCAATCGGGACACATTGCAACGATATGCACCGACGTCACTGCGGCGTTGGAAGAACTCGCTAGTCAAGGCGAGAGTGACCTCTTGCTTGTGCACGTTTCGCTCAATGGCGGGGGCGCCGAAGAACTTTGTAACCGGGCCACGCGCAGAAGCAGGCAACGTTCCTTACCGACGGTACTGATCATCGATAAGTGGCCCGAGCTCGACGTGCCGAATCCGCTTGGTCAGCGAGATCTTGACGACATCATCGTGTCGTCGTCATCGTTTGATGAAATTCGTGGTCGCGTCGATTTTAATCTCCGCTCAAAACGTTCGGCGGCAGAAACAAGGCGACACAATTCTGAGTTGGAAATCAAAGTCGTTGAACACACGCGCAAGGTGGCGGCGCTGGCAGACGAAGTGCGAGGTGAACGCGATGTACTTCGAGAAGCAGTCAATCTTATCGAAGACGGAGTGTTGTTGATCGACAACGAGGGCAACGTTTTGCTCGAAAACACCGCTGGCGAAAGAATACGCGGTGGCGCTGATGGTTTGCTGGGTATGGACAGCCGCGTTGATCGGCAACTCGCAATGCTTGCGAACCAAGCGCGCCAGGCAAACGCCCGCGTTGAGATGGGAATGTCGCGGGATCAGCGGCAACTAGTGGTGGCCGCGTATCCCGCAGTGGATCGCGTACTCATACACGTGCGCGACGTAACGGACGCACGCGACCTGGAAGTAAGACGGTTGCAGTCTGAGAAGTTGGCTTCCATAGGCTTGCTGGCGGCAGGCGTGGCGCACGAGATCAACAATCCGGCGTCGTTTGTTTTGCACAACCTCGATTCAGTGCTTTCGGTCTTGCAGCAGATTGACGAAAAGTTGGCAAACCAGCCTCGGATCGCGCGCAGTTTGGGGGCACAATCCTTAATGTTTGATGCGATGAGCATCTTGCAGGAGTCAAAGGAAGGGATGGCCCGAATCGCTCGCATTGTTCGCGATCTGCATTCTTTTTCTCGTGTTGACGATGACACCTTGGTGGCCACCGACGCGAATATCTCGCTTGAATCTGCTCTTTCGATGTTGCGAAACGAGTTGCGCTACCGCGCCACCGTGATTCGTGATCTGCGGTCTACACGGCTTGTGCCTGGGGGCGCGGCACGGTTGGGGCAAGTGTTTCTCAACCTGGTTCTCAATGCCGCTCACGCCATGACCGAAGGTGGTCCTGATCGGAATCGTTTGTGGGTCCGCTCATTCGATACCGATGATTCGGTGGTGGTCGAAATTCAAGACAACGGTCCCGGAATCCCTCCCGCTGTTATGGCCCGCATCTTTGAATCGTTCTTCACCACGAAGCCGCGCGGCGTGGGCACGGGCTTAGGTTTGCCGATCTCGCGCGACATCGTGCATTCGTTGGGAGGTCTTATCGAAGCCGAAAGCGAGCCTGGCAAGGGCGCCTTGTTCCGCGTGTCGTTACCGTTTGTGGCGTCAAAAGATGAGCCCCTCATAGCCACGGCGCAAGCGCGTACGGGTCGTCGCAGAAGGGTGCTTGCCGTTGACGACGAAACGCTCCTGCTCAAGGCCTATCGTCGCATGTTGATCGATTATCACGATGTCGAAGTTCGCGGCAGCGCGACGGAAGCACTGGACCTTCTGGCAGCGGACCAGGATTTCGACGTCATTCTCTGCGACTTGCAGATGCCAGGCATGTCTGGCGCCGAATTCTTCTGTTACGTACGCGAGTTGTATCCAGAGTTGTCAAAACGATTCTTGTTCATTACAGGGGGGGCGTTTTCCCCTGAGGCCCGCCGGTTCCTAGAAGATTCGATGCCCGCCTGTATTAACAAGCCATTCGGCCTAGACGAGCTGTTGGGCCTCATCGATACTTTGGGGCTGGAAAGTCCGCTTGTACGGCCAGTGGCGCACCGATTAACAGAGCTTGCGGATTCTTCCGAGATTCGTCATTGAATGCCGATGCGGTCACGACTCTTGGTGGTTGCAGCCCTCGTTAGAAACGCCAACGCAGTACTGCTTTCGCAGCGTCGGGCCGATCAGTCGTTCCCATTGAGTTGGGAATTTCCTGGCGGGAAGATTGAACCTGGGGAATCTCCCGAGTTTGCGTTGGTCCGTGAGATTCAGGAGGAGCTTGGCTGCACAGTGAAAGTTGGCCAGGTTGTCGACGTCGTGTTTCACGCTTACGCCGACTTCGACCTCTACATGCTTTTGTATGCCTGCGAAGTTGTTGACGGCGTGCCTCACCCGGTGGAAGTGGCGGCGGTGTCATGGGTTCCGATCGACCAGATGTTGACGCTCCCCATGCCCCCTGCAGATCTGCCACTGGTGCAGCGTCTGCTTGAAAAGGCCTAGCGTGCGAGCCTAACCTGGTGTCGGCTCGGAGGACGGCGACGCTATCGCACTTGGCTCACCCTGCATCGTTTCGGCCTCTGCAGGTGCTGGTTCTGGTGTAGCGCTGGCGGCAGCTGCGGCTTGCGCTTGTGCCGCCTGGTTCATGATGTCCACCTTGGCCTTCTGCCTGTCCGCTTCTGTCATGTCGCGCTTGCACGCTCCGCACAACTTCGGCATTTCCCAGTTACCCAACTGGGTTTGCAATTGGCTTTCCGGAGGCCAGAAAATAGGGGTTCCGCAACTTGCACAAGGTAGCTCCGCTGTTTTGTGCTTCGCCAAGAAGTCGGTACAGAATCCGCAGTGGCGGCTCGGAGGCCTAATGCTGCTCTTGCGCTTACGCCTGCGACGCTTCTTCTTTGAAGCCTGCAGAGGCTGCCCTGCCATTGTTGCGGCGGTTGGATCTGCCGACTCATCAGCTTCGTCAGCCTCTTCGGATTCATCAACCGAAGGATCCTGTGTTTCCCCAAGGGCTTGTGGCGCCTCGACGTCCAGTACCACGGGCGTTTCGGGAACCAGTGCTGGCTCTGGCGCGGCTTCGGTGGGCTCGACGGCATCTGCACCGGCGGCATCTGCACCGGCGCCCTCTGTCGCCAGAACGTCAGGTCGAGGCCCGCGCCGACGACGGCGTCGGGTTGGGGCTTCGCCTGAAGCGTTGTCTGCTGTTGGTGTTGCCGTCGGTGCTGGCAACTGGACGCGGGCTTCCTTAATTGGAGGAAGCGCCTCAGGACGAACTCCGGCCACAAACTGTTGTTGTGACGTCCAAGTCCAAGTCCGTTTGCAACCTTCTGTCTTGCAAGCCACTTCGCGGTCTTTGAGGTGTTCAACCTCACCCGCACACGATTCGCAGAATTGGGGAAAGGGATCGCCCGCTTTGCCACGCAACGTGCGCGCCAATTGGGCACCACGTTTTTCAATCCACGTATTCTTGCAACCAGTCCTTCGGCAAGGACGTTCGACGTCCTTCAAGCCGTTCCAAACCTTGAAACAATCTTCACAAAGGTGCGAAGGGGGCTTGGGAAGTGGTTTGTCGGCCACACAAGCATCGAGCTGCTGTTCCCGGGTCCAATGCCACGTCTTTTTACAACCCGAAGCGCGACAACGAACGTCGCGATCCATGAGTTTGCCAAAGGACTCGCGGCAGGTTGTACACATGCGGCGGGGCGGGATGTTCGGTTTGCCTGAAGCAAACGCTTGAATTTGCTCGTCAGCTTTCCAGGTAAACGTGCGCTGGCACTTATGGATGCCGCAAGGAGCCTCGACATCCTTCAGATACGGCCCCTTGTCAGCGCATCGCTTGCATAGCGCGCCACCAAAAGTAATGCCGCCCTCAACCAAGTCGATGCCGCCGCCAACGCCCAGCAATTGCTGCTTTGGTGTTAAACGGGCCGTACGGCCGCAATCTGGGACGGAGCACGTGGTTTCAACGGGCTCGAAACTCTTGAGCTTTTCGTCACAATCCGTGCAGAAATGTCGACCGTCGGGGCGTCCGGCGGCCTGGTTCTCAAGCTGGGTTTGCCGGTTTAGCTTCCAGGTTCCCGTGCACCCCTCCCGGGCGCAGGGCATATCGCGGTCGACCAGCTTTGGCCAACGTCGCGTGCATGCTTCGCACATGCCCTTCGTTTCATCGGAACCCCCAGCGTCTCCGAATTTCGGATTGCTCGACAAATCGGTCCAGGTACGAGTGCAGCCGTGCACCCGACACTCGGCCACCTTCAAACCTAGGAGATCACCTAGAGTAAATCCACCTGACGACATGTAAGGGCGGTATGGTGGACGAGCGCGACCGTATCCGCAAGCTTAAACCCCCTGCCGTAGTGCAATGTCCCGTTCGGCTAAGCGTTGACTGAGGTTTACAGCCAGTTGACGTACGGCCTCCAGTCCTGAATAACCTTAGGCCTCCCCATGCAGCTCTCTATTGAAGACATCTCCCCGGTCGAAAAACGCGTTGATTTCGAGATCCCGTGGGGCGACGTCGCGCCTCGGCTCGACCGTGCCTACATGGCCTTGAGCAAACAGGTGAAGCTTCATGGCTTCCGTCCAGGCAAAGCCCCCAGGTCGGTGCTTGAGAAAATGTATGCCAGCCGCGTCGAGGACGAGGTGGCGCGGGAGATCATCGAAATGTCGCTCGGCCAAGCGATTGAAGAGAAGCAAATCGCTCCGGTGGCTCCGCCCCGGGTCGACAAACTCGATCTGAAAGCTGGACAAGTCTTTAAGTTCTCGGCCCTTGTGGAAACCAAGACAGTCGTGGTTCCAAAGGATTACAAAGGCCTCGCGTTGAAGCGTCGCCCCGCCAAAGTTGAAGAATCCCAGATTCAACAGCAATTGGACCAACACCAACGTCAACTTACCCAGTTCCTGCCAATCGAAGAGGGACGCACCACCACCAAAGAGGGCGATCTCGTTCTGATTGAGGTTTCAGGCAAGGTGGGAACCCACAAGATCAAGGGCAAAACAGCTTCAGTAGATCTTGGCGATACCTCCCGGGAACCGTTGCCCGGTCTCGCTGCGCAGTTGAAAGACTTCCCAGTCAATGCCGCCGATCACGAAGTTCGCTACCGCATCGCCGACGACGTTTCGCAGCGTGAACTCGCTGGCCAAGAAGTTGTTCTAAAAGTCACGGTCAAGGAAGTTCGCAGCCGTAAAGTGCCTGCAATCGATGATGATTTGGCGAAAGACACCGGCGAAGCCGAAACGTTGGCCGGTCTCAAGGAAAAGATTCGGGCTCGGTTGGAAGAGGCTGATAAACAGCGCATTAGCACTGAACTTAGCCAACAAGCCATCAAGGCTGTTGTAAAGGCCAACGACTTCGTTGTCTCTCGATCGATGGTCGACAGGTTTGCCAAAGGCATGGTGGAACAGTTCAAGGCGCAATTGGCGTCTATGGGCATTGAACCTGGCGCCGCAGGCATCGACGACAACCGCATGTTTGCTGAATCGAAGGTTGAAGCTGAACAACAAGCGCGCGCGTCTGTTTTGCTTAACGCCATCGCCGAAGCTGAAAAAGTCGAAGTTTCCGATGCTGACGTGCAAAAGAAACTCGCTGAGCTGGCCGCTGCCCGGCAAGAAAACGTCAAAAAGCTGCGCGCCGATCTCGAACGTACTGGGCGAATCAGCGGTTTGCGCCGTCAGATCCAGGACGACAAGACGCTTGAACTGCTGGTGTCGCTGGCTAAAATTGCCGACGTATCCGCGGAAGAAGCCGAAGAGGCGGGTAAGTCGTAACCCAAAGGCGCGACAGGCGTCTAATTTCCGAAGATACTAAGGGCACTAGGTTCAAATCCCCCAGTGAGGTGACGATGTCCCGCTATCCGTCCGATGCGCTTCCCCCTTCCATCAGCAATCTGATCATTCCCACTGTTATCGAGCAAACCCACCGGGGCGAGCGCGGCTGGGATATCTTTTCCCGCCTTTTAAAAGACCGGATCATTTTCCTGGGCACCCAGGTCAATGACGACGTAGCCAACATCATCATTGCGCAGCTGTTGTTCTTGGAGAGCGAAGATCCTGACAAGGACATCATGCTCTACATCAACTCGCCTGGGGGCTTGGTTACCGCAGGCCTCGCGATATACGACACTATGCGATATGTGCGTCCCGATGTGGCGACGTTCTGCATGGGACAAGCGGCGTCGATGGGCGCGTTCTTGTTGTCGGCCGGCGCGAAGGGCAAGCGGTACGCGCTGCCGCATTCCCGAATCTTGATTCACCAGCCTTTGGGTGGTTTTTCTGGCCAGGCAACGGACATCGACATCCACGCCCGTGAAATTCTTCGAACCCGCGACACTTTGAACAATTTGTTGGCAGGACACACCGGCCAGCCTCTTGATCGCATCAAAAACGACACCGAACGCGACTATTTCATGAGCGGTGTCGAGGCCAAGCAATATGGCCTGATCGACGAGGTTATCGAGAAGAAGACTGTCGAAAAGGCGCGCTAGTCAGCCTGCTGTTTTAACCTGGTGGGGGGCATGCCGTAGCCCCCCGGCCAGGGTCGTGCTACCGTTTTGACTTCGTGGCTGACAGGAAACGAGAAGAACACGGCAGCTTGTCTTGCTCCTTTTGCGGCAAAAGCCAAAAGGAAGTGAAGAAGCTTATCGCAGGCCCAACGGTCTACATTTGCGATGAGTGCATCGGGCTTTGCAATGACATCATTGCCGAGGAGATCGAAAAAGAATCCGAAGGCTTCGGATTTACAACGACCCCCAAGCCTGCCGAGATCAAGGCCATCCTTGACGAGTATGTGATCGGCCAAGAACGAGCCAAGAAGATTCTGGCAGTCGCGATTCACAACCACTACAAGCGCATCGACTCCAAGGTCAAGAACGACGACGAAGTTGAGCTTGGTAAGTCGAACGTGCTGCTGCTTGGCCCCACGGGCTCGGGCAAAACGCTGTTGGCGCAAACTTTGGCCCGCGTGCTCAACGTTCCGTTCGCCATCGCTGACGCCACAAACCTCACTGAGGCTGGTTACGTGGGCGAGGACGTCGAAAACATCATCGTCAGCCTCCTTCAAAATGCCGATCACGACATCGAGAAGGCCGAACGAGGCATTGTTTACATCGACGAGATCGACAAGATCGCCCGCAAAGGCGAAAACCCATCGATCACGCGGGATGTTTCAGGCGAAGGCGTTCAGCAGGCGCTTCTTAAGATCCTTGAAGGCACAATTTGCAACGTGCCCCCGAAAGGTGGCAGAAAGCACCCACAACAAGAGTTCTTGCAGGTCGACACCACGAACATTCTTTTCATTTGCGGTGGTGCCTTCGTGGGTCTCGAAGACGTCGTAGAACAGCGCATTGGCAAAAAGCAAATGGGCTTTGGGGCCAAGCTGAACTCGAACAAAGATCGAAAGATCTGGGACCTTCTGCGCGAAACTCAGCCCGAGGATCTGCTGAAATACGGCATGATTCCCGAGTTCGTGGGACGGCTACCTGTGATCGCACCGCTTCACGATCTCGATGAAGAGACACTCGTTGAAATTCTCACCAAGCCCAAGAACGCCTTGGTCAAGCAGTACCAAAAGCTGCTTGAAATTGATGGCGTGAAGCTTAGGTTCGCCAAAGGCGCGTTGTCGGCCATCGCTGGCGAGGCCTTGCGGCACAAGGCTGGGGCACGTGGTCTGCGCGCCATTCTCGAACAGGCGATGATGGATCTCATGTTCGAGGTTCCGTCTGCGTCTCCTCCGATCAAGGAGATTGTCATTAGCGAAGAGACGATCCTTAACGGGCAAGCCCCCTTGGTCACGTACCAAAAGGGTGCAGCAGCCGCTGGCGGCGAACGCAGCTAACCGGCCGGGCTCGGTGGGCCTGGGTGCAAGGCAATGTCGCTTGAGCCTTCGCCAACATCGCTCAGTAGTGTGGCGGACGACGTCCGCCGATAGGCATGTGGTATCCTGAGCCTAGTGATGCGTGTTGCGGAAAAATCTGGATTTACTCCCGTCCAGTATTTGGATTGGGAGCGTTCGCAAGGATCTCGCCACGAATATTTTCGAGGCGAAGTGTTTGCGATGGCTGGAGGCACTCCGCGGCACAACATGCTTAGCGCCCGAGTGAGCACGGCGCTGATGAATGCCCTCGATAGTAAGGGTTGCTTCGTTTTCTCGTCTGACCAAAAAATAGCTCTAACGGGCGAGCGCTATGTCTACCCGGACCTTAGCGTTGTGTGCGGACCCGCCGAGCTAGAACCTGGGACGAACGACGTGCTGTTGAACCCTATGGTGGTAGTGGAAGTGCTCTCGTCGTCCACTGAATCATATGATCGAGGCCTCAAGTGGGAAGGCTACCAGCGTCTCCCTAGCCTTACCGACTACGTGTTGGTGTCACAAGTAGAGGCCAGGATCGAGCACTTTGAACGGGATCCGAACGGGACTTGGATTTATCGCTCGGCTGGCCCCGGCGAGCGCCTGGTCCTCAGTTGCGGCGCCATGTTGGATGTCGACAGAATGTTTGCTCGCGCCTTCGAGGTGGTGGGTGAAGCAGCGGCAGCGGGCCGCCTGCCGTAGCACAATTCCGTCGTGGCATTTCGCACAGCGCTCGACGGAGACGGGCGTCGAAACGTTCTAGCGGAGGCGAGGTCTTGGTGCGTACGGATGGGCCTAGATTGGGAATTCTACCCCTTTTGGCGCTGTTATCCTTGAACTCCTTCGGCGCCGCGCCGCTCAAACCACGCGTTTTCCTCCAATACCCCGATCGTCCAACGATTGGGAAAGGAAGCCATCCGAAGGCAGAACGCGTAAGTGATCGATTCGGCGCACCTTGATCGAGGTTTACTTCGGTGCGGGTTGATGAACTTAATGCGATGACTACGAAGGTAGTGATCCCACTTTGGTGATTTCAACGCTGAATGCTCTAGCGAGATGGGCAAGTTGAGGCCCAGGGTACGGTTCCGCACGCATAGAATGCATCGGTGGCGATGCGTTTGTTCATTCCTATCGAACACGCCGCGGGCAGGTATTCATTGATGTAGCCGTCGTCAATGGTTGCTTTCATGGCTATGAGATCAAATCCGACAAGGACAGCCTGCGACGCCTGAAGGGGCAGTCTGCCGTCTACGGACAAGTCCTAGATCGAGTCACCCTGGTTTCGGGAACGAGGCATGTTGCGGACGCAATCGCCATTGTTCCATGTTGGTGGGAGATTCAAATCGCCGAATCGCACGCGAAGGGGATCCGGTTGAAACGTCTCCGCGCGGGCCGTAAAAATCCGGCGCAGGACAGCCGAGCGGTTGTCGAACTGTTGTGGTCCAGTGATGCGTTGGCACTGCTGGAGGCTCGGGGCACAAGTCGCGGGTTCCAACGGCGACCACGCCGCGAAGTTTGGGACCGTGTTTGTCAGCTGTACAGTTTAAGCGAGATTGCCGCGGCGGTGCGCACGCGTCTGAAGGCTAGGGAAGTGCATCGAGTTGGTCTACAGCCGATGTAATGTGGTGAATTGTGCCAAGGCGGCGCCAAATTTCAGGCGAGCCTAAATTAGCCTCGCCGTCAGCTGCACGCTGCATAGCGGCGCAGCCGCTGCAATGTTCCGCGCCCGCGAAATAACTTTTGAGATGCCCGTGCACCAGCTGCGACGCGAGCCTTGGGAACTGCTCTTTGGCTCCCAGATTCTTCGTACTAACTCCTTTGACCAGCAGCCAGGTCTTATCAAGGGCGTACCGCACAGCTGCGGAAGCAGACATGGTCCGCGGGTCAAAACCTTCAACACCGGCCGGATGTTGGATTGCGTAGTCACTGAAAGTTGGAAGACGCGGCAGCCTGTCTTGATTATCATAGAGGCCACTTTTCCATGCCATCCACTCAGTGCGCGGGAACTCATCAAATGAGTTGCGATCGACACCAACCATACCAAGCGGAAACGCACATCCTGAAACGGTCAGTGTTCTCCAGAGTTCGTGGTTTGGG
>Ga0105046_10010490_pt1 | contig 14431 bp, 9 predicted proteins | sample MAT03_FD_78385 | JGI IMG/M metagenome (GOLD analysis project Ga0105046, IMG submission 78385) | Freshwater microbial communities from Lake Fryxell liftoff mats and glacier meltwater in Antarctica - MAT-03 (megahit assembly) | ecosystem: Environmental > Aquatic > Freshwater > Ice > Liftoff... | reverse complement strand
GCCATCTCGCTTTACCTGTTGCTCCGTCCAGTAAAACAACAAATGCCGCACCATCCTGTTGCCCATTAATCAACACACCGCCGTCGCATAGAACCGGCGAAGCGGCAAATCCATGCGACGCAATGTAGCTGCCTGGGCTGACGCTCCAAACTATCTTACCGTCCCAATCCAACGCCGATACGACCATCTTTTGATCATCGACAAACGCGCAGTAAATCCGTTTCCCATCTGTCGCTGGTGTGCTCGAAGCGCTGGTGTTCTGGCGATGTTGCTTTTCGATGGGTCCCTGGTGGACTTCGATGTCCCACACAACTTTACCAGCGTCGCGATCGATTCGGATCAATCGGCGGCTCAGCGTGTCCGTTAGCGACGTTGTCAAAAAAACGCTGTCCTTGCAAACAATGGGAGATGATCGGCCTTCACCTGAAATGGCTAACTTCCAACGAATGTTTTCCGTGGTCGACCAAGCGGTTGGCACATCATCGCCATTCCCGATTCCGTCCCCTCGCAAACCTCTCCACATCGGCCAGTCTTCACCGTTGGCATTGAAGCCTGATACGAAAACGACAATCGATACCATTACCAAACAACCTAGTCGCATAGAAGTTCACCTTGAATGGATGATTTGTGATCCGATATTACTTTCGATTCGGCTTTTGCTTGAGTTCGTTTTGCTTCACTCGAGCGTCTTGCAATGCGATCAACTGCTTGAGTCTCGCAACCGATTCCTCGAGCCGTTCTGCCGTCTGATAATTTTGCTCAAGCGATTGTTCAACACTGGCAAGCGCTCTCCGACTCTCCTCCAAGTCCGATCGCAATGCGGCATTCCCCAAGTCGTTTAAACTCGCTATCGCATCAGCAGGCTTTGCATCAGCGGGCTTTGCATCGACGATTCGGTCGACCGACTCGATGATCGTAGATGGTTTTAAAGACATACGCATTGGAGCTTCCGGAGCACTTGCCGTAAACAGCCGTTTTTTCTCACTGATTGGAAAGGATATCAGCACTTTTTTTGCCGGATCGTTTTGACCAGTGACCGAGGTGGCCAATCGATAGATTCCCCCCATAGCATCAGCACCAATGAGCGCACCGGGATTCGCACCTGAGTTGCAAATAGCGATCGCTTCGTCCGGCAATTGTGCTTGCCAACTGGGTTGCGTTTCCCCTGGGTTCCATTTGCGGACCCAACCATCGCGTCCGCTTGTCAGCAGTCCGCGATTCGCGTCCATTGCCAAGGACAAAACGCCCCGCTCGTTCGCGACCCATTGCTTTTCGCTTTGCATCGTGTGCATGTTCCAAACTCGAACCGTACCGTCGAGGCTCGACGACGTTAGCTCGTTACCATCAGGCGACCAAACCAGGCCAGTGATGCCGCCCGTATGACCTCGCAATGTTGCAAACTCTTTGCCCGTATCTGTCTCCCAAACGTGGATTCCTCCGAACCGGTCTCCGCTCGCGAGCACAATGCCATCCGCACTATAAGCGACAGAAAGGACCCAATCCGTATGCTTTCGAATTGCAAAAAGTTCCTGTTGCGTGCCCCGATCGAAAATCTTCACGAGTCGTGTTGTGGTTCCAATGGCGATTTGACTTGCATCGCTATTGCAATCGATGGATTGAATGTTATCCGACTCGTCACCGACGCTCGGCAACCACTGTTTTGTTTGCCAATCCAAGACCATGACGGTTCCCGACTCGCCAATCATGCCTGCTGCAATCAAAAGAAGCTTGCCATCAGGAGAGAATCGCAATGCAGAAACATCTCGCTCACCGACAGCAATGGCTTGTCCATCGAATTTTGCCGAGCCGGTATTCAAGAGTGCAACTTGATGGAGGCCTGCAACGGCAACGATTGGCTGTGTTGGATGAGTTGCCAGCGCTCGAACAGCAGTTGGCTGTGGGATGGCGGCCAGCGAAGCGAAGACTTTCGGTGCGCTCGAGGCATTCGACTTTTCGGTCGTGGACTTTGCTGACCCCTGCATCTCCTCGATCAATCCCGTCATAATCCAACGTTCAATGATGTTGAGCTCACGTTGGGGTATACGCGGTTTGTTCGGCGGCATTTTGGGTGACTCCATGTGCGCAGTGAGCAGATAAAGTGGACTGTCCTCCAGCTTGCCCGCAGCCACAACATTCCCCGAACTAGAACCAGCCAACACCTTGTCCAACGAAGTCAATACCAGATCGCCGCGCGGTTGATCTTCGTTGTGACACCGTACACAGTGTTTTCGAAGGACTGGCTGTACGGCATCGAAAGAGACCTTTTCAGAATTGGCCTCGGGCGGAGATGCTGTCATCGTCTGAGCAGAAGCCGCCGATGCGACGATGCACATGGTTAGCAAAGTTACACCAAAGCAGAGCAGTGGTACGAGAGCGAGTCGTTGCGACGTTATTTGATTCAAGTTTTTATGCATTTACTTTTTTGGGCGGAAATTTGTAGAACGGCTGTCCTCAGCCGTTTATATGCATCAAGGAGATTCCAAGCAGTTGAGGACTACTGCTCTACTCTATTCCAAGCAGTTGAGGACAACTGCTTTACTCTGCCTCTTTAGTGGTTGAACACAAACTCGTTGGAGTTCAAAACTGCCCAATAGAGATCCTCGAGACCATCGCGTGGTTCGTCGTAACTCGCCAGCTTGTCAAAAATGGATTTGAGTTCCGCATCGGTTGGCTGGCGAGTGAGGCAACGCACATAGATCTCGCGAGCGACGTCGCCAGGTGAACGACCAGAATCCAAAAGCCTACCCACTAGGTTCCCTTCCTTGATCTTGCCTCCGGTCGTTTCTCCGTTTAGCAAATGTAATGCTTGCGATAATGTTGGTGATGTCTTGACCTCGCACGTGCATGGTGTTGCTCGTGTAGAACGACCAAACGTGTTCAAGAAATAGTGTGCAGCCAATCCATCCGCGACCTGAACCGCTCGCGACCCTTTCGGCAATCCAGGAAGTCGGTCGGTCGTCTCAGTCGCTTGACTAATGCAGTCCAGAAGTACTTCGGCTCGCATTCTGCGAATCTTCTGGTGAGTGAACTCGCGTTCATCCCATTGATTGGATTCGTTCCTGCGAGTGGATGTTTGATAAGTTCGAGACAAGCAAATCTCGCGCAACAGTTTCTTAATTTCGAAGCGATGTTCGATCAGTCGACCGCCCAAATAATCAAGAAGCTCTGGATTGGAGGGTGGGTTGCTGACACGCATATCGTCGACTGGGTCAACGATTCCGATACCAAAAAAATGTGCCCAGACGATATTGGCGATATTCTTAGAAAAGGCTTTGTTCTCATTGGAAGCGATCCAATCGGCGAGGACTTTGCGATAGTCTTGACCGGGTTCGGGCTTTGGCATGTCAGCGCCGAGGAACTTTGGCTGAACCTTTCTGTTTCCAAGGGGATGCAGCATGTCACCCTCAGCTGCGTTGTAAATGGTTAGCTCTCGTGGATCCTCAGCTTGTTTGTATCCAACTTGGCTAAAGAACGAAGCAAACCCGTAGTAGTCATCCATCGTCCAGCGGTCGAAGGGATGATTGTGGCATTGTGCACATTGGATACGCGTTCCCATAAAAACCTGCGCGACATTCTCTGCGAGCAACTGCGGCGTGGTTTCCGTTTGGAAGTAATTCGTCGGCGGGTTTTCCAGCGAACCGCCGCTCGCTGGCAGAACCATTTGCACGATTTTGTCGATAGTCGTACCCGCATGAACCGCGTCCCGCAGCCACCGATCATATAGTCGAAGCGCTTTGGCACTCACGCCGTTATTGGTCCGAATCTGCAGCAGCTCAGCCCACTTCATAACCCAGATGTCGAGCACCTCCGGTCGCTCCAACAAACGATCAACCAATCGTTCGCGTTTGTTTATCAAACTATCCTGCATGAACGCCTGATACTCGTCCAGTGAAGGAAGGAGCCCAATCAAATCGATCGAAACGCGACGCAGGAACTGCTCGTCTTCAGCAAGTTCGGAGGGTGCCAAGTGCATAAATTTCAAGCGATCGTCGACCAGCGTATCGATCCTGCCGGATAAGGGCACGCCGGATACGGGCCTAATTGGATAGTCAAAATCCAGATCGGGTCGCACCATAATGGACGAGCCCTGAGTGAACTGATCGAAGCGAGCCAAAATGAATGCAGCACCGGGTCCGCGCGCATCGACCATTCCTTCCGCAGAAACCGAGGCTGCAGCGTCGTTGTTGCTCAAGTATACAGCCTTGGATGTGACGTCCCGTCGCGAGCCATCGGAATAGCTTGCCACGACGATAAGCTTTTGTTGGCCTTGCGGTTTCTCAAAAACGGACTTCTTTGGAAAGACCTCGATGCCCAAAGGGACAATCGCATCTTCGGCGTCCGGCTTCGCACCTTCGTGTAGCCACTGGACCAACGACTCATACGACCGCGATCCTTCGTCGATACAACCGCCACCCGTGTGCGGGACCGAACCGATGGCCTTGAGTACCACAAGACTGTTTTTGGGATCGGCAAGCTGAACTCGCCGGCCACTTCGCTCGCGAGTGAGTCGATATTGATCTCCCGCCGGATCATAACCGAATAGACTCAATCGGAAGCCATCCTTGCCCGAAGCCGATCCGTGGCACTTGCCCGTATTGCAACCAGCACGCGTCAAACTCGACAGCACTTCGTTGCGAAAACCAATCGGCGGCTGAGACGCTGAACCGCTAACGCGAACCTCAGCAATGCATTCAACGCCAAGATAGGAGAAGGTCGCTGTGGTAGAACCATCGCTCTTCGGTACGAATGTTTCATTGACATACTCGGTGACCGGCCCCGAACCTTGCTTGGACTCAAGTTTCGAAGTAACAAGCCCTGTTACGTCTTGAGTACTGCCATCCGAAAAGGACGCGGTGATCACAATAGGTTGCTGATCGCGAGCCGAACGCAAGTCGACCACCGACGGCTCAACTGCAAGCGAAGTGATCGTCGCCAAACTGCGGCTGGAAGCACCTCGGAACCCTTTTTTTTCGGTTGAAGAGGTAGGGTCAGCGGCGTCAATCGATTGCATCCAACCAATCAGCACGAGTACTGCGAGCAAATTGTTGAACTTTTTTGAAAGCGACATTGATGGTCCTTGGTTTCCAAGAGTTGGCTGCGAGTGGGGGCTCAAGATCCACCGGTTACGCCACGGCGTCTTCGAAGGGCTTCGAGCGAGCTAAGTGGTCGTCCCGTTTCATCTTTTTGGGAAGCACCGGGTGCTGCAATAATCAGTTTCGTATCCCGGGCAACGCAAAAGGAGACCTGCTGATTGTCGATCGTGCCACTTAGTCTGCAAACAATTTGGTCAAAGGTGCCGGTCGGTGCATCCTCCTCGATTACCAATTGGAATCGAGCCACCTTGTCCATGGGGCGAATCGAAACTGCTTTCGCATGCACTCGATTTGGCAGACCCTCGATGGTTGCGGTAAGCGTCTTGGGAACGGAATCACCGAACTCCAACTTGCACTCCAATTCCATCTGAGTACCCCGTTCCACGGAGACCGAAGCGATGGTTCCGCGAATAGGTGACTCGGCTATCTCCAAGGTGTGTAGCGAACTACATACGCTCGTCAAAGATGCTCCAGAGGATCTACGGGGACGCATCCCCGCCATTCCAGCAGCCGCAGCCGCAACCGGAACTGCGGAACTGCCATCAGATATGCCTGCGGTCCCTTCGGCAACAATCGGCCAGGTGCCACCTGACGCGAGGCGGTTCGATCGCAAAGTGATGGTGCCCGAATCTTGATCCGCACCGATACGAGTCCTGGCCTCGCAATCAACCCACTCAGGCAACAATGGAAACGTAATGTCAATGGGAGCATCGAAGCCTGGCTCTCGCTTGACTTGAATCGTCACATCGAGTGTGCCATCTGATGAAAGTGAAACCGAAGGCTTCACTAGTTCAATCGAGAACGGAACGGAATTCGTAATCGCGACACTCAAACGATCGACGACCGCAGGCTGAAAAATAGCATCTGCTGGGCCGTTAACTAGGTCGACGACTTGCTCAAATCCGCCTGTGGTAACTCCACTCTTGCTGTTTTCTAATGTGCACTGAACGCCTACCAGAGTTCCTGCTGTTGCGGCAGCTGCATCAGCAGCGAACACAACCGGAACCAAAAATTGTGATTCCGCAGCCGTAAAACAATCTGAGGCAACGCCCAGTGGCAAGCCATCAAAGGCTAGCTTCACATCTCCCTCCATTCGGTCACGATGTACGCCAATGAACCCGAGCGTTCTATTCCCGCGAGGGATGGCAATCGTTTGTCCAGCTTGTGAAAGCTTGCTTCGTCTCGGCAGGAAGGCGGTGAGCGACGACTGCAAAGGAGCAATCTCGACCAAGTAGACATAAGCGGCTCCCGCATTCTTGCGTTTGTCACGAATCGATGCCGTGTAGGTTTCACCGGCCTTGGCTTCGAAGACCAATCGGCTGTCATGACTCTCAAAGTCGTCGCCGCCACACACCGCGAGTCCAGCCTGATCTCGGACCTCAACCAACGAATCCAGGAGTGACCCGAGCCGCGAAGCAAACACCTCGAGCGAAACCATTCCTGTTTGATGAACCGCGAAACAAAATGAATCGGTCTCTGCCGTTTCTCGAATGACGCCATGTATGGCAACCGGTACCTCCAACACACTCGTACCCGCAGCTTCATCCTGTGACCTTGCTTCGAGGAGCGCTTGACCATAGGTATTCAATCGAATCGGAATCGGTGACGGACACACAACACCTGCGTCCGTGATTTCGACGAATCGCGTACCAATCAAACCGGAATCGAATTTCATCGGCTTCGTGAACGACCCCTTTCCATCTTCGGCTGCGGAAGCGAACGTCATCTCCATTTCACTGCCGGCTTTTGCCCCCAACGGAAAGACCATATGCGGTCGAGGAAAGTTGCCGATATGCAGCGCATACTGGCTATCCGCATCGGCATTGGCTCCCGCGGACGTTATCTCCACCGAGTACAAACCGGTTTCCAAAGCCACAACGGAAAAAGCTGGGTCTTGATTCAACCATGGCGTATCGTCAACTCTTTCGATTAGAGTCCCTTTCGGATCACGAAGCGTCAAAACGGTATCGAGCAAGGTCACCCCAAGTCGAACACCCACCGCCTCCGCCGAGATCCGCTCGCCTGCCTTCGCTTGGAGCTGATAAACATCTACGTCATCGCCCTCGAGCGTCCCCAAGATCGTAGCGTTCACAGGAACAACCTGCGAATCCAATTCCTTGTCTTCTACAACTGTCGGGAATGGGCTAACTGTCAGAGTGCGGAGCTCCGAGAATCCATCGTCGCTGAGAAGTCGAAATGAATGCGGCCCTAAAGCGCATCGTGAATCCACAACGATATCGATTCTGATTTCTTCGTCGTTTGTCGCAACAATCTTTTCACACCGAAGGCCAGGATCATAAAACACGATCGTGCGAGCCGCTTTCAGCGAAGCCCCTTTGGCAACCACCGAGAACGATGTACCACGCGTACCAACGGAGGGCGTGACCATCTCAAGCGATGGAGTACCAGCCAAAGAATGACCGCAAAACAAACAAGCAACTATGACTTTGAAAAACAACAAGTCATGGAAAAACATTGGAAGGGGCAGGGCGCGAGCCCTCCTGTTTTCGGCACCGGACAGTTTGTTGCGCCCCGTCACCACGGAAACGCCACTTTGCAATTCGTATCGCATTGCACTCATGCCAACAGACCTTGAACGACTTTGCCATTGGTAACAATCGGCTGGGGGCGATCGCCGGGCGACATCAGTGATTTGGCCGCGTCGATTCCGAGTAAGTGATAGACAGTAGTAATATAATCTTCGACACCGAGTGGGTTATCGGCTGGTTCTGCTGCCAGCGCGTCGGAAGCTCCGTAAATCTGCCCACGTTTGGTCCCGCCACCGGCCATCACAATGCTAAAGACGCGAGGCCAATGATCGCGACCGCCACCGGCATTCACCTTGGGGGTACGACCAAATTCGCTCGTGACCAAAACAAGAGTGGAGTCGAGCATGCCACGTTGATCCAAATCTTGAATCAAGCCAGCGAACGCTCTATCTAAATCTGGCAATTGCGTTTCAATTCCTCGATAGTGGAACGCATGAGTGTCCCACGCTCCATAGGTTACTGTCACAACCCGAGCACCGGCTTCTACAAGTCGTCGTGCAATCAAGAACCTCGCACCGGCCGACGGACGCAGGATAGACCCCCATGGCTTCATTCCATAAAGATCACGTGTAGCATCGGATTCGCTCTTGAGACTAAACGCTTCGCGAGCTTGCGGAGAAGCTAACAGGTCGTAAGCTCGTTGATAAAAAGAGTCCATCGTTGCCAACGAGTCGTCCTTTTCCAAACTTGCGAAATGGCCATCCACCATTTGCTTCCAGTCCTTGCGTCGCTCAAACCGTTTTTCGTCGATGCCCTTGGGCAAGTTGAGGTCGCGAACAGAAAAGTTCGATCTCGCCGGATCGGATCCAAGTGCAAATGGCCCGCAAGCGTTGCTCAGGTAACCGCTTCCGAGGAACTGGCTTCCTTGATTTGGCACGCAAACGTAAGACGGCATGGCGTCGCGTGGCCCCAGTTCGTGCGTGACCACGGACCCGACACTTGGGTAGACCAACGCGGGACTGGGACGATAACCTGTGAACATGCTATGCTCGCCTCGGCTGTGATCCACCTCGGTATGCGTCATGCTTCGCACCACAGTCAGTTTGTCGGCGACCTTGGCCGTCTGCTTCATGTGTGAACTAAAATAGACACCCGGCAGACTCGTTGCGATCGGATCGAGAATTCCTCGATACTCGGAGGGCGCATCTGGCTTTGGATCGAAGCTGTCCATGTGCGCGAATCCACCTTGCAGGTAGATGTGGATCACGGACTTGGCTTTCGCCTCAAGCTTGCGGACTTGAGACTCTGCAGCGCGCGACTCAAGATGCAGCAGGTTGCCAAGCGTTAACCCTGCACCGCCAAGCCATCCCGCGTACAGAAAGTCCCGTCGAGATGATTGCTGAAAATGCGATGGGTCATTTTTCCACTGCGAGTTTCGAAACAGGTTCATCCGTGTCTCCTTTTGATTTGGTTTGGGTCAACGCTTTCGCGTCAGGAATAGTTTCGAACTCGATCATTAATTGAGGGCGTTGCTTGATGTCGTCAAACTCGGAAGCATAAAAATCCCAACCGTTGCCACCGGTGTTGAGAAACACCCAGCCATGATTCGCTTGGCCGCTCGACCAAGCTTGCACTGTGTCTGTCACGTCAAAAATTACGGTTGACGAGTTGGCTGCAATCTTGCCAAACGTAAAACTGTCTTTGTGTCGCGAGGCTTCGCGCCCATCCGCAGAAACGCCATCGATCATGGAATTCCAAGTTGCAGAACGAGTAAAAGGCACCAGCATCCGGTGAAGATTGACGGTCGACCCTTGATCAAAGGCGCTGACTAGCATGCGAGCAGCGACGATCCTTGCACCTCTGGCGACCTGCTTTGGCCCAGCCCCGACGATACCGTCGAATCGAATGAGAACCTGGCTTTCACCGCCATCGTTATCGGCGTCGGACGAAGCGTTTGGATTGCCTGCGAGAAAGGTAGAGGGCGCGAGCGCCCAGATTTCCGTATCGACGGTACCTGAGTAACGATCAACCCCATCTTGAAAGGTCACTTTGGTAATGTTTGATGGTGTTCTTGGTTTTGCTGGATCAATTCCGAAACAGAAATTGACCGCGGTCAAAGCATGAATCCACGCGAGAGCGAAGCCGCATGCTCTGGCAAAATCAAACGGACTGAGCATTAATGGTCCACTGAATCTTTCAAAGGAACAGACTGAATTGATAAGAGACTATGGCGTAGGAGTCTTAAGGTTTCGCGAAGCGATTATGAATAAATGGTGAAGCTGGCCGTTCGACAAACCGCTTTCTTTACGCCGACTGCTGGTTATCTGCGAAGCTAGCTAGATCCGTGAGCGGCTGGGCGTCTGGGCGTTGGGTAGCTAGCTGACGCGGGCATTAACCCCGCCGCTGATGTCATCTCGGTCGTTTTTAGCCCGTTGGGGTACATTGGGTGCGTTGGGGTGCCCGGAGGGATAACACACTTATTCATCCGCCTTGAGCATTGCGCCAAAATCGAGACCGGTGAGAGCCTTAGCATGCCTCGCAAGCCAAAACAAAAGGCCGAGCATCATGAGGGTCGAAGGGATCGCGATGACGGGATAGCTTAATAGAGTCAGTTTACCTAACTCCTGGTTGAACTCCTCGGAGCCGGCAGGACTTGTCACTATCCATCGTGAAAGCAGATAGTTGGCTACGGCTGAAAAAAGGAAAGTGCATGCGAGCATGGCGGTCGCATTGCGCAAGACTTTTTCAAACTGCGACGCAGTGCCTCGGCTTAGTAGTCCCTCTTTTACCCGTTGGACATCGAAGAGCGATTCATTAAAAACCAGCAAATGAATGAGCGGTGTTCGAGTCCAGCTCGAAACCAGAATAACGACTCCGATCAGCGATGGCACGGCGGCTTCTTTGACAGCCAACCACTTGGCATCCAACTTGAGCAAGCCGATGCCACCCGTTAACAGTGTGCTCACGATTCCAAGCACGGCAAGCCAATTAAGTTTCCGTCGCCGCCAACCGTCCCAAACTCCCCAAGCAAACGGAAAGGCTAATCCCAGCAGAAGCGCACCAAGCGGACCGAGTCGTTCAGGTCCGCTTAACTTCATCAGAACAATCGCCGGTGCAACGATGGTTACGCCGATTTCTAAAAACGCGTTTGGCTTAGGTGCAGGCTTCATTGTTGGTTGAAAAGTGGAGAACCTTATTAGTGGGACTTAAGTAGTGTAATCAGGCGGAAATTCTGAGTGCAAACCAGTATGGATCGTTCGATCAATTAGTGGGATAATCTTTCAGCCTGTCGCATTGAAATTGACAGGCTGGAAGCCTATCCCACTTCAAAAATCGCATGGAGCTGTTTTTCGGTTGCGCAAGAAACTACTTAGGCCTTTGAGGTCGTCGGTGTTGATCAAATCGACTCCGGTTTCTTTCAGCGCAGCCCACATGTTCGCGTTATCGGGCGTAGCCCAAAATCGAACGCGTCTATTCTTGGTGTGTGCGCGCTCGACGATCGTTTTCAACTTGTCTCGCTCGGCTGCTGGGAACTCGCCAACTCCTCGCCACTTGAAATGCAAAGTCCAGTTGTCACTGATCAACGGCAGCACGTGGTCCTGCGACTTGCTTTCCAGGTCGGCCAACCGGCCGTCGATACCAACATACCGAATGGGTTCGGATGAGATTAAGTCGGCCGCTCGGTTGCCACTAACGATGGCCGTCACGGCCCCTGCATGTTGGATGCCCGCATCGACGAACGAAAGAATGTCTCGGTACTCCGACAGCAGCGAATGAAGCGCGCGATAAGTGGATTTGCCCTCGGATTTAATATCAATCAACAGGGTAAACATATCCCCGTCGGTATGGACTTTGCCTGAGTTCTTTTGGACGCGAGTTCTCAGAGGATCTAGATAGAGCGATCGAAGCGTTCGATCCGGTGACAGTTCGGACTGGGCGTGCGCGACAAGCAGTTTTCCATCCACCAAGTAAATATCGGCTTCGACGCTGCAAAACCCGCAGTCGAGGGCATCGAGTAGCGGACGCTCATGTAGGTAATCGTTGTGCGCATGGGCTTGCCGGCAGATCGGCAATTCTTGACCACTTAAGGTTCCGCCGCAGAAAAGAACCATTGCAACAAGGGCGAGGCCAGAAGGTAAAGTAGCTGAGTTACTCATTGATTGTTACCAGTGCATTTATTTGTTCGATTACTTGCGCATCGATTTTCAAATGCATCGACTGCGCTGACTCAAGGATCTGTTCAGGGCGTTTGGCACCCAGTAACGCCACGTTGACTCCAGGTTGCGTTAGCGACCAAGCGACCACCAATTGCGTGACGGTACAATCTAGCTCATTAGCAAAGTGTCGAAGTTTGTCCAAGACGTTCTGTGCGTTTTGCCACGCCTGGCCTTGAAAGATCGGGTAGGTTAGCCTGCGGTCAGTCGGATCGAAAACGTGGTCGCGACGCAACCGACCAGAAAGCAACCCCTTCATCAGTACCCAAAAACAAACCAAAGAAACATTTTTCGCCGATGCGAAAGGAAATAGCTCGTGAACAGCATCCTGTTGAAACAGGTTGAAATAGGGTTGAATCGCGATGATGGGACAAACCGCCGAGAATCGCTTCGCTTGTTCAAGATTCACATTCGAAACCGCAGCGTAGCGCGCCCAACCACGCTTGCAAATCTCCGAGATCGCTTCGGCGGACTCCTCGATCGGGATTGAGGGATCGGGGCAATGCAAGTACATCACGTCGACGTAATCTGTTCCTAAGCGAGTCAAGCATTCTTGGGCGTGAGCGATGAGTGTCTTGCGGCTTCCGTCAACCACGCGTTGTTTTTTGTCGTCCCAGTGGGCACCCACTTTGTGTGCAATGACGGCTCTCGCTCTTTGGTTTTTCAACGCCTTGTTCAGCACCCGATCGCTTCTACCGTCGTAGCCGTAGGAGTATGCCGTGTCGAAAAAATTGATCCCCTGAGCCAATGCAGCGTGAATCGTGGATTCCGACAGTTCATCCGTGACTCCTAGCGAGCTAATGCCGGACATTGGCCAGCATCCGAGCCCGACTCGACTTACGTATAAATCGGATCTGCCCAATTGGGTGAGGTGGGTAGAATCTATCTGGTTCAGCATGAATCGCCTGTTCCATCGCCTTGGATCGAAGGGAAAACTTAAGAATCCAGGATTGTACTCGTTCGCTAGCGGATGACACCAAGGCTCGCTTGAGATATGCTTTTCTAAGCAAGATTCGAGTCAAAGACTCCATTTCCCCCAAATATTTAACTTCCCATGACCGATATCATCGTTCCATCCGTTGGCGAAAGCATTTCCGAAGTCCAGATTGGACAGTGGCTTAAGAAAGAAGGGGATTGGGTCGCTGCCGGCACGGACTTGGTCGATCTCGAAACCGAGAAAGCATCCGTCCAAATTTCTGCCCCCGAGGATGGAATTCTCGTGAAGATTTTGAAGGAGAGCGAGGAGTTTGCCGCCGTAGGCGATGTGATCGCTTCGTTTCAACCAGCCCCGAAAACAGCGAATGCTCCTGTTGCTGGAGCCCCTGTCGCCCCGCCACCGATGCCCATCGCAACACCCGTTACAGGGCCGACCGCGTCGATTTCTGTGACACCGCAATCGACGGAACCTGCTCGCGTAATGCCCGCCGCCCAAAGAATGCTTGGAGACAACCAACTTTTGGCAGGCCAGGTTCCGGCGACTGGACCGGGCGGTCGTTTGCTCAAAGAAGACGTCGCTCGATTTGTTGCGCAGGCCGCGTCGACCGCTACCTCTATGGCAGTGGGTGCGGGCCCGGCAGCCGCCTCTGCAGCATCCGCCGTTAGCAAGGCCGTGGCCAGCGTGACGAGCTCCCCGACGTCGCCTGTATCCTCAATTGCGACGGTTCCAACTCAATCACTGATGCAGCAGGGTAGTCCCAATCGGAGCGAAGAGGTCAAGCCGATGAGCATGATCCGCCGAACGATTGCAACTCGATTGGTCCAAGCTCAACATAACGCCGCGCTGCTGACGACGTTTAACGAAGTCGATATGCAGCCCGTCATGCAGTTGCGCACGAAATACAAGGATGCGTTCAACGAAAAGCATGGGGTGAAGCTCGGCTTCATGTCGTTTTTTGCCAAAGCCGCTTGCGATGCACTCAAACGCTATAAATCTGTCAACGCCGAAGTTCGCGGAAACAACATCGTCTACCGAAACTACTGCGATATTGGTATTGCGATCGGAGGTGGTAAAGGGCTCGTTGTTCCTGTGCTAAGAAACGTCGAAAAGATGGGCTTCGCCGAAATCGAAAGAACGATTGGCGAGTTTGCAGCCCTGGCTCTTACCAACAAATTAATGCCGAACGACCTCGAGGGAGGCACCTTCACCATCAGCAACGGTGGTATTTACGGTTCCCTGCTCTCAACCCCAATTGTGAATCCGCCACAGAGCGGCATCCTCGGCCTGCATTCGATCCAGGAGCGACCGATTGCACTCAATGGCCAAGTGGTAATCCGCCCAATGATGTATTTGGCTCTAACCTACGACCATCGAATCGTAGACGGTCGCGAAGCGGTGTCGTTCCTTAAGACCATCAAAGACGTCATCGAAGACCCGTCGCGATTATTCTTGGAAATTTAGTTTGCGTAGCTCATCCTTCGCTACCGCTGGGTTCATCCCAGCAGGGCGATAATTGGCAGCTTCTAGCAACGTACCTGTAGCCGATTAGCCTAGACACAAAGCTTACTTACCCACGAGTGAACTCGTAGGGGGCGGCTCCATGGGCGGTAACTAGACGCAAAACTGGAATTGCGAGATGCGCTATCTCGGTACTACTGGCATATTCGAATTCGAAACGGTACTAATGCGCAAGTTTTC
>Ga0105046_10010487_pt1 | contig 14434 bp, 12 predicted proteins | sample MAT03_FD_78385 | JGI IMG/M metagenome (GOLD analysis project Ga0105046, IMG submission 78385) | Freshwater microbial communities from Lake Fryxell liftoff mats and glacier meltwater in Antarctica - MAT-03 (megahit assembly) | ecosystem: Environmental > Aquatic > Freshwater > Ice > Liftoff... | reverse complement strand
CCCTCGGCCGCGTGCTCACCGAGCGCGCCCACGACCCCGCCGGTAAGCAGCTCGGCGAGGCCCGCTACACCTACGACCGCGGCCAAGACCCCGCCGCGAACCACAGCCGGGGCAAGCTCACCGCCGTCGAGGACGCCGCCGGCCGCATCGACTTCGACCACGATGTCCGCGGCCGCATCGCTCGCGTGACTCGCCAGTTCGCCGCGCACGCCGGCCCGATCACCCTCTCACAGACCACCGAGTACGACGCCCAGGACCGCATCCTCCGCGAGGTCTTCCCCGACGGCACCGAACTCGAGCGCGACTACACCGCCCGCGGCCTCGAGGTACCGCTCGCCAACTGGCTCACCGCCGCCACCTACGACCCGCGCGGCCGCTGGACCGCCCTCGAGCTCGCCAGCGGCGTCCACACCACCCGCGCGCTCGACCACACCGGCCGCTTACAGGCCCACCGCGTCACGCAGGGCACCGTCGACCTCCTCAATTTCACACACACCTACGACGCCGCCGGCCTGCTCGCCCACACCGAAGATCACCGCGTCGCCGACCAGTCGCAGCATTTCGCCTACGACGATCTTCGTCGTCTCACCCGCGCGCAGGGCTCCTACGGCGTCCAGACCTGGGCCTACTCCGACGACGACAACATCACCCACCGCGGCGACGCTCCCTACACCTACGCAGCCCCGCAGCCGCACGCCGTCACCGCTGCGCGCGGCCAGACCTTCACCTACAACGCCGCCGGCAACCTCGCCGCCGTCGCGGGCAAGGGGCCCGTCCCCGCCGGCACCTGGCGCACCAACCCGCAGGGCCGCGTCGAGTCATTCACCGCCGCGAACGGCGACCGCACCGAGCACATCTACGATCACGCCGGCACCGAGGCGATCCGCCGCGAGTACACCGCGAGCGGCCTGACGCACGAGACGCTCTACTTTTCAAAGCAGGTCGAGGTCCGCGACGGCCAGCTCATCCGCTGGATCTTGTGGAACGGCGAGCGCATCGCCGAGAGCACCACAAATCTCCCGGACACCGGCTACGCCCCGCAGCCGCTCTCTGCCGCCGCCCTGGGCGCGCTCCTCGTCGTCGCCCTCGCGCTGCTTCGCCGCCGCCGCGTCGCGTGGTCCTGGCCCCGCATGCACCGACCCCTGCGCTTCGCCGGCCAGCTCGCACTGTTCCTCTTCGCCTCGGTGAGCTGCCAGTCCGGCGACGCCGCCAACCCGCTGCTCCCCGACGAGCACACGCGCTACCACGTCAGCGACCGCCTCGGCAGCGCCGCCCTCATCCTCGACCACCAGGGCAAGCCCCTCGCGCGCGACGCCCACGACCCCTACGGCGCCCCCGCGCTCGCCTGGCGCGCCGAAGGCGAGCGCGGCCCGGACTACCGCTTCACCGGCGCCGAGGACACCCCGCGCTCCGGCGCCGTCGTGCTCGGCGCCCGCCACTACCTCCCCGCGCTCGGCCGCTGGACGGCCCCGGACCCGTACTACCTCCTCAACCCCGGCGCCAACCTCGAGCGCCCCGGCGAACGCAACCTCTACCGCTACGCCGCCAACAACCCCGTCCAGCACATTGACCCGACCGGCCACGGCTGGATCTCGTGGGTGATCAAGGCCGGCGTCCGCCTCTACAAGGGCGCCGACAAGGCGGGCGAGGTCGCCAGCGCCGTGGAGGACATCTCGGTCGTCCTCAACCCCGAAGCGGGCTTCGGCGCCCGCGTTCTCTCGGCCGTCTCCCTCGGCAGCGAGTACCTGCCGGTCAGCATCGGCGACATCAAAGACGGCTACCGCTGGTACCGCGGCTCCGACCGCGCCGCCGACGCTACGAGCAGCGTGCGTCTCGGTGGCTACCGTGAACTTCAAGGTAGCGCCCCGGGCAACCAGTCACATCACATCATTCAGGACAAGGCGGTGGAAGGCTTGCCGCAGTACAGCAGGAGCAAGGCTCCTTCCATCGTACTACAGGGCAAAGCGTCGGAGATCGGCAGCCAACACTACAAGGCAACGGCCATCCAGCGCGAAGCTGGTGGCGGGACCTATGCCGCCGAACGGCGCATCGGGTACAAGGCCCTCCGCGCGGCAGGGATCAGCCCGGAGCAGTCCCGCCAAGCGATCGAGTTCGCCGATCGCCATTTTCAAAGCATCGGCGTCACCCCGTCCACACCCACCACGATCCCGAAGAACCGCCCATGAACGACACCATCGTCGCCCTCATCCGCGAGTGCGTGCAACACATCGCCGAAAATCAACTCGAACGCCTCAACTACTACCCGAGGCTGACGACGCGAAGCGGGTTGGCGCGCGTGCTCGGCGAGATCGGTAGCCCCGTGATCCCGATGCCGGACGGGGACATCGCGCGGTTGGATGTGGTCAAGTCGTCTGTCGACGAGGATCTCTGGCTCGTTGAGTTCCTGCTCTCGACGCGCGACGAGCAGCCCAGCGGCTGGTGGCTTCACTTGATCATCCGCAAGGAAGACGGCCGCATGGTCGCTTACATCGACGACATTCGGTACTGATGACTGGACCAACATTGGCGCAGTCTCGAATCCACCGCGTCAGCGGTGACGCAACCCTGCGCTTGGCCCAGGCGCAGCTTCGCGCTAGACTCGGCGCGATGGCTCCGAACCGCCTCGCCCTCGCCGCGCTACTCCTCGGGTTCGCCGCGTGCAGCGACTCGGGCACGTCGTCGTCGGGCTTCACCACCCCGGGGGTGACCACGCCCCTGCCTGACACTAGCTCCAGCGAGTCGAGTTCCTCGCCCGGCGGCAGCTCGACGAGCACCTCAAGTAGTTCGACCGGAGCCGGCTCGGCCGACGGGAGCGCGGGCTCATCGTCGACGACGAACGCAGCATTCCCGGACATGGGAACGCCGCAGCCCGACTTCGGCGGCCCGTCGATGGGCTGTAAGGGCAAGATCGACTTCCTGTTCGTCATCTCGCGTTCTGGGTTCATGGGCCCGGCCCAGGACAAGCTGGTCGCCGCCGTACCGGCCTTCATCGCCACCATCCAGGCCCAGTTCGACGACTTCGACGTCCACATCATGGTCGTCGACAGTCAAGAAGCCTGGTGGGTGTACGACTGCGAGGACCAGTGCCCGGCTCCCTGCGACATAGCCCCGGACTACCCCTGCGGCGTCGTTCCGACCGTGTGCGACACGACGATGGGCGCAGGCACGGTCTACAACGCCGGGCCGTACGCGCCGAACGTCCCCTGCGACCTCGGCGGGCTCCGCTACATCACCAAGGACACCCCCGACATCCCGTCGGCCTTCGAGTGCATCGCCCGCGTCGGCGTCTCGGGCAACAACCTCATGGCCGAGGCGCTCGTCGCCGCCGTGGGCCCCCACCTCAACAAGCCCGGCAACTGCAACGCCGGTTTTCTCAGGGACGACGCGCTCCTCATGCTGACCATGATCGGGCCCGAGGACAGCCCCTTCGGTGGTTCTGCCGGGAAGTGGCAAGAGTGGCGGCAGGCGGTCGTGGACGCCAAGCACGGCGACGCCAACGCGATCGTCGCGCTCGGCATCATCAGCGGGGACGACTGTCTGCCGATGGCAGATCCACAGATTCGCCTCTGCAACCTCATACCGTCGTTCCCCAACAGCCTCCTCGAGCACCTCACCCTGGAAGACTTCGGGGAAGCCTTCGACAAGGCCACTGTGCTCGCCCTGGACGCCTGCAGCGTGTTCGTGCCGGGTTAGAGCGGGTGCAGTCGCACGACTCCGGCGGCGAGCGCGTCGCCGTCGAGGTAAAAGCCGCCCACAGCCATGTACCCGAAGGGCCCGACCGCGATGCCCGTGGCGACCTGAATGGTGCTGAGCGTCCCCTGGTACTCCCATGAGGGCTCTCCCTTGCCTGGTGCCCATGCCTGCGTCAGGAAGCCCTTGCCCTTCTTGGTCGCCTCGGCCGCAATGACGACGCCGCCCGAGGGGCTCGCCGCGACACCCCACACGGTCGCAGCCACCGTGATCGCCTGCTCTCGCGTCATCGCCACACCCGGCGAGAACCACTTCATCGCGCCCTGCGTCGGGGTGCAAGGCAACATCTTGGCGTCGCAGGTGTAACCGACCGCCACATACCCTCCGTCGCCGTCGGGTGCGACCGCCTCGTAGCCGCTCTGCCACGGCGGTGCGTCGACAACAACGACTTCAGCGAGCTTGACGCCGTTGATGCCGAATTCGGCGACGAACCCGCGGCTGAGGGAGCCAAACACATTGGGGTCAATTGGGCCGAACACTTCGCCGACGACGACGATGCGGTCCTCGACGAACGCGCAGTCCCTGGTCCGCTCGTCAAACTCCTCCTGGGCGGACTTGTGGACCCACGGCACCGTCCACCCCGTGCCGGCCGACGGTGACAACCTCACCCAGGTATCGGGCAACAAGAACCCCGGTCGCACGCCGCACAGCAGCACGTCACCCGCGGCGTTCACATCGAGCCCGCGCCCAAATTCCTCAAAGTCACCGACCTGCGGCGGGTCCAGCAGCACCCCCTCGGGGTCCAGGTGGAAGAGCTGCCAGCGATTGACGTCGTCCACCACGGTGTTGGCCAGCGCCCAGATCGTGCCGTCCGGTGCGACCTTGATGTCCTCGCCACCGCAGCTCACCCCGGGCGCGAGCGCCACGGTCTCCTGCGGCCACACCGCCTCGCCTTGATTATCGCGGCGCCGAACATGGCACCGCGCACCCTGCGGGCTCCACTCGGTGAACAGCTCGTAGACCTCGCCGTGGGCGTCGACGGCGACCGCGTTCCCCTTGCTCGGCGTGATCGTGCTCTTCTTCTTCCACGCCTCGGACCCCGCTGACGGCGCCTCCACGGTGAACATGTCGACCCGCGGCGCGCTCACCAGCTCGCCGCTCTCGGCGACGGCCGAGACGGTGTGCGACCCGTTCCACGACTCGCCGAGCACGGCGATCTCGCCGACGAACTCCGTCCCGTCGTCGCCGACCGGCTCGAGCGCGACGGGCTCACCGTCATCAACGGTCACCCAGACCTCCGCGGAGTCCTCGGCCTGGACCGTCACCGCCACGGGCCCGGCCGAGTAGAGCACGCACGATCCCGGCGTGCCCGGACCAGGGGTCAGGCTCAAACCAACGATCACCGGAGGCGCCTGCTCCTCGGGTCCGGCCGTCCCGGTGCTGCTCTCGCTGGAGCTGACTCCGACCTCGTCTGCGCCGGTTTCCTGCCCGCCTGAATCCGAGCTATCGCCCGGAAACAGCGTTCCAGTGGTCGGCGTGGTGGTCTCCGCCATCGCCCCTTCTTCGGCCTGGCCAGGGTGGCACGCGGGATCGGGGTCATCCGGCAGGAAGCAGGGCGGGTAGGGCGTGTCCTGGTACCCAGGCACACATCCCCCAACGACCAGAATCACCATGCCGACCCGGTGGAGAGTTTTGCAGACCTTTTGGGAAGGAACTAGACGCATGCAAAAATGCTAGCCCGTTTCTCCCCGCGCTGTCATTCAGAAAGGTCGGTGCAGGCCCTTGGCAACCCTCCCGAGTCCCGGTAGCTTGGCGACATGGACGGGACCCCCCTCGTTCTCTGCCGTGCCCTCGTCGCCGCCGTGTTCGTCGTCGGCGCAGCCGTGTCGACGCGGGCCCTCGCCGGACCTGAGACCCCTTCGTTTCGCGAGCAGGCAGCGTGCCACAAGCACCGCGAGGCGGGCGAGCACGTGCAGGCCGCCGAGCGCTGCGAGGCCGCCTACGACGCTCTCCCGGACCTGCCCGAGGCTCTGGCTGCGCGGGGCGTCATGGCCTTCGACGCGGGTTACTCGTTTCGCGACGCCTACGCCCAGACCGGCGAGGTCAAGCACCTCTGCGGCGAGATCCGCCTCATGATCCGCTTCCTCAACTACCTGGACAACCGCGTCGCGCCCGGCGAGCGGCCGTATGATCGCATCGACGCGAAGAAGCACCTGGACGCCGCCCGCAACGATCTCGGCACTCGAAGCTGCCGGGAGAAACCGCCAGAGCCAGAGCCGGTGGACGAGCCATCACCGCAGCCAGCCCCAGCGCCCGCCGTTGACATCGTGCCGCCGCCACCACCCGCTCCACGGCGCGGACTCAAGATCTCCGGCTGGACCCTGTTCGCGCTCGGGCTGGGGCTCGGCGCCTGGAGCTCGGCCGAGCTGGCGATCGGTGAGCTGAACGAGCGTGGCCGCCAGGCGTTGATCGCCTCGGTCCCCGGCACCGCCCCGGCATCGTTGGTCGGCCAGCTCGATGCGTTGAAGTCCGCCGGTGACGCGGCGAATCGCCGGGCTATCGTCGCCGGCAGTCTGTCCGGCGCGTCGCTGATCACCGGCATCACGCTGCTCGCGGTCGACGCCCATCGCCGCCGGAAACATCGCCACCTCGCGCTTGTCCCCGTCACCGGACCCACCTTCGGTGTCCGTCTTCGTCTGGAGTTTTAGACATGGATGTCTTGTGGACCCCGCCGAAGGCCCCACCCGATCCCAACATTCGCACGGCGTACCTGTCCGACGTGAGCGCCGAGGACGACACCGGCAAGGTGTTGTGTCAGCGGTTCAAGCTGATCGCGCCGATCGGCTTCGGAGCGACCGCCGCGGTCTACAGGGCGCTCGACCTCGAGACCAAGAGCGATGTCGCGGTCAAGATCCTCTACAAGAACCTCCGCGACGACGCCGAGGCGCTCCGCTACTTCGCGCAGGAGGGCCGGCTCGCGGCCCGCATCATTCATCCGCACCTGCTGCGCGCGCACTTCTTCGGCCAGCGCCGACGCGCCCCGTTCATCGTCTTCGAGCTGGTCCCCGGCACCTCACTCACCCAGATCGCCGCGCTGCGCCCGATCCCGTGGCGCCGGCTCGCGGCGATCGTCCTCCAGGTGCTCGACGCGCTCGCCAAGCTCCACGAGGAGGGCGTCGTCCACGGCGATATCCAGCCCGAGAACGTGATCGTCCAGCAGACGACGCTCGGCCACGACTTCGCCAAGGTCATCGATCTGGGCTTCGCCAGCGCCCGCGGCTGTAGCCGGCTCACGCAGGCTGCGGAGCCACCCGCCGAGGTCCACGGCACCGCCAGCTTCATCGCCCCGGAGCGCCTCGCGGGCCTCGAGCCCGACGGCCGCGCCGACCTGTATTCGGTGGGCGCGCTCATGTACTTCCTGCTGACGACCCGCATCGTCCCCGACATCAGCAACGCCCCCGAGCAGCTCGGCGTCCCCGCCCCCAGCATCATGGCGCCCGGCGCACGGATCCCCCATGCGATCGACGTCGTGGTGATGCGGGCGCTGAGCGACGTCGACGACCGCTACCCGACCGCGGCCGCGATGGCGGAGGCGCTGGCCGCCGCGCTGGCACAGCCAGAGGCCCCACCCGCCGCCGTCATCAACAGCGAGGCGTCCCTCCCTGGCGTGATCGACATCGGCGTGGTGCCGCTGGCGTCTGCCCCGGCCGCGTCGCTCGCCGCCGACATGCAGGCCCCACCGGTCGTGGCCCCGCTGGCCTCTGCCCCGGCCGCGTCGGTCTTCGCGGACATGCAGGCCCCGCCAGTCGTGGCCCTGACCATGGAGGAGCCGGTTCACACGCTCTCGCCCGCAGTCTCGACGGCGCTCCTCGGCAACATGCCGCGCCAGCGGCCCGCACGCGCGCCGATCGTCGTCAGCCTCTGCGTGGGCGTCGCCCTGGGCTTCGCCGGGCTCGCCGCGTTGTGGCGCGCGAGCGCAGCATTCGATGGCGGGCACATGGTCGCCGAGCAGGCCATGAACTCCGCCTCGCCGCCGGAGGCCGACAGCGCCATGTTCCGGCGCCCGGCACCCGAGCAATCGGGGCTCAACCTGCTACCCGCTGCCCCGCCCCCGCCCGAGTACAAGGCGACCATCGTACCGCCAAAGGACCAGGCGAAGCGCCGCAGCGACCCTCGCGTCGCCAAAGTTCGCAGCGCCATCTATCGCTGCAAGCCGCTGGTCCCGTTCTCGGACAGAACTGTGACCGTCGAGGCCGACCCAGGCGGGAAGACGCGGATTCTTTTCAGCGGACGCGAGGCGCCCGGCGACTTCGGCCGCTGCGTCGGCCAGGTCGCCGCCCGCACCAAGATCGCCGACGGCGAGCGACTCAGCTTCAAACTTTAGGTCCCGACCCGGGGGGGTACACGGCCACGAGGACCAGGGTGGGGAGGGACGCACACCGTCTCGCCGACGGCGCTAGCATGGCCCGGAGCGGCGCCATCGGATCGCGGTCGCCCGTGGGGCCACGCCGCGACGACGCGTACCCGTGCAAGCGCCGCCGCGCGCACTGACCCGCCCGCCACGGGTGACACGGCGCTCGACCGGCCGCCTGTCTGGCGCACCGCCGTGCGCGGCGGGGTGAGCACGAGCGTCGTGGACACCGAGCGGTGGCGTGGCACCAGCCTCGAGGGGGGTGACATCGCGGACAACCGAGCGGCGACGGCGGCGATCGACCGACCGGCTATCTGGCGTGCCGCTCTCGCGCGGTGGGGTGAGCACGAGCGTCGTGGACACCGAGCGGCGGCGGTGACACCGACCGCGCGGGTCGTCAGGGAGACTTCTTCGATTTGGCCGAGACCTTGCCGTCGAGAAACGTCACCGAGATGGAACCGGTCTCGTCGCCCCACTCCATGACCAGTGTCGTCGTTGGTCCTTCTGTACTTCGAGAGACCTCCTTTCCACTGTCACCGAGATGGGCCGTCACTTGCTCGAGGTCCATGCCAATCTCGATCCGGCGATAGTAATCCAGATCGAAACGGCCTTGGTGCAGGTCGCGGACGAATTGTAGGCCAACGGCTCGGCGCTCCGCTGCCTCGGCCTCCATACGCTCTCGTTGAGCCCGAGCAGATCCACTCTCACAGGCAGAAATGGGCAGCACGAGGAGGAGCAAGATGCGAAGCATGACGCATGGTAGCTGAACCGGGCTCGGTGTTGGCGCAGAAGTCACGGGTCGCCGTAGGCGTCGCGTTGGCCGAGCAACAGCGGGGCGCCGGACCGGCGGGCCGAGCAATAGCGCCGCCCCGCTCGTCGCAGTCGCGTTCGCCGAGCCACGGCGGCGCGCCAGACAGCCGGCCGGCACCTCCGAGGCTGGTGGGCGAGCCGGACTGCGGGAATGAATTCCAGGTACTCGGCCTCGACATCGGCGAAGCTGTCGCCGAACACGTCCCCGAAGATCCTCGCCGCTGCGTCGGCGCCTCGTGGCCGGACAGCACGTGCCGCGCTGTTCAGATGGTTCTCGGCCACCAGCACGTCGCCGAGCACAGCTCCGGGAGCAACAGCCGCGGTAGTAGCGAGGCGAGCATCGACTCGAGCGCGCCGTCGTCCGCTGCCCGCCCCATACTTGGCGCGCTCGACGTCCGCGCTCATCGCCATGACCTTTAGTGGCGGCGTCGATGCCGAGGCGCTCCGCGCTGTGGTCGCGGAAGTCGTCACGGCAGACCCACGACTACAACGCGGCCGGCCTTCGAGATCTGGTGATCGGTGGCTTCGCCTCCACGCCGCGCGAGCGCGCCGCAGCCTGGCCCCGATCGGCGCACTTCGGACACCAGACGCCAGACTTGACCATCATACCGGTGGCGGTGAAGACGTGGCCCCGCGCGCAGCCGAATCGCAGCGGATCTCGATGGTTGTGGTAGGTATCCGACAGGCATACGCCCCCGCGTGCGACCGCCAGCGCGCGCATGCCGTCTATGGTGCCGCGGTGTTGATGCGCGCACCGCGGACACCATGACCTCCGGATCGAGGATGGCCGCGCGTCCCACTCGTGCCCGGCGTGGCACTGCCAACGCAGCTTCGTGTCTCTGTTCACATAGAACTCCGACAGGCAGGCGCCGCCGCGAGAGGCGGCGATCTCCTGCATGTCGTGGATGGTCGGGTGCAGGGACGGCTGCCCTCTCAGCGACTCGTGCCAGCACGTGTGGCACCAGGTGCCGCTCATGATCGATATCGCCGGAGTTCGCCATTCGTGCCCGGCGCTGCAGCGCACGCGTAGCGGCGTCGTGCTGCTCCGATACCTGGCGTCGAGCAGGACGCCCCCCTTGCGCGTGACGACGTCCCGCACCCGTTCGATGGTGCCGCGCGACTGCCTGCGGCAGCGCGGGCACCACTTGTTCTGTCGCACCACATGCGCATCCGCGGACCACTCGTGGCCCACGGCGCATCGCCAGCGCAGCACGGGTCGGCTGGGGCTGTAACTACGCGACAGGCACTCTCCTCCCCAGGCGCGTGCAGCCTCGTGCATGTCGTCGATCGTCAGGCTGGCGTTTCCGGCGCAATAGGGGCACCACGTGCCCTGCTGCTCGACGTGGTACGGCTGCCCCTCCCACTCGTGTCCCTCGGCGCAGCGCCAGCGCAGATGCGTGCGTGCGTTGACGTAGCGTTTGGACAGGCATTCTCCTCCCCTGGCGCGCGCAGCCCTGTGCATGTCGTCGATCGTCAGGCGGGCGTTCCCGGCGCAATGTGGGCACCACTTGCCCTGGGTGACGTTGCCCGGCGCCGACTCCCATTCGTGCCCCTCGGCGCAGCGCCAGCGCAGGCGCGTGTTCGTGCCGAGGTAGCGCCTGGACAGGCACGTTCCACCTCTGGCGCGCGCAAGCCCACGCATCTCGTCGATCGTCCAGGCCCGGCCTCCGGCACAATGTGGGCACCACGTGCCCCGAACAACGTGGTTCGGGCGCGCCTCCCACTCGTGCCCTTCGGCGCAGCGCCAGCGCAGACACGTGTTCGTGTTGACAAATTCCGTCGACAGGCACTCTCCGCCCCGGGCACGCGAGAGAGCGTGCATGTCATCGATCGTCCAGATAGTGTATCCGGCGCAGCGGCGGCACCACGTGCCCCGGGCGACGCTGTACGGCACCGCCTCCCACTCGTGCCCCTCGGCGCAGCGCCAGCGCAGGTGCGTGCATGCGTCGACATATTCCGTCGACAGGCACACGCCGCCCCGGGCGCGCGCGACCGCCTGGACGCGACGGAACCTCGCATCCCTCGCGGCTTCACGCGGGGTTGTTGAATGTATGGCGCGCCGCGGTCGTTTTTGCACCTGGCTCACTGGACGCGTGTACGCGCTCACGACCCCGCGGTCAAGCGCGTGTCCGAGTTGCGGGCTCCGGCCGCGGGCCACTCGCGCCGCGACGATCCCTTCAGGGAGCCGCGCGCACCTCGACCGCGAGCGACCGTCGGCGCACAGCCAGCAGGCGTTCGATCCCGGCCCCGTGGGGCGGACGGGGTGGCCCGCCAGCGGACCACTGCGAACCGCCTGATCGCCTGACCTGTCACGCCTCCGAGTCTCTCGACCACGCGGACGACGTCGCCGGGCGCGCCGGGGACCTGGCGGCCTCTCGGCGCGTCTGGCTCATCGGAGACAACCGCGCCCACGCGCCCGCGCGGCCCTGCGCGCGGGCGACGATGATGTTAGGCCGGCGCAGGTCGGGCACCAGACGCCGGACTTGACCATCATGCCGGTGGCGGTGAACACATGGCCGCGCGCGCAGCGGAACTGCAGGAGATCGCGGTGGTTGTGATAGCTGTCCGACAGGCACACGCCCCCGCGCGCGACCGCCAGCCCGCGCATGCCGTCGATGGTGCCGGGGTATCGACGCGCGCACCGCGGACACCAGTGACCATGCCGGATTCGGCTCGGCGGCGCGTCCCACTCGTGCCCGTCGTGGCACCGCCAGCGCAGTCGCGTGTGGCTGTTCACGTAGAACTCCGACAGGCAGGCTCCGCCACGGGCGGCGGCGGTCTCCTGCATGTCGCGGATGGTCAGGCGGGCGGGCGACTGCCCTCTCAGCGACTCGATCCAGCACTCCCGGCACCAGGTGCCGCTCACGATTGACCCCGCTGTGGCTTTCCATTCGTGGCCGGCGCAGCAGCGCACACGCAGCAATGTGTTGCTGTGCTGGTATTTGGTGTCGAGCAGTACGCCCCCCTTGCGCACGACGACGTCCCGCACCCGCTCGATGGTGCCGCGCTGGACAGTGCGGCAGCGCGGGCACCACTTGCCGCATCGCACCCCGAGCGCGTTCGCTAACCATTCATGGCCCGCGGCGCAGCGCCACCGCAGCTTCGGACGGCTGGGGCTGTAGCTGCGCGACAGGCACTCTCCGCCCCTGGCGCGCGCCGTCTCGTGCATGTCGTCGATCGTCAGACGCGCATTTCCGACGCAATGGGGACACCACGTGCCCTTGGTGATGTTCGCCGGCATCGCCTCCCACACGTGCCCCTCGGCGCAGCTCCAGCGCAGATGGATGTTCGTGTTGAAGTAGTATTTGGACAGGCACTCTCCGCCCCTGGCGCGCGCGAGCTCGCGCATGTCGTCGATTGTCCGGGGCGGGCGATTGGCGCAATAGGGGCACCACCTGCCCTGGCTGACGCTGACCGGCGTCGTCTCCCACACGTGCCCTTCGGCGCAGCGCCAGCGTAGCTGCGTCTGCATGTTGACGTAGGTTCTTGACAGGCACTCTCCGCCTCTGGCGTGCGCGATATCGCGCATATCACCGATGGTTTTGGGGGCCTTCCCGGCGCAACGGAGGCACCAATGGCCGCGAGTGACGTAGCTCGGCCTCGCCTCCCACTTATGCCCCGCGGCGCAGCGCCAGCGCAAAGGCGTGTGCGCGTTGACGTAGTGTTTGGACAGGCACTCTCCGCCCCTGGCGCGCGCGACCTCGCGCATGTTGTCGAGCGTCAGGGGTCTCAAAGGCGAGACCCCTCCAACGGGTCGCCGGGCGCCATGGCCCCCTCGTCTCCCGGACGTCTTCGCGCCTGGCTCACCCGATCCAGGTACTCGCTCACGGCCGCGCGGTCAAGCGCGGTCGATCAGTAGACATGTCCCTACGGACAGAACCAGACGCTCAGCTCACGCGGGCTCGCGTGCGGAGGCGCGGGCCCAGCGGCGAAAGCCCCAGGCGTCGTAGACGGTGCACAGGCCGACCTGGGTGGCGATCTGGCGGATCGTGGCGGACCCGGCGGGCGGGAGCACGAGGTCGTGCCAGCGGGCGGGCGGCTCGATGCGCTCGGCGAGGCCCTGGAGGTCGGGCTGGCGGCCACGGCGGATCTGGAACAGGGCGGCGTGGTCGCGCGGGCCGGTCTGGGCGATCGCCAGCTGGCCGCGGAGGCCGGCGGGCTCCTGGGCGACCCCGCCGACGGCGTGGTCGCCCGCTGTGTCATGGCTCTGATGCGCGCTGACCCGCCGACGGTGGTCCCCGTCCAGGCGGCACGAGGTCACGAGGCGATGCCCGTCCGGCGACCAGTCGACCGCCCACACGGCGTCGGTGTGGCCGACGAGGATTACAACCTCCAGGCCGCCCTCGTCGGCCACATCATGTGCCGGTTCACCGGCCACGACGACTTCATCCTGTGGCTCGGCCACTTCCGGTGAATCGTCGCCCGCCCGCCTCGGGGTGCTCGGCCCGGGGGCTCACGCGCCCGATCCCGCAAGGGCAAGAAGCCTGCGAAGATGCGGAAGAATCGCGACCGGACGGGTAGCATACCGGCCTCGCGCTCTGGCGCCGCCGGCCTCGATCTTCTACCGTACGAGCGTGGCAGCGCGCGCACGAGATCACGTCACCACCGATGAACTGCTGGCCGCCACCAAGGCGACCCGCGACACGCTGTATCGGTGGGTCGCACAGAAACTCCTTCCCAGGCCGCGGATCGCCACCGACGCGAGGGGCCGCCAATTCGCCGCCTGGGGGCTAGACGCCCTCCCGCGCGCACGCTTCATCGTCGTCAGCGAGGGCAAGGGTTTGACCACAGCGGAGATCGCCATCCTTGTCGAAGCCCGCTGGCCCCGGCAGTGAAGCTCACCGCATCCGCAACGCGCCATTGGGGCGCATTGTTGGGGCGCATTGCACGCCAGGCCTGCGAGCCGTCTGTGTCGGCGCCCATAACGTCGACGGTCCGCTGCCGTCGTTCAGTGACGAGGATGATCTCGATGACCTCGAGCGTGGGCCGGGCGACGCCGCCGGCCTCGTTGAAGCCGCCGGCCTCGGCGAAGCCGCCGTCCCGTTGCCCCATGGCCCGTGGGCGTGGTCTCGCTGCTGCGGAGTAGCCATCCGATGGACCCCGGCTCGCGCAGCTCTCAGCAACCGAGCGGCGGGGGGCCGCGAGGTCCCGCGTCGACGAGTTCCACCTGCGCAGGCACCCACGGCTGCGAGGCGTTTAGCCGCTCGGCGCACGCCAGGCCCGCAACTTGAGGATGCGCGGCAGGAAGGTTTCGAGCCCGCGGCCAGAACGTCGCACAGGTCAGCTCGACCCGTCCCTCGGCCTCGGCCATCCAAGCGACCACCTTCATCACGACCCGCCGGACCAGAGTCGGGTCCTCCAGCTCGAACATCACCAGGAACATGACGGTGGCGAAATTCCAGCGTTCCAGGGCCAGCGTCCTCTCGTTAAGGAGTGGCACGACATTCGCCTCGTGCGGCCCAGTGATGGCGTGCGACGGCGAGTCCGCGTGGTCGGGCCACACGTCATCGTGAACGTCATCCT
>Ga0105046_10010485_pt1 | contig 14434 bp, 14 predicted proteins | sample MAT03_FD_78385 | JGI IMG/M metagenome (GOLD analysis project Ga0105046, IMG submission 78385) | Freshwater microbial communities from Lake Fryxell liftoff mats and glacier meltwater in Antarctica - MAT-03 (megahit assembly) | ecosystem: Environmental > Aquatic > Freshwater > Ice > Liftoff... | reverse complement strand
CAGGAGCTGCATGACCTCGATGTCCGCGGCGATACCGGCGTGGCCATAGAGTTCGGCGCCGAGCTGCAGGGCTTCGCGCGTGTCGCCGGGGCTGGTGACCGCCGTGCGCACGACGCTGCCGGCATAGCAGAGGCGCGTGATGCCGGCTTCATTCAGCACGTGCGCATCGATGCGCGCCACCTGCGGCGTAGTGTCGGCGCGGACGCCGAGCAGCCGGCCGGACAGCGGATCGACCGTCTTGAACGTCAGGAGATCGAGGTCGCGGCCGGTGCCCGTCAACAGCGAATCGAGGTACTCGACCAGCGGCGGCTGCACCAGCCGGTAGCCGCGTGCGCGCACGTGGTCGAGCAGCCGGCGGCGCAACGATTCGACGCGCGCGGCCTCCGGAGGCAGGACGTCCTCGATGGCTTCAGGGAGGATCCACTTACGCATAGTAGAAAACCAGGGCCGCGCCGCCGATGGTGATCGACGTCAATCCGATGAAGCGGAGCTGGCCATCGGAAAGATCGACCAGGCGGCGAAACGTGTCACGCCACACCCGGGGCGCCACCAGCGGCAGGACGCCCTCGACGATCAGCAGCAAGGCAAACGCAATCCACAGCGCCTCCACGGATGACGCGGGTGCGGGCGCGTGCTACTTGCCCGCCGCCGCCGCGCCGCGTCCAGATGCGCCGGACTGCTTGAAGTAGCGGAAGAACTCGGAGCTGGGGTCGAGCACCATCATGTCGCTGCGCCCGCGGAACGTGGACTTGTAGGCCTCGATGCTGCGATAGAACGAGTAGAACTCGGGGTTCTGGCCATAGGCCACGGCGTACACGGCCGAGGCCTTCGCGTCGCCTTCGCCTTTGATCTTCTGCGCCTGCCGGTAGGCGTCGGCCAGGATGACCTGGCGCTGGCGATCGGCGTCGGCGCGAATGCGCTCGGATTCGGCACCGCCGAGTGAACGCAATTCGTTGGCCACGCGGCGGCGTTCGGATTCCATTCGCGCGTAGACCGGGCCGGTGACGTCGCCTGGCAGCGCCAGGCGACGCAACTGGACATCGACCACTTCGACGCCGATGTTCTTGGCATCCTGCGCGGCCTTGATCCGGGTCTCGCTCATGATCCGCTCGCGGCCGGTGGAGATGGCGTCATGCATCGTCATCTTGTTGAATTCTTCGGCAAGATTCGAGCGCACGGTCTGCGACAGGCGACGACGCGCGGCCTCTTCATCACCCTGCACGGCGACGTAATATTGCTTCACGTCGTTGATGCGCCACAGCACGATGAAGTCGACCTCGAGCGGTGTCTTTTCCGACGTGACGACGCGATCGACGTCCGGGTTCTCGAGCGTGAGGTTACGCTTCTCGTAGAACCGGACGTTCTGCAGCAGCGGTACCTTGAAGTAGAGGCCGGGGTCGGACTTGGTCTCGATGATCTCGCCCAGTTGGAACTTGATCGCCCACTTGGTCTGGTCGACCGTGTAGATCGACTGCGAGATCACCAGCAGGACGGCGACCAGCAGTGCGAGGATAGGTATCGTGAATTTCATCGTCAAGTTTCCCGTCAGCGTTCGCGGCTGCGCATGCCTTCGCGCGCGCGGGAGTCAGGGGCCGGGGCGGCCTCCGGCGCCGGCACGAGGCGCGGCGTGGAAGTGGTGACCTCGGGCGTCGCAGCAACTGCGGCCACACTCTGCTGGACCAGCTTGTCGAGCGGCAGGTAAAGGAGGTTGTTGCCGGCCTTCTGGTCGATCAGTACTTTGCTCGTCGCACCCAGCACGGACTGCATCATGTCGAGGTAGAGCCGGTCGCGGGTGACGCCCGGAGCCTTGGCATACTCGCCGACGATGGACCTGAAGCGCGACGCATCGCCCTCGGAGCGCTGCACCACCTCGGTGTTGTAGCCGTTAGCCTCTTCCATCAGCCGCGACGCCATGCCGCGGGCGCGCGGGACGACGTCATTCGCGTAGGCCTGGCCTTCGTTGACGAGGCGCACGCGATCCTGCGCGGCCTTGACCGCATCGTCGAAGGCGGCCTGCACCTTGTCGGGCGGCTGCACGCTCTGCAGCGTCACCTTTTGCACGAAGACACCGGTCTTGTAGCGGTCCATCGATTTCTGCATCAGCTCGCGCGTTTGATCCGCGATTTGCTCGCGCCCTTCGTACAGCGCGAAGTCCATCTTGGCTTTGCCCACGACTTCCCGAATGGCGGATTCGGCGACGAACTTGACGATCTCGTCGGGCTTGCGGTTGTTGAAGACGTAGGCTTCGGCGCTGTTGAGGTTGTATTGGACGGCGAACTGGATGTCGATGATGTTCTCGTCCTCCGTCAACATCGTCGCTTCCTTGGCGTTCTTGTTCTGCGTCGAGTTGCGATAGCCGATTTCGATGGTCTTGACTTGCGAGAAGTCGACCAGCTCGACGGCCTCGACGGGGAAGGGCACGTGCCAGCGCGGGCCGGGCTGCGTGGTTTCCATGAACTTGCCGAAGCGCGTGACGACCCCACGCCGGCCTTCGTCGACGATGTAAAACCCACTGGCGAGCCACACCAGCAACGCGAGGGCCAGCAGCAGTCCCACGCCGCCGATGGCCAGGCCACGCCGTGGTGGACCTGGGGGCCGGCTGCCGCCGTCGTCCCCGCCGACCTTGCGGCCGAACATATCGTTGAGGCGCCGATTGAAGTTGCGCCAGATTTCGTCGAGATCGGGCGGACCGCCGCCACCACTGTTCCCGCGCTTGCCCCACTGGGGATCGTTGAGCGACATGAAAGACCGAGTTAGTTAGGACTGCAGGTACATTGGGGCAGCAACGCCGAGGCTCAAGCCGATTGCGGCGGTGCCTCGTGGTCGGGGAGGACTTGGTGTGGCGGCTCCTCGTCGCGTCCCGTGGTTGGCTCGGCGGCGGGGAAACGCTCGGCGACGGCAGAGCGCAGGTCCATACAGCCGTCGCCTGTTGCGGCACTGAGGCGGACAGAGGAAATGTTACCACAGCCGTCGCGTTCGACCCCCGGCGCGGCGCCGTGGACATCGATCTTGTTCAGTACGCGCAGCCGGGGCACGGCCGCCGCGCCGATGGCTTCGAGGACCTGGTCGACGGCATCCACCTGCTCGTCGCGGTGCTCGGACGAGCCGTCGATGACGTGCAGGATCAGGTCGGCGTCTGCGGCCTCGGTCAGCGTGGCGCGAAACGCCGCCACCAGGTCGTGGGGCAGGTCGCGGATGAAGCCGACGGTATCGGAAAGCACGATCGGCAGGGCCCCGGGAACGTGCCACTTGCGCAGTGTGGTGTCGAGTGTGGCGAAAAGCTGGTCGGCCGCATGGGCGTTGGCACCGGTGAGGCGGTTGAACAGGGTCGACTTGCCGGCGTTGGTGTAGCCGACCAGCGCGACCGTGCGCACCTGCGCCCGGCGGCGGGTGCGGCTTTGCACGGCGCGGCTGCGGGAGACGCGCGCCAGGCGGCCGCGCAACAGCTTGACGCGCTCGCCGATCAGCCGCCGGTCCGTCTCGAGCTGGGTTTCGCCGGGGCCGCGGAGGCCGATGCCGCCGGTCTGGCGTTCGAGGTGGGTCCAGCCGCCCGCGAGTCGTGTTGCCATATGCGCAAGTTGCGCCAGCTCCACCTGCAGCTTGCCTTCGGCACTGCGCGCGCGCAGCGCGAAGATGTCGAGGATGAGGCCCGCGCGGTCCACGACGCGGCAATCGAGCTTTTGCTCGAGGTTGCGTTGCTGGACCCCCGAGAGGGTATGGTCGAAGAGCACGATGTCGGCTTCAAGGGCCAACCGCTGCGCGGCGATTTCCTCCACCTTGCCCTTGCCGGCGAACGTGGCGGGATCGGGGCGCTTGCGCGGCCCGCGCACGACGCCTACGACCTGTGCGCCGGCCGACTCCGCGAGTGCGGTGATCTCGGCCACGCGGTACTCGGGGTCGGCGTTGCCGAAATCGAGTGCGACGATCAGCGCACGACCCCCACCGGCTGGACGTTCAAACATGCGTCATCGCCTGGCGAAACCGCGCGCCGCAGCAGTCCGGACAGCGTGTTGCCACGGGCGTCGGAGCGTGTTCAGGCGTCGCCGTCTGGCGCGTGGTGCGGCATCGTGACCGGACGGGTGGGCACCACGGTGGAAATGGCGTGCTTGTACACCATCTGCGTGACCGTGTTCTTCAGCAGCACGACGTACTGGTCGAAGGACTCGATCTGGCCCAGCAGCTTGATGCCGTTGACGAGATAGATCGACACCTGGACGTGTTCTTTGCGCAAGGTGTTAAGGAAGGGGTCTTGTAGCATTTGCCCTTTGTTGCTCATGGTCGAGCTCCGGTCTTGTTGTTGCCCGCACCGGTCGTGGAACGCAGTACCGCGACAATGAAGCGGTGGCGTCCTAGCGGCGGCGTGCGGGAGGGTCCGCGTAGGGGTTGGCACCCGTCTTGAATTGTATCCTAAGGGGTGTTCCCCGCAGTTTGAACGCGTCGCTGAAGAAATGTTCCAGGAATCGGCGATAGGCGTCGGACACGCCATGCAGCGCCGTCCCGTGCACGATGATCAGCGGCGGGTTGACGCCACCCTGGTGCGCATAGCGAAGCTTCGGGCGCACCAAACCGGCGCGCGGTGGCGCCTGCCGCGCCACGGCCTGCTGCAGCGTCCGGGTGAGGCGGGGCGTGGGCAAATTGATCATCGCCGCCACGAAGGCTTCCTGCACCGACTTCATCACTGCGGGCACGCCACGGCCTTCGCGCGCGACGATGAAGTGATGCGCGGCGAAGGACAGGAAGGCCAGCTTGCGCTCGATGTCGCGCTTCACCTGGTCGCGCTCGTCCGCGGCCACGGCATCCCATTTGTTGACGGCCACCACCAGCGCGCGGCCTTCGTCGAGGATGTGGCCGGCGAGGTGCGCATCCTGCTCGGTGATCGCGTGTTCCGCATCGAGCAGCAGCACGACGACATTGGCGTCCTCGATGGCTTGCAGCGTCTTGATCACTGAAAACTTCTCGATGGCCTCGAAGACCTTGCCGCGGCGGCGCACGCCGGCCGTGTCGATCAGCGTGAACTTCTGGCCATCGCGCTCGAAGTCGAGGTAGATCGCGTCGCGGGTAGTGCCGGGCTCGTCAAAGGCGATGACGCGTTCCTCGCCGAAGATGGCGTTGACGAGCGTGGACTTGCCGACGTTGGGCCGGCCCACGATGGCGACCTTGATCGTGTCCGGACGCTCCGGATCCTTCGATGCGTTGGGCGTGGCGTCGTCGGGCCGTTCCTCGGAAGATGGCAGCACGTCCAGTGCGGCGTCGATCATGCCGCGCACGTTCTCGCCGTGCGCGGCGGAGATGGCGATCGGCTCGCCCAGACCCAGCTCGTGGAACTCGGCGACGGTGCGCTCGGGTTGCAGGCCTTCCGCCTTGTTGACGACCAGCACGACCGGACGGCCGGCCTTGCGCAGCAGGTCGGCGATCACCGTGTCCTGCGGCGTCAACCCGGCGCGACCATCGACCAGGAACACGACGACGTCGGACTCGGCGATGGCCTGCCGCGTCTGGCGCGCCATCTCGTGCAGGATGCCCGATGTTGCCTTCGGCTCGAAGCCGCCGGTGTCGACGATGAAGCAACTGCGCTCGCCCATCCGTGCGCGGCCGTAATGGCGGTCACGCGTCAACCCGGGGAAATCCGCGACCAGCGCGTCGCGGGTCTTGGTCAGCCGGTTGAACAGCGTGGACTTGCCGACATTGGGACGGCCGACCAGGACGACGGTGGGGAGCATGCTTCCCTTTTTCCGCTACTTGGCGGAGACCGAGAAGAGATTACCCGCCCCGGTCTGCCACAACGCGCTGCCGGCAAAGACTCCGGGTTGTGACGTGGGGGCCGAGCCGTCGGTAGCGATGCGGCCGACGTAGGCGCCGTTGATGGGCGACAGCAGATGCAGGAAACCCTCGATGTCGACGACGCCGATGTAATCGCCGACGCGCTGCGGCCCTCCGATCTTGCGGGCGGCCAGCAGGTCCTGTTTCCAGACGGAGGCGCCGTTGGTGCGATCGAACGCATGGATGGCGCCGCGGTCATCGGTGACGTAGATGTTGGTGGCGTCGGACGCGAGCCCGTACAGGCTCGAGATGTCGCGCGACCAGTTGAGCGTGCCGCGCGTGACTTCGAAGCACGCGAGCCGGCCCTGGAAGGCCACGGCGCAGACTTGGCGGTCATCGATCAGCGGAAGACTGGTGACGTCGGCGATGCGCTCGAGTTCCGTGGCCCCTTTGGGATTGGCGACGATGCCGTCCCAGCCGATGATGCCTGTGATCAGGTCCATCGCGAGCAGCCGACCACCGGCGGTGCCGACGAAAAGGCCGCCACGTGCCGACGCGCCGCCGGCGTAGTTGCGCACGGTCAGCGCGGGAATCACGCGCTGGACCACCCATTTTTTCGAGCCGTCGTTCGCGTTCAGCGCGTGCACGCTGCCGTCGCCGACAAACACGGCGACCACGCCATCGGCCACACGCGGCGGGGCGATGATCTCGGTGGGCACGCGCGCCGTCCACAGCGGCTTCCCTTCGGGGTCGAACGTCAGGACCTCGCCCTTGTCGGTGCCGACGACAATGATCTTCGCGTCCGCGCCGACGCCGGCCGACAACGGCTTGCCGGCACTGACGCGCCATATGGTGCGGCCGGTGACGGGATCGATGCGGGTCACCGAGCCATCGGGTGCAGCCGCATAGATGGCATCCGGCAGCACGGCGGGGGCGAACCCGGGCACGCCTTTGCCGACGGCGATGTTGAAACCGATCGCCGGCGTGACCGACGCCTTCAACTCCGGCAGGGGTCCGGGCTTCTTGCTGTCGTAGAGCCAGCGGAACGACATCGCTGGAATCGTCGGGATGTATTGCTTGATGTTGGCGCAACCGCCAACGAGTGCCAGCACCACCAGCAAGGCGGCGCGCGTCGCGAGCGGACGGTGCGGCGAGGTCAGGCGCGGCATCATTTCTTCGGTACGGCGGCCGGCGCGGGTGCGACTGCGGCGGCTGGTGCGGCGGCGGCAGCGGGCGCTGCGCCGCTTCCGCTGCCCGCGGCGGCGGCCGGTGGAGCAGGTGGTGAACCGCCGACCGCTTGCAGTTTCACCTGGACATAGGTGCGGTAGGGCGATTTCGCGTCGAGCTTGGCCAGCGCCGTTTCGTAGGCGGCGCGCGCGTCGGCGGGGCGACCTGCAGAGGCGAGGGCATCGCCGCGCAGATCGGCGTACAGGCCCGCAAACGCGTCGCCGTGCTTGGCATCGAGCACCTTCAGCGCCTCGTCGTACTGCTTCTGGTTGAGGTGGACTTCAGCCAACCGGTAGCGCGCGATTTCCTTCAGCTCGGTTTCGTTGGCGCGGTCGATCACCCACTGCAGCTGCGCGGTCGTACCCGCGGTATCGCCGGCATCGAACTGCAGGCGCGCGAGGATCAGCGCGCCACGCGCCGCATACCCGGTACGCGCGAAGCGATCTTCAAGTTCCCGGACCGCATCCTTGGCCTTGGGCAGGTCATTGGTGCGTGCAGCCTGGGCCAGCCCCGCAAACAGTGCGGAGGCGTCCCCTGCCTGCTGCGCAATCCACCATCGCCACCCCTGCCAACCCACCAGCGCGAGCGCGACGACCAGCGCCGCGGTGGTGACGACATTGCCCCAGCGTGTCCACCATGCCTTGAGGTCATCCAGCTGGTCCTGCTCTTGGAGATCGTAAACTGCCATGGTCAATCCTTGATTGCGAAAATCATTCGTTGGCGGCGGTCAGGCGGGCAGGCACGTCGCCGATGGCGATGGCGGCCTGTTCACCCGCGATCCGCAGCGACTTGATCGCCACGGTTCCGGCTTGCGCCTCGTCTTCGCCGATGATCAGCGCGAACCGCGCGCCGCTTGCATCGGCCTTCTTCATCTGTGACTTGAAACTGCCGCCGCCGGCGTTGACGACCACCGGGTGGCCGCCATCGCGCAGCGTCTCCCCGAGCTTGCGGGCCAGCGGCGCCGCGGCTTCGCCAACGTGCACGACGTACGCGAGCGGCCCGGTTACGGTGCTGCTGCCTGCAGCGGCCAGCAGGAGGATCATCCGTTCGACGCCGATCGCGAAGCCGCACGCGAAATTGGGCTTGCCACCCAGCAGCTCGAAGAGGTTGTCGTAGCGGCCGCCACCGGCCACCGTGCCCTGCGCGCCGAGTTCTGCGCTGGACGAGACCCACTCGAACACGGTGCGATTGTAATAGTCGAGGCCGCGCACCAGCCGCGGATTGATCGTGAAGCTCAATCCGGCGTCCTTCAGCAAGCCTTGCAATGCGTCGAAGTGCGCGAGCGACTTGTCCTCGATGAAATCGACAAGCTTCGGCGCGGCTTCGAGCATCGGCTGCATGCCTTCGTTCTTGCTGTCGAGGATGCGCAGCGGATTGGCATGCAGCCGGCGCTTGGCGACCGCATCGAGCACGTCTGCGTGGCGCTCGAAGTAGGCGATGAGCTGGTTGCGATGCGCGAGGCGCTCGTGCGCATTGCCGATCGAGTTGACTTGCAGCGCAATGCCCGAAAGGCCGAGCGATTTCCACAGCCGGGCCAGCATCACGATCTGCTCGGCGTCAGCATCCGGGCCCTCGAAGCCCAGGGCTTCGCAGTCGAGCTGGTGGAACTGTCTATACCGGCCCTTCTGCGGGCGCTCGTGGCGGAACATCGGGCCGCTGGTCCACACGCGCTGCGGGCGGTCGTAGGTGAGGTTGTGCTCGATCGTCGCGCGGACGATGCCGGCGGTCGCCTCGGGGCGCAGCGTCAGGGAGTCACCGTTCAGCTTGTCCTCGAACGTGTACATCTCCGTCTCGACGACGTCGGTGTACTCGCCGATGCCGCGCACGAAGAGTGCGGTGGACTCGACGATCGGCACGCGGATGTTGCGGTAGCCGTACTGCGCGAAGACGGCGCGTGCGGTGTCCTCGAAGCGCTGCCACAGCGCGGCTTCGTCGGGCAGCACGTCGTTCATGCCGCGTACGGCCTGCAATGCGGTCCCCATGCGAAGCCCTACGTAATCGCCTTGATGGCGATGCGTTTCTTGTCGGGTGAAAGATGCGCGGCGCGGACTTCACCGCCATAGGTGGCGCGCACGTAGTCGTCGACCAGCGCCTGGAATTCCTCGGCGATGCGATCGCCCTTTAACGTGACCGTCTTCTGGCCATCGACGTACACCGGCGCGACGGGTCTTTCCCCCGTGCCGGGCAACGAGATGCCGACGTCGGCGAGCTTCGACTCGCCGGGACCGTTGACCACGCAGCCCATCACCGCGACGTGCAGGTCCTCGACGCCCGGATACTTCTCGCGCCATGCGGGCATCGCGGTGCGCAGGTAGGTCTGGATGCGCTCGGCCAGTTCCTGGAAATACGTGCTGGTCGTGCGGCCGCAACCCGGGCACGCGGTGACCTGCGGCGTGAACGAGCGCAGGCCCATCGTCTGCAGGATCTCCTGCGCGACGATCACCTCGCGGGTGCGCTCACCGTTGGGTTCAGGCGTCAGCGACACGCGGATCGTGTCGCCGATGCCCTGCTGCAGCAGCACGGCCATGGCGGCGGTGGACGCGACGATGCCCTTGCTGCCCATCCCTGCCTCGGTCAGGCCAAGGTGCAGCGGGTAGTCGCAGCGGCGCGCGAGCTCCGCATACACGGCAATCAGGTCCTGCACATTCGACACCTTGCATGACAGCACGATGCGATCGCCGGGCAGGCCCAGTTCCTCGGCGCGCTCGGCGCTGCCGATGGCGGAGACAATCAATGCTTCGCGCATCACGGCATCGGCCGTCTGCGGCTGCGCAAGCGCGGCGTTGGCGTCCATCATCCGCGCCAGCAGGTCGGCATCGAGGCTGCCCCAGTTCACGCCGATGCGCACGGGCTTGCCGTATTCGATGGCCTTCTCGATCATCACGGCGAATTGCGGATCGCGCTTCGTTCCCTTGCCCACATTGCCTGGATTGATCCGGTACTTGGCCAGCGCGCGCGCGCATTCCGGGTAGTCGGTCAGGAGCTTGTGGCCGTTGAAATGAAAGTCGCCGATCAACGGTACCGCGCAACCCTGCGCATCGAGTTGAGCGCGGATGGTGGCGACCGCGGCAGCGGCTTCGGCGGTGTTGACGGTGATGCGGACGAGTTCGGAACCGGCGTCGGCCAGCGCGCGCACCTGCGCGACCGTGGCGGCAATGTCTGCGGTGTCGGTGTTGGTCATCGACTGCACGACGATCGGCGCACCGCCGCCAAGCACGACACCGCCGATGACCACCTGGCGGGTACGTGCGCGAGAAGGCGAGCCAGCCCGGGTCATCTATTTCACCGTGAACTTGGCTACGTTCTGACGCGTGTGTGGCGTGAGGTCGAAGGCATCGCCGCGCAACGTGACGGCCACCGCTTCCGCGTTGCCGATGACGACCTCCAGAGGCGCGACGCCGTCCACCGCGTGCGTGGCGCCGGGAAAGCCCATCGTCGACAGCAGGATGGCGCCGTGGCTGTCCTTGACCTCGACCCACGACGAACCGCGAAACACCAGCACCATTGGCGCATTGCCTGGTGCCATCGGCGCCATGACGGCGTTGAACGTCCTGGCGAGGTCAGAGGCCTTGGTCGCGTTGGTGGAGGGTGCGGCAGGGACCGGAGCCGGCATGCCAGCGGAGATCGGCGCGGAGGCGGGTGACGGTTGCGTGGGCACCGGCGTGGCGATGGCACCCGGCTTGGCATCCGCGCCACCGCGCGGTGCTTCGGGGACGTTGCGGGTCCACTCGTACACCGCGGCGATGGCCACGATGGCCACCAACGCCAGCGGGACGGCCCAGCGCGCCGAACCGGGCTTCGAGTGCGCGTCGGCGGGAATTTCGCCCATCGCGCGCGGCGAGGGTGCGAGCGAAGGTTGGTTGAGCGATGGTGCCGCATCGCCCTCCGGCAACGCCGCCAGAACGGTGGCCGTGTCGAGCCGCAGCAGCCGTGCGTAGTTGCGCACGAAGCCGCGCACGAACGTGCGTCCGGGCAGTGCGGCAAAGTCGTCGTCCTCCAGTGCCTTCACCTGGCGCGGCGCGAGTTTCAGCTGCTGCGCGACGGCATCGATCGAAAGACCGGTGGCGGTCCGCGCCTCGCGCAACAGCGAACCGGCCGACAACGGTTCGGATGCAGGCGGTGCGGTATCCGGGACCTGTGTGGCGTCGGTCATTCGCACACGCCGGCGGGAAGCGCCAATGCCTCCGCGGATTGCGGATGGCGATTCTTCAATTGGGATACGTATGACGTCTCGGACTGCTTGTCGCCCAGCTTGCGCTCGATGCACATGCCGAGATAGAGCGCTTCCGGCGGCGGATTGATCTGTGCCATCACGCGGCGCATGTAGGTGCGCGCGTCGGCGTACTTGCGCTCGCGGTAGACGAGCAGCGACAAGTTGTAGCCGGCGACCATGTTGTTCGGGGCAATGGCCAGCGCGCGCTTGAAGAATTCCTCCGCGCGTGCAGTCTCGCCGATCGACGCCGCGCACTTGCCGGCGTTGGCGAGCGACACATCCGGCGTCCGATAAAGCGGATTGCGAACGGCGATTTCGAACTCGGCGATCGATTCCTTCGCACGTCCGTGCGTGCACAGATACCAGCCCCAATTCTGCCGGATCTCCGAATCATTGGGGGCAAGGTCGAGTGCCTTGAGGAAGTTCTGCTGCGCCTGCGCGTCCTCGCCCAACACCGTGTAGACAAGTCCGTACACGTTGTAGATCTTGGGGTTGCGTGGATCGAGCTTCACGGCCTCGGCCAGTGCCTGCAGCGCGACGTCGAGCTGGCCGCGCTCGAAGTAGCCGGCCGCGATCTCCGCGTGCAACTGCGCGCGATACGGGCCGGGCGCCTCCTGCAGCGCGGCGGGAGGCGGCGGCGCGGTGGGCTTCGGTGGCGTGGACGGCCGCGTGGGTGACGAGGACTCGCAGCCTGCCAGCGCGACGACGGTCAGCATCAGGATGAACAACGAAGACGAGGTACTGCGCATGGAGGGCCTGGACACGTGCGGGTGAAAAGGAGCAGCTAGGACGCCGCGATGGGCACGATACGCGTCGAGAGCCGGCGCGTGATGCGGTCCTGCACCTGCCCGGCCAACTGTCCGCAGGCGGCATCGATGTCCTCGCCGCGCGTCTTGCGGATCGTGGCCACGCGGCCGGCATCCTGCAGGATGGCCGCGAAGGCGACGATGCGTTCGCGCGGGCTGGTGGAAAACTCGCTGCCCGGAAACGGATTGAACGGAATCAGGTTGAACTTGCAACGCAGGTCGCGGGTGAGCGCGACCAGTTCAGCAGCGTGGTGCGGCTGGTCGTTGACGCCATCGAGCATCACGTATTCGAGCGTGATGAAATCGCGCGGCGCCACGTCGAGGTAGCGTTCGCACGCGGCCAGCAGCGTACGCAACGGATGCTTGCGGTTGATGGGCACGAGGCGATCGCGGAGCGCGTCGTTGGGCGCGTGCAGGGACACTGCCAGCGCCACCGGACATTCCCGCGCCAGCCGGTCGATCTGCGGCACGAGGCCCGACGTCGACAGCGTGACGCGCCGCCGCGACAGGCCATAGGCATTGTCGTCGAGCATCAATTGCAGCGCCGGTACCACCTGGTCGAAGTTGGCGAGCGGTTCGCCCATGCCCATCATCACGACATTGGTGATGGGCGGGCGGCCATGTTCGATCCAAGGGGCGTGGGCCGACCCCTTCGGGCTCACGGCACCGTCCGCGAGCAGCGTGCGGTTGGCAAGCCAGAGCTGGCCGATGATCTCGCCGGTGGTGAGGTTGCGATTGAAGCCCTGCTTGCCGGTGGAACAGAACGCGCAGTCGAGCGCACAGCCGGCCTGCGAGGACACGCACAGTGTGCCGCGGTCGTCTTCCGGGATGAACACCGACTCGACCGCGTTGCCGTTGCCGGCGTCGAGCAGCCACTTGCGCGTGCCATCGGTTGCCGTGGAGTCGCGCAGCACCCGCGGGCCCTGGACGGAGGCCTCGGCAGCCACGCGCTCGCGCAGCGGCCGGGCGAGGTCCGTCATGCCGGCAATGTCGTCGGCAAAACGCTGGTGCACCCATTGCGACACCTGCCGCGCGCGGAACGGCTTTTCGCCGCGTTCGGCGAAGAAGCGATCGAGATCCGCAGGCGACAGGTCAAGCAGGTTGATCATCGGTCAACGAGGATATACCGCCAATGCGGGGAAGAAATAGGCGATTTCGACGCGCGCCGTTTCAGGGGCGTCCGAGCCGTGGACGGCGTTCGCGTCGATCGATTGCGCGAAGTCGGCGCGGATGGTGCCCGCGGTGGCCTTCTTCGGGTCAGTGGCGCCCATCAGTTCGCGGTTGGTGGCGATGGCGTTGTCGCCTTCGAGCACCTGGATGACCACCGGGCCGGAAATCATGAAATCGACGAGATCCTTGAAAAACGGGCGTTCGCGGTGCACGGCGTAGAAGCCCTCCGCTTCGGACCGCGACAGCCGCGCCATCCGCACTGCGGCAACCTTGAGGCCGGCCTTTTCGAAGCGGGCAATGATTTCCCCGATGACGTTCTTGGCCACGGCGTCCGGCTTGATGATGGAAAGTGTACGTTCTACGGCCATTTCTGTGCCCCAAGGGAATAAAAGCGAATGAATTCAAAATTATAGCACGCGTGGCCCTTGCCGGCGCAGGGTCCTCCCGCGCCCAGTCCAAGGCAGATTCAGGCCACGTTGAGGCTCGACGGTACCCGGACGACCGGTTCGCCAAGATGACGGTCCGGTGTCCTTGGGCTAAACTCTATAACCACCTGCCCGTGGCCGCACGAAATTGCGCGAGACCGGTGCAAATGGTCGACAAGAAAGAAAAATACGCGTCGACGCGTTCCCGCGACGGGTGTCGGAGGAGCGCAATTTCATATTTGAGTGGCGGGGACAAGCCCCGGCGCCAATCTGGAGGATGGTTCCCATGTTCTGTAACGCAACCCGGTTTGTCGCGGCGCTGTCGCTCGCTGCACTGGCGTGGCCCGTGGCCGCGCAGGATTACCCCACCAAGTCCATTTCGATCATCGTACCGTTCGCGGCCGGCGGCCCGACGGATACTGTGGCGCGCCTGATCGCGCAAAACATGAGCACGACGCTGAAGCAGACGGTCATCGTCGAGAACGCCGCTGGCGCGGGCGGCACCATCGGTGCCACCAAGGCCGCACGTTCGCCGGCCGACGGCTACACGCTCTTCCTCCATCACATCGGGCAATCCACCGCGCCCGCGCTGTACCGCAAGCTGCCCTACGACGCCGTCAAGGACTTCGAACCCATCGGCCTCGTCACCGATGTGCCGATGACGATCATCTCCAAGAAGGACTTCGCGCCGAATGACATGAAGGAACTGGTCGCCTACGTCAAGGCCAACAAGGACAAGGTCACGTACGCCAACGCGGGCGTGGGCTCGGCCTCGCACCTTTGCGGCATGCTGCTGATGACCGCCATGCAGTCCGACGTGACGACCGTTCCCT
>Ga0105046_10010484_pt1 | contig 14435 bp, 14 predicted proteins | sample MAT03_FD_78385 | JGI IMG/M metagenome (GOLD analysis project Ga0105046, IMG submission 78385) | Freshwater microbial communities from Lake Fryxell liftoff mats and glacier meltwater in Antarctica - MAT-03 (megahit assembly) | ecosystem: Environmental > Aquatic > Freshwater > Ice > Liftoff... | reverse complement strand
TGTTAATCTTAACAGAAAAATGCTTAGCCAATTAGCTATCTATGATACCAATGTTTTTACCAAAGTATTTAACTTTGTTCAAAAATAATCTAGATCTTACGCAAAAAAGAGTTAGTTGTTAGCCAATTTTGGCAAATCGCTCTATATTCTACAGCATAGTCAAGCTAAAAGAAGCGGAGATTATCTAATAATTTTAAAGCTTTATTAAGGTTAAACTTGATAAAGCTTTTTTAATAATTTAAGAGAAAATTTGCATTTTCTCTTAAATCGCTATTTTCTTTTATTTGGAGTCTCGTTTTTCTTATTAAAATGTTAGAATATCTTAGAATAGTGGCGTGTATCTAATAGCCTAACTTTATTACTATTTGCTCAACAAGGAAAAAATTATGTTAATGTTACTAGTTATTTTAATTGTTACAGCGCTCTGTGCTGGAGCTTTGATTTTGCTAATTTATGCCTATAAGGATAGATATGCATCTCAAGGTATTTTGACAGACCTGCAAGGACGATTAGAAAACACCAAAAAAGAAATAGATGCTGAAAGAAGGGAATCTCTTCTACGTTTAAAGGATGAATTATATAAAAAACGTACTGAGTTTGATCTTGAAATAAAGCGAGAGAAAGTAGAATTAGAAAGATTTCAGTCAAAGCTAAATACAAAATACGAAAGTATTGAGAAAAAAGATCAACGTCTAGAAGATTTAAGAAAAGAACTTCAGCAGAAAGAGCGTACTATCTCTAGAACGGCCGATCAACAAAGAGCTACTGAACAAAAATTAAAAAGTCTTTATGACGAGTTAATATCAAAATTAGAATCTGTTGGTGGAATGACCAGAGAAGATGCGCGACAAGCTCTATTTAATACTTTAGAGAATGAAGTTCAGATGTCTAATCAAAAATACATCCAAAAAGTAGAAGATGAAGCAAAGCAATTTGCAAAAGAAAAAGCAATTAATGTTGTTGTAACTGCAATGCAAAGATACACTGCTGATCAAGTAGCTCCTCATTCTACCGGAGTAGTTCATCTACCAAATGATGATATGAAAGGTCGAATTATCGGAAAAGAAGGGCGTAATATAAAAGCGCTTGAAACCGCAACGGGGATGGAATTTGTCATTGGTGAGGCACCTGAAGTTATTACTATTTCTGGTTTTAACCCTATAAGAAGAGAAGTAGCGCGAAGATCCTTAGAAAAACTGATAGCAGATGGTAGGATAAATCCAACTCGCATTGAAGAAACTGTAGCTCATACAGAAAAAGAAGTTGAAGATATTATTCAAGAATATGGTAAAAATGCAGTAATGCAGTTTAACCTTCAAGGAATCAAATCTGAAATAATTTCTTTACTTGGTAAGTTGCATTTTAGAACTAGTTATTCTCAAAATGTTTTGATGCATAGTATCGAAGTAGGTATATTCGCAAGAATGATAGCAGAAGAGCTAGGGCTACCTCATCCAGAAATAGCATTACGTGGCGGCTTATTGCATGACATTGGTAAAGCAATCTCTGCAGAAGTCGAAGGACCTCATGCTACTATTGGTGCTGATATTGCTAAAAGATGTGGAGAAGATCCTTTAATTGTTAACGCTATAGCAGCGCATCATGAAGAAGTACCGTTTATATCAATATATAGTCCAATTGTGATGTTTGCTGATACAATATCCGCATCGCGACCAGGTGCTCGAAGAGAAACATTATCTGCTTATATAAAACGATTAGAAAAATTAGAAGATATCTGCAATACGTTTGATGGTGTAAAAAAAGCATACGCTTTGCAAGCAGGAAGAGAAGTTCGAGTAATAGTTGAAGAAGATTTCTTGGATGATGAAAGAGCAGCTATCTTAGCAAGAGAAATTGCCAAAAAAGTTGAACAAGAAATGACATTCCCTGGGCAAATTAAAGTAAATGTTATTAGAGAAAAGCGGGCAATAGAATATGCAAAATGATCGTACATCTAAAGTAAGAATTCTGCTTTTAGGTGACATAGTTGGACCTGCCGGCTGTGCTATATTTCAAAAACATATCAGTAGAATTAAAGAAAAATATAATATATCCGGCGTTATAGTTAATGGTGAAAATAGTGCGTGCGATGGAAGAGGAATAACAGTAAAGTTGATGAACTTCTTTAAGCATAATGGCGCTAATGTTGTTACAACAGGCAACCATATATGGGCTAAAAAAGAAATTTATCAGTATTTAAAAGAGAATAAAGATCTTTTGAGACCAGCTAACTTTCCTAATGAATGTCCGGGAACCGGTGTTACCACCTTTACTATTGGGTCTACGGTAATTGGCGTCATAAATCTTCAAGCAAGAATATTTATGAGAGACAATTTATCGTGCCCATTTAAGGCTGCGGATACTTTGTTAACTTTCTTAAGAACCAAGACAAATATTATTTTTGTAGATTTCCACGGTGAAGCTACTGCTGAAAAGATGGGCTTAGCATATTACTTAGATGGAAGAATTTCCGGCTTTGTAGGAACTCATACTCATGTGCAAACTGCGGATGAACGAATTCTTCCTAATGGCACTGCATATATAACTGATATGGGTATGGCGGGAGCTCTCAATTCTATGATAGGCATGAAGAAAGATCCTATCATACAAAATTTAATTACACAGATGCCAGTAAAATTTGAGGTTGAGACAGAAGGACCTATGGTTATGTCTGGTGTTTTTATTGATGTGGATATTAATTCAGGAAAAGCTTTACATATAGAGAGAATTTATATTATTGATCATGATATTAAATTAAATTAATATTATGTGAGGCAAGCTCTAATCTGTGTTGATACTGTTGATATTTGTAGTTAACTTAATTTACGCGCTAGTGAGTCCCATCGGTAAGATGGCTCTACAGTATTCTACGCCTATGTTTTTAGCGGCGTTTCGAATGATTTTAGCTGGTTTTGTGACATTACTTTATCAATTCTTTTTCGTTAGAGAAAAAGCAGAGATTTCTAGAAAAAGCTTTGGAACTCTAATGTTTGGCGGCATATTAAGTATTTATGTTGCAGGTATTTTAGAATTTTGTGGTTTAGAGTATTTAGCTTCTTCTAAAATTGGTTTTTTATATAATTTATATCCAATGGCTTCGGCATTGATCTCATATTTGATTATTAAAGAAAGATTATCCAGAAATAAGTGGATAGGATTATTAATCGGATTTTGTGGGGCAATGCCTTTGCTTTTATCCACTTTTCAAGGCGATGTTCCACTTTATAAGTACTTTGGCATATTTTCTTTATCTGAAATATCTATATTGGCTGCTATATTTGCATGCCCGATGGGATGGATCCCTATTCAAATCGATATATCTCGTAACAAATATTCAACTAATATTGCTTTAGGAGCTACCCAGATAATTGGAGGTATTATTGCATTAATAAGTTCACTGTTTTTGGATAAATGGAACCCGTTTCCGGTATTTGATATATGGTACTTTCTGTTAAGCGCTATTACATTAACAATTTTATCTAATATTATTGCTAACGTATTGTATATAGAGTTACTAAAAAAATACACTTATACGTTGATAGCATTTTCTGGTTTTTTAACCGCATTTTTAACCGCATTTTTTGATTGGCTATTCTTTGGGTACAAAATAAATTTTAATTTTTATACCTCATCAATAATTTCATTAATTGGTTTTTGTGTTTTTTACAAAGATGAATTCAGTAAAAAACCTGAACCACACTAGATGACTCTACCTTTTGCAATAAAGACATGGTCAGAAGGTAGGATAAGTTTAAGAAAAATGATAATGTGATGGTTTAGATTAAACAATCTAAACCATCACATATGACTTATAAGAGTTCAAAACATTGAGTACTCGTAACTTTAGTCTTTTTTATGACCGGTAGCTGCTTTATGCGTACCTTTGTCAGTTTGATGTGCTTGTTTAGATTTAGAATGATCTGCATTCTTAGCATGATTCAAATCAGCTTTATGAGTTGCTGTAGCTTTATCATGGTGACTATCTTTTGAGTGAGTATCTTTTGCATGCGATTTTTCATTACACTCTTGACCTCTGCACTTATGAGGAGCGTTTCCGCCTAATTCACCTGCTTTTTCAGGACCCATTCCACCGAATAATTTGTTATTATTGTTATTCATAGTATTCTCCATCTTTATTAATAATGTTTGGCTTATAATTCCATGATAATTTCAAATTGAATAAAAAGTCAATGGTTTTTAAATTAAGCGTCACCCAGTTGGGCGCAATATTTTATTAAATTATTGCATTTTAACAAGCTGAGTGGGTAATAATGTGCTTAAATAATCTGTGTTATTATCGGTATGGGAGCAAAAATGTCATTAGCGCAAAATTTTGTAGATCTATTAAATATGTGTTTAACCGTAAGCCAAGAATGTATTGATTCCTGTCAAAAGGTTGTTGATATGTGTAGTGGCAGAGATTTTGAAGATTGTGGCAAAGAGATTGGGATATTAATCTCAAAGGCCGCAGAGTGTATAAAATGCTGTCAACGTGGCAAATCGCATGCGGAAGATTACATAAAAACTTGTAAGGATGACCACTGTTCTGAATTAGTACAGAAATTTATTGAAAAATCTCAAAATTGTATTGACCATTGTAATGCGGTTATTATGCAGTGTACAGATAGAACGGCTTTTTGCATTAGTTCTACTTTTGAATGCTTAAAAGCATGCAATGAGTTAACGCAAGCCATAGCTGCATTAACGGGCAATAAAATAAAATAAACAAGCGAGTTTGCTTTTGGTCTCTTGCGGCAAGCGAGCTTGCTTTCGGTCTCTTGCGGTGCATTCGCACATGAAATATCTTGTGCTGAAGGATTTAAGCTGGACTTGAATGCATTTTTTGTGGCGTGTTTATTGTAGTTGATGGCGAAGTAATAACTTTCAAGTAAGAATTTTTATGAAGAGGTCAGTTATCTAATGGATAATCATAACTTTATTATAATCAAATCTTCGGGAGAAGAAGAGCCTTTCTCGGTTGATAAATATATTACTTCGCTCCACAGAATTGGTCTGGATACTAATGAAGCAAAGTTGGTATTTACTAATACCCTTGCCAGGATCTATGATAAAATATCAACTAGCAAGTTATATGGTATTACCTTCAATGAGATCAAAAAATTAAGTCCAAGGCATGCCAGTATTTATTCTCTAAAAGAATCATTAAGGCAGTTGGGCCCAAGTGGATTTCCGTTTGAGCATCTTATTAGTGAGCTTTTTATACAACAGGGATACGATATTAAGTTAGATCAACATATTAAAGGTCAATGCGCTGTGCATGAAATTGATGTTATTGCTACATTATTGCCGATATCCTCGGCAAATGGTAATAATATCGTCCAAAGTCATGGCAAGACTACTCTTGTTGAGGTAAAATTTCATGTTGAATTTGGTCATAAATCAGATATTAAAATCCCTTTGTATGTAAAAGCTCGATTCGATGATATTAAAAATGCTAAAAACTATGATATCGAGAATTATACCATTGCTACTAATACAAAATTTACTATTAATGCTATTAGCTATAGTGTATGTGCAGGTATTAGTCTTTTAGCATGGGGTTATCCCAAGCATAATAGCATCCAATATTTAATTGATCGTTATAAATTATACCCAATAACAGTTCTGCACTCTTTATCAGATGAAGAAAAACAAACATTGATTTATCATAATATAGTTCTGTTCCAAGATTTGGCTTTAGCTAGAATGAAAGCTTTAATTCCAGAATCAAAGTTAGAAGATGCTTATCAAGAATATCTAATTCTACGTACATAAAAACAAGCTCTTGATTTTTTAGCGCCTATTTATTTAGCATGAGACTGATTTTAACCGTCTTAAGGGGAGTCCATTATGGTCAAATATAACCGTTTGATATTCAATTTTTTTATAACATTATTAATTTCTTCGTATCTAAATGCTGAAGTAATTGTGGTCAATTCTAACCTTGATGATCCTGCATTAGATGCATCAGTTAGCGCGGTTACAGCTACAGGGGTAATTACGCTACGATCCGCAATTGAAAGAGTAGATGCAAATTCAGATGCATCCAATACTATTGATTTTAACATTATTGGTACAGCTCCCTTTATCATTCCTGTGGGAACAGGTGCTGGTGTTATTGGAACGGCCTTGCCTACAATATCAAAGCAATTAGCAATTAACGGATACAGTCAACCTGGTGCAAGTGTTGCAAGGTTGCCTGATCTTAATGCTGTTATTGCCCCTGCTATTATCCAAATTGTTCTTAATGGCAGTGCTGTTACTGCTGGTGCGTTTCAAGATGGACTTACTTTTATAGCTGGTTCTAGTTCTTCTGTAGTATCAGGATTGGTTATCCAAGAATTTCCAGAAAATGGTATAAATATTCAAGGGGGCAGTGCCCAAAGAATAGTTGGGAACTATATCGGTTTAAACCAGGAAGGCACCACAGGTATGGGTAATGCTGGCAATGGTATAACTATTGCATCTGGAGTTACCGGAGTAGTTATTGGTACAAGAGCTACCGCAGATAGAAATATTATTTCAGATCAAGTTTCATTAACGGGGGCAATGCCAGTAAGTGGTGTTGGCATTTACACTGAGGGCTCTGCTGCTCAAATAATTGGAAACTTAATTGGTACGGATGTAAGTGGGACAGGTTCTATTCCAAACAGAACGGGCATATATGTCTTTAATGCTGCTCCAGCCACTCCATTAGACAATAATATTCGTTGCAATACTATTCAAAATAGTAATGGAACCGAGCCGGTTGAAGGTTTTGGCGTTATCATTAGTGGTGCCTCTCATAATCCGATTCTATCAAATTCGATTTTTAATAATGCAAAAAATGGAATTGTATTTATAAATGATGGAAATGATAACTTACCCGCACCAGTGCTTACTTCTGGTACTGCTTCAGGGTCTACTATAGATATAAATGGTACTCTTTCGAGTCCGGCAAATCCAAACGCTACTTTTAGAGTAGAATTTTTTGTGAACTCTACAAATAGAGCTCCAATTACCGAAGGTCAAACTTTTGTAGGTCAAGCAATTGTCACTACCGATGGCTCAGGCAATGCGGTTTTTAATAATATCAGATTGCCTTCCAATGCTAATCCAGGACAATTTGTATCAGCAACAACAACTCTATTGGGTTTAGCTGGAGCTATAGAGACATCGCCATACTCAGCTAGTTTAACTTTGGCTCAAGGATCAACAGAAGGATCCTTAAGTGTAGCTATTTATCTTAAGTATTGTAATAGAAATGACGCACCTTGCGTTGCTCAGGTAGCATAAGCAAATAATCGAGCATTTGTGCTGATTGTTAAAAAATATTAGCAAGTTAATGGTCTAATTATTATAGTAATAAAAATACCCCAATGTGCTTTATTCGCGCACATTGGGGTATTTGATGCATTCTGAACACAAACAAAGCAAACACCGTGCTTTTAATTTTGAATTTTAATATATTTCAGATAAAATCTTTATTTTGAATTACGAATAAGGGTACAATATAAAGAGCTTAGAATCTAAACTAAGTGTTAATCGGAGGTTATTAATGTTAAAAAAAATAACGAAAGTAATGATTTTGTTGCTTTCAATTTTTTCAAGTCAATGCATGGAAGATTCGATCGATATATGGACCAAATGTATAAATACAGGTCCCTTGTTGAAATTAAAATTTGACGAAACAGAACCGATTGATAATAAAGGCAGGCATTTTGGTTGGTTATATGCAACAGAATTTAATGATTATGTTTTCGTTGCAATTACAGCACATGATACTGGATATTATGTCGATTATATTGATCCAGTATTTAAGGTTTCTTTGCCATGTGAATTTTATTATTGGAAATCATTAGATCATATAAAGAAGAGTCCATTAACATGGTCAAATTATGTTGTAAAAGAAGTATCTTGGAGTACCAAACCAATGATGATCCCATCAGTAGAATATAACGAAGAATTAGCTCATGATTCAATTGAAAACAAAGCCTATCTAGAAGCATTTGAAGCTATTAATGCTGGCAAGAGAGCTGATCGTTATAGCAAGTTACCTTCATTCGAAAAAGCTTTTGATAATTGTTGTTCAAATGTTTATTTGTTCCAAAAAATTAAACCAGTTAAACTCGTTGAACAGGATAAATTGTTAATTAACGATGGTTATGAGTATAGAGGATTTTCTGAAGAAAAAAAGAAACAACTATTAGGGCTTCTGCCTGATCATGCTTATCAACTATTGAGATCATGGCTTGAAAATAAATTGAAACATACTGGATTGTCTGCTGGGTTTTACACAACTAAAGAGTCAAAAGAATATGTTATGAATAAAGATAGAGTAATAGATCAATTTATTATTGAAAGCTTAGTTTGGTATATAAAAAAGTTTGCTGATTTGAATTTTCAAAAAAATTATCCTAACGCGGTAGTAAATATAATTGATGTTTATCAAATTTTAGAAGAAATAGAAGCATTAAAACCATGCTCTTCTGAAGATAGGGAAGAGTTTGAGCAAGAACTCATAAATCGTTTTTGGACTTGGGGTGATTCAAGGATACAAGGCTTGACTGCCCTTGGTATAATTAATTGCAATAACGGTCTTTTGCAATGGGATTAATATAACTAATAATTAAAAATTTTTATAAATTTGATAGAGAATTGTAACGCTTGTTATAATTCTCTATTTGTCTTAGTTGTAGTTTAAAGAACTACAGCTAAAGCTGCTTTGGCCTGCACAACTTCAAGAGCCAATACCTCGTTTGAATCAACGCAAGCTTCTCTTTTAATGTGCTAAGCATATTGAGCTACGCTATATCGTTTTTGTTAAATCTTGAAATAGCTATATTCTGTATGATATTATGATTTTATATTAGCTAAAAGTTTCAAGTCGCTATAACCGGTTATGAAGCTTTTTTAATGGAGGAGCTGAATATGAAGAAGTGCGTAAATATCTATCAAGCATTTTTATTAATAACATCTTTAATTTTTTTAAATTCGAGCTGCGCGAATGGAAATTCGGTAGAAAGCTTAAGCCAGCGTTTTGTTAATCTTTATGAAAAAGACCAAAATGTTTCAGCAAAAGAGTTTGGAAATATCAACGAAAATGAAAAACCAGAGGTTCTTGATTATATAGTGATACATTATTTAATGGGTGAGAATAGCTCAAAGCAAAATCAGTTAGCTGAAAATCCTATAAAATTTATTCATAGTGCGATTAGCATACTCTACCCTAACTTAGCAGGGATTATTAATAAACATGATTGGGAGATTCTTTCCAAGTTAGAGTTAAAGGAACTTTCAGGTGTTACTTTGCAGTTATTTAAGAAAGCGACACAATCTTACCCAAAGGTTTATAGCACACTACAAGAAAATCGTTCTTCTCTCTCCAGCCTTGATAGTCAAGCAACTATCCTTATGAAAGTTGAGAGATATGCAGTTGAAAGTGCAGTAGCATATTTATCAAAGTTGTTTAAAAGCCTTAACAGAAATGCCGCAAAAGCATTTATTATAAATAATTATTTGAATAATGATTCATTGCTAAACCAACTAGTTGATAAATTCATCGAGTTAAAGGGTAATAAGACACATAAAATAGATATTTTTAATCTCTATAAAGTATTTGAGGCATTAAATGAACAAAGTCCGTCTCAAATTTTAAAAGAGTTAACCGATACTTTGAAGAAGACAAGCGATAAGCTTTATACGAAAAGAACAACTTAATGCCTGATTTGCCTTCTTCGTGATTCAAGGGATACAAGTTCGGCATAGAATTGAGAGAACCTGTTAACTGAATTTTTAAGTACTTCTTCTTTAGCAATTTTTTCTTGCTCCGCTATAGTCGAAACTATGTTTTTCAATAATTTGCCTAACGCAGTTTTCCAACCTACCGTAAGCATAAAAAACATACTGTTTCCTTTAGTCTCTAAAAGAAAATATGTTTTATGATTGTTTGGATGATAGAGTTCTATTTCTTTTAATTTAAATGATTTGCGTTGTATAGATTCATTTGCAATACGTATATTAATCTGCTTGATTAGAGTCATAAATACATTTAAATCTTCTATGTTTTCAATTCGACCTAGGGTAACATGTGGTAAATAAGCAAATTTGGTGCTTTGTGGAAAAGGGCTGAATGCTATATTTGAGCAAAGTTTGTTTCTAAAATTGGTAAAATTATTATTAAGCTTTGCTACTAGAAACCATCGATATTTAGGAACTTCGATTAAGCCTTTTTGGGCTTTGATCCATTCTTTTTGAAAGGGATTACCATCGTCAATAATCTTTTTAAATTTTACAAACTTTTCTTGAATGCCGGATGGGTTTGAAGATGATGTATCCAATACAAAATGATTTGCAAAATCTGGATGAGTACTAATTATATCTAGCCCATTTACCTGGTATGTTTCATCGTTGGGAAATAATGATGCAAAGTTTTGTTTATTTACAATGCTCTCTTTAGCTAGTTTAAGATCATTTTGTATTTGGCTATATTTTCTGCCGGCTTCCTTTCTAATCGTCGTTGGTGTTGTATCAGTAATACCTTTCCACATATTCCCAATTTCAAAAGTTGTCAGTGTTATATGTAATTTGGGTGGGTTTATGTAGGTTGGAAACCACCATTCCACCTCAACACAATCTAATTTGGGATGAGGCAATGTATCTCGATTGGCTGCATTGATATATAAGCAGCCGCTAACAACGATTAACAATACTATCTTAAACTGATTCATTGTTTTGATCCTAAGCTTAACTTTGAGCTTTCTGACTCGGCGCTTTTGCATTACTCTCTACGTGTGGAAAAACTTCTACTACATTCTTTAGTAATTTACCAAGTGCTGTTTTCCAGCCAATTACAAGCATAAAGATCATGTTTGATTTACGCGCTTTATCTAGAAGCAGATATATCTTATGTTCATTGGGATGATGACGCTCTATTTCGCTAAGCTTAAATGATTTGCGCTGAGTTGTTTCATTTGATAGCCGAATGTTTGTATGATGGATTGCTTTTAAAAATAGATCAATATCTTCGATATCTTTGATCTTTCCCAGGGTTATGTGTGGAAGATATCCTGAACGATTAGTTTGAGGAAATTGCTTTAAAATGGGGCTTAAGCAAAGTTTGTTCCGAAAGTTGATAATATTGCTTTCAAGTTTTGCTACTAGATACCAACGATATCGAGGAACAGTAATACGATTTTTTCTTCTTTTGATCAATTCGGTTTCAAATGGATCGCCATCTTCAAAAATTTGTTTAAATTTTGTTATTCTGTCGGTGGTTCCCGATGGATTAGCTGCAGAAGTATTAAGGACATAATGATTATAAAAATCAGGATGCGTACTAATTATGTCCACTCCTTTCAAGGTATATGTCTCATTATTTGCAAGTTCGGGCTTAAATAATTGTGAAAATTCCTGCGTGCTTAAAAGCTTGTTTTTAGCTTCTAGAAGTTCTGCTTTTATTCTGGGGTATTCTCTCCTAATTCTACGTTTCTCTTCTATGCTTTTATGAGAAAATCCTTCCCAGATGTTACCAATATCAAAGTATCTTAAAGTTATATGTAACTTAGGAGGTAAATTTGTTGGATACCACCATTCTATGTTGGCAGAATTCAGCTGGGGATTAGGCAGCAGCTCTCTCCTTGCTGCATCGGTGCATGCAGGCAGGATAAGAATAATTGAAAATAAACACCTTAAAAATTTCATCTAAATCCTGTTTTCTTTTTGTTTATTTTATAAATATGGATTTAGATAACGCAATAAAATGCAGTACAATAACTTTAAAGTCTAAATACAATGGGCTATAAAATTGCCAAAGGGGGGTAGGCCCGATATACCTTGCCGTTTAGAAAAACTCTTGGTATCATCGGGTAATTCGCTATAACCTAATGGAAAGATACGTGATCAAACTTAATTATTTTAACGCTAAAGAGCATTTGTTCGTTTTTTGTATAATGGCTTTGCAGTTACAGTGTGCGTCATTAAAAGCTGTAAACCAAGCAAGAACAAAAAATCTGTTTTCGAAAACAAGTGAAATCCTTAATCAAATTAACGATACAAACGATAGCAAAGCTATTAACGAGGGCTATGAGCTTATTCTTGATTTAATTAGAAATGAATTATGTGATGCACAAAAAACATTGGCATTATTATCACAATTAAAGCATCAGGCTTCCCAAAAAAGCTTGAAAAAAAATCCATATTCATGTGTTTTTGCGGGTTATATTTTGTATCAAGGGTTATTTATAGATAAATTATCTCGTAAGGAGATTCTTGAAACATTCAAGTATTTAAATACTCTGGTTTTGAAATCAGCAATACTTCTAAAAAAGAAGCAAATTTATTTAGATATAACTGCTATACGATCTAAACATGTTGAATTATTTAAATTTCTTTTATATCAAAAAATAGGGTTTCGTTTAGATAGCGGGGTAGATGATTTGGTTATTATGGCATCTAAAGAAAATGAGCCAAAACTATTAAATCTTTGTATTCAAATGGGTTTTAATTTAAACGCTTACGAGAATATGACACCATTGATGCATGCTGCTTCCCGAGGACATGTTTCTATATTAAAAATTCTCATGGATTATGGAGCTAAAATCACTGCGGAAGATATAATGGGGAGGACGGCATTATTTTATGCGATTGAATGGGGCAAGACAGAGGCTGTTAAATGGCTTCTATCTCAAAATGCGCGTATAGATTCTGCTGCATATCTAAGTGCCTGTTATCATGGCAATGATGATATATTAGACATGGTCATCAATAAATTGGGCAATGTAAATATTGTAGATTTTGGGGGAAATACGCCTTTGATGATTCTTGCTAAAGTCGGTAATCTGAAGATGATAAAAAGAATGATTAAAATGGGCGCTAATATTAATGCTGAAAATTGTAATGGGAAAACAGCCTTATTTAATGCGGTAATCTGTGATCATCTTGAGGTAGTTACCTTACTCCTTCTCAAAAAAGCAGATATTAAACCTCTAAATAATCACAAAACAGAAATTTTGAAAATTCATAAAGATTCTACAAGTAAAATGTTGGAAATATTAAGATTAAATGGCTTAGATTGTTGAATTGTCTATATCTTTATCTTATAAATCCCTAATAGTTTTATGTATAATAGGTATGTTACCTAGCAATTAATTGGGAGTGGTTACTAATGTCTGAAAAATTATTACAAAAGTTATTAAAAGAAGCTGATCAAAAAAAAGCACAGTTAGATTCATTTAGGCCATTGCCTGGAGAATTAATTAAGGAACTTAATACTTGGTTTAAAGTTGAACTTACTTATAGCTCCAATGCCATAGAGGGCAATACGTTTACTAGCGATGAAACGGCAATGATGATTGAAAAAGATTTGCCTATTGATGGTAAGTCTTTGAGAGAGCATTTAGAAATTGTTGGACATGCGACAGCATTTGAGTATGTTTTGGATCTATCCAAATGTAATAGATGTGATTTAACGTTACCAGATATATTAAATATTCATAAATTGATTTTTGACAGAATTGATGAAGAGCATGCTGGTCTCCATAAGAATGTTGAAGTAACCATTGGGCGCCCATATGGACGATATGATTTCCCAATCAAATTCCAGGATAGCATGACTCAATTTTTAGATTGGATGCATGGAGTTACCGGTCATCCAATTATAATTGCAATAGAAGCGCATTATAAATTAATTGCCCTTCAGCCATTTAGGCAAGGCAATGGTGTAACCGCTCGATTGCTCATGAATTTACTGCTTCTACAAAAGGGATATGAACCAGCTATTATTTGGCCAGAAGATCGAGATTTCTATCACCAGCTATTAATTGCTGCAGAAAAAACTAACAATTTAGAACCGTTATATGAATTTATAACTAAGCAAGTTATACAAAGCTTTGATCTTTATCTTGAGCAGACCAAACCTTCTCTATAACTAATTACTTAAAATTTGAGGCCATGGGATATATGAATATTTAATATATGGTAAAATCCTCATGAGGAATTTCTAAAAGACCTACCTTTATGCTCTCGGAATTTTCAGGTAAGTTTAATTCTCTATAACATTTTGTAAAAAAGGTTAATCCTTTGTATGAAGTAACATATCTATAATGTTTTCGAAGTCCTAAAAAACTGCCTAATGCTTCTAAAATTAATGGGTTTTCTTGCATTTCAAGTATATCTAAAAAAGTTTCAGGTTTAACTTGAACTATTACCCCGAAAGATTTTATTGCATCAGCTAATTGGCGTTTACGATTTTGTTGTGCTGCAAAACCTCCCGCTCCTGGATGTGACATAATTTTCTCCTTAATTATTTTTATAGTTTTATAAAACTTTATGATTACCTGAATTCAAGTCACAAGTGCAACCTTTAGGTCGTTAAAAAAACTAGCTAATTGATGTATAATCAATGCTAGTTTTTTACGACAAAAACAAAGGTTAGCATGAGAAAATACAAGCAATTA